>VFQQ010000197.1_pt1 | contig 150123 bp, 104 predicted proteins | sample 3512341 | NCBI WGS metagenome assembly VFQQ01 (sample SAMN10412373, study PRJNA504923) | tailings metagenome | isolation source: Relicate 2 Philex TSF1 revegetated site | place: Philippines: Tuba, Benguet | collected 2017-08-29 | reverse complement strand
CGGGGTCGCTGGCCCCGCCGGAGGCGCTTCCGTTCAGGTCACCGTGGCCAACGGCTGGCCCCCAATTCCGGAAACCAGCATCGCGGGCTCCCTCTCCCCAGACCGCGGGAATCGCAGGGGAAGCGTTCTGATGAAGAGGGTCCGCCACACCCAGTTCGCGAGGGGACACGCAACGTGTTCCATGGTTCTCGAGCGCTCATGGCCTCCGGCGGCCAGCAGCGTGCTGGACCCGCCAGCGTCCCGCTGGACCGGGGCGGAATTTCCGTAACCACGCGCCTGGTCGATCCGGCCGCGTCAATCCTGCGCGGTTTTGAAACAGCTTCTTAGCCCACGATCTGGCCGGCACAGCGTCGCTCGCTCAATCCCATCGCCCCACGGCCACCCGGGTCCAGCACGCTGCTGGCGCCCGTTGTTTCCCACGGTTCCACAACGAAAAAGGCCTCCGGCGGCCAGGAGCTCCGCCCCTGGACCCCGGCTAGGGGGAGCGATCGTACAACGTCCTCCCGGCTCGGTGACGAGCACCGGCTCACTCGGAAGTCGCAGAACCAGCCGGCCCCACCAGCCACCGCACCTTGTAAATCCGCTCACCCGTAATCGGAACCGACGCCTTCCCGGGAAGCACCTGCACCGCCTCCATCCACCAATGCTCATCGCTCGCTTCGGTGAAGACCACCTGCCCGGTCGTGGGATGGAGAGCCACCGACTTCACATGCGCGGCGTCCTGGAGGTCGGGATGCAGTCGGAACGCGCCGGCGGCGCGGTCAAAGAGAGAGACGCGCCGCCCGGTCGAGACCACAAGGTCGTTCGAAGAGGGGACCGGCTGCAGGTCGTGCCCATCTTCGTCCGGGAGAGGCCACGTGTTCACGAGCTCGAGCGAGGGTGTCTTCGAGTCCCAGTCCTTGAGTCGATAACGCCGGAGTTCCTTGAGACCGAGAGCCCACAGGGTTTCGCGGGGCTCGTCCCACACGACGCCGTGAGCCGACACGAGCGGCGTGTGCCAGAGAGGCTCGTCGGAGCGGGCAAGGTCGAACAGGACCAGCCGGTTGCCGTTGGCGTTCGTCGAGCTGGCAACCACCACCCGGTCTCCCGGGAGCAGCTCAATCGAGTGGGCGTTCGGAACCCGGGCGTGCCAACGGACCGTCCCCGCGGGGTAGTCGACAAGCGCGCAACCTCCGCCCGAAGAGGTGATGAGAATCTGTTTCCCGCCGCGGATCGGCTTGCACTCGTCGGTCGTGCCGAACGTCTTGCGGAGAGCCTCGGGGAGTTCGGCCCGGTCTCGAGCCCGCCAGCTCCAGAGCTTTTCGAGCTGGCCGTCCCGGGCGGCGACGAGATCGATCGCGAAGACTTCGTCCATGCCGCACAGCAGCAGCGCGTCCCCGCGGGCGACTGTGGAGTTCGCGAGCACGAGGAGGCCGAGAACAACCGAAAGCAGTCGATTCATGATGCCGAACTCTGAGTCGAGGAATCGAAGTCGGGACCGATCCGGCGCCGCAAGGCCGCGCGCCACGCCGCGAGTTCCTCGTCAATATCGAGCGGCAGGACGACCACCGGCGGGCCGGGATGAGGCGAGGCGATCGCCTCCCGGATCTCCTTGTTCAGGGCTTCAATCCGCTCGCGGACGTCCGACTCGAATCCGAGCCGCGGCAGCTCCCGACGGACCTGCTCGATCCGCCGCCGCACCGCCAGCAGGGGGTGGGAGACTGACAGCCCCTCGTCATGAAGCTTCCGGCGGATCCACCAGTCGTCCTCGTCGGGAGCGTTGTCCCACGAAAACGGCCGCCCGGACCCTTCGACGTTGTCGAACTTCCCCTCGAGCTGGGCCTGCCGGATGCGGTACTCCGCCAGAGCGTGCCAGGGAATGGCCGACGGCTTGGCAGGTTCGTCCGGCTCAGGCTGCGGCAGTGGCTTCCGCGGGCCTGACGGGAGAGACGAGTCAGAAGGGGGCAGAGAAGAGGGTGTCGACATCATGGCTGGAGACAGGGGATGCGACGGGGAGCCTCCCTTGTATCAGGTTTTCCGGCCGAATGAACCGCCGGTCAGCGTGGCACGGATCTCCTCAAAGTTGTGAATGGGCTCGATTGGCCCGCCCGGAGCCCCCCGGTATTATGGATTTTCGTCAAGATATTCAGGCACGAAGCGATGCGGCGTTCGCGTGCCGCGCGGGGTGCCGCAGCGGAGAGCCGCTGACCTTGCGGTCTCGATTCCCGGATCGATTTCGATGCGGTGGGAGCAGAAGATCCAGTTCGCAGCGCTGACCGATGTCGGTCTGCGCCGTCAGAACAACGAGGACTCCTCCGCCGTTGCGCTGGCCACCACGGACGAAGAGTTCCTGAAGCGGGGGCACCTGTTCCTCGTCGCGGACGGCATGGGAGGGCACGCGGTCGGCGAACTCGCCAGCAAGATCGCCGCCGAGACCGTCCCTCACACCTACCTCAAGCATCCGGAGGGGGACGTCCGGATCGCTCTCCAGTCCGCCGTCCTGCACGCCAATGCGGCCATCCACACCCGCGGCGAGCAGAACCACGACTTCCAGCGGATGGGGACCACCTGCAGCACCCTCGTGCTGACGGAAAACGGAGCTTATGTCGCCCACGTCGGAGACAGCCGCGTCTATCGTGTCCGCCGCGACCGGATCGACCAGCTCTCGTTCGACCACTCGCTCCACTGGGAACTGCAGCGCCGCGATCAGCGGCTGGCGAAGCAGCTCGATCTCTCCGCCCACAAAAACGTCATCACCCGCTGCCTTGGCCCCGAGGCCAACGTCGTGATCGACCTGGAAGGGCCGCACCCGATCCTCCCGGGGGACGCCTACGTCCTCTGCTCCGACGGCTTGAGCAACCAGCTCTCCGACGAAGAGATCGGGGCGATCGTCCGCGAACTCTCGGCCAACGCCGCCTGCCGGCTGCTGGTCGACATGGCGAACGCCCGGGGCGGCCCGGACAACTGCACGGTGATCGTCGCCAAGATCGGCGACCTGCCGGCGAACGTCCCTCCCCCTCCCGTCCCGGTCGACTACGCCCCGCCGGGGCTCGGATGGCCCTGGCTGTTCGCCTTCTGGGCCGACGCCATGGTCCTGATCTGGGGACTGTCGCTGATGTACTTCGGGCGTCCCTGGCCTGGAATCTTCATCACTGCGATGGCGGGATTCGGCGGCGTCGCGATGCTGCTCGCCGCATTCCGGCAGCAGCGACAGCTCCGCGGCACCGAAGATGACTCATCCCGCACCAACCTCTCCCGCCCGCACCGGACCGCGGTCGGACTCGACTCCCGTCAGCTGTTCGACACGCTGATCGAGACTGAAGGAGAGCTCCGCCGCTCCGCGATGGAGGATGGCTGGGAAGTCGACTGGAAGGCGCACGGCGAGATCATGAAAGCGGCCGCCCAGTGCCGCTCCGAGAACCGCTTCGGCCGCGCCTGCCGCGAGGCCGGAAAGGCGATTGAACTGCTGATGAGCCAGCTCCCCGTCGCCGCGAACCGGGCGGCGAAACGCTGATTCCTGCCGCGATGGCTCCGTCCGGCCGAGGCCAGTGAGCGCGGTGGAAACAAAACGAGCCCGACCCCGGGGGACAGGGTGGGCTCATTCTGGAAGGGATCGATCGCTACGAGGAGAGGTCGAACGACTTCTCGTTCGGGCCGTCCGCTTTCACCTCGAGTTCCAGCTCCGACTTGGCGTTGTACTTCGACGGGATGAACTGCTCCCGGACCTGGAGTTTTTCGCCCGGGTTGTCTTCGCGGAACTTGCCCGGGACGTCTCGCATGGCCGTGATGGCGACCTTCTTCTTCCCGGGGCTGATCTCGAAATGGAACTGGCCGTCGACGATCTTCGCGCCGGCACTCGTCCCGCCGGCGTCGAGCGGAGTCACCTCGATGTCTCCCTCTTTGACCGGCTCTCCCTTGAAGGTGACCTTGCCGGTCACCTTGGCGAGCTTCGGACCGGTCGGCGCCTGACCGCAGCCGGCCGCCATCCCGAGCACGAGTGCCAAGCCGATTCCCAAACCGCGTCGCATGAATCTCTCCCTGGGTCAGTTCTTCGCGTCCGGACGCAATCTCCGCCGGGACGCATCCTGCAGATCGCCTGCTGTCAGAGAGCGCGGGCCAGAAGCCCGCGCACGTGAGGAAGACACATCGAGGCCTAATCGAACTCAGCGATCCGTTCCATGCCGTTGCGGGAACCGAGGTTCTGCCACATCGTCCGGTCGATCGCGTTGGCGACGAACTTCACGGCTCCGTCCGCCATCAGGGCCTGCACCCCGCCGACGTGGTAGCTGCGGGCCAGATTCCGCTGCGTGCCGTAGGTTGTCATCGACGTGCAGGGAGCGTTCGGCCAGGCGGTGTCCTTGCAGGTGTAGTTCTGGTCGGTGATGGTCGAGTTCGGCGTTTCGAGCGTCGTGAAGCCGAAGCCCCCCCCTTCACCGCCACCCCAGTACCCGCCGATCTCTCCCCAGCCGCCAAGCGACTTGCCGCGGATGATCCCTTCGCTCGCCATGACGGTCAGGCTCGTGCCGTCGACGACATCGCGGATCCTGGAGGAGGAGTTCCAGTAAAACAGCCCGCCGTTGTCGACGTTGTAGTTTTGCGTCTTGCCGATGCAGGCGACGTAGTTCCCCTGGAAGCCCGAGGCGCCGCTCCGCGTTCCGCCGTTGCCGCCGAAGGCAGGCCCGGACGGATCGGAGGGGCACATCATCCCGGGGATGACGACGTCCCGGATTTCCTTGGGGACGTCCATCGTCCACTGTCCGATCCAGTCCTGATACCGGTTGTAGAGCGGAGCCTGGTCGATGTAGGGCATGAGCTGCTGCATCCAGGTCTCACGCAGGTGGTAAGTCCCGAAGTTCAGCACGCCGTAGGGGAAACAGTTCAGGGTCTCGTGATACCCGTGCATCGCGATCCCGATCTGCTTCAGATTGTTCTGGCACTGGGACCGGCGGGCCGCTTCACGGGCCTGCTGCACGGCGGGAAGCAGAATGGCGACGAGCACCGCGATGATCGCGATGACGACGAGCAGTTCGATCAGGGTGAAACCGCGATGAGAGCGAGCGATACGCATCTTGGGATCCGGAGTGGTGAGATGGGATTCGCCGAGGGATGGCCCGGATCCGGACGGCGCTGATCAGGATTGCAAACAGTGGACCATCAGCCGCCCTTTGCGCAATTTGCGCGATGTCAAGTGTTCGTGTGTTGCCGTGCGGCATCACGGAATCGCGTCTGCTGGAATGGAGTGCATAGCTGGCGACTTTTCGCGCAGCGATCGCCGGAACCTGAAGATCCGTACGCACCCGTCCGGGGAGAACTCGCTACAGTGCGACGCTTCTCCCTCGATTCGGACAGACGCTCGATATGGCGACGGACGTTCCCGCAGTTCACCTCAGGCCCCGCAAGGCGCTCCCGTTCTTCAGCCAGCATCCGTGGGTGTTCGAAGGGGCGATCGCGCGAGTGGCCGGCTCACCCGCTCCCGGCAATGCCGTGAAGCTGATCTCCGCCGAAGGAAAATTCGTGGCGTGGGGGCTGTTCAATCCCCACAGCGCAATTCGGGTCCGGCTCTACTCGTGGGATGAAGCGGTTCCCCTCGACGACTCCTTCTGGGCCGGAAGGATCAGCGCGGCGATCGGACTCCGTCAGCGGACGTTCGCCGGCACGCCGACCGAGCGGGCCTGCCGCCTCGTCAGCAGCGAAGGGGACGGTCTGTCGGGACTGACGGTCGACCGGTTCGGCGACTGGCTGTTGCTTCAGTCGACGAGTCTCGCGGTCTCGCAGCGGGAAGAGCTGATCGTCCGGGTTTTCCAGGAGCAGCTTCAACCGCGCGGCATCTGGCGGCGGACGGAGAAGGGGATCGCCGAAGCGGAGGGGCTCGAGATCCGGGACGGCCTCGTCGCGGGCGAGACGCCGCCCCGCCCGATCCTGATCGAAGAAAACGGCCTCCAGTTCGCGGTCGACGTCGTCGAGGGACAGAAGACCGGGTTCTACTTCGACCAGCGCCGCAACCGTCTCGCCGCCGCCCGGTACGCCGCGGAGAAGCGGGTCCTCGACACGTTCTGTTACTCGGGGGGCTTCGGACTGGCCGCCCTTCGCCAGGGGGGAGCCCGGGAGGTCGTGGCGGTCGACACGTCGGCCGGGGCGCTGGAGCTGGCCAGGCGGAATGCGGAGCTCAACGGACTCGCGGACCGGATGCGGTTTCTCCAGGGGGACTGCTACCGGCAGCTCGAACAGTTCCGCGATGCGGGCGAACAGTTCGACGTCGTGGTCCTCGATCCCCCCAAGATGACCCGAACCCGCAGCGGGATCGACCGGGCGGTCCGCGGCTATCACAGCCTCAACAAGCTGGGGCTGAGCGTTCTGGCCCCCGGCGGAATCCTCGTCACCTGCAGTTGCTCCGGTCTCGTCGACCGATCGCTGTTCGAGTCGATGCTGGCCGGCGTGGCGCTCGACACGGGACGGCGGATTCAGGTGCTGGAGTCCCGGGGAGCGGCCGCGGACCACCCCCTGAACCTGCACTGTCCCGAGAACGCCTACCTCAAGTGCTACATCTGCCGCGTCGAGTGAGTCACTGCGTCGTCCGCCAGCGGCGGACCGTCTCGATCAGGAGGTCGAGCTGCGCAGGGGTGTTGTAAAGGTGGCAGCTCACCCGCAGGTGAATCTCGTCCCGCCAGCAGACGACCGGGATCTCGATCTGGGCCTCCTCCCACAGAAACTTCTGCAGGGGATGAAACGCGTTCGGGAAGGCGGCCCGCGCGGCGACCCACGGCAGCCGGACCGTCGTCATCGAGCCGTACCAGGCCTCGCTGTCGGGAGAGATCGGTTCTCCATCCAGTTCCTGAATGATCCGCTCCCGTGCCAGGCGGGCGAGGGCGTGAGTCTGGCGGCGGAAGCGGTCGAGACCGACCCGCTCCAGGAAATCGACCGCCGCCGGGACCGCCAGGTACGGAGCAAAGTCGGCAGTGCCGACCCAGTGAAACTCGTCCTTCCAGGTCGCGGGGCGGCCCCCGAGGCTCCGGCCCCAGCTAAGAAGGTTCGGGCTGAGACCGGGCTTTCGGGAACCGGCCACGTAGAGGAAGCCGGCCCCGAACGGAGCGGCGAGCCACTTGTGGAGGCTGCCGCAGTAGAAGTCGCAGCGGAGGTCCCGAATCCCCACCTCCCGCATCGCGATCGCGTGGGGGCCATCGATGCAGACGGGGACCTTCCGCTCACGCGCCCGCCGGCAGATTTCTTCCACCGGAAAGACGAGCCCCGAAGCCGAGGTGACATGGCTGACGACGATCAGCCGGGTCCGGGGGGTCACGCGGTCGAAGATCGCGTCGACGAGTTGGTCAGGCGTGGTGAGATCGCGCGGCGTCGACGCAAGGACCGTCTTCGCCCCGACCGCGCCACAGGCCCGGCCCCAGATCCGGATGACCGCCCCGTACTCATGATCGTTGAGCAGGACCTCGTCGCCGGCCTCGAGCTTGAGGTTCTCGGCGACGATGTTCATCGCCGTGGTGGCGTTCGGAACGAACACCACGTCTTCACCACGGCAGCCGACGAGTTTTCCAAGGCGGTCCGCCGCCGCGTCGAGCGCGGGCTCGAGCTGCCGGAGGAAGAAGTCCATCGGGTTCCGGGCGAGGGCTTCACTCCACCGCTCGCGGTCCCGGCGAACGATGTCGACCGGCGGCCCGAACGACCCGTGATTGAGGTACGTCACTCCCGGATCGAACGTCCACTCCCCCGCGAACTCGTCCCAGCGGAACTCCGTCGATGCACTCATGCGTCCCCGTTCCCGTCGCCGTCTCGTCGAAAGCGGGAATGGTAGCAGACGCTCCTCGAAGGTCGTCCGCTCCCCGGATCACTCCAGCCTCCCTATTGGTCGGGCCGTGCCGCGACCTCGGCGGACCGAAGCGTCATCCCGTCGCTGGTGAACGCGCGAGCCGGAACGATCGCCACCCATTCGCGGTAGATATCGCGACGGTAGGGAAACGACCGCGCCGCCTGGGCCAGAATCGGGCTGGCGGGATCGCGGAACGATTCGATCACCCAGCCATCGGGATGCAGTCGGATCCAGCGGTCCCGTTCCTCGGCTGTCAGCGTGGCGGGAATCGGCCGGGTGAGCCGCCCGGCAAAGTGGTACTCACCGTGGTAGGCGTTGAAGTGGAGGATCTCCGCCCCCTCCCCCTGCATCCGGGCAATCTCGCGGGCCACAGGAGTGACGTCGAACGGGTCGAAGATCCCCGCTTTCGCGCCGACTTGCAGGAGGGCGATGTTGAGAGCCGCCGCGATCGCGATCCGGCGGACCCCGACCAGCGCCGACTCCGGAGGCCAGGCGGCGAGCCAGACGCCGATCGCGAGAGGCGGAAGCCCCCACCAGGGGGAGGCCAGCGAGGGATCGGTGACCTGCTCGGGGAGAAACGTCAGCAGGGGCCGCAGGACAACCAGCAGCCCGCAGAACGCCGTGGCCGCCCCGATCACCGGAAGGTTCAGCCGGCGGACCGGAGCGTCGCCGCACGAGAGGCCGCAGGCGAGGAGCATCGCGACGGCCGGGATCTCGGGGATCAGATAGTGCACCTGCTTCCCGCTCACGAGGCAGAGGACCCCCAGCACCGCAGCGATCCAGACGCCGCAGAACCGGACGCCGGGATCGGCCCGGCGGGCCAGGACGTCGCGCCAACCGCCGATCGACCAGGACCAGGGGAGCAGCAGCACGGGAATCAGCGGAAAATACCACCACGCCGGGCGGCCGTGCGCGAACGAGTTGGCGATCCGTCCGGCGGTCTGCCCCCACAGGATCTCCTGCCGGTAGACCTCTCCTCCCAGGATCGCGGCCGGAACCACCCAGGCAAGAGCGATCGCCGCTCCGAGCAGGATCGAGACCGCGATCCCGAGGGACCAGGTCCGGTACCGGGGAGCGGTCGCGGCAGGCCACCAGAAGGGGGCGGCGAAGGCGACCGGAAGCGTATGCAGCAGACAGATCGGCCCCTTGGCGAGCAGCCCCAGCCCGATCGCCACGCCCGCCAGCGAAAATCCCTTCACGCGGTTTCCCGAGGCGGCGATGTGCCAGCCCAGGAGCCCCGTCAGCGTTGCGGCGGTGAGCAGGGTGTCGAACATCGTCATCGAGGCGAAGACCATCCAGAGGGAGGTCGAGCAGACGATCAGCGCCGCCATCTCCGCCCGCGAGGGAATGGCGGGCCAGAGCCGCCGTGCGAGCACCGTCGTGAGGAGAATCGAGACCATTCCCAGGAGCGGCCCGACGAGCCGAGCCGACCACTCTTCGACTCCGGTGACCGTCCAGACGGCGTTGATGAGCCAGAACAGGAGCGGCGGCTTGTGGCTGTAGACGTGGCCGTTGAGGTGCGGAACGAGGTAGTCCCCCGTCTGCCGCATCTCCCACGCCACGGAGAGATACCGGGTCTCGTCGATCGGAATCGGCGGCCGGCTGAAGAGACTGGCTCCCGTCAGGACGAGGGAAAGCAGGAGTGCCAGCCACGCAGGGTGGTCTTTCACGCCGCCTTCTCCCGGGAGACTGTTGCGGTGGCGGGCGCTGGCGAAGCAGCCTCCTGGCCGGCCCGCTCTTCTTCGCGCTGCTTCCAGATCAGCTGCAGGTTCCGGATGTAGACGATGAATCCGGACGCCTGCCCGAAGATGAAGACCGGATCGCGGCGGACGAGAGAGTACGAGAGGAGCAGCACCGAGCCGGCGAGGCTCAGATACCAGAAGCTGATCGGAATCACGCTGCGGCGTTTCGACTCGCTGTGGATCCACTGCACGAGGAACCGGGACGAGAAGATGAACTGTCCCGTAAAGCCGATCGCCAGCCAGATGCTCTCACTCGTCATGACTTCGGACTGCTCCCCGGATCGGTTACGCCGCGAAGCGGCGCCCTTCGGCTGCGACGACTGAGGACGAGAGGAACGCCATGCCGAGGACAGGTGACGAGGCGGGACGGAGGACGACGTCGCGTTCGTCCTCCGATCCCGCGGCCTGACCAATCTCCTGGACCTGCGGAAGCCGGGCGCGGCGGATCAGCCACAGCATGCCGGCCAGATCCGCGATCCCCGCCATCAGCCGGTCGAGCGTCCCGTAGTGAGAACGCCCCTGCCCGCGCGGGCGGTGATTCACATCGACGGACCGGACATCCGCCCCCTGCCGCCGGAAGAGGGCGGGGAGGAAGCGGTGCATGTGATTGAAGTGAGGGAGCTGCAGGAAGGTTTCGCGCAGGAAGACCTTGATCCCGCATCCGGAGTCGGGGGTCTGGTCCCCCAGGAGCCGGCCCCGGATCCCGTTGGCAATCCTCGAGGAGAGCCTCCGCCAGCCGGTATCGAGGCGATGCCGGCGGCGACCCATGACGAGGGCAACGCTGGAGCAGCGGGACTCGGTCTTGAGAAGTTCGAGGAGCCGCGGAAGGTCGGCCGGGTCGTTCTGGCCGTCCCCGTCGAGGGTCGCGATGAACGGCGCCCGGGCGGCCCGGATGCCGGTCCAGACGGCGCAGCTCTGGCCGGAAGGAGTGTTCAGGTGGAGCACCCGCAGGGCAGGGGTCGTCCCCTGCAGGGCCCGGAGGCTTTCGAGCGTGCCGTCGCGGCTGGCGTCGTCGACGACCACGATCTCATAGCGGCAGCGGCCCTCGAATTGGGCGACCGTCTCCGCGATCAGGGGTTCGATGTTCCCGAGCTCGTTCTGAACGGGAATGACGACAGAAACTTCCATGAAGGCCTCCTTGCCTCCCTTGCCGGGCCCTTGCGCCCGTGTGGCGGAGAGTGTCGCGGCGAGGTTTTTCCCCGGTCAACAGCATTCGCTTCAGGAAACCTTCGGGTAAGCGAAAAGTAATCAAATGCTCAGGAGACGTCGGCCCCAAGTTGTGAGAACCAAAGGATCTCAGGCGGAACGATCCGGCAGAGCCCTGGCGCGAGTCCCCTCCGTGAACAGCACCCGCCAGGGATCGCTCCCCTCACTGCCGAGTTCGACCAGCGTCAGCGCCGCGGGGCCCCCCTCGGCAAACCGTCCCCGTTCGGCAAAGCCCAGGGCATCGGCCCCATTGCGGGTCGCGAGGTCGAGGAGTTTGCGCGGATCGAGACGGGGAAACGCCCGGCGGACCAGCAGCACGTCATTCCACAGGTTCAGGGTGTGGGAGGAGGCGCGGCTGTCGGTCCCGAGGGCAACGGCGGCTCCGGCTTCGAGGAGCCGGGGGAGCGGGTGGGGAGGATGTCCGAAGTAGGCATGCGTCTGCGGACAGTAGACGACCGTCATCTGCGGCCGGCGTGCGACGAAGCCGATCTCCTCGTCGTCGAGGTAATTGCCGTGAACCACCAGCGTGCGGGGGGCCCCGGCCAGCACGCGCAGAAGGTCGAGAGGACGACGTCCCCGTCCGGCAACCTCGGGACGCCAGATCCACATCCGCTGAAACAGGTCGACCAGCGGCCCCGTGCCACCCCGGAGGAGCTCCAGTTCCTCGGCCGTCTCGGCAAGATGCATCGCCACGGTCGCTCCGTGCCGTCCGGCCAACTGGACGGCCCCGGCGAGCAGCTCGGGGTGAACGCTGTAGGGAGCGTGGGGGCTGATCCCCCGCGACACCCCAGCCGGATCGGACTTCCCTTCGGCCAGATGAGTTTCGAGATCTGCCAGTCGGGCCGACACCGCGTCGGGGCTCAGCCCCAGCACCTCACGGAAGATCTGAAGTCCGGCCCCGTCCTGCGGACCTTCTTCGGATCGCCAGAGGGACGTTGCGATCTCCCCGATCGCCGTCACCCCGGCGGCACGGGACTCCGTGAGCCCCAGTGTACGGGATTCGGAGACCGACGACGTCCGGCTCCCGCGCTCGGCGATGACTCCCGAGATCCAGTCGGCGAACGTCACGCCGGCAGGAAGGGGGTCGGCGAGATGGCTGAACTCGAGGTGGGTGTGGGCGTTGACGAGGCCGGGGATCAGCGCAACGTTCCCGAGATCCTCCGCATCGCGTGAAGGGCGCGCCGAAATCCCGATCACGCGACCGTCCGCGATCTCCACGGTCCCGTTCTCGATCGGCTCTCCGCCGGTCGGAAAGAGCCAGCGGGCCTGCCACCGTCGCCGTTCGGACATCTCCGTGACCTCGCTCCGGAAACCGCAAAACGGAATCGGCACCGAAGTCCCGGTGAGACTTCGGTGCCGACCTCATTCATTCCTCGGTCGCAAACCGCGCGGGCTTACGGCTTCGGGCGGTCTTCCGCATGCGTGACCGGCTTGTACTCGTGGTTCCGCTTCCGGACGACCTTGGCGGACTTGATCGTGTCCCCCTTCTGGATCCCGGCCACGACGTCCATGCCGTCGATCACCCGGCCGAACACCGTGTGGCCCGACTGGGCAGCCGGGTTCGGGTTGAGGTGGGCCGTCGGCAGGTGCGTCAGGAAGAACTGCGAGCCCCCGGTGTCCTTGCCGGCGTGGGCCATGCTGAGGCTCCCCATGAAGTGGAGGCGGGCGTTCGGCTCATAGCATTCGCAGTTGATGTTGTAGCCCGGCCCGCCGGTTCCCGGAGGGGCGCCGCTGCCGGGGCGGCTGTTGGGGCAGCCCCCCTGAGCCATGAACTGCGGAATGACCCGGTGGAACTGGAGGCCGTCGTAGAACTTCTTCTCGACGAGGCTGACGAAGTTGGCGACCGTGTTCGGAGCTTCGTTTTCGAGGAGCAGGATCGTCACCTTCCCCTTGGTCGTATCGAACTCGACGATCGGAAGCTGCTTGTCCCCTTCGGCAGCGTCTTCGGCCGCCCGGATCTTCTTCTCCGCCTCCCAGTAAGCGATGTACGGCTCGCAGTTCTGGGCATAGTTCGCGAGCTGGCCGATCAGGACGTTTTCCGCCTGGGCCTGCTCAAACAGCTTCTTCGCGCCGGCGAAGTCCTGCGTCGCGAACTTCGCGACTCCCCCGAGGTTCAGCGCGAGCTGATGCTTGGGATCGACGGCGAGAATCGTGTCGGCCGCCTTCACGGCGTTCGCGTAGCGGTTTGCCTGAAACTCGACCTCGAGGACAATCTCCGCGGCGTCGACGTTCTTCGGGTCGGCCTTGTAGACCTGGGGCGCGAGTTCGCGAAGTTTCGAGTAGACCGCGTCGATCTCTGCGATCGGCTCCTTGGCCTCCGCTTTGATCTTGATCTGTTCGGCCGCCTTGGCGTTTTCGAATTGCTTCTGGAGCACCTCCAGCTTGGCGCGGGCGTCCTTAAACCGCTTCAGCATCGGAGCCCAGTCTGCCTGGGTCACCGCCGGCTGTTCCTGGGCCTGGCAGGTTCCCACGGGGGCCGCCAGCACCACGGCCAGCACTCCGATCCATCCCAATGCTCGCAACGACATCGCTCACTCCGCGATCCAACAGGTACTCCGGCGCGGCGTGCTCCCTGGCAAACGCCGTAAACGACGGACATATCAACAGTTTAGGATGGACGCTCCGGAGCTGCCAGCGCATCCGCAGGCTCTGTCTACCCGAGGCCTCTAGCCCGGGTCCAGCACGCTGCTGGCCGCCGGAGGCCTTTTTCGTAGAGGAACCGTGGGAAACCACGGGCGTCGCTTTGGGGAGCCAGCGTCGACGGCCCCTCTTTCATTACCGCGAGGAGTGCAGTGTGGGCGTGCTGGAGAGGGATGTCCGCCGCACCAGTCCGCGATCGAATGCCCGTTGTTTGCCGTGGTTCCACGGGAGAAGCGCCTCCGGCGGGGCCAGCAGCCTGCTGGACCGGGGTGGCCGTGGGGCGATGGGATGGAGCGGGCGACGCCGTACCGGCCAAGACGGGGTTCGACCTATCAAGTCTTTGCGAGTTCACCGCTCTCGGCGGAGAGACCGTCTTTGCGTAACCCGTCGCCATCGCCCACCCCGGTCCAGCGGGACGCTGGTTACCAGCGTTCAATGGGCCCCGACGGCACAGGGATATGCATGTCCGGAAGCTCACCCGTCCGCTCGCCACGGCTCGGACCATCCGCCTCAATGTCCCGCAGAACCGCCTGAATCTCGCCGCACGTCATCGCCGTCTGGAACTGGTTCCGCTGCGCAGGCCGGACATGCATCGACTTCAAATACCAGTGAGCCATCTTCCGGAACGCAGGAACCGCCCGCGACTCACCCACCAGCTCGATCAGATACCCAAACTGCCGCCGCATCAGCCCCAACCGGTCTTCAAACGAACCCGCAGGAGAGAACGCTCCGGTCGTCTCCCATTCGACTAGCTGACGGAAGATCCACGGATTCGCGAGGGCTCCCCGGCCGACCGAGATCCCGTGACACCCCGTCTCCCGGAACATCGTCTCCGCGTCGGCGACGGTCCGGATGTCCCCGTTACCGATCACCGGAATCCGCTCGACCGCCTCCACCACCTGGCGGATCCCGGCCCGGCTGACGCTCCCCGAAAACCCCTGCGCCCGCGTCCTGCCATGAATCGCGATCGCCGCCACCCCGACCTGCTCGAACTCGCGGGCAAACGACGGAGCCGTGATCTGTGTCTCGTCCCACCCGAGCCGCATCTTGACCGTCACCGGAATCTTCACCGCGTCGACAACCGCCCGGACGAGGTCGATCGTGTCAGTCGGGCGACACATCATCGCCGAGCCGGCTCCCCCCTTGGTGATCCGGTTGACCGGGCACCCCATGTTGATGTCGATCGAGTCGACACCCTGCCCCTCAAGCATCTGGGCCGCGTCCCGCATCACATCCGGCTCGCCGCCGAAGATCTGCACCGCGAACGGCTTGTCCTCAACGCAGGTTGCCGTGAGCTGCAGCGTCTTCTGGCTCCCCTCGATCAGCCCGCGGGCGCTGACCAGGTCCGTCGTCCCCAGACTCAGGCCCCCCAGTTCCCGGCAGATCCGGCGAAACGGCAGATTCGTAAACCCCGCCAGCGGCGACAGCAGGTAGCGGCTGGGGAGTCGGAGCGAGCCGTAAAACAAAGGGAGCGGAGTCACGCGAAGCAGCTTTTCGGGGCAAGAACCGACGGAGCCCGTCCGTCGCGGGGAATGGGCTACAGGAAGCGGACCGTCGATGCGTCGTCCCAGTGCGTCCCGCCGACGGGTCGAGTCACGGACGAACCGGCGAGGATGATCGGCGTTTCCACCTGCGGTGCCGCGAGGGAGACGTTCCGTGCGCGATCCTGTTCCAGGTGACAGAGGACGCAGGATCGAGTGAGTGTCTGGGCATCCCGGGCCGGCGCGGTGCCACGGTCCTTCCAGGTGCAGATCGGCGGAACACCGGCAGGAGCCGCATTCGGCGGCGGAACGAACGCCATGGCGACGAACCCGGCCGCCGCGCCGACCACACCGGCAAACAGGTGAGATCCCCAGCCGCTCCGCGGAATCCGGCTCCAGGTCGACAGCCGCCGGGCGCTCTGCCGCGCCACCCGAACCGCCGTCCCGCTCGGCGCGGTGGCGGTCGTCACCGGCTCCGCCTGCATCCAGGGGGGGACCGGACCGGCGAACAGGTCGATCGCCGGCGCGAGGGTCTCCGCCATCTGCCGGCAGCGGGGGCATGTCTCGAGATGGCCGCACAGCTCCGGGCTCTCCCGCCGGGTGCGGTCGGTCATGCAGTCAAATGCCTGATCACAGTCGATCATGGTTCACCTCTGGAAACGGTCCCTTCTCCCGCGGCGGAAACGCCAGGGGACGGAACACCCTCCTGAGACGCGCGGGCCAGGTCGGCCAGTCGGTCGAGTCCGCGGCGCACGCGGACTTTCGCGCCGCTGACGCTGCTCTGCATCGCGGCGGCAATCTCGTCAAAACTGAGCTGTCCGAAGAACCGCAGCCGCAGGGCGTCCGCTTCCGCCTCAGGAAGCTGGTCGAGCCACTGCTGCAGTTCCTCCCGATCTTCCTCGACACCCGCCCCCGGAATCGGAGCCGGGCAGGGGTGGTCCTGAAGGCAGCTCTGGCAGTCGTCCTGCCGCTGCCGCCACCGGGCTTCCCGGGGAGACCGCCCCGCCTTGCTGCACAGGTTCAGGACGATCGTCCAGATCCAGGTGCTGAAGGCGAATGCCGGGTTGTATGTGCCGCGGGAGACAAACGCCGCCAGAAAGGCTTCCTGGACGAGGTCTTCCGCCAGCGAGCGGTCGCCGAGCTTGCTGGCGGCAAACCGGAGCAGGCGCGGCCGGAACCGGTTCACCAGTTCGGCAAACAGCGCGTGCTCGCCTGTCTGGACGCGCAGCATCAGGTCTCGATCCGACTCCGCCATCTCCCCATTTCAATCGACGCCACCAGGGGCCGCAACCCCAGGGCTCTGCCGGTTCCACCCTGGATCCGCCGGTGACGCCGATGAGAGGAGCCCTCACCGCGGGAGCCTCCCGCGAATAGGACCGGTCACAGGTATCGCGAAGGCCCCATCTCCTGCGGCCTTCAAGAGACCGCTTCAGCAAGCGTGCTCGAACCGGCTTCGGCCTGGGCCGCCTGGCGGACCTGCATCGCCACCACCTGGTCCGCCTGCAGCGGCTTCGAGAGGTAGAACCCCTGGGCGTAGTCGCATCCGAGCTCGACCAGCTTGTCCACCTGCTGCAGCGTCTCGACCCCTTCGGCAACGATCTTCACTTCGAGGTTCTTCGCGATCGTCGTCAGCCCCTGGATCATCGCGATCGCATCCTCCGACTGCGGGACTTCGGAGATCAGCGACCGGTCGATCTTGAGCACATCGCACGGGAACTGGTGCAGAGAGGCGAACGACGACGAGCCGGTCCCGAAATCGTCGATCGCGAGCTTCACGCCGAGTGCCTTGATCGCCTTCATCGACCGGACGGCCGATTTCACATCCGCCGCGAAGAAGTCCTCCGTCACCTCGAGCTGGATCCCCGCCGGCTCGATCCCGAACGTCTGGATCGCCGAGTTGATGACTTCCGGCAGATTGCTCATCGCAAACTGCTTGCGCGAGACGTTGATGCTGATCGCCGGCGGGGCGAGATCGCCGAGCATCTTCCGCCACTCCGCGAACCGGCGGCACGACTCCCGCAGCACCCACTCGCCGATGGAGAGAATCAGCGACGACTCCTCGGCGATCGGGATGAACTCGCCCGGGGAGATCAGCCCCTCCTCCGGATGCCGCCAGCGGATCAGCGCTTCGACCGACTGCAGCTCCCGCGTCGCCAGGGCGTAGATCGGCTGGTAGACGAGGTAGAGCTGGTTCTCGGCGATCGCCCGGTGCAGGTCGGTCTCGAGCTTCATCCGCCGCCGGACCCGGTCGTGCATCGAGGCATCGAACAGCACGTACCGCGACTTGCCGTTCCGCTTCGCCTCGTACATCGCCGTGTCGGCGTCCCGGACGATCTCCTCCGGACGGTGATAGTTCTCCGACCCCGCCACGATCCCGATGCTGGCGGTCGAATAGACCTCGTGCTTGCCGATCTGGTACGGCTTCGACAGCGTCACCATCAGCCGGTCCGCGACCAGCCGGGCGTCGTCCGGATCGCGAAGATCCGTCAACAGGATCACGAACTCGTCTCCGCCAAGCCGGGCGGTCGTATGCCCCGAGGCGCTGCAGCTCACCGAGTCGATCGACCGGATCTGCTCCCGCAGCCGCCCGGCGATCTCCGTCAGCAGGGTGTCCCCCGCATCGTGCCCCAGGCTGTCGTTGACGATCTTGAACCGGTCGAAGTCCAGGAACATCACCGCGTAGTTGTGGCAGCTGGTGCGGCGGCCGCGGAGCATCTGCTGCTGCAGCCGGTCGAGGAACAGCGCCCGGTTGGGAAGCCCCGTCAGCTGGTCCATCCGGGCCGAGCGGAGGAGCTGCTCCTCCACCTGCTTGAGCGAGGTGATGTCGGAGAGGGACCCCGCCATCCGCCGGGCGCGGCCGTCGGCGTGCCGGACCGCCTCGCCGCGGAAGCGGAACCAGCGGGGAGTGCCCGAAGCGTTCTGCAGCCGGCAGGCGACGTCGAACGGCGTCCCGTCGTCGAGATGCCGCTGGAGCGCGTCCATCGTCATCTGGGCGTCTTCGTGGAACAGCGCCGACTGGAAGGTCTCGAACCGGTGCGGGAACTCCGTCTCCCGGTACCCGAGCAGTTCCTTGAACCGCGGGGAGTAGAAGACATCCCCCGACATGATGTTCCAGTCCCAGATCCCGTCGTTCGACCCGCGGAGCGCCAGTTCGAACTGTTCCTTGCTCTCGCGGAGCGCGGCCTCGGTCACCTTCTGGGCCGTCAGGTCCTCGGTGAACATCATCAGGCCGCCGATCTGGCAATCCGCCTGCCGCCAGGGGCGGACCTCCCAGTGGAGGTGCTGGTCCCGGTCCCAGCCCGCCGGCCGCCAGACTTCTTCCGTCTTCGTGACGGTCTCGCCGGAGAGCGACCGCGAAAACGCCAGCTTCCACCGCTCCGGCAGGTTCGGGATCGTGTCGCCGCAGGTCCGACCGACGATCGGTTCCCCTTCGAGGCCGTAGTCGGTGAGGTACCGGCGGCTCGCGGCGAGGTACCGCATGTCGGTGTCGAACATCGCAATGGCGGCGGGGGCGTGCGCGACAAACGCGGAGAGGAGCGCCCGTTCGTTCGCCATCTCCTGTTCGGCCCGCTTCCGGCGGGTGATGTCGGTCCCCATCACGACATACTGCGTGATCTTCCCGTCAGCGTTCCGGAACGGGACGATCGTGTTGTCGACCCAGAAGACGTTCCCGTCCGCCTTGCGGCAGCACATCTCGCCCCGCCACGCCTCGCGGGCCACGACCTTCCAGATCTCGTCCCACGGGCTCTCCGCGGGATCGCAGGCGTCGAGCATCCGGTGGGTCTGTCCGGCGAGCTGGTCGCGGCGGAAGCCGCTCGCCTCGCAGAACCGGTTGTTCGTGTGCGTGAAGAACCCGTTCCGGTCGACCACCGAGATGATCGCGTGCTGGTCGAGGGCGTACTTGAGCGAGGCGAGCTCGGCGAGGGTCGACTCGGTCCGCTCGCGGGCTGCCTGGGCCTCGTTGTAGGCCGTCCGTTCCCGCTCTTCGCGGCGGGAGAGCTCGTGGACCAGCGCGTCGATCTGGCGGGCGAGATGCCCCAGCTCGTCATGCCGGGAGACCTTGAGCCGCGCCGTCCGGTCCCCCTCGCTGATCCGGCTGGCGAAGCGGGAGATCGCCTCGATCGGCCGCAGGATCGTCTGCCGCAGCAGGACGTAGATTCCCAGCGACAGCAGCGAGATCGCACCGAGCAGCCCCAGGCAGAGCTTCTTGGTCCGGACCGCCTGGGCCGCCTTCAGATTCTCTCCATCGACCTGCACCAGGACCGCCCCGTGCAGCCCGGCGGCCTCGGGCCGGCCCGCGCTCTGGAGCGGCATCGTCAGGACGAGCTGGTCCGGCTTTCCGGCGGGGGAGATATAGGTCGGCCGACCGCGGGCGATGACCTCTTCGATCCGGTCGATTCCTTCCAGTTCCTTCCCAAGCGCTGCGACCGGCTTTCCAACCAGCTCCGACTGATTGGAAGCCAGGATCGAGAGCGGCGAGCCCTGCACCACGGCGATGACCCGGACGCCGGGGTCCGCGCTGAGGGTGAGGGCCAGATGCGTGAGTTCCTCCCGGTCCTGCTCGCCGGAGGCGACGCTCGTCAGGGATCGGCCGATCGTCCAGGTGAGGGACCTGAGGTGCTGGGCCCGCTGGGCCCGTTCGGTCTGCTCGATCCAATGCACCGCCAGCAGCGCCACCGCGAGCGTGCCGCACAGGAGCGGCAGCACGACCGTTGCCCGGATCCCCAGGCGGGGGCGGGCCGGTAGAGAACTTCGCCAGGGCATCGAACGACCGCTGAAAGGATTCCCGCGCGGCGCAACCCGGTGCGCCGGAGGTCACCATCGATATCGGAAAAGTCCGCAGAGTCCTTGCTCAACGTTAGAGTCGACGGGATTTCCGATCGAAATCGTCCCCGGCGAAACCGGACTCTGCGGAAACTGCAGCCTGCAACGATCGCCAGCGGCCGTTTCGGCCGAATCCCGACAAGGCCAGCCGATCCCGTTTTGACTTGGCGGGATCGCCCCGCCGTTCGCGGCCGGAAGCGAAAACCGCGGGAACCGCCGCTACACTCGGCACCGTCGGAAGACTCACGGGCCGGTCTGGTCCGGAGGACGCACTCCCCTCCTGAAAACCGAGAAATCCATGTCGATCCGCTGGTCGTCGGCTCTCTGTGCGCTCCTGCTTTCGTTCTCGATCTCGACCGCCGGCCTGGCCGCGGAGGTCGTCGAGACCCGCGAGAGCCAGCCCTGCTGGATCCTGAAGAGCGACCGGATCGAGGTCGCGGTCACGCAGCTCGGGGGTCACATGGCCCCCGTGACGTTCCGGGCCAACAGCGACGAGCCGATCCGCCCCTATTACGTCAGCCCCTGGCAGGGAGAGGAGGACGTGGACCTCCCGGTGCCAGTCCTCCACCCGCTCCGAGGGGACTTCTTCTGCATGCCGTTCGGCGGGAACGCCGCGGCCTATCAAGGGGAGCAGCATCCCCCGCACGGCGAAGTCGCCGGCGAACGCTGGACGTTCGTTTCGCAGGAAACCGGCAAAACCTCCGACGGCCGTCCGCTCCACACGCTGACACTCAGCCTCAAGACGCAGGTCCGCCCCGGGACGGTCACCAAGCGGATCCTGCTCGTCGATGGCGAAGATGCGATCTACATCCAGCACATCGTCGAAGGGTTCCGGGGGCCGACTCCGATTGCCCACCACGCGACTCTCTCCCTGCCGAGCGAGCCCCGCTCGGTCCAGATCGTGACGAGCCCGTTCCGGTTCGGGATGACGAACCCGACGCTGTTCAGCGATCCGGAGAAGCGGGAATACCAGGCGCTCGCCATCGGGGCGACGTTTCAGGACCTGCACAAGGTCCCGGTCCTCTGTAAAGGAGAGCCGGACGCGGACCTGACGGCCTTCCCCGACCGGACCGGCTTCGCCGACCTGATCGCGCTCGCCAACGAACCGGATCCGAACGCGCCGGCCTGGGTCACCGCCTACAACTCGGTCGCCAAGGCGATGTGGTTCTCGCTGAAGGACCCCGCCGTCCTCCCGACCACCGTCTTCTGGATCGAGAACCACGGCCGCCACGCGAGCCCCTGGAACGGACGGAATCGCTGCCTCGGCCTCGAGGATGTCTGCGCCGACTTCGCCGAGGGGCTCGTCCCGTCGATCGAGAAGAACCCTCTGTCGGAGAAGGGGGTAAAGACCGTGCACGAGCTGACCGGCGACAAGCCGTTCGTCGTTAACTACATCCAGGGAGCGGTCCCGGCCGACGCGGCGGTCTCGAAGATCGACTTCGCGGCGAATCAGATGACCGTCACGACCACGGCCGGAAAGGCGGTCAAGATTCCGGTCCGCCATTCCTTCCTGAAGTCCGGGAAGCTCTGATCTCCGTTGCTCCGGCGGGGCCGCGTCCGCGCGGTCCCTTCCGGTTCAAAACTTCATCGGCTGTCCGGACTGCCCGCGTCCCGACCAGCTTCGCCCCTTCACGAGGAAGGGGACTTCAGGAAGAAGGGAACCTGTCATGACGGCGGAACACGGGACGGCCACGGCGGCCACAGCGGACGATTCGCTCCTCGGGCGGTGGATGCGGATCCCGCTCTACGTCCGGATCCTGATCGGGATGGCGCTCGGCGTGGCGACGGGGCTGATCCTCGGTCCCCGGGCACTGCCGCTCGAGATTCCAAGCAAGCTGGTGCTGCGGATCCTGGGAGCCCTCGCGCCGCCGCTGATTCTCCTGGCAGTCGTGCAGGCCCTGATGCGGGCGGAGCTCCCCAAAGGCTCGGCGCTGCGGCTCGGAAGCCTGCTGCTGCTGAATACGACGGTCGCGATCCTGATCGGGCTGCTCGTGGCCAACGTCCTGCAGCCGGGACGCTGGTCGAAGTTCGAAGCCTCCGCAGAGAAGGGGAAGGAGACCGCCAACGTCTTCTCGCTGCTCCTCGAGAACGTCCCGAAGAGCCTGCTGGGCCCGCTGGGGGACGACGGCAAGGTCATCGCCGTGATCCTCCTGGCGGTCGCCTTCGGAATCGCCCTGCGGGGACGGAAGGACCGCCCCATCATCGGCGAGCTGGTCGATGTGGCGCTCGAGACGCTCGTGCAGGTCCTGCACTGGATCATCGAGGTGATCCCGCTGGCGGTGTTCGGGATCGTCGCCTCGATCATCGGAACCAAGGGATTTTCGGCCTTCATCGCCCTCGGCGGATTCGTCGTGGCGGTGATCGTCGCGCTCCTGCTGCAGGTGGTGTACTACCTCGTCCGGATCCGGTTCGGCTCGTGGGTCTCCCCGATCCAGGTGCTGAAGGACATGCGGGACCCGCTGGTCATGGCGTTCTCGACGGCGAGTTCCACGATCACCATGCCGTTCACGTACGGGACACTCAAGGACAAGGTCGGGCTGCGGGAACGCTCCGCCAGTCTCGGGGCGCTCGTCGGAGCCAACTTCAACAATGACGGGACAGCCCTCTACGAGGCGATGTCCGCCCTGTTCATCAGCCAGATGCTGGGACACCACCTGACCCTGACTCAGCAGTTCCTCGTCGTCATCACCTCTGTCGTCGCGTCGGTCGGGGCCGCGGGAATCCCCGAAGCGGGCCTCGTGACGATGACCCTCGTCTTCAAGGCGGTCGGCCTGCCGACGGAGTTCATCGCGATTCTGCTGACGGTCGACTGGTTCCTCGACCGGTGCCGGACCGCGGTCAACGTCATGGGGGACGTCAACGTGAGCTGCCTCCTCGACGGCAAGATCCCGCAGTCGGCCGAAGCGGCTCCGCCGCCCGAACCGACCGCGGAGACGCCCCTCCCCGTCCTTGCCGATTCCCCTCCTTCGGAAGCCTGATCGACTCGTATGCGAAGCGCTCTCAAACACGGGTTGGCGGAATACGGGATGGTCGGAGTGCTGCTGGCGCTCTGCCTCCTGTTCAGCCTGACGACGATCCGCCAGCAGTCCGCCACCGGCTCGGCCGGCGGCCAGTCGCTAGCCGAGGATCTTTTGTCCCGACATCGCGAAGGACGCTTCGTGGTCCTCGCTTCCGGAGGGGAGGAAGACCGGGCGTTCGTGCAGGCACTGGAACGGGGAGTCGGCCAGGGAGGAGGGACGGTCGTCGGCAAAGGGGTCGGTGAACCCCGCGCCGGACGGCAGGCTCTGGTTGCCGCCGCGGGACTGATGCCTCCTCCCGACGCGATTGCGGTCAGCGGGACGGCGGCCGGCTGGGTGCTGCTCGAGTCAATTCCGACGGACTTTCCGGCGCTCGCGGCGGTCCCGGTCGTCCGGGCCGAGACCCGGTCCTGGCCCGACTTCCTGAAGCTCGGGAACCTGCTCAACATCGCGAACCACATCGTCGTGGTGGCGATCATCGCCATCGGGATGACGATGGTCATCATCACCGGCGGAATCGATCTCTCGGTCGGCAGTGTGATCGCCCTCGCGGCAGTGACCACCGGCCTCCTCATCGAACGGTTCCTCGGGGCCGAAGGAGCGAGCCGCTGGGGGATGGTCCTCGCCTGCGCAGCGGGGCTCCTGGTGGCGACCTTTGTCGGCCTCGCAAACGGCCTGCTCGTCACCGGCATGGGCGTTCCACCGTTCATCGTGACGCTCGCCACGATGCTCATCGCGAGCGGCTCGGCCTACCTCCTGACCCGGGGCCAGGAAGCGCATCATGTGCCGGCCTCCTTCATCTGGCTCGGCCGGGGGACCTGGTGGGGGATCCCGATTTCGGTCCTGCTGATGCTCGCCCTCTACGGGGTCGCGCATCTCCTGATGTCGCGAACGGTCCTCGGACGGCACATCTACGCTGTCGGAGGCAACCCGACCGCGGCGCGGCTCTCGGGGATCCTCAACAGCCGGGTGATCGTCTTCGTCTACGCCGCCTGTTCGCTGCTGGCGGGGCTGGGGGGAGTCATCATGGCCTCGGAGCTCAAGAGCGGCTCTCCGCGGTACGGCCAGATGTACGAGCTGTACGTCATCGCCGCGGTTGTGGTCGGCGGCACGAGCCTCTCCGGAGGGAAGGGGACGATGTTCGGGACGCTGGTCGGGGCGCTGATCATCGCCGTGATCCGGAACGGGATGAACCTGCTCCACGTCGAGTCCTACACCCAGAACGTAATCTTCGGCCTCGTCATCCTCGGGGGCGTGATGCTCGACCAGTTCAAGAACCGCCGTTTGCGGCACAACTGAGCTGCGGGGGTTGAGCGAGGGAGGGGTGAGAGGTTAGAGGTGACAGCTTGGAGAGCAGAGGGGAACGACCGGTGAAGAACACGCGTCCCCCATTGCCATTCTCGCCACCCCCTCACCACGAACCTCCGCGCCCATGATCATTGAAGGGGTCCTCACAACCCGGAATCCCGACGGGACGCCGAACATCGCCCCGATGGGGCCGATCGTCAGCGAGGACTGGTCGCGGTTTCTCTTCCGGCCGTTCCCGACGTCGGTCACGTACGGAAACCTGAAGCGAACCGGGTGCGGCGTCTTTCACGTTACCGACGATGTCCTGCTGATCGCCCGCCATGCCCTCGGGCTCGAAACGGATGTCACGACGCTGCGGCCCGCGGAACAGGTGCAAGGAGAGATCCTGGCCGACGCCTGCCGCTGGTATGAGGTGGAAGTCGTGACGGTCGACGAGTCCCGCGAGCGGCCGGAGCTGACGACGCGCGTGGTCCGGACCGGCCGGCAGCGGGACTTCCTCGGCTTCAACCGGGCGAAGCACGCGGTCCTCGAAGCGACGATCCTGGCGACGCGGCTGCAGCTCCTCGACCGGGCCGAGATCGAGCGGCAGATGGCCACGCTGGCCACGATCGTCCAGAAGACCGCCGGCGCGCAGGAACGAGAGGCGTTCGAGCTCGTGCGCGACTATATCCAGACGCGCAGCTCCGCCTCGGCGTGAGTCCCAGCCGCGCAGAACTCGGCGCACGGGACCGCCAGCGGCAGAGCGCCGCGTCAGTCGTTCACGTAGCGGGAGACGAACCAGCAGAACAGGATCGCCGCGAGGGCGAGCATTCCGAAGTCGCGCACTTCCGCGTTGTGATAGCGAAACAACAGGTTGTCGATGATTTGGTTCATGGACCCCTCGATCGAACGAGGTCAGGGGTGCAGAAACCCGCACCGAACCCTAGGTCAAGATTGGCCCCCTGCCAGCGGCATTTTCAAAAACACCGAGAAACCGGAGGTCGGGTTCCGCCGCCTGTCGGGATTCCGCGAGGCGCTGCGGGACCACAAGCAGTCAAGCGGCGGAACCGACGATCGGACGTGGCCGGGAAACGGGCGAGCGGCGGCATCTTCCGGCCCCGCCGCGACCCGATGCAATTGAGCCGCATTACAGATTGTTCAGGAGGCGGCTCCCGAGAGAGTGAGCCGCTGCGGACGACCGCCCGCCCCATCGAGGGTCAGGCCGTGCGCTTCAGCAGCCCGGGATGGCCGAGTTCGCGGGCGATCAAGAGGCCCCGGGCCACCGCGAAGGAGTCGTAACCAACCGTTTCGACGTCGCGGATCGCGAACGGCAGCGAAATCTCCGAGAGAGCGGCCCGGACGAGCTCGTCGAAGCCCCCCATCGCCCCTCCTCCGCCTGCGAGCAGGACGGGGACCGCTTCCGAAAAGCGGCGCGCCCGCCGGCTGACGGCGAGTTCCCCTTCGATCTTCGCGGCAATCGACCGGGCGACCTCCCGGTGGAGATCTGCCAGGATCGCCAGATCGGGATTGCCTTTGCTGCTCGAGCGGAGATCGACCGTCCGCTTCCAGGCTTCGATCCCGGGGATGTCGAGAAACCGCTGACCGCCGGCGTCGAACACGAACCGGCTCCGGCTGCGGGCGAGGCGGTCGTCGATCCATCGGCCGCCGACCGCGGCGGTGATCTCCATCAGCGGCTGGCCAAGCCGCGTCAGGCTGATCGAGCAATAGGCCGCCCCGAGGTTGATCACGAGCCCGGTGTACCGCGAGGAACGGAGCAGGGAGTGCGCGAGGGCCGTCCCCGAATGGGCGATCCGGACGGTCTGGCTCTGGAGCCGGAACAGCCGGCTGAGAAACGCCCCCTCGGGAGAATCCGGGTCGATGTCGTCCCCGGGGATCGTCATCAGAACTTCGTCAAACGCCGCGCGGGGGGGGACAAGGCTCTCGAGACTGATCGCGACCAGTTGCCGGCCGATCGGATCGCGCAGCGGCAGACGGCCTTCGACGAGGAGCGGAATCAGCGGGACGCGGAGGACCCGCGCGAGTTCGATGGCCGAGTCTCCGAGGACGATCCGGCTCCCCTCGCATTCGAGGACGCGGACCGGCAGACGGCGGATCCACTTTTCGGCGACCGGGTCAGAGGGGATCGCGATGTAGCAGGCGGCACTCCGTCGACCGACGAGCCGCCCGGCGCCGCCGCTCCGCGCGGCCTGGCCGTCGCGGATCAGCGTCCGGAACTCGCTCGTCCCGATGTCGACCGCCAGAATCATTGAGACCGCTCCCGCTGCATGGCGATCAGAATCCGGTCGAGCAGGCCACCCGTTGCCGGGGCCCTGGTCGTCGGTGGAACAGCAGCGGAGCCAGAAGCCGGAGCGGCCGCGGCAGCCCGGGTTGTCGAATCGCTGTGGGCGGAATCGGCCCTGGCGGATGCCGTCCGCACCACGGAGGGGCGGGTCTTCGGGCGGGCGTCAAAGTGCGGCCCCGCGAGGGTCTCGTGGGGCGGGTCGAAGGCCAGCCGCCGATCGGCGACGACCCGGCCATGGAGCGGCTGAGCCCGGACCTGCGGCGGTTCTTCGACCACGGGGAGGTCGGCCGCGCTCGTGGCGACCTTCCGCGGTTCGCCCGCGGACCACTGCGTTCGGAGCCAGGCGTAAAGACCGGCCAGAAGTCCGATCACTCCCCCGGCAACCAGACCGCGGACCAGCGCATCCTGGTTGACTGAAGTCTTGGCGGCAGCCGTTTCGGCGGAGGTTGAAAGCTCGGTCGGCGGAACGAGCGAGCCGGAGGCTGCCTTCTCCGGGACGACCCGCTCGAGGCTCGCCGCCACAGCGGACGCGTCATGAACGACCTCGACCCGCTGGTCGGACGAATCCATCCGGCCCGGCTCCTCCGTCGATGCTTCGACATGGCGTGGGGCCAGCGGGGGAGCCAGAGCCGTTGGAGCCGGATCGACCGGACGAAGCAGCGGCTCGGGCCGCAGGACGTCGAGAGCGGGGGGGGCTGGCATCGCGGGCATGGCCAGCGGAGCCGCGGTGGTGAGCGGCGCGGGAGCCGCGGGCGAAGCGGCCAGCGGCAGCGGTGCGGGGGGAGCCGGGAGCGGCGACGCTTCCAGAGCGGCCGTCGTCTTCTCGAGATCGACCGCCTCGTCAAAGCGGAGGCGGGTCGCCAGGAGCGTATCGAGTGTGAGGCGATTGAGGTTCTGCGGATCGAAGTACAGGCTCGTCCCGGTCGGCAGGAGCATGTCGCGGGCAATCGTCGGCAGGGCGGCCGGCAGAACGACGCCGCGGGGCGGAAGCGCCGGCGGAGCCGCGTCGAGGTCCTGGCCGAAGCCGCGGGCGAGTGACTCGATCCTCGCAACGCTCGCGGGGAGACGGACGATGACCGGCCGCGGAAGGATGTTGTGGCAGACGATGGAGACGATCGGTTCCTGCGGCGGGGGAGCGTCCAGTGCCGCCGGCTTGGCGACGGGGCGTGCCGCGACGATGACGGTGTCCCCGGGCAGGATGTTCGCCCCCGAGCCGGGGACATACAGGACATGGATCCGGGGCCGGCCATCCCGGAAGATCTGGATCGCACCCGTTGCATCCGGAGCGAGTCCGCCGGCCCGATCGATCAGAGCGTCGAGCGACACTTCGCTTCGCCGGGTCCGGAAGACGAGGTTCTGGCGGACTCCACCGACGACCACGACGTAGCCCTCGGACGGGGCCGCAGGCTGCGTTCGATACTCGAGCACTCCCATGCGGCGCGGTTCGGCAGAATTGGCCGGTCCGTCACCGGCAGGCCGCGTCGCCAGGAAGCCGCGGCGGGGCGTTCCATCGGCACCCATTCCCGGGGCGGGAGCGGACGGCATCGGCCGCTGGCCGGAGCCTCCGAACGTGGGAATCTGCTGCGCGTGAGCAACCGGGCCGAGCCACATGGCGGCAAGCAGCCCCAACGACAGCGCGAGCCGCGGGCGGGCTGATCTCTCGGTCCTGTACATCGAAACGGGTCCCTCGGGCGTTGCGTATCGACACCTCGCCTTCTCGGCTGATCGGCAAAACCGGGAACGTCGCCACAGATGAAATTCGCGGCGCAGCCATTCCCCTCGGAATCGCCGGCAAAGTCGCTCACGAGACAGCGCGGCATCGCGCATCAAGCGGTTGTGGGAAATGGGCCCAATCCCCACTGCGCGGGCTTCACGTCACGTCTCAGAACGTTCGCGTGACGAGCATAAGCAAATCTCCTCGCCGCGCAAAAACTTTCCGGATTTTCCGTGAATGCGGACAGGAACAATTTGACCGTCCGTGACGGTGCGGGTAGATTCCGCCTCCGTGGGAAACAGACCCACAACGATCTTTAAAAGCCTGTTGAATGTGGGTTTACAGCCCAATAGGATGACCGCGGCAGATTCGGGTTTCGCTCGAAAATTCTTCCGCCGACGGCTCGATGTCAGCACCTGAGACATTCATCACCGGGGAGATCAAACGGACGCTCGACGAGCGATTCCGGCTGACCCTTCCCCAGGAGTTTGCCCAGGCGATCTCGGATGAGGCGGGTGAAACCATCGTGGCGAAGGAACGCTACGGATGCTTGAGCCTGTGGCGTGGGGCCGATTGGCAGAAGCGGCACGATGACGGGGTAGCCCTGATTCGTCAGAAGATCGCTGCCGGACGGATGGAGCAGAAATGGACTGACGTCCAACGTCTGGGGCGACTTTTATCGACCCGTTACTCGAAGGTGACACTGGCCAACCGCTCCCGACTGCTGATTCCCGAGGGGTTCCGAGAGTTCCTCGATGTCGACAAGTCTCAGGACGTGATGGTGGTCGGTGCGGTCATCTGCGTTGAGATCTGGAACCCGAAGGCGTGGCTGGAACAGCTGCGTCAGGACATGCCCGAATACGGTCCGCTGTTCAAACAGCTGACCGATTGATTGATGGAGCGGGTGCAATCGAAGGGCCGCACCGGGGAGTTGGACTCCCTCGGCTTGGCCTATGGAAAACCCGCTCCGAGACCGCGCACGGCACGCCCATCGAAACGAGAAGAAGCGACTCACTCAGGTCCGCAACCCGAGCCCCCACAACTCGGCTGCACTCAGGGACGGTACAAAGGCACGGACGCCAACTTCTTTTCGCTCGATGGGCGTGCTCGTTTTCTTTCCGGGATCCGCTTGATCCCGACTTCGCTGCCTGAACGGCGAACCGCTCCTGCTGCTCCCGGCGGCACAATGTGCACCGATGGCACGCACGGGGGATCCGTCGTATCGCCTCTCCGGACTGCCTGTTGCGGCGGGGGAGGGGGATGCTATGGTTGTCGCACTGCGCTCTTACGGCCCTGCGACACAAGAAGCCTCAATGACACATCCCTGGCATGACGTCACTCCGGGCGAGCATCTCCCTCGCGAGTTCACCACGGTCATCGAGATCCCGATGGGCTCGAGCGTGAAGTACGAGCTCGACAAGCAGACCGGGCTGCTCAAGGTCGACCGGATCCTCTATTCGGCCGTGTACTACCCGGCCAACTACGGGTTCATCCCGCAGACCTTCGCGGACGACGACGATCCGCTCGACGTGCTGGTGCTCTGCCAGGAGCCGGTGGCGCCGCTGACCTTGGTCCATGCCCGGACGATCGGCCTGATGACGATGATCGACCAGGACAAGAAGGACCACAAGATCCTGGCGGTGGCGACGCATGACCCGGAGTACGCCTCCTTCAAGGAAGCGAGTGAGTTGCCGTACCACCGGCTGGCGATGCTGCGGCGGTTCTTCCAGGACTACAAGCAGCTGGAAGGGAAGGCAGTCGAAGTCGACGAGATCGAGGACTCGGCTCCGAGCCTGCCGATCATCGAAAACGCCCTTATGGCCTACAGCGAAAAGCGCCGGCGCGGGCTGCTGTCGAAGCATTGAGATCGGGCGGACTTCGAGTATGGGATTCCAGGGGACGACCGGATTGGCCGGTCGTCCCTTTTCGTTGCGCGGTAACCGTGCAGCAGGGAGTAACCGACCTCCATACGGTAGGCCCCCACCCCGGTCCAGCGGGACGCTGGCCCCGCCGGAGGCGCTCGTCCACGTGGAACCGTGGCAAACCGACGGCGACCGCTTTGGGGAACCCGCGTCGAGGACTCCCTCCCTCATCACCGCGGGGAGTGCAGTGCGGGCGTGTTGGAGAGAGGAGCCTTCAGCGCCGGACTGTGATCGAACGTCCGTTGTGTGCCATGGTTCCACAACAGAAGTGCCTCCGGCGGGGCCAGCAGCGTGCTGGACCCGGGTGGCCGTAGGGCAATAGGTTTGAGCGGGCGACGCTGGGCCGGCCAAGGCGGGATTTGAGCTACCGAGGTTGTGGAGGACCGGCAACCGATCCCACGCGAACGCTACCCTTCCCGCTCCCCAGTGAGTAACTTCGTCTTCGCGCTCTCCGTTGGTCGTCCCGCCCGACGTAAACCCCTGCCTCTCCCACCGTCGCGTCCCCCACCGACCGCTGTACGACACGGACCACACGCGCCCTGCTGGTCTCGCCGCCGCACTGCCGGAGACATCGATGTCGATCCGTCCGTACGTCCTAGGGTTCCTGCTCCTCGGCCTCGCTCCCCTCGCCGCGATTCCGCCCAACTCCATCGCGGAAGACAAACCCGCTGCGGCCCCGACACCGTCTCTCGCCGAGGAACTCCCCCGCCTCAAACCCGTCGAACCGGCCGACGCCCTCAAAACCTTCGCCATCCAGAAGGGCTTCTCGCTCCAACTCGCCGCCCATGAGCCGAACGTCGTCGATCCCGTCGACGCCTGCTTCGACGCCGACGGCCGCCTGTACGTCGCCGAAATGCGGGGCTACCCGTACTCGGAAGAGCCTCGCGAGATGCAGCCGAAACCTCTCGGCAAGAAGAACGGCTGCCGCGTCACCCGCCTCGTCGACACCGACGGCGACGGGATCTTCGACAAGAGCACCGTCTATGCCGATCAGATCAGCTGGGTCGTCTCCGTCTGCTGCTATGACGACGGCGTTTTCGCCCTCGCCCCCGACAAGCTCTACTACTTCAAAGACACCAACAACGACGGCATCGCCGACATCCGCCGCGTCGTTCTCGAAGGATTCAGCCGCTACAACGTCCAGGGGCTCGCCAACAACATGAAATGGGGGCTCGACAACCGGATCACCGCCAGCGGCGGGACCGCCAAGAGCAGCCTCAAGAAGGACGGCCACGACGTCGGCCCCTTGAGCCTCCGGGACTGGTCGCTCGATCCCAAGACCGAAGCCCTGACCCTCGTCACCGGCGGCCAGCAGTTCGGCCACTCTTACGACGACTGGGGCAACCGGTTCGTCTGCAACAACAGCAACCACATCCAGCACATCGTCTACCCCCGCGAAGCCCTCGATCGGGAGGGGGGCGGAATCACCGTCCCCCCGATCCGAACCGTGGCCGCCGAAGGGGCCGCCGCACCGGTCTTCCGGACCAGCCCCCCCGAACCCTGGCGGATCGTCCGGACCCGCCGCCGCGCCGCCGACCCGGCGTTCCGCAACCGCCTGCCGGCGACCGAACTCGTCGCAACCGGGTTCTTCACCTCGGCGACCGGTGTCACGATCTACCGCGGCGACGCCTACCCGGAAGAGTTCCAGGGGAACGCCTTCATCGGCGACGTCGGCGGAAATCTGATCCACCGCAAGACGGTCCGCGAAAGCGGCGCGAGCTTCGAAGCCAAGCGGGCGGATGAAGGGGTCGAGTTCATCACGTCGACCGATACCTGGTTCCGTCCCACGAACTTCGTGAACGGTCCGGACGGCTGCCTCTACATCCTCGACATGTACCGCGAGACGATCGAACACCCGATCGCCATTCCCGACGACATCAAGGAACACCTCGACCTCCAGAGCGGCGACGACCGGGGACGGATCTACCGCCTCGTCGCGCCTGGCTGGAAGCCCCGCCCCTTCCCGAAGCTGTCAGGCCTCTCCTCCGTCGAGCTCGTCAGCCATCTCGGCGCGTCGAACTCGTGGGAGAGGGAAACCGCTCAGCGGCTCCTCTGGGAGCGGCAGGACATGGCCGCTGTCGCGCCGGCTAGGGAACTGGCCCGAACCGGGAAGACACCGCTCGCCCGAGTACACGCCCTCGCCGTCCTCGACGGGCTGAAGACCCTCACAGAAGACGACCTGCTCGCCGCCCTGAAGGACGCCGACGCCCACCTCCGCGAACGGGGTGTCTGGCTGGCGGCCCCGCGGCTGAGGTCCTCCCCGGCTCTCGCCTCTGCGATCATCGGCCTGGCTGGGGATGACTCGGTCCGGGTTCAGTTCGCCGTGGCGTATGCGCTCGGCGAGATCGAAGGCCCGGAGGCCCTCGCCGCCATCACGCGGATCGCCACGCGGCCGCAGCTCAACAGCGATGTCCTCGAGATGCTGACGAGTTCGATCGGGCCCCGAGCCCTGCCGCTGCTCGACCAGCTCCTCGCCGCGACCACCGACGATTCCCCCTGGCGCCGCCGGCTCCTGCTGCGGGCCGCCGGGACCGAAGACGGCGTGGTCCAGATCCTGAACCGCGCGGCTGGTCTGCCCGACGCCGCCTCCCGGGCGAACCTCGTGGCGGTCCTTGGGGGTCGGCTTGAGGAGTCGGGCCGGTCGTTCACGCACGTCCTCGAATCCGCTGCCCTCGCCGCTGAGGCGAAAACGATGATCGAAGGGGCCTGGAAGCAGGCCGAGGAGCGGGTCGGTTCGTCCGACGCCGAGCTGGCACTGCGACTCAAGGAAGTCCCGGTTGTTCTGACGCTCCCCCCCGCGCGGTTCGAGACGCTCCTCACAACGATCCTCTCGCCGCAGACTCCGCCGGAGCTGCAGTCGAAGGTGATCGCCGGACTCGGCGGACTCAACGCCGATCTGTCCAAGCCGGTCCTCGAGGCGTGGCCGCAGTTCGGTCCGCAACTCCGGACGGTCGCGATGGGGACGCTCCTCCGTCGGAACTCCCGCACCACGGCGCTCCTCGAAGCGATCGCAGCGGGGAAGATCGCTCCGGGTGAAGTCGACCCGACCGCCCGGCAGACGCTCTTGACGAGTCCGGACGCGGGGATCCGCAAACTGGCTCTCGCGACGTTCGGCACCCCGAATCAGGACCGGCAGAAGGTCATCGACGAGTACCGTTCGGCCCTCGAACTCGCGGGGGACAAGACCCGCGGGCAGGCCGCCTTCGTGAAGCACTGCGCCGTCTGCCACAAGGCGGGTGAACAGGGATCGAACGTCGGCCCGCAGTTCGTGTCGGTCACGAACAAATCTCCCGAGGACCTCGTGATCGCGATCTTCGACCCGAACCGCGAGGCGCAGGCGATCTACCAGTCCTACACGGTGATCACCGACGCCGGCCGGGTCCTGAGTGGCCTGCTCGTCAGCGATTCCGCCGCGGCGGTCACGCTCCGGCAGGCGGAAGGGAAAGAGGAGTCGATCCCTCGCCCGGAGATCGAGACCCTGAAGGCAAACGGCGTCTCGCTGATGCCGGTCGGACTGGAGAAGACGGTCTCACCGCAGGAGATCGCGGACCTGATCGCGTTCATCAAGTCGCTGGCGGGGAAGTAAGCAGCGGCTGAGGCGGAAGCCGAGAATGGAACGAAGAGGGCAGGAGCGACCTGCCCCCTTCCTCGTTCTGCTCTCAGGCCATGGCCGGTTCGAAATCGAGGGCCGAGAGGATCCGCTCGCAGGCCTGCGACTTGTTCAGCACGTAGAAGTGCATGCCCGGAACCCCCTGGGCCTTCAGCTCGCGGCACTGCTCGATCGCGTGGGCGACGCCGATCTCGAACTGGGCTTCGGCGTCGGTCTGGACCGCTTCCAGCCGGCCGGCGAGGTCGCCAGGGAACTCGGAGCCGCACATCGAGGTGATCCGCTTCATCCGGGCGAACTCGGTGATCGGCATGATCCCGGGGACGATGGGAATCCGGACGCCGGCCTTCTCGCACCGCTCGCGGAAGCGGAAGAAGTGGTCGTTGACGTAGAAGAGCTGGGTGTAGATCGCATCCGCGCCGGCGTCGACCTTCTGCTTGAGGTGGCGGATGTCGGAGTCGTAGTCGGCGGATTCCGGGTGGCGTTCCGGGTAACCGGCGACGCCGATCCCCATGTCGGCGTATTCGGAGCGGATCAGGGTGACGAGCTCGTTGGCGTGCTTGAGACCCCCCGCGACCGCCTTGAACTCGGTCTGGCCCTGGGGGGGATCGCCCCGGAGGGCCATGATGTTCCGGACGCCGTTTTCGCGGGCGTAGCGGAGCCAGTCGATGAGTTCCTGGCGGGTGGAGCCGACGCAAGTGAAGTGGGCGGTGGCGGTCAGGCCGAGGGAGTCCTGGATGGTGCGGCAGATCTCGACGGTGCGGGTCTGGGTGGTTCCGCCGGCTCCGTAGGTGCAGGAGACGAAGTCGGGCTCGTACGCCTTGAGTTGTGCGAGGGTGCGGTAGAGGGCTTCGTCTCCCTGTTCCGTTTTGGGGGGGAAGACTTCGATCGAGAGGCCGAGCCGGGGGCCGCCGTAGATTCGGGACAGGGTCATGGACGATTCGCTCCGATCCATCGCAACAACTGAGCAGCCTGGGGGCTGGAACCCCGGCCGCGGGGGGATTGTGGGCCGGACTGGTCAAGGTGTCCAGATCCCTGATGGCTGGATGCGACCATTGTAGAACACTGTTGGGGTGCAGGGCGAAAGCCCTGCCCGCCGGAGGCTTTTCGGTAGTGGAACGGTCCAAGCGTCCCTGTCCGTCCCTCCCCCGGGAACGCAGTGGCGTCTTAATCAGGATTCTTTGATGCGTCACCGGATTCCGCGACGTCCGAGGCGTCAGGAGGTTTAGACTCGGGCGTTCGAATCGCGATCCGACAAGAGGGCAGGCCATGTCACCGATCGGCACGAGGCGGGGGTTCCTGGCGGATGTGGGGCGGGGAATGCTGCTGGCGAGTGTCGGCAGTGGTCTGGCGGTCGACATGGGGCTGGCACCGACGGCCTGGGCTGAGGAGCTGGCGGACGGGCCGCTGACGTTCGGGGAGCGGGAGCCGCTGGTGCGGTTCATGCAGGAGACCGCTCCGGAGGAACTGCTTCCGGCGCTGCAGAAGAAGCTGGAAGGGGGCGCGTCGCTCAAGGAGCTGCTGACGGCGGCGGCACTGGCGAACGGGCGGACGTTCGGCGGGGAGGACTACATCGGGTTTCACACGCTGATGGCGCTCGGTCCGGCGTGGCATATGGCGCAGGAGCTTCCGGAGCGTGAGAGGGCGCTGCCGGTGTTCAAGGTGCTGTACCGGAACGCGGCGCGGATCCGGGAGACCGGCGGGCACGAGAAAGAGGTGCTTCAGGCGGTCGTCCCGCTGGACGGGAAGGCCGATGGACTCGCGCTGCGGGAGGCGAGCCGGAAGCTGGAACGGGCCAGAGCAGAGGGAATGCTCGCTACGCTCGAGCGGCAGAGCGTGGAAGACGCGTTCAATGCACTCTTGATGGAAGTTGAGGACGAGACCGAGGTCCACCGGGTCGCGCTCCCTTACCGGGCGTGGGATCTGATGGGAATCATCGGCCGCGACCATGCGCTGACATTTCTGAGGCAGAGTCTCCGGTACTGCGTGAAAGCGGAGCCGAAGGGGAAGTCAGCGACGCGCGAGGTCCTCGCGCGGGTCTTCGACCAGTTCGGACTCGAAGAGAAGACGCGGGGGGACCGCCAGCCGGATGACGCCTGGATCGAGGCGTTTTCGCGGACGCTCCTCTCGAGCGAGCCACCCGCCGCGGCGGAGGCGGCCGCCGCGGCGCTCGTGGAGGGAATTGCGCCGTCGGCAATCACCGAGGCGGCGGCGGTCGCGGCCAACCAAATCCTGCTCCGCGACCCCGGCCGGCCCGAAAAGTATTCGAGTGCGAACAAGCCCCCGGGGAGCGTCCACGGGGACTCGATCGGCCTGCACTGCTGCGACGCCGTCAATGCCTGGCGAAACATCGCGCGCGTTGCGAACGCGCGGAACCAGTTCGCGGCGACGATCCTGGCGTCGTACCAAGTGGCGCGGGACCGGATCCTCCCTGGGAGCGAGGGGGAACGCTTCATCGACCGCGAGCCCCTTCCGCGAACGGCCGACCAGGAAAAGTTCCGGCTTGCCGGAGATCCCGGCCGGGTCCTGGAAGAGGTCGAAACCGCAATCCGCTCGAACGACCAGGTCCAGGCGGCGGCCGCGGTCCATCACTATGGGAAGCTGACGAACAACCCCGTTCCCGTGTTCAACCTGCTCCGCCGATACGCCGTCAGCGAAGACGGGGCCCTCCACGCCGAGAAGTATTTCCGCACGGCGACGGAGGAATTCGCTTCGGTCCGCCCCCGGTTCCGCTGGAATCAGCTTGTGGCTCTGGCCCGGGTTACCGCCAGCGAGCATGGCTATCCCGCTCCCGGGTACGCCGAGGCGTGCCGCCTGCTGGGGATGCGGTCCCTTTCGTCGCGGGGCTGAACCTTCCGCCGCTGGGCGTGTCTGCGGGGCTGGTTTGGGGGCCACCCCGCCGCTTCGGCGGTTTCCGATCGGAAACTGCCGATCGGAGGGCCGGTTACGAAAGGTTTGCGGCCAGCAATTTCCCTGGCAGCGAGCCCCACCGGCCCGGTGAGGACCGATCCTTCAAACCGGTTTCCGTTCTCCGTATCATGCCCCGTTCCGCCGAACCGGATCCGGGACCTCGCGTGAGGCTCCCGGTGCGTCGTTCGATCGCCTCCGGCCCGGCAGCGTCCTGGATTTCGTCATGCGTCTCTCTCCCGCCGTCAAGACTCTGCAACCCTCCGCCACGATTGCCGCGGCCGCCAAGGCCAAGGCTCTCAAGTCGAAAGGGATCAAAGTCCTCGACTTCACGCTGGGCGAGCCGGACTTCAACACGCCCGAGCACATCCGCAAGGCGGCCATCGCCGCGATGGACGCCGGCCAGACCCACTACACCCCCTCGAGCGGGATCCCCGAACTCCGCCAGGCGGTCTGCAATGCCTACAAGCGGGACTACGGCCTCTCATTCGAGCCGGGTCAGGTCATCATCTCGAACGGGGCGAAGCACGCGATCCACAACGTCCTCGCGGCAACCTGCGGCCCGGGCGATGAAGTCATCATCCCGACCCCCTACTGGGTCAGCTACAGCGCTCTCGTCGAACTGACCGGGGCAACGCCGGTCCTCGTCCCGACGACGCAGGAGAGCGGCTGGACCCTGACCCCCGAGCAGTTCTCGAAGGCGATCACGCCGTACACGAAGCTGCTGATGCTCAACAACCCCTGCAACCCGACGGGAGCCGCCTACCCGGTCAAGACCCTCGAAGGGCTGGCGAAGGTCGCCGTCGAGCGGAACATCCCGGTCCTCTCCGACGAGATCTACGAGAAGCTGATCTACGGCGACTCGGAGTTCCGCTGCTTTGCTTCGTTCGGTGAGGAAGTCGCCAAGCGGACGATCATCGTCAGCGGGGTCAGCAAGGCGTACGCCATGACCGGCTGGCGGATCGGCTGGTCGATCGCGCCGCTCGCCCTCTCGAAGGCGATCGACAACCTGCAGAGCCAGCAGACCTCGAACCCCTGCAGCATCAGCCAGTACGCGTCGGTCGCGGCTCTCAACGGTCCGCAGGATTCGATCGCCAGCATGCACGCCGAGTTCATCAAGCGGCGGGAGTACGTCCTCGGCCGGCTGCGGCAGATGCCGGGCCTTAGCCTCGCCGATCCGGGGGGAGCGTTCTACGCCTTCTTCAACGTCGAGAGTTTCTATGGGAAGCCGCTCGGCGCGAGCGGCAAGGTGGCCCATAACGCGACGGAATTCAACGACCTGCTTCTGGAGGACGCCCACGTCGCTCTGGTTTCGGGGGATGCCTTCGGCGCGCCGGGCTACCTGCGGCTGTCGTTCGCGACGAACGTCGAGAACCTCAAGGAAGGCCTCGACGCCTTGGCGAAGTTCCTTCGCGTCGGCTGATTGCCGATTCGATCCCGGCTCCCGTCCGGCCCCGGAACCTCGATGGATTCCGGGGCCGACGACATTTCCACTCCCCCGTTTCCCGTCCCCTCGCGGTCGAACTCTCGCTTTCAGATGGAAGGTGCATCCGTGGTCGAAGAGGCAATCAAGAAAGCCCAGACGCTGATCGAAGCCCTCGGCTGGATTCGGGAGTTTCGCGACCGCTACGTCGTCATCAAGCTCGGCGGCAGCGCCCTGGAGGACCCCGAGAGCGTCCGAAAGTGCCTCGCGGACGTCGTGTTCATGGAGGCGGTCGGGATGCGGCCGATCCTGATCCATGGCGGGGGAAAAGCGATCAGCAAGGCGATGGGGGAATCGGGGATCGAGCCCCGCTTCGTCCAGGGACGCCGATACACTGACGACGCGACGCTCGAGATCGTCTCGCGAGTGCTCGCCGAAGAGATCTGCGAGTCGCTGGTCGACGAGATCCGCAGCCTCGGCGGCCGCGCCGTCCCGATGTGCTACCGGACGCAGAATGTCCTGATCGGCGAGCGGCTGGTGCTCCCCGGCGACAATGGAGAATCGGTTGATCTCGGCCGGGTGGGGCATGTCGTCGACATCAACAAGGATTCGCTCCTGGCGACCTGCCGGGCCGACACGATCCCCGTCCTCCCATCGATCGCGCTCGACCGCGACGGTGGAAAGCTGAACGTGAACGCCGACACCGCCGCGGCGGCCGTCGCGCGGATTCTCCGTTCGGAAAAGCTCGTGTTCCTCAGTGACGTGCCGGGGATCTTCCTCGACAAGAACGACCGCTCGACGCTCCTGTCCCATCTCAAGGCGGCCCGGGTTCGGGAGCTGATCGCCAACGGGACGATCAACGCCGGGATGGTTCCGAAGGTCGAAGCGGCGCTCGAAGCCCTCCAGGCGGGCGTGAAAAAGATTCACATCATCGACGCCGGGATCCCGCACTCGCTGCTGCTCGAGATCTATTCGGACGTCGGGATCGGGACCGAGATCGTTCCTTAAGACGGAACGCGCGAGACTCGATAGACCACGCAAGTCGCCGCGACCATCGCCCCTCGCGCGGGCCGGGGCGCCGCTTTCAGCGTTTGATGCTGGACTATCTTCGCGGACCCATTCAGAATCACGGGCATCTTCTTGCTGAAGGGCGTAATCCGATTCTGGGCGATCGGATACCCACCATCGTGGTCCAATCATGATTCAGGGAATCTACTCTCGTCGCATCGTTGACTCACCGGTCGCGGTGATCGACTTCGAAACAACGGGATTGTCGCCCGGCTACGACCGCGTCGTTGAGGTTTCCGTCGTCCGCATCGATCCGGGGCAAGAGCCTCGCATCGCCTTCGACACGCTCGTAAATCCTCAGCGTCCGATGGCTGCGACGGAGATTCACGGAATTCGAGACGAGGATGTGAGAGAGGCACCCCGGTTCCACGAGGTCGTGGGGGACCTGGTCGATGCCGTTCAAGGCTGCGTGATCGCGGCATACAACGTTTACTTCGACATCAAGTTTCTCGACTTCGAACTCCGAGCGTCAGGAGTAAGCCACAAAGCCCCGCATTTCTGTCTGATGTATCTCCGACCGGCGCTGGGACTGGGAGCCCGCTGCCGTTTGGATGCGGCCTGCCAGTTCCACCGAATCGACTACAGTGCCTCTCACGTGGCTGCGGACGATGCCCTCGCAGCTGCGTACCTCTATCGACTCTATCTCTCGGAGCTGCAGTCTCGCTCGGTGGAAACTTTCGGCGATCTGGCCCAGCGAAAGAGCTACAAGTTCTTCGACAGTTTTGCGTGCGAGCCGTTTCCGAAGGCCGAGTATTTTGGTCTCAAGAGCTCCAACCGAATTCGATCTCGCAGCGAGTTTGCAACGCAGCCTGATCCGGAACGGGCGGCGGTCGCTGCCTATTGGGACACTCTGAAGACCGTGCTCGCCGACCTCGACATCTCGGACGACGAACTCGCGTTCGTCGAAGCGGAACGCAACCGTGGAGGATTGCCTACCGAGCGCATCCGCGTGCTGCATGCTCGGGCGTTCGCAAGCGTCATGTCACAGTTCACGAGCGATCAATGGCTCGATGACCGCGAGGCGCGGAAGCTGAGAAAGCTCCACCAGTGTCTGGCGAAGCTGGGATGGGCCCCGGGAATGTGAACCACCGACCGATTCAAGCTACGGCTGCGACTCGAGCATTTCGGCGCAGCAACGGGGCTCTTCCGAGCCAGTGGATCAGTCGCCAAGACTTTGCGTTTCGTGAGTATGGGCCATGATGACCTTCTTCCTGATGTTCCTCGTCATTTCGCTCGGGTTGGCCTCGGCCTACCTGGGAATGCGATTGCTTGAGGTCAAGAAATGGAACGCTCAGATCGAGCACGATCTCTCGACCAAGGAAGCGGAGTACGCGGAAAAAGATCGTCGATTCGAAGCCTACTCCCGGAAGACGTCCGCGCAGCTCACTGAGCTCAAGGCCCGTGTCCAACGTCTGTCCAAGTGGCAGGGTGTCGCTGACGCCGACGCGAAAGCGGAAGAGCTGCTCGAAGAGGCTCGGCTCGGGGCCGCACAGCAGATGGCCGAGGCAGAACGGGGAGTTCGCGCGCAGCAGGAAGCCGGCGACGAGCTTCGACGCCAGGCGAACGAGCAAGCCGAGGGCATTCGGAGGCAGGCGCTGGAGTCCGCTGCGATCATCAAGCAGGAGGCCCAAGTCGTCCTGGCAACGGCAACCACTTCGGCCAAGGCCTCGATCCAAGCTGCCGAAGCGAAGGCTCAAGAGATTGCGGGCGAAGCGCTGACCGCGAAGAGAAACGCCGAGGTCTACGAACGGACCGCCAAGGCGATGCAGAACATCATCAAGGGATACGGCAACGAGTATCTGATCCCTCCGCAAAGCCTCCTTGACGATCTGGCCGAGGAAGTGGGCTATTCCGAGGCTGGCCAGGAACTGAAGCGAGCGAGGGAGCATGCTCGCAAGATGGTCAAGTATCGCACTGCCGGGCAGTGCGCTTATGTCGAAGCCTCTCGAAGAGACACGGCGATCGACTTCGTCGTGGATGCCTTCAACGGAAAAGCGGACTCGATTCTCTCGCGAGTGAAGGCAGACAACGCCGGGACGTTGCTCCAGGAACTCGACGACGCCTTTCTTACGGTCAACTACAACGGCAAGGCGTTTCGGGACGCCCAGATCAACCAGGAGTATCTGACCGCGCGGAAAGACGAACTGAAGTGGGCCGCGATCGCGCACCAGATCAAGACGGAAGAACGGGAGGAGCAGCGGCGGCTTAAGGAGCGGATTCGTGAGGAAGAGAAGGCCAGGAAGGAAATCGAGCGTGCGATTCGAGAGAGCGCCCGCGAAGAGGATCTGATTCGAAAGGCGATGGAGAAGGCGCAGGCCCAGCTTCAGGACGCGACGGCTCAGCAGCGGGCCGATTACGAGAAGCAGCTGGCTGAACTTTCGCAACGCCTCCAGGACGCAGAGAACCGGAATCAGCGGGCGATCTCGATGGCTCAGCAGACGAAGCGCGGTCACGTCTACATCATCTCGAACGTGGGGTCGTTCGGAGAGAACGTCTACAAGATCGGACTGACGCGCCGGCTCGATCCGCTGGACCGAATTCGCGAACTGGGGGACGCCAGTGTCCCTTTCGAGTTCGACGTGCATGCGCTCATCCTGGCCGAGGATGCCCCTGCTCTGGAGAGCCAGCTGCACAAACACTTCCTGATGGCCCAATTAAACAAGGTGAACCATCGCAAAGAGTTTTTCCGAGTCGATCTGACCCACATTCAGAAAGAGATCGAGGGGCTCGGAATCTCGGTCGCCTGGACGATGACCGCAGCGGCGCGACAGTATCGTGAGACGTTGGTGATCGAGAAGATCATCCAAGAGGATCCGCAACAGCGTGAAGCCTGGATCCAGCGACAGCTTCAGTTGGAATCATTGGAAGAGAGTCTGTCCGACCCGGAAGAAGAAGAGGTCGCGGCCTGACACCGATTGCGGAATGCGTCAGAACTGTCGGTGTAACGGCAACAGAAACAGCGAAACGGATGCTCGCGTGGTCCGTTTCCGAACCTCGCTCACATCCGTTTTCGCGTTATGTCGACCGGACAGATCACGGTCCAGACTGCTTGCCGGCTCGAAGGGAATGAGCCGACGCCCAAATCTGGAGGGGGACCGCGCTCCGCACGGGGGGAGGGCCACAGGTAGGAACTCTTGGAGTCAGGTGGCCGCCGAACTTATCGTCCCGAGAACGCCGTTTCTGCGATGCGGTCCGCGGATTCCGGCCCCGCAGGCTCGGACGCCGTCCGGTGCGGCGGTTCGGGAGGATCGGATCGGGGCTCCGTCGCGGAGATCGCTCTTTCTCGGCAACTCCGGGAAAACCTGTTCAAGCGGCCGACTCGTTCTCCGGGGCGTATCCCGCAGGGTGGGCTCCCGCTGCCACGGCTCCAGTGGGACGTGATTCCGTCACCGACTGCTGGGAAGAGCGCCCCCTACAGCGTCGCCAGGACCCGCTTCAGATAGTCGATGCTCTCCTGGGCGATCCGCTCCGCCCCCGGCTTGTAGTCGAAGACCTCGACCGAGACCCAGCCGTCGTAGCCCGAAGCCTGGAGCGCCCGGAGGATCGGGGTGTACTCCGTCGGTCCCATGCCGGGGCCGAGCAGGTTCGAGTCGTTGACGTGGAAATGCTTCGTGACGTCCTTGTAGCGGCCAATCAAGTCCGGAATCGGCGTCGTTTCCCCCCCGAGCATCGCCTTGACGTCCTGGTGCAGCTGGAAGTTCGGATGGTCGACCGCCCAGATCAGAGCCGTCGCTTCGCCGCACGTATTGATGAAGTCAGTCTCTTTCGGCGTCAGCGGCTCCATGCAGATCGTGACCCCGAGGTCGCCGATCGCCGGGATCGCCGCCCGGAAGACTTCAGCGGCATGCCCGAAGGCCCGCTGCCAGGTCACCCCAGGCTGCAGACTCCGCTGCGCGGGAGACCCGAACACCATGATCGAGCCACCGAGGTCGGCACAGAGGCGGGCGAGATCGACCAGGTACCGCGCCGTCGCCCGGCGCACTTCGCCGGAGTCGGTCGTCAGATGAAAACCTGACGTCTTCGCAAGCAGCCAGTGGAGTCCGAGGATCTCGAGACCGTTGTCCGCAGCAATCTGCCGGATCGCGCGGCGCTCATCGGCGGAAACCGCCGCAGGAGAGCGCTCGAGGGTGAAGGGAGCGAACTCAATTCCCTGGTACCCAGCCTTCGCAATCTGCCGGCACTGATCTTCCCAGCCCCGGTTTTCAAAAAGTTCGTGGCAGATCGCAAATTTCATGAAGTTCGGAGAAGGTCGGAGGGGGGACGGGCCGATAAGAGAAACGGGTTATTCGGACTTTTCCGGATGGTCCAAAGGTACCAACGAGGCTCGTTCATGACGAGTCTCGCGATGACACGAGGGAGGTTCGCCATCGAGCGGCCTCGCGGCGTCTGACGATGTGAGTTTCGCAAGCGGTAAGACGCCGCTCCGTTCGAGAGAGAGTTGTCCGGTCGTGACGACGTTGCCGAACGGGCCGACTCCGGAAGATGGGAAGAGGAGAAAACAGCGGCAAACCTTGCCAGTTCATCGAGTCCGCTTCGCTGCGGGTCGAACTAACTGGCAAAGAGAGCGAGATGCGCTGTTGCTCCCGCCATCGACCGGGGTGTTCTGAGAGGACTTGAAACCATGAATCTGAAGACGTGGGTTCCCGTCCTGGCGACGTTGCTCCTGGTCGCCGGGGGGACGGATGCCGACGCAGGCTTGTTCTGCGGGATGGGACGTTACCGCAGCTGCCCTCCGCCGGCCTGCCAGGTCTGCGAGGATTACAGCAATGCCCGCGTCATCAGCGGTCCTTGCTACAAGACGGTCCGTGAAACGGTCTACTGCACCGAGCAGTACACCGAGCAGCAGACCGTCAACACGACGTGCTATGAAAAGGTTCCGGTCACCTGCAGCCGGACCGTTTACGACACCTGCTACCGCGACGAGTGCTACAACGTCTGCCGGCCGGTCTACCAGACCTGCTACCGCGACGTCTGCTGCACGGTGAAGCGGCCGGTGTACCAGACCTGCTACCGCACGGTCTGCTGCACGGTCCGCCGCCCGGTCTACAACACCTGCTACCGCAACGTCTGCTTCACCGTCCGCCGGCCGGTCTACCAGACCTGCTACCGCGACGTCTGCCACACGGTCCGCAAGCCGGTCTACAACACCTGCTACCGCACCGTCTGCTGCACGATGTACCGCACCGAGTCGAACACCTGCTACCGCGACGTCTGCTACACCGTCTGCCGCCCTGTCTCGGAAACGAAGTGCGTTCAGGAATGCTGCGGTGAATGGCAGGTCGTGAAAGAGTGCATCCCCGGTCCCGTCGTGACCCGCCAGGTCGCCGATCCGGGCTGCTGCGATTTCGACCCCTGCACCGCTTCCTATCAGTACAAGAGCGGCTGCTGCCGGACCGAACAGGTCCAGTGCCCGCCGCGGGTCGTCTGCAAGCGGGTCTGGGTGCCGAAGATGGTGACGAAGCAGATCACCTGCACCCGGATGGTTCCGGAAGTCCGCCACTGCAAGGTCCCCTACACGACCTGCACCCGGGTCCCCTACACCGTCTCGAAGCAGGTTCCTTACACGACCTGCAGCTGGGTCTGCGAAACGAAGCACTGCCGGGTCCCCTACACGACCTGCAGCTACGTCTGCGAAACCCGCACGAAGCAGGTTCCCTACACGACCTGCTCGTGGACCTGCCAGACGATCCAGAAGCAGATTCCTTACACGACCTGCAGCTGGACCTGTGAGACGATCACGAAGAAGGTCCCCTACACGACCTGCAGCTACGTGAACGAGCAGCGGACCCGCCGGGTTCCTTACTGCGTCCCCCGCACGGTGTGCGAAACGCACTACGTCACCAAGGCCCACTGCGTTCCCCGCACCGTCTGCGTGACCAAGACCCGCTGCGTTCCGAAGGTTGTCTGCCGCCAGGTTCCGGTCGATCCGTGCTGCTCGGTCGATCCGGGCTGTGCGGCCCCGATGACCGCCTGCGACAATGGTGCGACCTGCACTCAGTAAGGTCTTGCCAGTCTGACAGTTGAGACTCACGACGGCCGGTTTCGAAAGAGACCGGCCGTCGTTGTTTTTTGTGCCTGCCCCGGGTGCAGGGGCGGAGCTCCTGCCCTCAGAGGCGCTTCTCTTGTGGAACCGTAGAAAACCTTCGGCGGCCGATTTGGGGATCGGCGCCGAGAGCTCCTGTTCTCTTCACCGCGGGGAGTGCAGTGCGAGCGTGCTGGAGAGGGAGGTCTTCGACGCCGGTTCGCGATCGGATACCCGTGGTTTGCCGTGGTTCCAAAAGAGAAGCGCCTCCGGCGGGGCCAGCAGCCTGCTGGACCGGGGTGGCCGTGGGACGATGGGTTTGAGCGAGCGATGCTGCGCCGGCAGGAATCGGTGAACGACCGGCAAAAAGAGGGCAGCGGACGTGTCTCGCCCGGTCCGTCTTGCGCAGTCCCCCCAGTGTGACTCCTCGCAGAAACACTCGGCCCCTCACCAACATACGCGAAGACCCGCCGGTTCCTGCCGATCGGCAGGCGGGCAGAACGGCGCGCTCTAGGCCCCAATCCAGCGTTTCCGCTAGCTTTTCGCCACATCGCACGCCGATGGAACTCCACGAACGGAGTTTCAGCGGTCCCGCCCACCGGCCATCGCCGGTCCGCAGGACCAAACGCCAGGGATTGGTCGCCATGAATCGTCGCTTCTTCCTCTCCACTGCCGCAGGCGGGCTCGGCCTGGCAGTACTCCTCGATTCCGGCTGCCGCGGCCGCCAAGTCGCCCACGTCCTCAAAGAGGACGACCAGGACATGGTCGGCAGCCACGCCGCCGGAGCCGAGACCTGGAAACCCCTCGTCGACACCGCCGTCTCACAACTCCTCGCCCGCCAGGTGAGCGAGATCCGGACAGCCGCCGCCGTCAGCGACGCCCCTTCGGAATTCGACAAGAAGCGGATCTGCTTCGTCGGTGTCGAGAACAAGAGCAGCGAAGAAGTCGGCGACTTCAAAGAGCAGATCTACGAACACATCGACACGATGATCGGCCAGTCCGACTCGTTCGAACCGATCACCCGACGGTACATCGATGCCGGGCTCCGCGAGTGTGGAATGCGGCCCGACGACTTGTTCCTCCCCGGCAAGTCACGCGCGTTCACCGCGGCCATGGAGCGCGTCAATCAGCCGGTGGACTACCTGCTGTTCGCCAAGCTCACCTCGGGGACCACCAAGAGCAACAACAGCACGCAGAAGGACTACCAGCTCGTCCTCGAGCTGGTGAACCTTCACACCGGTAAGGCCGAGAAAGAGACCGCGTCGCTCCGCAAGGGCTATCACAAGACCGGTCTCGGCAAGCTCAAGAACTACGGAGCGGGCTGAGCGACAAGCGGTCCCGACAGAGCCAAGGGAGTGGCACGGTCGATGGTCTCGATGCGTTCATGGTGGAATCGGTCCCGTGCGGCCCTCCTGGCCGCGGCCGGCGGCGTTGCGCTCCTCCAGGGATGCAACAGCCACGGCGAACGCGTGCACGTGCTCCGGCAGGAGTTCTACTCGGGCGATCTCGCCACCGCTGAGACCCACATCGGCGAACTCCTCAAGAAGCCGAAGCACGACAAGGACGTCCTCGAGCTCGACCGGGCCTCGATCCTGCTCACGACGGGCCGCCCCAAGGAAGCGGAAAAAATCCTGCGGGAGATCCGCGACCGGTTCGACACGTTCGAACAGAAGGACGCGGGGGAAATCGCGCTCTCGCTCGTGACCGACGACAATCGCCGGGCCTACGCCGGCGAGGACTACGAGAAGGTCCTGATCCGGGCGTTCCTCGCGCTATCGAACCTGATGCACGACGGCGGCGATGCGACCGCCTACAGCCTGCAGATCGCCGACAAGCAGAGCCAGATCCTCGAGCGGCTCCAGACGGAACGGGACAAGGACGAGTCGAGCGACAAGCCCGCGCTCCCCAAGATCCCGCAGGTCGCCCTCGGCCCCTACGTCCGGGCGATGCTCGCCGAGGAGAGCCGCCTCGATTACGACGACGCGATCCGCGCCCGAACCCTCGTCTGTTCCTATGAGCCCAGCTTCAAGTTCGGCCGCGAAGACCTCCAGCGGGCCGAGCACTCGGTGAACGCCCAGCCGGGCCACGGAGTCGTCTACGTCTTCGGGCTGCTTGGCAAGGGACCGATCAAGGTTCAGGAATACGACGTTCCGACGCAGGCGGCACTCCTCGTCGCCGACCAGATCGTCAGCGCCACCTCCAAGCAGTCGGTCCCGCCGACGCTCGCCCCGGTCCCCGTCCCGAAGCTCATCCGCCGCCAGAACCGGATCCGGGGTCTCGAAGTCGTCGCCGGCTCCGAGTCTCAGGGAACGACCGCGATGCTGGTCAACGTCGGCGAGCTGGCCGAGAAGCACTACGAGGCGACGTACCCGAAGGTGATCGCTTACGCCGTCGCCCGCCGGGTGATCAAGAAGGGGCTCGTCTACGCCGCCAAGGAGGGGGTGCAGGCCCAGAACTCCCCGGGGGTCGACATCGCGATGACCCTCGCCGGAATGGCCTGGGAGGCGAACGAGACCGCCGACACCCGCTGCTGGGGGCTGCTCCCGGACCAGATCCAGGTGCTGCGGGTCGAACTCCCTGCTGGACAGCAGTCGCTCCGGCTCCAGCCGATCGACGAATACGGCCGGTTCGGGGTCGCGGACACGATCCAGGTCAACGTGGAAGATGGCCGCAACACCTACGTTCTGGCGAACTTCCCCGACGGGAAGGTGATCGGCCGGACTCTCGTCAGCGGCCAGCTCCCGACCGGTTCCGCCGACTCGAACGGCTCCGCCCGGTTGACTCTGAAATGACCCGCTGCGACGGCCGGAAAACCGCTCGAACCGGCGAGGTCCTGCTCCACCGCCCCTTCCGGCTGATTCCCTGTCGCCGCGTTGGCGAATTCCGGAGGTCTGCCGCTACACTCTCCCCTTTGGCCCACGGAACCGCTCCGGGCACGCAGCTTCTCTGCGCGCCTTGCGAGGGAGTTTTCGGCGCCGAGAGGGTCGCTGCGCCATTGCGCCGCACCCCCGCGCGTCGACGGCCGTCGGTCGGGAATCAGGTTGCGCCATGTCAGTGACAGCAGTGGTCGGACTCCAGTGGGGAGACGAAGCCAAGGGGAAGATCGTCGACCTCCTGACGGACCAGCACGAGATCGTCGTGCGGTACCTCGGAGGAAATAACGCGGGCCACACCGTCAAGTTCGACGGCCAGACGTACAAGCTCTCGCTCCTCCCCGCGGGAATCCTCCGTCCCGGCGTGAAGTCGGTCATCGCCAACGGGGTGGTCATCAACCCCAAGGCGCTCCTCGAAGAGATGAAGAGCGTCACCGACCGGAACATCCCAATCGGCGAGAATCTCGTCATCAGCGACCGGGCCCACGTCATCTTCCCGTATCACCTCGCCGAAGAGGCGGTCTTTGAAAAGAGCCGCGGCGACAACAAGATCGGGACGACGATGCGGGGGATCGGGACCTGCTATCGCGACAAGTACGGCCGCGCCCACGCGATCCGGGTGGGGGACTTCATCCGCCCCGCCCTGCTCAAGAGCCGGCTCGAAGAGATCGTTCCGTACAAGAACACGATCCTCAAGGCGCTCGATCCGTCGATCGCGCCATTCACCGTGCAGGCTCTGTACGACGAGTACATGGTCTATGCCGACCGGCTCCGGCCGCACGTGATCGACACGACCACCTTCCTGCACCGCGCTCTGCGCGAGAAGCGGACGATCCTGTTCGAAGGAGCCCAGGGAAGCCTCCTGGATATCGACCACGGCACCTTCCCGTTCGTCACCTCGTCGAACGCGTCGGGCTGCGGGATTCATCCCGGCAGCGGTTTCCCCGAGCGGTCGATCGACCGGATCATCGGCGTCGTCAAGGCGTATACGACCCGCGTCGGCGGCGGCCCCTGCCCGACCGAGCTGCTCGACGCGACCGGCCAGCACATCCGGGACGAAGGGCATGAGTACGGGACCGTCACCGGCCGTCCGCGGCGGTGCGGCTGGCTCGACACCGTGGCGACCCGCTACGGCGCGAATCTCGGCGGCGTCGACTGCCTGGCAGTGATGCTCCTTGACGTCCTCAGCAAGCTGGACGACCTCCAGATCTGCGAGGCGTACGAGATCGACGGCGAGCGGACGGTCGACTTCCCGAGCCAGATCGACGACCTGGCCAAGGCGAAGCCGATCTATCGAAAACTCCCCGGCTGGAAGAAGGACATCACCGGTGCCCGGAAGATGTCGGACTTCCCGAAGGAAGCCCGCGCCTACATCGACATGGTCGGCGAACTCGTCGGCGCTCCGGTCGAGATCGTCTCGATCGGTCCGGACCGGGAACAGACCGTCGTGGCGTAGTTGGAGCCAGGCTTCGGGCATCCGGTCACAGGCTTCAGGCCTGGACCGATCGCTGGAACTTCCTGTGAGTTCTCCCGCCTGAAGCCTGATTCCTGCCGCCTGAAACCTCTCCCCCGCACCCATGCTTCTCCTCAACGGCTTCACCGATCCCGACGCGTACCGCGGAGGGTATCTGTCGCTGGGGAACTTCGATGGGGTTCATCGCGGACATCAGGTGATGCTGGGGCAGCTCGTCGCGCAGGCCCGGCGGCTCGGCGGACCGGCGGTCGTGATGACGTTCGAGCCGCACCCGCTGGCGCTCCTGGCTCCGGAGCGGCTCCCTCCCAAGCTGACGACGCTGACGGAGAAGGCGCGGCTCCTGGCGGAGCTCGGGATCGACTGCCTGATCGCCTACAAGACCGACACGCACCTGCTGCAGCTGACCGCCGAGGAGTTCTTCCGGAAGGTGATCCGGGACGAGGTCGCCGCCCGAGGGCTGATCGAGGGGCCGAACTTCTGTTTCGGCCGGGGGCGGAAGGGGACGATCGAGACGCTCAAGGTGATGTGTGACGCGGCCCATCTCGAGCTGAAGGTGTGCGAGATGATCGCCATGGATGGGCAGGACGTCTCTTCGACGACGATCCGGACTGCGCTGCGGGAGGGGCGGATCCGGGACGCGAACTCGGGACTGCGGCGGTCGTATCGGCTCGCGGGGAAAGTTGTGTCGGGGGCGCGTCGTGGACGGACGATCGGGTTCCCGACGGCGAACCTCGACGAGGTCGAGACGCTGGTGCCGGGGAACGGCGTCTACGCGGCGGTCTCGGAGGTGGGAGGGGCGCGGTATCCGGCGGCGGTCCATATCGGTCCGAATCCGACGTTTGGTGAGAACGCGCAGAAGATCGAGATCCACCTCGCGGGTTTCAGTGGGGACCTTTATGGGCAGACTCTCGCGATCGACTTCCTGGATCAAGTTCGCGGCGTGCAGCGGTTTGCGTCGGTTGACGAGTTGAAGACTCAGCTTGAACGGGATGTCGCGGCCACGCGGGCGATCGCAGCCGCGCCGCCGGTGACGTTTCCTTAGGAGCTGTCGCCGAACGACGTCAGCATCGGCCTCAATGGCTCAAACCTCGTCCTGGCCGGCGCGGCGCCGCCCGCTCAATCCCATCGTCCCACGGCCACCCCGGTCCAGCAGGCTGCTGGCCCCGCCGGAGGCGCTTCTCTCGTGGAACCACGGCAAATCACGGGTATCCGATCGCGAACCGGCGTCGAAGACCTCCCTCTCCAGTACGCCCGCACTGCCCTCCCCACGGTCATGAGGGAGGGAGTCCTCGACGTCGGTTCCCGAAAGCGAACTCACGTTGTTTTCCACGGTTCCAAGTAGAAGAGCGCCTCCGGCGGGGCCAGCGTCCCGCTGGACCGGGGTAGGGGGGGCTGTTACTGTCGCCCAGCGCGGTTCGTCCGCGCCCGCCTCACTCCGTCCCGCCCCACCTCTTTCCGCCGACTATGTCTCGTCTCATGCTTTGCACGGCGCTCCTCGCCGGCGCGCTTTCAGGAGGCTGGACCTCCGCCACTCTCGCCCAGGGGACCACGCCCAAAGGCAAGCCCACCCCGGCTCGGCCGAAGCTGGTCTACCGCGACAAGGCGCCGAAGCGGTACGACCTGACCGCCCGGGCGAGCGCGATCGATCCCCGAGCCAAGCCGCATCCCGAAATCAACTTTCTGTTCGAAAAGGACGGCAAGCCGCAGGACGTGGAGCACGCCGCCGTCGACACCCGCGTCGCGCCGCGCGGCAAGCTCGTGATCTGGCTGATGGGGCACAGCAAGGACCTGTTCGACCGGACCTCGAGCTACGGACTGCACTCGATCCAGGTCCATTATGCGAACGGCTGGTTCTCGAAGCTCAACAAAGAGCCGCCGCCGGACGACAAGTACCTCGGCCGGATCCGGCTCGAAGCGGCAACCGGCGAAGACGTCAGCGATGCGATCGACATCCCGAAGCCCGACGGGCTCGCCGAGCGGTCGGTGCAGCTCGTGAAGTGGCTCGCCAAGGAGAACCCGGCGGCGCGGTGGGACTACTACCTGACCCCCGACAAGAAGGACCTCGTGTGGGACGACGTGATCCTCGCGGGGATCTCCCACGGCTCGACCACAGCGGCGCGGTTCGCGCTGCACCAGAAAGTCGACCGGGTCGTAATGCTCTCGGGACCGCGCGACCAGCTCGAGCAGTGGTACACGCTCCCGTCGGCAACGCCGAAGAACCGGTTCTTCGCCTTCACGCACGTTCTCGACGGCGGCTGGACCGGGGACCACTACTGCCGCTCGTGGCAGCTCCTGGGGCTCGCCGAGTTCGGGCCGGTTGTGAACGTCGATCAGGTTGCTTACCCCTTCGGCAACTCGCGGCGGTTGATCACGGATGCCGACGTCAACAAGGACGCCAATCGGGCCCACGGCGCGTCGCAGCCTGGGGGCGCGGCGATCAAGGATGCCGACGGAAAGTTCCGCCACGAGGCGGTCTGGAAGTATCTCTTTACACACCCCGTCGACGAGACGGGGGATCCCGTTCCTCCCGATCCGGACTGCCGGCTCGATCTGAGTAAGCCGGCTGCTGCCAAGCCGAAGTAGGACGCCGCTCGGCATCGCAGGCCGTCTGATCGTCTTCACCCGAACCACGACCGGAGAGCTTCCTGCTGCGCCGCCATCTTCATTTGGAACCCAGACTTCGAGGCGGTTCCGAATGAGCCGGAACCATGAGAAAAACCTTTTGAGTCCATGAAGCCCAGAGGGGAAGATCGGCAAAAGCGGTCGATCGGCCGGTACGATTGCTGAGACAGAATGACAACTTGATGAAGTCCCCGGCAAACGGCCCTACGGGGACTCCTCTCGTGACGAATTGAGAGTACGCTATTACTTGTTCAGACGACCTTCGCGCCCCGAGGACGTGATGACCAACCCCCGGACTGAAGACTCCGCCACTCGTCCGGCCGGCTCGCATCGGACTCCCGGTCCGTCGACTCCGCCTGCAGCGACGCCCCCTCCCCACGCTCCCACCGCCACGACCGCGACGCATGCGGTCGGGGAGACCCATGCCTTGAGCCGCGTCACTCCTCCCCCTTCCAAGTCGAACCCCGGCGCCGCGTCCGCGAAGTCCGGATTCGGATCGTTCGTGGCCTGGGTGCTGGTCGCCGCGATCTCGGTCGGGGGCTGGTACACGCGGGCCCAATGGTGGCCGTGGGTCCAGGCCAAGATCTCCCGCCAGCCTCCAGTCGCCGGCGGCCCGGGTGGCCCTGGCGGCAAGATGGGAGCCAGGCCGATCCCCGTCGTCACGACCACCGTGACGCAGCGGAACATGGACCTGTTCCTCAACGGTCTCGGAACCGTCACCGCATTCAACGCCGTCACCGTCCGCAGCCGCGTCGACGGCGAACTGGTCAAGGTCGCCTTCACCGAAGGGCAGATGGTCAAGGAGGGAGACCTCCTCGCCGAGATCGACCCCCGTCCTTTCCAGCGGCTGCTCGAACAGGCGCAGGGATCGCTCAATCGCGACAAGGCGTCGCTCGAACTCGCCAACGCGATGCTGTCCCGGACCGAGGGGCTGCTCAAGAGCCAGGCGACCACTCAGCAGCTCTACGATCAGCAGCTCGCCACGGTGAAGCAGGCGGAGGCGGTGGTCGAGGTCGACGAGTCGCTCGTCGACAATGCCAAGCTCCAGCTCACGTACACCAAGATCATTTCGCCGATCACCGGCCGGGTCGGGCTGCGGCTCGTCGACCGGGGAAACATGGTCCGGGCCAACGACACGACCGGACTGCTGGTGATCACACAGCTCGAACCGATCTCGCTGGTCTTCACGATCCCGCAGGATGACATCCCCCGCGTGCAGCGGGAGATGCAGAAGAGCTCAGCCCTGACCGTCGAGGCGTTCGACCGCGATTTCCAGAACCGCCTCGCCGTCGGCAAGCTGACCGCGATCGACAACCAGGTCGACGCCACGACCGGCACCTTGCGGCTCAAGGCGACGTTCGACAACAAGGACCACGCCCTGTTCCCGAACCAGTTCGTGAACGCCCGCCTCAAGGTCGAGACCCTCGAAGACGCCGTCGTCGTCGCCTCCTCGGCGATCCAGCGGGGTCCGAGCAACCAGTACGTCTACGTCGTAAAGGCCGACAACACCGTCGAACTGCGGGACGTCCAGACCGGTCCGACCGAGGGGGACGACACCGCGATCACCACCGGCCTCAAAGGGGGCGAACTGGTGGTCACCGACGGGGTCGACAAGCTGATCCCCGGCTCGCTCGTCTCGCTTCCGGGTAAAGCCGAAAAGGGAAAGAAGCCGGGGGCCCCAGGTCCTGGCGCCGCCGGGGGAAGCGAAGCCCCCGCCGAAGCCAGCCCTTCGAAGGGGCAGGCTCAGGAAACGCCCGCCAAACCGGACGCCCGGCCGCTCGTCGGTGAGAAACGCCCGGCATGAATCCCTCCCGGATCTTCATCCTCCGACCGGTCGCCACCGTCCTGTTCATGGTGGCGATCCTCCTGACCGGCGCGGTCGCGTACCGGCAGCTCCCCGTTTCGGCGCTGCCGCAGGTCGACTACCCGACGATCCAGGTCCTGACGTTCTACCCCGGAGCGGGGCCGGACGTGATGGCCTCCTCCGTGACGAGTCCGCTGGAACGGCAGTTCGGTCAGATCCCGGGCCTCGCCCAGATGACATCGACCAGCTCGGAAGGCTGCTCGGTCATCACCCTCCGGTTTGTCCTCGAACTCGACATCGACGTCGCCGCTCAGCAGGTCCAGGCCTCGATCAACGTCGCCTCGAGCTTCCTGCCGCGAGATCTCCCGAACCCGCCGATCTACACCAAGACGAACCCGGCCGACACGCCGATCCTGACGCTCGCGCTCTCGTCGAAGACGATGCCGCTGTCACAGGTGGAAGACCTCGCCGACACCCGCCTCGCACAGAAGATCTCTCAGCTCGGTGGCGTGGGCCTCGTCAGCATCAGCGGCGGTCAGAAGCCGGCCGTCCGAGTCCAGGCGATCCCGACCGCGCTGTCGTCGCTCGGGATGACGATGGAGGACATCCGCACGGCGCTGGCCGCAGCGAACGTCAACCAGGCCAAAGGGAGCTTCGACGGCTCAAAGCAGGCCGTCACGATCGGGGCGAATGACCAGCTCTTCACGAGCGATCACTACCGGCAGCTGATCGTGGCCTACCGCAACGGCGCCCCCGTGATGCTGGGGGACATCGCCGAGGTCAAGGACGATGTCGAGAACGCCCGGCAGGCGGCGTGGATGAATGACACCCCGGCAGTGGTCGTCAACATCCAGCGGCAGCCGGGAGCGAACATCATCGAGGTGGTGGACCGGGTCAAGGCCCTGCTGCCGCAGCTCAAGGACTCCCTCCCGGCGTCGATCCAGATCGACATCCTGACCGACCGGACGATCACGATCCGTTCGTCGGTGGAGGACGTCCAGTTCGAGCTGCTCCTCACGATCGGGCTGGTCGTGATGGTGATCTTCCTGTTCCTGCGGAATATCCCCGCCACGATCATCCCCAGCGTCGCGGTTCCGCTGTCGCTCGTCGGGACGTTCGGGGTGATGTATCTGCTCGGCTACAGCCTGAACAACCTCACGCTGATGGCTCTCACGATCTCGACCGGATTCGTCGTCGACGACGCGATCGTGATGATCGAGAACATCATGCGGTACATCGAGGAGGGGGAAGCCCCCCTCCCGGCGGCCCTCAAGGGGGCCCAGGAGATCGGCTTCACGATCGTCTCCCTCTCGGTGTCGCTGATCGCCGTGCTGATTCCGCTCCTCTTTATGGGGGACATCGTCGGCCGGCTGTTCCGCGAGTTCGCGGTGACCCTCAGCGTGACGATCCTCGTGTCGGCGGTTGTGTCGCTGACGCTGACCCCGATGATGTGTGCCCGCCTGCTCAAGCACACCCATCCCGAAGAGCACGGAGCCCTGTACCGGGCCTCGGAAGGGGCGTTCGAAGCGGTGATCCGCTGGTACGCCGCGACCCTCCGGCTGACCCTCCGCCACCAGACGCTGACGATGATCGTCGCCGTGGCGACCCTGGCAGCGACAGTCCTCCTCTACATGGCTGCGCCGAAGGGGTTCTTCCCGCCGCAGGACACCGGCGTCATCTTGGGAATCTCCGAAGCTCCGCAGGATGTCTCGTTCAATTCGATGGCGGAACGGCAGCTCGCGCTCAACCGGGAGATCCTGAAGGAGCCGCTGGTCGAGAGTCTCTCGAGCTTCATCGGGATCGATGGGACCAACACCACCCTCAACAGCGGCCGGATCCAGATCAATCTCAAGCCCCACGCCGAGCGGCATGAGACCGCGTCAGAGATCATCCACCGGCTGCAGCCAAAGCTCGACGCGATCGCCGGGATCAAGCTGTTCCTCCAGCCGGTCCAGGACCTCTCGGTCGAGACCCGCGTCAGCCGGACGCAGTACCAGTACAGCCTCGAGGATCCCGACGCAGCGGAGCTCGCCCAGTGGGCCCCCAAGTTCATCGCCGAGCTCCAGAAGATCCCTGTCCTGCGGGACGTGGCGAGCGACCAGCAGACCGAAGGGCGGCAGGCCCATGTCGTGATCGACCGGGACACCGCCTCGCGGCTCGGCGTGACGCCGCTGATGGTCGACGAGGCCCTGTACGACGCCTTCGGGCAGCGGCAGGTCTCGATCATGTTCACGCAGCTCAATCAGTACCGGGTCGTGCTCGAGGTGAAACCCGACTTCCGCAATGAACTCAAAGACCTTTCGTCGATCTACGTCCGGGCCCCGCAGGGGGGGATGACGCCGCTCAGCGCCTTTACGCGGATCGAAGAACGGGCCGCGCCGCTGTCACTGAACCACCAGGGGCAGTTCCCGGTCGTGACCGTCTCCTTCAACCTCGCGCCGGGGGCGTCGCTCGGCGACGCGGTCACGGCGATCCAGCAGGCGAAGGACGAGATCGGGCTCCCCAAGAGCATCGTCGCCGGGTTCCAGGGGACCGCCGAGGCGTTCCAGGCCTCCCTCACGAATACGCCCCTCCTGATCCTCGCGGCCCTCGTCACCGTCTACATCGTGCTCGGGGTTCTATACGAGAGCTACATCCACCCGATCACGATCCTCTCGACTCTCCCCTCCGCCGGGGTGGGGGCTCTGATTGCGTTGCTCGTCTGCCGGACCGATCTCGACGTCATCGCCCTGATCGGGATCATTCTCCTGATCGGGATCGTGAAGAAGAACGCGATCATGATGATCGACTTCGCTCTCGAGGCGCAGCGCCGCGAGAAGAAGACTCCCGACGAGGCGATCTACGAAGCGTGCCTGCTCCGGTTCCGGCCGATCATGATGACCACGATGGCCGCCCTCCTCGGGGCAGTCCCCCTGGCGATGGGCTCGGGGGTCGGTTCGGAGCTCCGCCGGCCGCTGGGGATCACGATCATCGGGGGGCTCTTGTTCAGCCAGCTCCTCACGCTCTACACGACGCCGGTCATCTACCTCTGGTTCGACCGGCTCGCCGCGCGGCTCGGCTTCGCGACCGAGACCGCCCCGCTGACGGATGAGGAGGAACGGGAGGAGGAGGGATGAGCCTCTCGACCCCGTTCATCCGCCGCCCGGTCGCCACGACCCTCCTGACCTTTGCTATCACGCTGGCGGGGGCGCTCAGTTACTTCCTGCTGCCGGTTTCGCCCCTGCCGCAGGTCGACTTCCCGACGATCTCCGTCAGCGCCTCGCTGCCGGGGGCGAGCCCCGACACGATGGCGACCTCGGTCGCGACGCCGCTCGAACGGCAGTTCGGCCGAATCGCGGGGGTCACGGAAATGACGTCGAGCAGCTCGCTCGGCTCGTCGAACATCACCCTCCAGTTCGAACTCGACCGGGACATCGACGCCGCGGCCCGCGACGTCCAGGCGGCAATCAACGCCGCCCGCAGCCAGCTCCCGGCGAACCTCCCGAACAACCCGTCGTACCGGAAGGTCAACTCCTCCGACTCGCCCATCATGATGCTGGCGATGACGTCGGACACGTACGACAAGTCGAAGATGTACGACGCGGCGTCGACGATCATCGCCCAGAAGCTCTCGCAGGTCTCCGGCGTCGGCCAGGTCCTCGTCGGCGGCGGCTCGACCCCCGCGGTCCGGGTCAACGTGAACCCGACAGTCCTCAATCACCTCGGGATCAGCCTCGAAGACGTCCGGACGATCCTCGGGGCCGCGAACGCGAACCGCCCCAAGGGGTCGATGGCGAACGACGAGCGGACCTGGGCGCTCAGCACGACCGACCAGCTGTTCAAGGCCCGCGAGTACGAAAAACTGCTCGTCGTCTATCGGAACGGGGCCCCGGTCCGGCTCAAGGACGTGGCAACCGTCAGCGACTCTGATGAAGACCTCCGGGCCTACGGGATCTCGGACGGCAAGCGGGCGATCACGGTCCTGATCTTCCGGCAGCCGAACGCCAACATCATCGATACGGTCGACCGGGTCAAAGCCCTGTTGCCCCAGCTCGACGCGCAGATCCCGGCCAACATCGACCTCCAGGTCGTGATGGACCGGACCGCCACGATCCGGGCGTCGCTCCACGAGGTCCAGTTCACACTTGTCCTCTCGGTCGGGCTCGTGATCCTGGTCGTGTTCGTCTTCCTGCGGGACATCCGGGCGACCCTGATTCCGAGCGTCGCTGTCCCGGTCTCGCTCATCTCGACCTTCAGCGTCATGTACCTCGCGGGGTACACGATCGACAACCTGTCGCTGATGGCGCTGACGATCGCCACCGGGTTCGTCGTCGACGACGCCATCGTCGTGGTCGAGAACATCAGCCGGCATATCGAAGAGGGGATGGAGCCCCGGCGGGCCGCCATCGTCGGGGCCAAGGAGATCGGGTTCACCGTCCTCTCGATCAGCGTGTCGCTCGTCGCCGTCTTCATCCCCATCCTGCTGATGAGCGGGATCATCGGCCGGCTGTTCCACGAGTTTGCGATCACGCTCTCGGTCGCCATCGGCATCTCGCTCGTCGTCTCGCTGACGACAACTCCGATGATGTGCGCCCTGTTGCTGAAGCCCCGTCCCGAGTCGGAGCGCGGGGCCCTGTTCCGGGCCAGCGAAGCAATCTTCGACTGGATCCTCTCGCTTTACTCCGGGTCGCTCCGGTTCGTGCTCCGGCACCAGTGGGCGACGCTGATGGTGACGGTCGGCACCGTGGCGCTCACGGTGTACCTCTACGTCATTGTCCCCAAGGGCTTCTTCCCGCAGCAGGACGTCGGCCGGCTTACCGGCAACATCGTCGCCGACCAGGACTCGTCGTTTCAGGCGACCTCGAAACTGCTCCAGCAGTATTCACAACTCGTCAGCGAAGACCCGGCGGTCTCGGGGGTGGTCGGGTTCACCGGGGGCTCGCGCGGCGGCGGCTCGAACTCGGGCCGGATCTTCGTCACCCTGAAACCCCTGTCTGAGCGGAAGGAGAGTGCCGACGCCGTGGTCGCCCGGATCCGGGGCAAGTCCGCGCGAATTCCCGGGGCAGCCCTGTTCCTCCAGCCGATCCAGGACCTCCGTGTCGGGGGCCGGGGCAGCAGCGCCCAGTATCAGTACACGCTCATCGGCAGCAGCATCCAGGAGCTCAACTCCTGGGCCCCGAAGCTGATGGAGGAAATGCGGAAGATTCCCGGAGTGGCCGACGTCAACACGGACGCCCAGAACAAGGGGGTCCAGACCCGCCTCGAGGTGAACCGGACGACCGCCGCCCGGCTGGGAATCTCCTTCTCGGAGATCGACAACACCCTCTACGACGCCTTTGGCCAGCGACAGGTCTCGACGATGTACGAGGCGCTGAACCAGTACCGCGTCGTCATGGAACTCGAACCCCAGTTTCTCGAGGGGCCGCAGAACCTCCGGCACATCTACGTCCGGGGGCCGAACAACGTCCAAGTCCCGCTGAGCGACCTCTACACCCCCGCGACCCGCAACACCTCGCTCTCGGTCGCCCACTCGGGACTGTTCCCGTCGGTGACGATCTCGTTCAACCTGACCCCCGGCACGGCGCTCGGCAACATCGTCCCCCAGGTGGACGACATCGTCCGCCGGCTCGGGATCCCGCAGAGCATCCAGGGGAAGTTCCAGGGGACCGCCCAGGCGTACCAGGACTCGCTCAGCAATCAGCCGATTCTCGTGCTCGCGGCCCTCGTGGCGGTCTACATCGTCCTGGGGATCCTCTATGAGAGCTACATCCATCCGATGACGATCCTGTCGACGCTCCCGTCGGCGGGGGTCGGCGCGCTCCTGGCCCTGATGGTCTGCCGGACGGAGCTCAACGTGATGGCCCTGATCGGGATCCTGCTCCTGATCGGGATCGTGAAGAAGAACGCAATCATGATGATCGACTTCGCCCTCGAGGCGGAGCGGAACCACGGCTGGTCCGCCGAGAAGTCGATCTACGAGGCATGCGTCCTCCGCTTCCGTCCGATCACGATGACGACGCTCGCCGCGCTCCTTGGCGGTCTGCCGCTCGCGATGGGAGTGGGCGACGGGGCCGAACTCCGCCAGCCGCTGGGGATCGCGATCGTCGGGGGGCTGATCTTCAGCCAGATGCTGACGCTCTACACGACGCCGGTCGTGTACCTGTTCCTCGACCGGCTCCAGCGGCGGCACGATCCACTGCCGGGGCGGGAGTTCGCCCCATCGCAGCCAGCCCCGGCATAGAGCTGCGGGGGCGTCCGAATCTCCCTCGTGTCGCAGTTGAATCCGCCGATCCGATCGACAACGATCCCGGCATGAACACTCCTCTTGCTGGCCGCCTCGCTCTGGTCCTCATTCTTCTGGGGGCCGCCCCTCAGCTCGTCCGCGGGGAAGACAAACCCGCCGCGTCGATCGAGATCCCGGCGACCGACGACGGCCTGCCAGGCTCAGGCCCCATCCGCCGCTACGATTGGTTCCGCAACCTCTGGTCTCAGAAGCGTGGCGGCTGGGCCAAACGGACCGCCGAAGACCAGAAGTCTCTCGTCTTCCTAGGCGACTCGATCACCCAGGGCTGGGGAGACGAGTTCGGCAACAGTTTCTCGGGTGTGAAGACCGCCAACCGCGGCATCAGCGGCGACACGACCCGCGGGATGCTGATTCGCCTGCAGGACGATGTCCTGAAGCTCCACCCGACGGGGCTCGTGTTCCTCGCCGGGACGAACGATCTGGAAGAAGGGGCGGAGCCGGAGACGATCGCCGCCAACTTCAAGCTGATCCTCGCCGAGGTCAAGAAGCACGATCCGAAGCTCCCGGTGGTCCTCTGCCAGGTCTTCCCGAGCTCGGAATCGAAGAAGCGCCCCGCCGCCAAGATCAAGAAGCTCAATGAGCTGTACGCCGCGGCGGTCAAAGGGGATCCGCAGGTGACCCTCGTCGAAACCTGGACGCTGTTCGCCAACGAGCAGGGAGACGCCAAGCCCGAAGAGTTCCCGGACCTCCTCCACCCGAACGGCGCCGGCTACGCCAAGTGGGCCGCCGCTCTGCGGCCGATCCTCGCGACGCTCGGCTACCTGGAGACGAAGGACGACGACTTCCAGCCGGAAGCGGGCTTCCTGAGCCTCTTTAACGGCAAGGATCTGACCGGCTGGGGCTTCCGCGATCCGAAGTCGCTCGAAGCCCAGAAGACTTTCGACGGCAAGACCGCGAGCGACGACGGCCGCTACGTCGCCCTGCATGGCAAGCTGATCGTCACGACGCCCCCCGAAGGCCGCCGGATCCAGCAGCTCTGGACCACGAAGGAGTTCCCGAAGAACTTCACGCTGAAGCTCGAGTTCCGGGCGACCCCGAACGCCGACAGCGGCGTTTTCCTGCGGAAGCCGCAGCTCCAGTGTCGCGACTACCCGCTGGCCGGGCCGTACAAGCAGCTCACGAAGTACAAGCCGCAGGACTGGAACGAGATGGTCGTGACGGTGAAGGACAACGTCGCCCACTGCACCTGCAACGGCGAAGTCCTCGAAGCGGCGCTCCCGCTCCCCGCCTCGGGCCCGATCGGCCTCGAAGGGGACAAGGGCCAGATGGAATACCGGCGAATCCGGATCCAGGAGCTGCCGTAGTTTTTCGAAGACGAAGACTTAAACACCAAGACACAAAGAAGGCACCAAGGGCACAAAGGAGTTTCCACACGATCGGCGGCCCGAAGTAGGGAGATACTGATTCAGGCCTCGCGGCGGTCATCCTCGATCACTCCCTTGGATCTTCTTCGAAATTCTTTGTGGCCTTGGTGCCGTCTTTGTGTCTTGGTGTTTAACTCCGGATTCGTCGAAGCAGGGCAAACGGGAGGAGGCCTCGCGTGCGGCTGACGACCGAACAGGTAATCGAGATGGCTCCCGACCCCGCTTCGGCGGCGGCCGGGAAGAAGCTGATGGCCCTCAAGAACTGGGAGGACCTCGGCCAGAGCGCGGGGGCCCTGTGGGGCAAATGCCGCGGGAGCGCCCTCTACCAGGTCAAAGTGGACCTCTCCAATATGGGGTACCACTGCTCCTGCCCCAGCCGGAAGTTTCCGTGCAAGCACTCGCTCGGGCTGATGCTGGTCGCTGCCGCGTCACCCGATGCGGTCGCCGAGGGGGCGGCTCCCGAGTGGGTCGAGGAGTGGCTTTCCAAGCGGCGGGACAAAGCGGAGAAGAAGGCCGAGAAGGAAGAAGCGGCCGCTCGAAAACCGGTCGATGAGGCGGCCCAGCAGAAGCGAGCGGAGCAGCGGGAAGGGCGGGTCGCCGACGGGCTCGCCCGGCTCGACCTCTGGATCCAGGACCTCGTCCGGACCGGCCTCGCCGGCGTCGAATCGCGGCCGGCCGACTTCTGGGACGAGCAGGCGAAGCGGCTCGTCGATGCCCAGGCCCCGGGGCTCGCCTCGCGGGTCGCCCGGCTGGCGGCGATTCCCCGCTCCAGCCGCGACTGGCCGCAGCGGCTGCTCGCCGAACTCGGCCGCGTGAAGCTCCTAGTCCACGCCTATGGCCGCCTGCGGGAACTCGAGCCGGCCCTCCAGAGCGAAGTCCGGCAGGCGATCGGCTGGACCGTCTCGCAGGCGGAGCTCGACGAACAGGGGGAAGCAATCGAGGACCGTTGGGTCGTCGCGGGGCAGTGGATCGACGACGAGGAGCGGCTCCGGGCCGAGCGGTCCTGGCTCGTCGGCCGCCGGACCGGCCGGTGGGCTCTCGTGCTGCAGTTCGCTCCCTCGGGGCAGCCATTCGCCGAGTCAATCGTCGCCGGGACCGAGCAGGAGGGGAAACTCGTCTTCTATCCCGGCACCGTCCGTCGCCGCGCCCGGCTGGCGGAGCGTTCGGGCGAGGTCGCCGCGGCCACTGAGCGGCTGCCGGGGTTCGGAACGATCGACGAGTTCTTCGCCTCCACGTCCGACGAGCTCGCCCGGCAGCCCTGGTCGCTGGCCCGCGGGACGGTTCTGCATGACGTCACACTCGTTCCCCGCAGCGACGAGCCGTGGCTCGTTCGCGACCGCGATGGCCATGGCCTCCCGCTCCGGGGCCGGGATCACTGGAAGATGCTCGCCGTCTCGGGCGGCGCGGCGTTCGATCTGGCAGCGGAGTGGGACGGGGAGCGGCTCCGTCCGCTCGGAATGGTGTTCGAGGGACAGTACCGGGGGCCGTGATGGAAGAACTTGCCCGCATCGCGCTCGTCGGGACCGCGAGGCACGCCGCCGCGGCGGCGGCCGACGTTGATCACCCCGCTGAAGGTCTCGTCGCCCGACTGCCGGCCGGGGAGCGGGAGCATCAGTTCCTGCTGCGGGCCGGAGCCCGGGCCGCTTATGAGCAGTGCGGCCGGGTCGCGCAGGCGGATGTCGCGGCGATTGAGACCGCGCCCGCGGAGCCCCGCCGCATCGTCCCGAGGCCGCTCGCCGGCCTGATCCAGAACGCGATCGCCTCGTCGTCGTGGGAGCTCCTGGTGGAATTCCTCGCGCAGCTCCGCGCGGTGGACCTCGTCCTCTCGCCGGAGCTGCTCCCGATCGCCTTTCAGGTGAGTGACGCCTCCGCGCGGGAAGCGATGCTCCCGGTGGTTGGGGAGCGGGGAGCGTGGCTCAGCCGCTTCAATCCGCAGTGGGCCTGGGTGACCGAAGGCTCGAACCAGCTCTCGAGCGACGACCGTCAGGCTCTCGAAGAACAGTGGAACGACGGGACGATCGCGCAGCGGTGCCGCGTCCTGCGGACCCTCCGGAAAAGGGACGGCGACCTCGCCCGGACCTGGCTCGAAACGGTGCTCGACCGGGAGGCGGCCGACCACCGCGTCCGGCTGCTCGAAACGCTGTCGGTCGCCCTCGCCGCGGCGGATGAGCTGCTCCTTGAAAGCCGACTCGACGACCGGAGCGAAAATGTCCGCCGGCAGGCGGCGGAGCTCCTGGCCCGGATTCCCGGGTCGGCGCTCGCGATGCGGATGCGGGAGCGGGCCGAAGCGATGCTTTCGTTCACGCCGGGAAAGATCGCCTGCCAGCCCCCCGAGGAGATCGACAAGAGCTGGGAGCGGGACGGCATCCCTCGCAAGGGGCCGACCGGCCAGGGAAAGCGCGCCGTCTGGACGGAGGCGGTTTTCGCTCTCGTCCCGCCGGGGACCTGGTCCACGAAGTTCTCCGCGAAGCCGGCGGATCTGATCGAGTCGGTTCGAGACGACAATTTCTCGAGGTCGGTCCTCGTCGGCTGGACCCGCGCAGCCGCCACCTTCGCCGACCGAGACGCCGAGAGCCGTCCGTGGCTCCGGCCGCTGTGGGACTACTGGCGGGCCTTCGCGGGGGGAGATGACAAGAAGCTTCGCGTCGTCGCGGAACCGCTGCAGACTCTTCTGGGGGGGATGCCCCGGGAGAGCGCTGACGAGGCGTTCGGCGACGCCCTGGCGTCGACCACGGCCGGGGGGAGCGTCGATCTGCTCGGACTCCTCTCGATCCTCCCCCGTCCCTGGAGCGAGAAGCTCACGGACATCTACCTCGCCGCCGCGCGGGAGGCGATCCGCCGCGGCACCGACAACGGCGCGTACCAGTGGGCGAGCTCCCTCTCGACCGCCGCGCGAGCGATACCGAAAGCCCGCTTTGCCCCGGCCCTCGAACCGTGGGAACTTCCTCTGCCTGCGGCGGGAGGCCCCGGCTCGGGGGGCTGGCACAGTCAGGCGATCACGCGGGAGCTCGAGAAGTTCACCGAGACGGTCGCGGTCCGGCAGAGCTTTTTCGCCGGACTCGATGACGAGCCGGCGTGACTCATTCGCCGGGCGTTCCTCCCACACAGACCAGAGACACCGCAGACGAACGGACACTCAGGAGCAGTACGATGGCGAAGAAGCGAACGGCAACCGACGAGGCGACCCCCAACGGCGACGTCGGCGTGGCAATGGCCGGAGGCGCGAGCGCCCCCAACGACGGTGGGATGCTGCGGCTGCACGCCGAGCAGCAGTTCGCTGCCGAGCTCGCGGCGCTCGCGGAGGTCGATGACCGCCAGCGGCCCCCCAACTGGAAGCTCTCGCCCTGGGCGGTCAAGACATACCTTCTCGGCGGCAAACTTCCGAGTGGCTTCGAGGTGACCCCGAAGTACGTCGGGAACGAACGGCTGATCGAGATCGCGGTGGCGACGCTGGCCACCGACCGGGCCCTCCTCCTGTACGGCGTCCCCGGGACCGCCAAGAGCTGGGTCAGCGAGCATCTCTCGGCGGCGATCAGCGGGACGTCGACGCTCCTCGTCCAGGGGACCGCCGGGACCGACGAGACCGCTCTCCGCTACGGCTGGAACTACGCCCGGCTTCTGGCGGAAGGGCCGTCGAAGGGGGCGATGGTCCCGAGCCCGATGATGGTCGCGATGGAGAGCGGGCGGATCTGCCGGGTGGAAGAGCTGACCCGGATTCCGAGCGAAGTCCAGGACACGCTGATCACGATCCTCAGCGAGAAGACCCTCCCGGTCCCCGAGCTCAACGCCGAGGTCCAGGCGGCCAAGGGGTTCAACGTGATCGCCACGGCGAACAACCGGGACAAGGGGGTCAACGAGCTCTCGAGCGCCCTGATGCGGCGGTTCAACACGGTGATCCTGCCGGTCCCCGACTCGCTCGACGACGAAGTCGCAATCGTCAGCCGCCGCTCGGAACAGCTCGGCCGGGCGCTGGAACTTCCAGCCGAGAAGCCGGCGCTCGAAGAGATCCGCCGGGTCGTCACGATCTTCCGCGAGCTGCGGAGCGGCGTGACGCATGACGGGAAGACCAAGGTGAAGTCTCCGACCGGCACCCTCTCGACGGCCGAGGCGATCTCGGTCGTCTCGAGCGGAATGGCGATGGCCGCCTTCTACGGAGATGGAACGATGCGGGCCGGGGACATGATGTCGAGCCTGATCGGTGCGGTCGTGAAGGACCCCGTTCAGGACCAGCTGGTCTGGCAGGAGTACCTCCAGACGGTCGTAAAGGAACGCGACGACTGGAAGGATCTCTATCGCGCCAGCAAGGATCTCTCCTAGGAATGGTCTTCCCTCTCGAACCTCGAATCACCCTCCTCTCACCTCGCATCCATGTCGCTCCACGTCTTCGGAATCCGGCATCACGGACCCGGCTGTGCCCGGAGCCTCGTCGCGGCGCTCGACGAGCTTGCGCCGGATGCAGTGGTGATCGAAGGACCGGCTGACGCGCAGGAGGCGCTGAGCTGGGTGTCGAATGCGGGGCTGCGGCCGCCGGTGGCCCTCCTCCTTTACGCCCCCGACGAGCCGCGGCGGGCGGTCTACTTCCCGTTCGCCACCTTTTCGCCGGAGTGGCAGGCGCTGAAGTGGGCGGCGACCCGCAGCGTCCCGGTCCGCCTGATGGACCTGCCGCAGACGATCCACATGGCCCAGGAGCGGGAAGCGGAAGCCGCGATCGTTGCCGAAGGGGAGTCGACGCAGCCGATCGAACCAGCCGAGTCGGCCGCTCCACCAGTCGTAGACGGAGAATCGGAAGAGGGCGAATCGGAAGCCCAGGAAGTCAAAGACGAACCGGAGCCGACCTGGCGGACCGATCCGATCGCCCTCCTGGCGGAAGCGGCGGGGTACCGGGATCACGAGCTCTGGTGGGAGAACGAAGTCGAGCGCCGCAGCGACGCCAGGGGGCTGTTCGAGGCGATACTCGAAGGGATGCGGGCGGTCCGGGATGACGCTCCGCCGGCACCCGAGCGGGATCTCCTCCGGGAAGCCCACATGCGGCAGACGATCCGATCCGTCCAGAAGGAAGGCCTCTTCCAGAAGATCGCCATCGTCTGCGGCGCATGGCACGCTCCCGTGCTCGATGAGGAGGCGGTCGCCGGCAAGCGGGAGGGGTGCCGGGCCAAGGAGGACGAAGCCCGCCTCAAGCGGCTTCCGAAGGTCAAGACCGCCGCCACCTGGATTCCCTGGACGCATTCGCGGCTCAGCTTCCGGAGCGGATACGGCGCGGGGGTGAACTCCCCCGGCTGGTACGCCCACCTCTGGGAGACGAGCGAACAGGCCCCGCTCCGCTGGGTCGCCACTGCGGCCCGGCTCCTGCGGGAACGGGACCTCGACGCCTCGAGCGCGAGCGTCATCGAGGCGGTCCGGCTGGCGGACGCCCTCGCGGCGATGCGCGAGCTCCGCTCTCCAGGCCTCGCCGAGCTTAACGAGTCGATCCTAACCGTCCTCTGTCACGGCGACGCCGCTCCGATGCGGCTGATCCACCGCAAACTCGAAGTCGGGGACACCCTGGGGGAAGTCCCCGCCGAGGCCCCCGCGACACCGCTCGCTCAGGATCTCGCGGAGCAGCAGAAGAGCCTGCGTCTCAAAGCCTCCGCGGAGATCAAGGTGCTTGATCTCGACCTCCGGAAAGAGAACGACCTCGCCCGCAGCCATCTGCTGCACCGGCTGCAACTGCTCGAACTGCCGTGGGGGACGCTGCAGCAGTCGGGGGGAGGGAGCTCGACATTCCACGAGATCTGGCAGCTCGAATGGAAGCCGGAGTTCGCGGTCGCCGTGATCGAGGCGAACGTCTGGGGGAAGACCGTCGCCGAAGCGAGCTGCGGCAAGATCCTGCAGCAGGCGGTCGACGCCAAGGAGCTCGCCCCGATCACCGAGCTCCTCGATGGGGCGATCCTGGCGGGGCTCCGGCCGGCGGTCGAGCCGCTGCTCACGCGGATCCAGTCGGTCGCGGCGGTGTCGTGCGACGTCCGGCACCTGCTGCAGGCGATTCTCCCGCTCGCGCGGGTCGCCCGGTACGGAAACGTCCGGGGGACCGAGGCGGCCGATGTCCTGCCGATCGTCCAAGGGCTGTTCGAGCGGGCGCTCGTCGGCCTCGGCGCGGCCTGCTCGTCGCTCGACGACGAGGCGGCCGACCGGATGCTGGCGAGCCTCGCCCAGACTCAGCAGGCGCTCGACCTTCTCGCGATCGACGGGATGCAGCAGGAGTGGCTCGAGCGGCTCGCCTCGCTCCAGGAGAGCGGCATCCACGGACTGATCCGGGGCTGGTGCTGCCGGACCCGGCTCGAGAAGGGAGCGCTCGACGACGAGGCGCTCTACCGCGCCGCCCGACTCGCATTGTCTCCCGCCGAGCCCCCCGCCGCGTGCGCGGCCTGGGCTTCGGGACTTCTCCGTGGAAGCGGCCTCCTGCTCCTGCATCAGGATGAAGTCTGGCGGGTGTTCGACCGCTGGCTGGCAGACCTCGCACCGGAAGTGTTCGTCGAACTCCTCCCGCTCCTGCGGCGGGCGTTCGCCGACTTCACGCCCCCCGAACGCCGCCAGATGGGGGAGAAGGTGAAGCATCTCGACGGGGGGACGAAATCGGCCCGGCCGCGGGCCGCGGAGACGGGGGCTGCCCGGCTCAACGAAGACCGAGCCCGGCGTATTCTTCCGCTACTCGTTCAAATCCTGGGAGTGACCGGCGATGCCGACGGACAATGACGAGCGGCTGAAGCGGTGGAGGCTCGTCCTCGGCAAGTCGTCGCAGTGCGACGGCGGCGGGGGGGAGGGCCTCGAATCGAGCCTCAGCGGTGCAGACGCCGGGATGGACCAGGTCCTCGAGGCGCTCTACGACTCCGACCGGAGGGCGGGCCTGGGGAGCTCGGCCCCGAACGTCAACCGCTGGCTCGGCGACATCCGAACGTACTTTCCGAAGTCGGTCGTGCAGGTGATGCAGAAGGACGCCCTCGAGCGGCTGCATCTCAACCAGATGCTGTTCGAGCCGGAGACGCTGGAGGCGATCGAGGCGGATGTGCACCTCGTCGGGACGCTCCTGTCGCTGAAGAACGTGATCCCCAACAAGACCAAGGAGACCGCCCGCAAGGTGGTCCGGAAAGTGTGCGACGAGCTGGAGCGGAAGCTGCGGAACCCGCTCACGGCGGCGGTCCGCGGGGCTCTCAACCGGGCGACCCGCACGAGCCGTCCGAGGGCCGGCGAGATCGACTGGAACCGGACGATCCGCAAGAACCTCCACACCTGGCAGGCGGAGAAGAAAACGATCATCGCCGAGCGGCTGGTCGGCTATGGCCGCAAGCGGTCGTCGCTGCGGGACATCATTCTGTGCATCGACCAGAGCGGCTCGATGGCGACGAGCGTCGTCTATTCGAGCATCTGCGGGGCGGTGCTGGCGTCGCTGCAGGCGGTCTCGACGAAGCTCGTCGTTTTCGACACGGAGATCGTCGACCTGACCGAGCACCTGAAAGATCCGGTCGACGTCCTGTTCGGGACGCAGCTGGGGGGCGGGACCGACATCAACCGCGCGGTCGGCTACTGCCAGAAGCTGATCACAAGGCCGGCCCAGACGATTTTCGTCCTGATCTCGGACCTGATCGAAGGGGGCGTCGCCGAACAGCTCCTCCGGCGGACGCAGGAACTCGTCGGGAGCGGCGTCACGATGATCTGCCTCCTGGCCCTCTCGGACAAGGGGACTCCCTGCTACGACGAGGACCTCGCAGCGAAGATGTCGGCCCTCGGGGCGCCGGCCTTCGCCTGCACGCCGGACCTGTTTCCGGACCTGATGGCCCATGCGATCCAGAAACGGGATATCGCCACCTGGGCGGCGGGGCACGAGATCGTGGTCCGGGGGATGGGGGGCGGGCCGATCGCGTAGTGGGAAGCCGCTTGGCTTCCGGAACTGGCTTCACCGTATTCGCAGATCAGAGCGCTACGGCCGAATCGCGGCGTGCGCGATTTCTCAACCGTCCTGCTCATTTCCTCATGGCGGGCTCGACCGGGTCGAATAGACTGACTCTGATCCGTTGGCCCGCCGGGATGGCTTTCTGAAGCCGGCCGGTCTCCGTTGGGCCCGCCGACGTTGCCCGCCCCCGCCCCGCCGCCAGGGAGATACCCGATGCCGGTCGCACGCATCGCTCTCGTGTTGTCTGCTGCGCTCGTCTCTGCCACCGCCTGTCCCGCCCAGGACAAGTACCAGCTCCGGACGTTCAAGAAGCAGCAGCTCTCCGATCAGTTCTTCGCCGAAGGGGCCTCCTTCGGCGACTTCAACAAGGACGGCAAGCAGGACCTCGTCGCCGGTCCGTTCTGGTTCGAAGGGCCGACCTTCGAGAAGAAGCACGAGTACTACCCGCCGAAACCGTTCGATCCGCACGGTTATTCGGACAACTTCTTCGCCTTCACCCGCGACTTCAACGGGGATGGCTGGACCGACATCCTGATCTACGGCTTCCCCGGCAAGGACGCGAGCTGGTTCGAGAACCCGCAGGGGAAAGAGGGACCCTGGAAGCGGAACCTCGTCGTTCCCTCAGTCGACAACGAGTCGCCGACGTGGCTCGACATCACCGGCGATGGACAGCCGGAAGTCATCTGCTCGACCGGGGGCTTCTTCGGTTACGCGACGTACGATCCTAGGGAGCCGGCCAAGCCGTGGGCGTTCCACGTCATTTCCGATAAGTCCGCCGGCGGAATGTTCACCCACGGACTGGGGGTCGGGGACGTCAACGGCGATGGAAAACTCGACATTCTCGAGAAGAACGGCTGGTGGGAGCAGCCTGCCTCGCTCGCGAACGATCCCCTCTGGAGGAAGCACCCGTTCAACTTCAGCCAGGGTGGCTCCCATATGTTTGCCTACGACGTCAACGGCGACGGCCGGAATGACGTCATCACCGCTCTGCAGGCGCACGGCTACGGACTCGTCTGGTGGGAGCAGCAGGGGGACAAAGCCGAGCCGACGTTCCAGCAGCATGTCATCACCGGCACGAAGCCGAGCGACAACCCGTACGGCGTCGTCTTCTCGCAGCCGCACGCGGTCGACCTCGTCGACATGAACGGCGACGGGCTCAAGGACATCGTCTCCGGCAAGCGGTGGTGGGCCCACGGTCCCAAGGGGGACGCCGAGCCGAACGCGGCCGCGGTGATCTACTGGTTCGAGCTCAAGCGGGGGACGGACGGCACCGTCGACTGGGTGCCGCACCTGATCGACGACGACTCGGGGATCGGCACGCAGGTGGTCGCCGGCGACTTCAGCGGGGACGGCAACCCGGATGTCGTGATCGGCAACAAGAAGGGGATCTTCGCTCTCACGCAGGTCGTCAAAGAGGTTTCGAAGCAGGAGTTTGAAGAGGCTCAGCCCCGCAAGCGGCCCGAGATGGCGAGCGGACTGAGCCCCGAGGACGCTGCCAAGGCGATGACCGTTCCGCCGGGATTCAGCGTCAAGCTCTTCGCCGGAGAGCCGGACGTCCAGCAGCCGATCGCAATGGCGATCGACGACCGGGGGCGGCTCTGGATCGCCGAGGCGTACACCTACCCGATCCGCGCTCCCGAGGGAGAGGGGAAGGACCGGATCCTGATCTTCGAAGACACCAACGGAGACGGGAAGCACGACAAGCGGACCGTCTTCAAAGAGGGGCTCAACCTCGTCAGCGGGATCGAACTCGGCCACGGGGGAGTGTGGGTCGGCGCAGCGCCGCACCTGCTGTTCATTCCGGACGCCGACGGGGACGACAAGCCGGACGGCGAGCCGAAGATCCTCCTCGATGGCTGGGGATATCAGGATACCCACGAGACGCTGAATGCCTTCATCTGGGGACCGGACGGCTGGCTTTACGGCTGTCACGGGGTATTTACGCACTCCCGCGTCGGCAAGCCGGGGACGCCGGACGAGCAGCGGATTCCGATCAACGCCGGGGTCTGGCGGTATCACCCGACCCGGCATGTGTTCGAAGTCTTCGCCGAGGGGACCAGCAATCCCTGGGGAGTCGACTTCAACAACAAAGGGGACGCCTTCTGCACGGCGTGCGTGATCCCGCACCTGTATCACCTGATCCAGGGGGCGCGGTACCAGCGGCAGGCAGGGCAGCCCTTCAACCCTTACACCTACGACGACATCAAGACCATCGCCAAGCACCGCCACTGGACCGGCAATCAGTGGAACGACGCCGACCGGCTCAAGTCCGACGGGATCGGCGGGGGGCACGCGCACGCCGGAGCGATGATCTACCAGGGGGGAGTCTGGCCGGAGAAGTACCGCAACCAGCTGTTCATGAACAACATCCACGGGGCCCGGCTCAACCTCGATCTGCTGACCGCCAAGGGCTCAGGCTATGAAGGGGATGGAGCGCCCGACTTCCTATTCGCCAACGACATCTGGTCGCAGTTCATCTATCTGACGTACGGACCGGACGGCCAGGTCTACATCATCGACTGGTACGACAAGAACCAGTGCCACCACGGCAACAGCGGCGGTCACGACCGCTCGAACGGCCGGATCTTCAAGATCGTCTACGGCGAGCAGAAGCCGGTGCAGGTCGACCTCAAGAAGCTCTCCGACGCCGACCTGATCGGCCAGCTCGCCAGCACGAACGAGTGGTACGTCCGCCACGCCCGCCGGATCCTGACCGAACGGGCGGCGGCCAGGAAGCTCGACGCCGCGACGATCCCTGCACTCCAAAAACTCGTCGCAGAGACCAAGGAGCCGACGCAGACGCTGCGGTATCTGTGGGCTCTCCACGGTGTCGGCGGTCTCGATGCGGACCTCGTCGGGACGCTGCTCGGCCACGCCGATCCGGATGTCCGGGGGTGGGCCGTGCAGCTCGCGCTCGACTCCGGCAAGGACCTCCTGTCGCCCCAGGCGATCGGAGCGCAGGCCGCCAAGGAAGCGGACCTGACCGCCCAGCGGTTTCTCATCTCCGCTCTGATCCGGATCCCGCCCGCCGAGCGGTGGGACTCGCTCGAGTCGCTGCTGGCCCGCAAGGAAGGGGTCGCCGACCACAACCTGCCGATGCTGCTCTGGTATGCCCTCGAGCCGTGTGTCGTTCTCGACCCGGCCCGGGCGATGAAGATCGCCACCACGACCCCGTACACGACCGTCGCCCGGTTCATCGTCCGCCGGGCCGCCTCGACCGACAGTGCCTACGACGCACTGTTCACGACCCTCGGCAGCCAGCCCGCCGCCGCGCAGACCTGGATGCTCGAAGAGGTGGTCGCCGCGCTCAAGATCCGCGGCAACGTCGCGATGCCGAAGGCGTGGGAGAAGACGTTCGACGCGCTGTCGACCTCCACCGATCCCCGCGTCATCCAGATGCGGGACTTCGTGGCGGTGAAATTCGGCGACCGCCGGATCTTCAGCACGCTCCGCGAGATCCTCGCCGACCGGAAACTCGAGCCGGCGAACCGCCTGCTCGCGCTGGATTCGCTCGTCACCGGCAAGGACCCCGAACTGCCGGCCGTGCTGTACGGCCTCTTCGATGACGATGCCGTCCGGACCGCGGCGATCAATGCGCTGCCGGGCTTCGACGACTCAAAAACCCCGGCTTCGCTGCTGGCGGCGTACGGCAGCTTTGCCGCGAGCGACAAGCAGGCGGCGATCGCCGTTCTGAGCGCTCGGCCGGCGTGGGTGCTGGCGCTGCTCGACGCGATGGAGAAGGAGAAGGTCCCCCGCAACGACCTGACGGCGTTTACGGTGCGGCAGATTGCGCGGCTCAACAACGCGGATGTCACGAAGCGGCTCAACGAGGTCTGGGGTGTCCTGCGGGATACGCCCGCCGACAAGGCCGAAGACCTCAAGAAGTACAAGGCCCTCCTGAAGCCCGACACTCTCAAGCAAGCGAACCTCAGCCACGGGCGGGAGCTGTTCAACAAGACCTGCGCCGCCTGCCACACGCTGTTCGGCTCGGGGAAGAACATCGGACCGGACATCACCGGCTCGAACCGGGCGAACCTCGACTACCTGCTCGAAAACCTGCTCGATCCGAGCGCGGTGGTCGGGAAGGACTACCAGATGACGATCTTCGCCCTCGAAGACGGGCGGGTCCTGAACGGGATCGTCCGGCAGGAGCAGGCGGAGACGGTCACGATCCAGACGCCGACCGACCAGATCGTGATTCCGAAAGCAGACATCGACCAGCGGAAGCTCTCGCCGCTGTCGCTGATGCCGGAAGGGCAGCTCAAGCAGCTTTCGGAGGCCGACGTCCGGGACCTCGTCGCTTATCTCGGAACGTCGGGGCAGGTCCCGCTGCCGGGAGAAGGCCCGTACCTCGATCCCAAGACGAAGAAGGTGGCGGACGCCATTGAAGGGGAGACGATGAAGGTCGTCTCGAAGAGTCGCGGCAATGTCGGGGCTCAGGGGATGGGTGGCTTTCCGCTGGGCCGCTGGAGCGGGACGGAGCACCTGTGGTGGACCGGTGGGCAGCCGGGGGACAAGGCGGTGTTCGAGTTCCCAGTGCGGGACTCGGGCCGGTATGAGGTGTTCATCGTTCTGACCAAGGCGGTCGACTACGGGGAAGTCCAGCTCTCGCTGAACGGGCAGGTCGCGACCGGAAAGCTCGACCTTTACAACAACGGGGTCGTGAACTCGCCGCCGATTTCGCTGGGGACGCACACGGTCGCGGCCGGTCCGCAGCGGCTGGGGGTCGAGATCACCGGTGCCAACCCCCAGGCGGCCAAGGCGCATATGTTTGCCATCGACTACATCTGGCTGAAGAAGGTCGAGTAAAGCTGAGGAGTCGCGAGTGAGCCCGGGTGCAGGGGCGGAGCTCCTGCCCGCCGGAGGCTCTTCCGTTGTGGAACCGTGGAACACCATGTGCGTCCGCATTGGAGCACCGGCGTGGAGGACTCCACTCGCCCCTGATCGCTGGGAGTGCAGTGTGGGCGGGTTGGTGAGGGCGAGTATTCCGCGGCCGGCTGCGACTGGATGCCCGTTGTTTGCCGTGGTTCCACGATGGAAGCGCCTCCGGCGGGGCCAGCAGCCTGCTGGACCGGGACTGCCGTGGGACGATCGGTTTGAGCGAACAACGTCGTGCCGGCATGGACGACGGGTCGCTGGGGCTTCAGCCGGCCGCCGCGCCCCCGTACACTCCCCGCATGAGCGAATCCCCGACCGATCTCCAGGCCGCGCCCCCCCAGGAACGCCGCGTGCTGACGATCCTCGTGGCCCTGGCCGGCCTCTGGATCGCCTACCGCCTCATGACCGTCGGCATGGGCTACGCCTACGTCACGCAGGCTCAGGAACTCACCGTCGCCGCGACCCACAATGACTACGTCGCCGGCGCCGCCTGGTTCAGCCTCCCCCGCACCATCGGGATCTGGACCGCCGCCCTCCTGACCCTCGCCGTCTTCTCGTTCCTCTACCGCGATAACGTCTTCTACAAACTCGCCGAAGCGGTCTTCATCGGGACCTCCGCGGCGTACTGGATGATCGTCAGCTACTGGACCGTCCTCGTCCCCAACCTCTTCGCCAAACTCGCCCCCGCCACCGCGCAGGCCTGGGCCATGCCCGGCCTTTCGCCGGAACTCGACCCCCACTGGTACATCAACCTCGTCCCCCTCGCCCTCGGCGTCATGCTCCTGTGGCGACTCGCCCCCCGCGGAGCGTGGATCTCCCGCTGGCCCCTCGCCTTCATCATCGGGACCACCGCCGGGCTCCGCCTGGTCCACTTCCTGCAATCCGACTTCCTGAGCCAGATCCGCGCCGGCGTTCCCGAGTTCGCCTTCGGCCCCGAAGGGGGCTGGTGGAAGATCGCCGAAGAACTGCTGATCGCCGCTGGCACACTCGCCGCCCTCAGCTACTTCATCTTCTCCCATGAGCACACGGGGAATCTCGGCAAGGTCTCGCGGGTCGGCGTGTGGGTGCTGATGATCACGTTCGGTGCCGCCTTCGCGAACACCGTCATGGCCCGGATCGCACTCCTCGGAATCCGCTTCGAGTTCCTGTTCGACGACTGGCTCTGGATCGTCGACCCGGAATCGAACCGGATCGGACTCTAGCGAACCGCGCCAGGGCTTCTCCGCGCGGCGGCTGCGGGTCCGGACGACACGGATGCCGCAGACGGAATTCCCCGCTCCACTCCTCCTCCCTGCCGGGCAGATCCGATGAGCGAGACCGCGCCGACGCAGCCCTCCCTCCTCCGGCGGCAGTGGGAGTCGTTCTCCTTTATCGGGCTCGTCGTCGCGACGCTGTTCTTCGCCGCCTCCCTCACCCCGTCGCTTCTGCCGCGACACTACCCGGTACAGGGAATCCTGTCGGGGTTCGCCCTCGCCGCGGGCTACTCGATCGGCGTCGGGCTGGTGCTACTGTGGCTGTACCTGGAGCTTCCCCGGCCCGGCGCGAAACTGGAATCGATGAGCCGCCGCGTCACGGGAGTCGTCGTGGCGATCGTTGCGGTCCTGTTTCTGTGGCGGGCGACCGTCTGGCAGAACTCGATCCGGGAACGGATGGCAATGGAGCCCGTGGCGAGCGCCTACCCGCTCCATGTTGCCGGTATCGCGGCTGTGGTGGGCTTGCTGTTCGTGGCGGCAACGCGGGTCCTGTTCCGGCTCTGGAGCCTGCTCCACGTCCGAATCAGCCGGGTCGTTCCGCGGCGGGTTTCGTACGTCCTGACGACCGTTCTCGTGGTGCTCGCGCTCGTCTCCTTCGTCAACCGGGTCGTAGCCCGCCTCGCGCTCCATGTGGCGGACCGGGTGTTCCTTAAGATCGACATGTCGGTCGACGAGGGAATGGCCCCGCCGGAGGACCCGCTCGCCTGCGGCAGCAGCGACTCGCTCGTCCCGTGGACCACCATCGGCCGCCAAGGGAAGGAGTTCCTGCTGGGGGGGCCGACCGAGGAGGAGATCCGGTCGCTGCGGAGCGGGTTGGTCCGCCGGCCCCTGCGGGTCTACGCCGGCCTCGGTTCCCGGGAGACGATGGAGGAGCGGGCCGAGCTCGCGCTCGACGAGCTCAAGCGGTGCGGCGGGTTCGAACGCTCCGTCCTGATCGTCGCCACGCCGACCGGGACCGGGTGGCTTGATCCGGCGGCGGTCGACACGGTCGAGTGCCTGCATGGCGGGGACACCGCGATCGTCAGTATGCAGTACTCCTACCTGCCGAGCTGGATCACGATCCTCGTGGACCCGAACCGCTCCCGCGAGGCGGCCGAGGCCCTGTTCGGTGCCGTCTACGGCCACTGGCGGACGCTGCCGAAAGACCGCCGGCCCCGCCTCTATCTCCACGGGCTGAGCCTCGGCTCGCTCGGCTCCGAGTCGAGCGCGGACCTGTTCACGATCTTCGAAGACCCGATCCAGGGTGCGGTCTGGAGCGGTCCGCCGTTCCCGAGCACCGTCTGGGCTCATGCGGTCGCCGGGCGGAACCCCGGTTCGCCGATGTGGCTCCCGACGGTCCGGGACGGATCGATGCTCCGCTTCACCGGCCGGGAGAACGCTCTGCCGGCGGCGGGGAGCCGCTGGGGACCGCTCCGGTTCGTCTACATCCAGCACGCTAGCGACCCGATGGTCTTCTTCCGGAGAGACCTCCTCTACCGCCGCCCCGAGTGGCTGATGGATCCACGCGGGCCCGACGTCTCCCCCTACCTTCGCTGGTACGCGGTCGTCACGTTCCTGCAGGTCCTGTTCGACCTCCCGATGGCCACGACCACGCCCCTCGGGTACGGACACAACTACGCCCACTCAAGCTACATCGACGCCTGGCGGGAGGTGACGACGCCAGAGGGGTGGACCGACGGGGAGATCGACCGGCTGAAGCGGCATTTCGCGGAGAAGCCCGCCCCCAGCCCGCTGTCGGGCTCCACCGGCCGGTCCGCAGCGCCCGGTTCGAGTTCCAGCCCATGACGACATCGAGTACCGACATCGCCCGAAGGGGCTGGACGCTCCTCCCAGACTGCTTCGCCGCCGAGGCGATGGCCGCGTGGGCCGGCCGGCTCCGCGACGATTTTTTGCGGGAGGAGCAGAGCGGAGTCCGCGAGCGGGATGGAGGTGTCTACGCCGCCCGAAACATCTTCGACATCGCCCCCTGGATTCATGAGGCGTGGCGGGAGGCACCGCTCGTCGACTTCGTCCTGACGACGCTCGGCCCGCAGGCGGGGCTCGTCCGCGGGCTGTTCTTCGACAAGCCGCCGAATCAAAGCTGGGCGCTGCCGTGGCACAAGGACGTCCTCATCGCGATCGAGCCGACCGAGGTGGTCCCCGCCGGCTACTCCACGCCCCGGCTGCGGGCCGGGGTGTGGCACACCGAGCCGCCGGCGAGGGTGCTGGAGACCATGGTGACGCTCCGGATTCATCTGGATGCCGCGACGGTCGACAACGGGCCGCTGGAGGTCCTGACCGGGTCGCACGCCACCGGGAAGGAGGTCGCCGCCGGTTCCTTTGCGGTCGAGACGATCCTGTGCGGGGCGGGAGATGTGCTGGCGATGCGGCCGTTGCTGGCCCACTCAAGCGGCCGGTCGCGGGAAGGGACCGACCAGCACCGGCGGATCGTCCACCTCGAGTTCGCGGCGGAGCCGGAGCTTCCCGGAGAAGTCCGCTGGAATCTGTTCGAGCCGGTGCGGTAGGGTGCGAGGGGTATGCTCTCCACTCCGCGGAAGATCGTGCTCGGCCTGTCGCTGCTGCTCCTCTCTGCGGGAGCCGCGGTCTTCCTGGCGCGCTGGATTCCACTCGAGACGATGCAGGGCTGGGCCGCGAAGGTCCGGGGCTCGAACGATCTCTCCCCCGAGCGGTATGGGCGGTTCCGGCACCTGTGCCTCCTCTATGGCGGCGGGAGTATCCTGTACGGACTCGCGGGGTTGATCTGGAGCCGCGGAGCCACCGAGTTCGCGGCGCAGCTCTGGACTCGGGCGCCGCGCGATCCCGCGGCCAAGCCGGATCCGGAGGATGATCCGCTGGCATTCCCCGGCGAGTGGTTCCTGTTCGGGGCGATCTTCCTGATCGGGGCGGGGCTGCGGGGCGCACTGCTCAATCAGCCGATGGCCTACGACGAGGCGTACAGTTACCGGAGCTTCGCGAGGCATTCGCTTCCCGAGGCGCTCGGTGAACTCAACAGCGCCAACAATCACCTGCTGAACACGCTCGGGATGTGGATCACCTCCCGGCTGTTTGGGCCAGAGGAGTGGGCACTGCGACTGCCGGTGTTCGTCTGCGGGATCGCTCTGCTCCCGGCTGTCTTTCTCTGGGTCCGGCGGCAGGCGGGAGGGGCGGCGGGGCTCCTGGCGAGTGCCTTCGTCGCCGTCTCGCCCCTGATGATTTCTTATTCCACCGACGCCCGCGGGTACATGTCCGTGGCGCTCGCAGCCGTGGTCTTCGACGGGGCGCTCCGGTTCCTCGACGGCGCGCCTCGCCCGAAGCGGACCGTCTTCGCCTGGATCGCCGCCTGGGGGGCAGTCGTCTTCGGGCTGTGGGGGATGATCCTGATGGCGTTTCCGATTGTCGGGGGGACGCTGTGGTACGTCCTCGTCCCGATCATTCGGGGCGATCCGGCATCCGGGCGCGCTGCGGCGGGGCGGTTGCGGCAGATGACAGTTCTCGGAGCACTGACGCTCCTGCCGGCGGTGGCGATCTATGCTCCCGGGTACATCGTGCGGGGGCTGCAGCTCTTTCAGGATCCGGTGATCCATAAGGTCGACCAGAGCGGCCTGTGGGGCGTCGTGCAGGATTGGCTGGGAGCCTGGCGGTGGTGGACGGAAGGATTTTTCCCGCCGATCGTCTGGATCGGGGCGTGCCTCCTGGGAATGGTCGCCCTGCTGCAGCGGCGGGCCGAAGTGCTCCGCTGGACGGCTCCGTTTCTCATGATGCTGGGGGTCAATGCCTCGCGGGGGCTGCATCCGCCGCCGCGGACGTTTCTGTGGCTGATGCCCTGGGTGGCGGTGCTCGCCGCGCGCGGATTCTGTCTGCCAGGGTGGCTGGCGGCGAACTCGATCTTCCGGGAGCGCCGCGGGAGGTGGGGGCTGACGCGCTCGCAGCTCGTGGCGGCGGGGGTGGCGGTCGGCGGGCTGGGGGGTGGGCTCTTCCATGTCGCTTCGAGCTGGCCGGTGATCTTCAATCCGGCGGAGCGTCGCGATTACGTCTCTCTCCCGGAGCTCATTGCGCATCTGGCTGAGGAGTCGCGGAAACAGGCCGGGACGCCGCAGCGGCTGATTGCCCCGTTACCGTGCGATCTGCCGTCGCTCTTCTACATGTCGCGGGCGGGAATCGAGTTGCCGGTGAATGGGGAGCCGCAGGTGGGGGAACGGGTGTGGCTGATTGCGCGGGCCGGCACCACGCCGGCCGCGACGCTGGGAGACAATCTCGTGCAGTTGTCGCAGGCGGAAGAGCAGTTCGAGGCCTGGGAGCTGGTGTGGCACTTCGAAACGCTCGATCTCTATCGATCACGGCTTCGCTGAATCCGAGGCCGGGGGCGCGCCTCGGCCAGCCCCTTCCCCCGAGCGGCAAACCTCGCTCACCGACAGACATCCCGGTGTCTCTCGGATAATCTTTCTCCAGAAGGCCATCCGCGGGATGGCCCCTCACCGGTGGGATGGACTGACGATGCCGTTGCTAGCGGAAACGATCGCGATCGGGACGGAGCTGACCTCCGGCGAAAAGCTCGACACGAACAGCCAGTGGCTCAGCCTCGCCCTGGCGGACCTCGGGATCCCGGTCGGGTTCCACACGACCGTCGCCGACACCCGCGAGGCGAACGTCCTGGTCGTCCGGAACGCGATCGAGCGGGCCGACATCGTGGTCGTCACTGGCGGCCTCGGTCCGACGCTCGACGACCTGACCCGCGAGGTCCTGGCCGAGGTCGCGGGAACGACGCTCGTGCTCGACGAGCCGAGCCTCACGGCCATCGAAACCTATTTCCGGAATCGCGGCCGGGAGATGCCGGAGCGGAACCGGACGCAGGCCTGGTTCCCCAATGGGAGCGTCGTCCTCCCCAATCCGATCGGGACCGCTCCCGGGATCTGGCTCGAGATTCCGCGCGTGGGGCGTCCGCCGTGCCTCATCGCCGCGCTTCCCGGCGTTCCGTCGGAAATGCACCGGATGTTCCAGGACCAGGTCCGGCCCCGGCTTCCGGACTCCGGCCTCCTGATCCGCCGGCTCCGGATCCACAGCTTCGGACTGGGAGAAGCGCAGGTCGACGAAGTCCTCGGCGACGTCACCGCCCGGGGCCGCGATCCCGAGGTCGGAATCACCGCACACCAGGCGACGATCACCCTCCGGATCAATGCGCCCGGTGCGACCGAGGAGGAGTGCCAGCGGAAGATTGCCGAGACACGCCGGATCATCGAAACGCGGCTCGGGCGGTACGTCTTCGGCACCGAGGACGAAGAACTCGAGCACGCGGTGCTGAAGCTGTTGCGTTCTCGAAAGCAGACTCTCGCCGTGATCGAGTCGGGAACTCAAGGGGCCCTGGCGACGCGGCTGTCAGCGCTCGACGAGGGGGACCACTTCCGGCAGGGATTCGTCCTGCCGCCGCGGCAATGGATCGAGCACGAACCCGCTCGCACGCCGCTCGCGTCGACCAAGGCGGAAGAGCTCGCCCGCTGGCTGCGGGCCTCGACCGGCTGTAACCTGGCCCTGGCGGTCTCCCCTTACCGGATCCCCCTCTCGATGGGGGATCCTCCCGAGCTCTGCTACATCGCACTCGACGCCGGTGGAACGCTCATCACCGAGCGGCACCTCATCAGCGGGAACCCCTACATCCAGCAGGCGCGGATGGTGAAATCGGCCCTCGACCTCGTCCGCCGGCATCTGATGGCGGACGGTTAGAACATTCTCCGGGCAGCCCCCCGACAATGCTTCGCCTTGAAGGGGGCAGCCGAGATCGCTCGGATCGATTGCGACCGGAAACCCTACGAAAAAATGTCGTGGACCACGCGGCCATGGACGTCCGTCAGCCGGAAATTCCGGCCGGCGTACTGGTAGGTCAGCTTCTCATGGTCGAGGCCGAGCAGGTGGAGCAGCGTCGCGTGCAGGTCATGCATGTGGACCTTGTTCTCGACCGCTTCGTGGCCGAATTCGTCGGTCGCTCCGTAGGCGAATCCCGGCTTCACTCCCGCGCCGCACAGGAAGTGCGTGAACCCCTTCGGATTGTGGTCGCGACCGTCGTTCCCCTGCGAGAACGGGTTGCGGCCGAATTCCCCTCCCCACCAGACGAGCGTGTCTTCGAGGAGTCCCCGGGCCTTGAGATCCGCCAGAAGTCCGGCGACCGGCTTGTCGGTCGCGCGGGCGTGCGTCTCGTGGAGCTGGATCTTGCTGTGCTGGTCCCATCGCGGGTTCGCGCCGTTGTCGGCGTAGCTCACCTGAATGAACCGGACCCCCGCCTCCGCCATCCGCCGCGCCAGGAGGCACTGCCGGCCGAAGTCGTCGGTCTCCTTCGCCCCGATGCCGTACATCGCCTGCGTCGCGGCGGACTCCTGCGAGAGGTCCATGAGCCCGGGAGCGTTCACCTGCATCTTCCAGGCGAGTTCGTACGACGAGACGACCGCCTCGAGCTCATCGGTCGCCTCCCCCGCCCGCCGCGAGATCTGCGACTGGTTCAGCGACTGCAGGAGATCGAGCTGGCGCCGCTGGGCCTCCTCGGACATCTCGGCATTCGCGATGTCGTGGATCCGGGCCTCCCGCGCCGACTGGTCCGCCCGGCCGATCGTGGTCCCCTGGAACGCCGCGGGAAGGAAGGCGTTGCCGTAGTTCCGCGGACCGCCGTTCGCGTTCGAGGGGCTGATCGTGATGAAGGCGGGGAGGTTTCGGTTCTCGGTCCCGAGGCCATAGCTGATCCAGGCCCCCATCGAGGGCCGGATGAAGTTGGTGGAGCCCGTGTGCAGAAAGATCGTCGAGGGGCCGTGCGCCACCCCTTCGGTGTGGAGGCTGTGGACGAAGCTGAGGTCGTCGACGTGGCGGGCGATCTCCGGGAAGAGGTCCGACACGGCCCGGCCGCTCTCCCCGTATCGGCGAAAAGCCCACGGGGATTTCATCACGACTTCCTGCCCCGCCATGCCGGTCTTGGCGAGTTTCCGCGCGTCGCGGAAGTCGAGCTTCTGGCCGTGCTTCTCGGCGAGAAGGGGCTTATGGTCGAACGTGTCGACGTGGCTCGGCCCCCCTTGCATGAAGACGAAGATGATCCGCTTGGCGCGGGCCGGAAGCATCGGCAGGTGAGCGGCGAGCGGGTTCGCAGGAGCCGCTTCCGCCGACAGGCCGGCCAGCGCGAGCCCTCCAAAACCGCACGCCGCGGTCCCCAGAAACTGCCGACGGCTCGTTGCGAATGGCCGCATGCGGATGGTCCCGTTCAAGATCCGGATCAACGTCCATTGATGATCGGCGAGGCCGCGGACCGTTGCAAGCGGGATAGCCCCCTGAGGCCCCCCATGAAGCCGGAGGAAGGATCGCGTTGGCCGACGAGGCCCCCTTGTGTGCTTCGTCTCCCCTTTGCCCCTTCGTGGTTCCCTCCGGAAACGAAAAGAACCCCGGCTGCCTGAGGCAACCGGGGTTCTCGGCCGTCTGCTGCGTGGAAGTCACAGCAGAGGCTCGGACGGTGTGGAACGACGCCTACTGCTGCGGGGCGGGCGGGGCATCGGCGGTTTCCACAACCGACCATTCCGTCATCAGGCGGCTCAGCAGCGGGTCCTTCGGCTGCATGCTGTACGCCTGCTTCATTGCGGCCATCGACTCGGCCGGGTGGTTCAGCATCCGCTCCCACCAGGCGAGGAGGAAATGGCTTTCCAGGGTCGGCGACTGGGCATCCATCTGCTGGAGCCGGCGATACGCCTCGACGACCTGATCCTGGTGCACGTACCGGCTCCGAAGGACCGGCCAGCTCCAGGGATTTCCGACGCTGAGGGCCTGGTAGACGCAGGCCGCCGCTTCCCGCGGCTGGTCATGCATCATCAGCGTCGCCTTGAGCTGGAGGGCGTCGGAGTGCTGCGGGTACATGGCGAGCAGTTCGTCGACGTACCGGAGGGCGACCTCCGGCTTGGCGGACCGGGCGAGCTCCCGGGCGGTCACCATCTTCGAGGTCATCAGCGGGTCCGAAATCGCCACGGCGGTCGGCCCCGAAGTCTGCGGGAGGCTGATCGAGATCCCGCCGGCATTGACCTTCAGACCGTTCACCGGGACGGGGGGAACCGGTTCCGCCGCCTGGAACGGATTCGGCGCCACCGGGACGGCGACCGAGTCCGGGCCGACCTTCACCCCCTGAAACCCTTGCGGCGTCAGCGTTCCGCCGAACGACTGCCCCGGTCCGACGACCAGGGGGGGCTTGTTCCCGTCCTGCACGCGGACGGCACCGTTCTCGTCAAACGAGATCCCGAGCTGGGCCTGGGCGACGTTCGCCGACCCGGCCGCCACGACACACCCCAAGAGCGAAAGCAGCGGGGAATAAGTCCTGAACATGTTCCGATCCTCCGTACTGTCTGGTGGACGCCACGACCCACAGAAGGCCGGAGGCGTTTGTCACCGTCTCGTACGAGGGGACCGGAGAGGCGTTACAGCGGAAGACCCCGAATTTTCTCCGCGGCTGTCCGCAGCCAGAACTCCTTGACGCTTCGGGAGTTACTCGTCCCGATTCCAGCCGCGGGTCCGCTCGATGGCGGTTTTCCAGCGGCGGACCTGCCGGTCGCGGACGTCGGCCGCGATCGAGGGCTGGAACTCCCGTTCGAGGATCCAGTTCTTCTCGATCTCCGACTTGTCGGCCCAGAAGCCGGTGGCGAGGCCGGCGAGGTAGGCGGCCCCGAGGGCGGTCGTCTCCTGGACGACCGGGCGGCGAACGATGACGTCGAGGAGGTCCGCCTGGAACTGCATCAGGGCGTTGTTCCGGCTGGCCCCCCCGTCCACCTTGAGCGAGGCGAGCCGGACTCCGGCGTCCTGCTCCATGGCGGCGACCACGTCGCGGGTCTGGAGAGCCATCGACTCGACCGCCGCCCGGGCAATGTGGGCCTGGGTCGAGCCCCGCGTCAGCCCGAAGATCGCCCCCCGGGCGTCCGGATCCCAGTAGGGGGCCCCGAGCCCGACGAAGGCGGGGACGAACACCACCCCCCCGGAGTCCGGGACCGAGCCGGCGAGTTTCTCGACGTCGACCGACTTCGAGATCACTTTGAGCTCGTCCCGGAGCCACTGCACGACCGCCCCGGCGATGAAGACCGCTCCTTCGAGGCAGTACACCGTCTCCGAGCCGACCTTCCAGCCGACAGTCGTCAGCAGTCCCGACTTCGATGGCGTCGCCTTGCTGCCGATATTCATCAGCAGGAAGCAGCCGGTCCCGTAGGTGTTCTTGACGTCCCCCGGCCGGAAACAGGCCTGGCCGAACGTCGCCGCCTGCTGGTCTCCCGCGGCGCCGGCGATCGGGATCCCACCCCCCAGGAGCGCGGGATCGGTCGTCCCGTAGACCTCGCTGCTCGACCGGACCTCCGGCAGCATCTTGCGGGGGATGTTCAGGATCTTGAGCAGCTCGTCATCCCACTCGAGCGTGTGGATGTTGAACAGCAGCGTCCGGCTGGCGTTGCTGACGTCGGTGACGTGCACCTTCCCTCCGGTCAGCCGCCAGATCAGGAAGGTCTCGACCGTGCCGAACAGGATCTCCCCTCGCTCCGCCCGGCTGCGGAGGCCGGGGATCGTCTCGAGCAGATGGGCGATCTTGGTCCCCGAGAAGTAGGCATCCACCACGAGGCCGGTCTTGCGGGCGAACGTCTCCGAGAGGCCGTCGCTCTTGAGCTGCTCGCAGCGGGGAGCGGTGATCCGGCTCTGCCAGACGATCGCGTTCGCCACCGGCTTCCCAGTGTCCCGTTCCCAGAGGATCGTCGTCTCCCGCTGGTTCGTGACGCCGAGGGCGGCGATTTCTTCTGGGCGGATCCCGCCGAGGCGGATCGCCTCGCGGGCGGTCTCGAGCTGCGACGTCCAGATCGCTTCGGGGTCATGCTCGACGTGCCCCGGCGTGGGGTAGATCTGCGGGAATTCCTGTTGAGCCGTCGCCAGAGCCTCGCCGGAGTGGGCGAACAGGATCGCCCGGCTCGAAGTCGTTCCTTGATCGAGCGTCAAAACCGCGCGCGCCATACCGAGACTCCCACGAGCGAACAGGAGAGATCCCTGGGGATCGGGAATCCCGGCATCGTAGGAGCGAGGCCCGCTTGAAGCGAATCTACGCACAGGTCGCGCGGCGCCCCGGCAGGCCAGCCGACGAACGCGCTATTCCTTCTTCTCAGCCGACATTCCGGCCAGGATCGCCCGCAGTCCCGAATCATCAGCCAGGAACTTGAAGCTCAGTCCTGAAGAGGTCGCCTGAAGCTTGAGCGAGACTTCGTCCGCCGTGGATTCGCGAAGGACGTTTGCCATCGCAGTCCGGACGTGGGGGGGCTCGTCTCCGGCCCGCTCGATCAGCCCCGCCCACTTCTTGAGATGGACGACAATCGAAAGGAGCGGCGTCGGCTCGGCCGGCACCGCCACGGCCTGGGAGGCGGCCGCGACCGCCGCCGGAACGGGAGTCACGGTCGCCTTGAGAATGTCCGCCGTTCCGGGGCCGCCGAGCCCGCCCCAGATCACGCCGCGGCCGGTCCCGAGGAACACAGCCGCTTCGGTCCCGAACAGTTCCTCATCCTCCTTGCGGGTCTCCGCCGGAACGAGCTCATGGATGCGGACCCCGTCCGACACGATCGCATCGACCGTCAGCCCCTTCACGTCGCGGCTCTTCGCCGCTTCGGGAAGAACCTGACCGAGAATCTCGGCGAGCTCGCCGTCGCGAGCGCAGCGGGTCGCCACAACGATCGCCATCCGGTCCTGGGGGGTCGGAACGACCCGGAGGAACCCGTCGAAGTTCTTGCCGCCGACAACGTCCCCGGCGACGTCGAGCAGTCGCCGCACGAGCCCCCGCTGCGCCTCGTCGGTCAGCTGTTCGTCGGCCCGTTGCTTTCCCTTCTCGATGAGTTCGCTGAGACCGCGGCAGAGAATCTCGGGGTTGTTGAGCGACATCGTCACGAGGAGCGCGTCCTCCCCCGTGGTCTGCGCGGCGAACTGTGTGGGAGCCTGCATGCGGACAAACCGATCGGCAAGCGGCGTCCCCGCTTTCGGCGTGAAATGGAGCGCGGCCTCGATCCGCTTCCCCTTCTCGTTCACATTGCCGGTCAGTGAGATCGTCTCCAGATCCCGGAGGATCCGCTCACCCGACTTGAGGACCACGTCCATCCCGAGCTGCCGGGCTTCGTATCCGATGTCATCCTCCCCCGATCGACGGGTCCGCTCCTTGTCCCGGTCGTGCGTCATCTTGTCGACCGCTTCCTCGATGATGCGGTGCGGCAGACTGGCCCAGGCGACGTGGCAGGCGAGGTCATTCTCGCCCAGCAGAGCCTGCCAGCGGTCGGATCGAATCGAGGATTCCCCCAGGAGCTCCGTCTTCTCGCTGACGACGGCCCAGCCCTCGGCGATCCGGACGAAGACCTTCTTCTTCGGCCCTTCGAAGACATAGTCCCCCGGGACGTCCCCTTCCTTGAGCGTGAACCGCTTGGTGAGGCCGATCGTCTTCTGCAGGTCGGGGATACTGGTCACCGGGACCAGGAGCGCGACATCGGGCGGGGTCCCCTCGGACGCCCCTTCGGGAAGGAACGCGACCAGGCTGATCGAGCGGGACTTGTCGATTCCCTTCAGGTTGTTGACCGTCCCCTGCATCCCCCGGACGAAGCCGGCGATTTCGGGGCGGTCCGCGAGGTCGGTGAGGTAGTCGACGTCGTCGAGCAACCGTTCCACGCCGGCCACACTCACCACGAACACCGGTTCCCGGCCGAGGAGCATCGCGGGAGTCGAAACCGCCAGGAGGCCCAGGAGGGTGGCGGCGAGCGTCCGGCGGACCACCGCGTCACATGTGGCGAGCGACAACATCGACAACCTCCCTCGGCCGGCGCCGGCCTGTCTCGGACTGCGGAGCCGTGGCATCAGTTCCAAGGCACCCATCGAAATTACCTGAATTGTCCGACTCCGGTTTCAGCCGGCGACCGTTCTATGAGGGACGGGGCAAGCAAATGCGGATTGGTGTCCGTCGTGCGGATTCGGGTGCGGACCGGGACATTCAAGACTTGAGCCAAAGTTCCAGAATGTCTGATCCCCGTCGGCTCTCCGGCAGAAACTGCGCCTCGCGGGCTGCGGTCCCTGCCATTCATCTCAGGTTGTAACTGATTTTTGGATGCCGTGTTACGGTGCTTCGGCGAGCAAAGTTCACCATCGGTGGGCCGGGCGAATCCTCTTGCTGCACTTCGGCAATCCCTGCTAGTGTCCCGGCGGTCACCGGCACCTTGTGCGCCCGTGGCTCCCTTCCTTGCGACTTCGTCGCCGCGGCATCCCCTCCCCTCCCGTTCCTCCCGCCTGCTGGTCCTGGCTCCCGCCGGGACCTCACGATGCGTCCCTTCCGGTCCTGCGGAAGTCCCATCCCCGACGCGTCCCGCACCTCGAGACACCCATGCCTTCGACCGACCTGCAGACTTCGCTGGCGATCCCCCGTCCGGTTCGTTCGTCGCTCTCGGCCCGGTTCTGGAACTGCGCCGCCAGCCTCAAGGGGCTGCTCTGGGTGGGCCTCGCCTGTTCGCTCTGCGGCTGCGGTTCGACCGCCGGCTGGGTCTACAACCAGTCGGGACGCCGGGCCTTCAAGGAGGGGAACTACACCGTCGCCCGGCAGGAATTCGAGCAGGCGGTGACCCTCGCCCCCGAACGGGCGGACTACGCGTTCAACCTCGCGGCCGCGATGCACAAGCAGGGGGACATGATCTCCGCCGAGCAGATGTACAACCGCGGGATCGCAGTCGATCCAACGCACCAGCCCTCCTACCACGGCCTCGCCAAGCTTCTGCATGAAGAAGGCCGGACCAGCGAAGCGACCCAGCTCCTGACGACCTGGACCGGAGCGCAGCCGCACTCCTCGGAAGCTCACCTCGAAATGGCCTGGCTGCAGCAGGAAAGCGGCAATCTCCCTGCCGCCGAGCAGTCGCTGCAGCAGGCGTACCGGATCGCCCCGCGGGATTCCCGGGTCCTGGCCCACCTCGGTCAGATCTACGGCCAGCAGGGACGCAAAGGGGAAGCCCTGGCGATGTACGACCAGGCGCTCGGGCTCGACCCGAACCGGACCGAATACCAGACGCAGATGACCGCCCTCTATTCGCAGCCCGCGGGCTACGGATCGGGGATGCAGACCGCCTCGTTCGACACGAACGGCATGTCGAGCACGATGGCGATGTCGCCGGGGATGTCCCCCACTCCCGACATGATGGCGGGTGCCGTGACCGAGGGAGCGATGCCCCAGACCGCCATGGCGGCCGGACCGATGCCCTCGACCATGAGCTACGGCGCGATGCCGCAGGGGAACATGGGGATGGTCTCTGCCCAGAACGTCTCCTACGGCAATCCTGTCCCCTCCGGCCCGGGAATGAACTGGCCCGCTCCGAACGGCACACCGATGATGGGCCAGCCGATGGCGGGCCCCCAGATGATGAATCCGCAGATGGCGAACGCCCCGATGTTCGGCCAGCCGGCCTATTCGCAGCCCGGCTACGGCCAGCCGGCGTACGGCCAGCCGACCGCCGGCATGATGCCCGGTTCGCCGTCGGTCGTGACCCCGCCACCCTACCAGCCGGGAAGCATGACCATGACGCCGTACACCACAGGACCGGCCGGAATGATGGCCCCCGGAGCCATGGCGCCGGGTGCCGCCCAGCCGATCCAGAACGCCGAAGTCCCGACCGTTCCGGCATTCTGACCTTCATGAGACCAACTCGACGATCTTCACGCCGCGATGACCTCGCGGCGTTTTTTGTTCCCTCCCGGGGCAATCCCCGATCAGACCTCCCGCGTCCGTCGCCCCTACCGTGAGTATTCTCGACACGATCAGCGGCCCGTGCGTGGCAGATCGGGCCGCCCCAAAGGGGGGACAGGTTCCTCCCTGCCCCGCTCCGGCGGAGCGACTACACTCCGGATGCGTTCGGCTGCCGCTCCTCTGTCCGTTGTCCCCTGGGCGGATCCCGGACGAATTCCTCTCGCCTCCCCATCGATGACCCGCGCGTCCGTCGCCTTTTTCTGGCATCAGCACCAGCCGTACTACCCCGACGACCTGACCGGGGAGACGCTGATGCCCTGGGTCCGCCTGCACGGGACCAAGGACTACATCGGGATGGCCCTCCACATCCAGGAGGTCCCCGAGTTTCGCTGTTCGATCAACCTGGTCCCGAGCCTCGTGGCCCAGATCCAGCGGTACGTCCGGGGGGGAAGCGACCGGCACCTCGACGTCTCCCGGGCCGCGGCGGACAGCCTCGACCGGACCGACGCCCTGTACCTGCTCGATCACTTCTTCATGGCCAACCCGGCCAACATGATCGATCCGTTCCCCCGCTACCGCGAGCTGTACCACAAGCGGGCTCCCGGCCGGCAGACGGCCGAAAACTGCGTCCACCAGTTCACCGCGCAGGAGTTCCGCGATCTGCAGGTCTGGAGCAACCTGACCTGGATCCACGACCTCGTTTTCGAGCAGGACGCCGAGCTGCGGCGGTTCCGGGCCAAGGGGCGGGACTGGACCGAAGCGGAGAAGGGGTGGCTCCTCGAACGGCAGCGGGAGATCATGGCCCGCATCCTGCCGCTCCATGCGGAGCTCGCCGCCGGGGGCCAGGTCGAGCTGACGACCACCCCCTTCTACCACCCGATCCTCCCGCTCCTGTGGGACAAGCGGTCCGCCCGTCAGGCGATGCCGCAGTGCGACCTCCCCAAGTACCTCGACTCCTACAAGGAAGACGCCCGCGAGCACCTTCGCCGCGGGGTGGCGCTCCATCAGGAGACGTTCGGCACGAAACCGCGCGGGATGTGGCCCTCGGAAGGTTCCGTTTCGCAGGAGATCCTGCCGGCGATCGCCGAGGCGGGGATCGAGTGGATCGCGACCGACGAGGAGATTCTCTCCCACTCGACCGACCAGTTCGTCCACCGGACCGCATCGCACCTCATCAACCGCCCGGAGATGCTTTACCGCCCCTGGCGGGTCGACGCCGACGGCACGAGTCTGCAGATCATCTTCCGCGACCACGGCCTCAGCGACCTGATCGGCTTCGAATACCAGCGGAACGCCGACTCGGTCTGGGCGGCGAAGGACCTCGTCGCCAAGTGCAGCGAGATCAACCGGATCTGCCACGGCCATCAGGGGAACAGCCGGCCACTGATCCCGATCATCCTCGATGGCGAGAACTGCTGGGAATACTACAAGGACGGCGGCGTCACGTTCCTCCGGACGCTGTACCGCGAGGCGGCCGCGAGCCAGTCGATTGAGCCGGTCCGGATCCAGGACCACCTCGACCGGTACCCCGCGACCGACAAGATCAGCCGCCTGTTCGCGGGGAGCTGGATCAACCACGACTTCTACATCTGGATCGGCCACCGCGAAGACCGGGACGCTTGGGATGCTCTGCATCTCGCCCGCGACGTCTTCGTCAAAGCCGAAAAGGAAGGCCGCTTCACCCCCGAGGTCCTCGAGCAGGCCCGGCGGGAGCTGATGATTGCCGAGGGGAGCGACTGGTTCTGGTGGTACGGCGACGACCACAGCTCCGCTCAGGACGCCCTGTTCGACGAGTTGTTCCGCCGGCATCTGCGGAACATCTATCAGCTGCTCGGCGAGCCGGTCCCGTCGCACCTCTTCCGGCCGATCAAGCGGCTCGAGAAGCGGATCATCCATTCCCAGCCCCGCAGTCTGCTCAAGGTCGTGCTCGACGGCCGGCGGAACTATTTCGACTGGCTGATGTCGGGGGTCTACACCGCCGGAAGCGAGCGGGGGACGATGACCAAGGTGACCACCGGGGCGATCCGGCAGGTCTACTTCGGATTCGACGCGAAGCGGTTGCTGGTCCGGGTCGACACGGCCGGCCGGGCGCTGGACGACCTGCAGCAGATCGACGAACTCCGGATCCGCTTCCTGGAACCGGACGGAACGGAGATCCGCTTCCCGCTCCAGGGGGGAGTGCTCGGCACTCCGGTGGCGCTGGTGGATGGGGTCGTGACTTCCTGCCCGGGGATCGAAGCGGCGATCCACGACATCGTGGAGATGGGGATTCCGCTCGAGCCGCTCGGGATTGCGGCGGGAGAGACGCTGCAGGTCTTTGTCGAGATCTATGCGAAGAAGCAGAGTCTGGACCGCGCTCCGGGGGAAGGGGTGATCGAAACGGTCGTCCCGCCACGCGACTTCAATGAACGGATGTGGCAGGTGTGAAAGCAACGCCGGCCACCTCGCCCGCTCAAACCCAACGCCCCACGGCCACCCGGGTCCAGCACGCTGCTGGCCCCGCCGGAGGCGCTTTCGACGTGGAACCGCGGAACACGACGGGCATCCGATCGCGGGGTTGCGTTGCGGATCTCCCTCCCCAGCACGCCTGCGGTGAGGAGAGAAGGAGTCCGCGACGTCCATTCCCAAAGCGGACGTCGGTGGTTTTCCACGGTTCCACGTGGAAAACGCCTCCGGCGGCCAGGAGCTCCGCCCCTAGACCCGGGTGACGGGACCGGTGACGCGCGAATGCAGCCCTTCTGCCATTCGCCGGCTCTGAACCCTCGACAACCTGGCGCTCTTTTGGGAGAACCGGAGGTTCACCCACCCCCTGACTTCGTCCCCTGACACCGCATCATGGCCGTTTCCGACTATCTCCTCTCGCTGTTTGGACTCTCCGGCAAGACCGCCGTCGTCATCGGCGGAACCGGCGTGCTCGGCGGGGAGATGTGCGTTGCCCTCGGCGCCGCAGGAGCTCACGTGATCGTCGTCGGCCGGAAGGCCGAGCAGGGAGCGGCCGCCGTCGAACGGATCCAGGCCGCCGGCGGTCAGGGTGAGTTCTACGCCGCGGACGCGACGCAGCGGGCCGATCTCGACGGTCTCGTCGAACATCTCCGGAAGAACAACCGCGAGTGCGACATCCTCGTCAACGGAGCGGGAGTCAACTCCCCGACCCCGTTCCTCGACATCACCGACGAGGAATGGGACCGGATCTTCAACGTGAACCTCCGCGGCGTGCGGGTCGCCTGCCAGGTGTTCGCCAAGTACATGCTCGAGAAGGGGACCAAGGGGTCGATCATCAACATCGCCTCCCTCAGCGCCCTGACGCCGCTCTCCCGGGTCTTCACCTACTCCTCGTCGAAGGCGGCGGTCCTCAACCTCACGCTGAACCTGGCCCGCGAGTGGGCCCCGCAGGGAATCCGTGTCAATGCCCTCTCCCCTGGCTTCTTCCCGGCCGAACAGAACCGTAAGGTTCTGACCCCCGACCGTGTCGAGAACATCATGCGGCACACCCCGATGAAGCGGTTCGGCGAAGGACGCGAACTGGCGGGAGCGGTGCTGCTCCTCGCCTCGGAAAACGCCGGCAGCTTCCTGACCGGCGAGAACATCGTCGTGGACGGCGGCTTCAGCTCGATGACGATCTGACGATCGTTCGCCCCGTTCGGTGGCTGGAGCGCCTCCCCGGAAGAGCGTCTGGGGATTGGTACGCCCTGGTCTGGCTCTCACCCCGATCGTGAGCGTGCTTGCTTTCAAGGCATTGGTCGGCGAGGCCTTAGGCAGCATTGTCGACAATTGACATTCGTCATCATGAAAAACTCAGCAAAAGCAGGACGACACCGCCGCTTTGTGAAGCGGCACGATTCGTGCAAACGGTTCGATTGAGGCTCGATGGGAGATCTCCCCGGAGCTGTCAGAATCGTGACATGTCGACGCCGGTTCCTGGTGTCGTTGCGGTCCTGTCCGCCTGCACTTCTGAACCCGATTCCGGTCTGACCTGATTGAGGCCGATCCGCTCCGCGGATCGCCCGACAGCTCGTCCCGTCGAACTTCATTCCGAAATCCGGCTGAACGTCGCGCGCTCGCGTTGCGTTCGCCTCCTGGCATCGCTGCATCGTGCCAGATGGAGGGGGAGCTGAGGTATGAAGAAGGTTTCTCGCGGTTTCACGCTGATTGAACTGCTCGTCGTGATCGCGATCATCGCGGTCCTCGTGGCGATTCTGCTGCCCGCCGTGCAGCAGGCCCGGGAAGCGGCCCGCCGGTCCCAGTGCCAGAACAATCTCAAACAGCTCGGCATCGCACTCCACAGCTACCACGAGACGCACAGCGTCCTCCCGTATGCGTCGGTGGCGCATGGCCGCTGTAGCCCGATCGTCACGAACCACACCGGTTGGATCTCGATTCTGCCCTACATCGACCAGGGGCCGCTGTTCAACAAGTTCGATATGAACGGAGCAACCGGCGACTGGAATCCAGGTGGATCCCCGCTTGCGAGTGGCGGCGCCGCCATGACCGGAAACGGTGTCCTGACCGGGACCCGCATCCCAACGCTGCTCTGCCCCTCGGACAACGGCAAGCAGTTCTATAACGGGTACGACGGCAGCTACGGGTGTGCCTCAGGAATGCCATCCTACAAGTCAAACTACCACTTCAGTGTCCAGGACGGGGGAACATGGGCCTGCACCTACTGGGTCAATGAGGGGATCACCTCCCGGGCGATGTTCGGCGTTGGTTCGTTCTGCAACTTCCGCGACGTGAAGGACGGACTCAGCAATACGGTTGCGATCAGCGAAACGACGCTCGAAGTCCAGGATGGAGTGACCGGCTCGTGGGCCTGTGCCCAGCACGTCGGCATCGGGGTCCAGGTGGCGAACCCGCCGAGCGGCACGCCGAACAACTGGTACTGCTGCCTCTGGACCACCCCTGTCAACGGCAGCTTCCGTCCGGGAGCCATCGGCGAATGGGGCTCCCCCGCCAGCGTCCATGTCGGCGGCTACCACGCTCTGCTGGGAGACGGCGCCGTGAGGTTCCTCAGCGAAACGCTCGACGCCGTGACGCGCAACCGCCTTGGCTGGATCTCCGACAGCGGCCCGGTTGGCGAGTTCTAAACGCCCTGCTGCGACATCTCGAGACCGGCCATCGTTCGCAATGGCCGGTCTTTTTGCGTTTGAGCCCGGTGACGCCGCCCGCGTGGCCCACGGAAATCTGCAAGACCTGCCGGTCGGAAGCCGCGAAGACGCAAGTCCCGCCGAAGGGGCGCGTCCGGCAGCAGATGGATGTCGGGGCCGCAGGAAGGGGACGTTACGCTCCAGCCGAACCGGTCTCGAAGGAGCGTTCCGATGCGTCACGCGATTCTCACGACCCTCGTCTGCACAGCGGCGGTCGGCTGCGCCAACATGAAGGACTCGCACACGCATTCGCATCCCTCGCCGGCCCACGAGATGGGCCACACCCAGCAGCCGCTGACGCCCCAGCAGGCGGCCGCAGCCCAGGCCGCCATGCAGCAGCCCCCCGCCGCCGCGATGGGCCGGACCGTCACCTCGCTCCGCGACGTCCAGCCAGGGGACCGGATCTCCGTCCTCCAGTATGTCGACAAGACTGAGACCTGGGTGACCGGGCAGGTCGAGAGCCTCGACGAAGAACGCCTGACGATGGTCCAGTGCGCCGTCGAGGAACGGAACTACGAGAAGAAGGGAGGAGGGCCGAGCCACGGCATGGCCTCCCGCTACTCGCTGCCACCCGATCAGGTCCGGGCGATTCGCGTTCCCTGAAGCGGACTCGCAGGGACGCCATGGCCGTTCCCGGAGCGGAAATCGCCGCGGCGAATCCGCGGGAATCGACCGAGTTCTCAGATCTCGCCGGGACGCTGCCCGTCATTCCGGGCGCCGAGCTGCTGCCAGACGTTCCGCGAGATGTTCTCGGACATCGCGCGGATCGAGCCGTCCATCAGGAGTGAGTTCACGAGACCGACGTGATAGCTGCGGCTGGTCACCGCGGCGTAGATCGGCTTGCCGGCGCAGCTGGCTCCCTTTTCGCGGCAGGAGATGAAGTCGCCGTCGACCGGCACGGCGGAGGCTCCACCCGTGCCGAAGACCATCATGACCGTGTTCGGCGTGAACGTCGTCGTGAACCCGGTCTCATGGACCTTCCCGTCGACCCATTCCGTGTGCCCGGTCAGGCTCAGCGCTCCGGCATTGAACGACGAGACCGAATCGGGGATTGCGTCGGTCCCTTCCTGGCCGTTCCCGACATTCGGGGTGTAGGTCTTGATCTCCGAGAAGCCGAGCGTGTTGCTCATCCCGTCCGTGAAGTCCTTGCTCGAGAAATTGCTGTTCGGGGCGAAGGCGCCGTTCCCCGCGGTCCCACCGTCGGTCAGAACGGCGGCGTGCGTGAACATCTTCCAGGTGCCCCCATTGAACGCGTAGTTCGGCGGGAAGTGGTTCTGGGTCCCGGTCCGCATGACCGCCCGGATCTCACTGGGACAGGTGTAGCTCGGAACCTGCTTCTCGGTGATGTTCGCGGTCGAGTTCGGAGGGGAGCTGTAACCGACGGTCAGGTCCGCTTTGAAGAAGATCGCCGACTGGTCGAGGTACGGGAGCAGCCGGGCGTGGATCGACCAGCCCCCGCCGACGCCGCTGCCGATGCAGTGGCTGGGGGGGAAGACGCTGTGGGCTTCAAGGTAGTTGTGCAGCCCGAGGCCGATCTGCTTCAGGTTGTTGAGGCAGGAGGCACGGCGGGCCGATTCGCGGGCCTGTTGCACCGCCGGCAGGAGGATGGCGACGAGGACGCCGATGATGGCAATCACCACCAGGAGCTCGATCAACGTGAAGCCGGCGCGGCGGGAACGAGGAATCATGGTGCGGGTGGCTGGAAGGGAGGGAGGGTGAGGCGGGACACCTGAAGACGGCGTGAGACTGAGTCTCAGAAGCCAGACCATACGACCAGCGGAAGGGTGCCTCAATTCTCGGCAGCAGAACCTTTCGAGAAAGCAATCCAGTAGCGGTGAAGGTACCGCGGATGGGTGTGCGATAGCGGCCACCTTCCATGGTCGCGGGCCGCAGGATCGTTCAGAGAGGTGCGCAACCTATTACCTGCCTGAGGTTTTCACTCCCCTTCCATCGAGGAGCCAAGCCCCGCCTGCCAGCCGGAATCGACCACCCTCAACGCGACGTCGGCTTCTCCCCGCCACCAGAACGAGGCCATGGCATCGCAGTTGCTTTATCCGATCTTCAGTCACTCGCGGGCCAACGCGCTACTGGATCTCGCGACTACACGGGTTCGGAGTGGTTCGATATGTCAGTTCGCAAGCGTGGCTTCACGCTGATTGAGCTCCTCGTCGTCATCGCCATCATCGCCGTCCTCGTAGCAATTCTGCTCCCCGCCGTTCAGCAGGCCCGCGAGGCGGCTCGCCGCAGCCAGTGTCAGAACAACCTCAAGCAGATCGGGATCGCGCTTCACAGCTACCACGAAGCGTTCGGTCTCTTTCCGTACGCCACGGCGAACAACGCCATGCAGTTCACGGCGGCGACGGACCAGGTCAACAACCACTCCGGCTGGCCGCTCCTTCTTCCTTACCTCGATCAGGGGCCCCTCTACAACAAGTTCGACTTCACCGCTGCCGAGCGGAACAGCCTCTTCAGCGGCTGGTCGACCACCAGTTCCGGGAAGGTGATGGGAGACCCGGCCGCGATCACCAGTAACCAGAATCTCTCGAAGACGATCCTGAACGTCCTGAGCTGCCCGAGTGATGCCGGGATGATGTCCTACCCGAGCGTCACAAACTACTACGGCTGCAACGTCGCCGGGAGCCAGCTCATCAATTACGGGTTCAGCGTCATCAACGGGAACCCGGTCGGGCTGTGGATGAACGAGACCAGCACCACCCGGGCCCTGTTCGGACAGAACTCGAACTCGTCGATCCGCGACATCAAGGACGGGGCGAGCAACACCGCCATGGTCGTCGAGACGACCCGCGAAGTGTGGGACGGCAACGGCAACGTCTGGGGCTGCAGTCAGTACGCCGGCAACGGCGTGATCCTCAGCCACTCCCGCGGCATCAACGACATCATCTGCTGCGGGTGGGACACGCCGCCGAACTCGCGGGCTCGGATCCAGGGGAAGAACGGAAGCTTCAACCTCCCGGGAAGTTCGCACGTTGGCGGTTGCCAGACGGTCCTGGCGGACGGGGCGGTCCGGTTCCTCAGCGAGCAGATGGACGCCACCACCCGCCGGAACCTCGCCTACATCTCCGACGGCAAAGCCCTCGGCGAGTTCTAGTCCGCTTCGATCTGCCGGCAGGAATGATCCGCCGGCAGGCGTCGCCGACCTCTGTTCCCGGCCCCCTCTTCCCACCGATCCCGTTTTGTCCGGAGTCTTCCGCATGCGTTCTCGTCTTTTCGGGCTGCTCCTCCTCGCCTCCGGTTGTGGTTCCGCCGCGGCCAACTCCGCGCCGGACCTGATTCCGGTCACCGGGCTCGTCACCCTCGACGACAAACCGATTGCCGGCGTCACGGTCATGTTCAACCCGCTTCAGGGAACGAAAGGGACGGGAGCGTACGGCGTGACCGACGCCGAGGGACGCTACAAGCTCCTCCACCGGTCCGAACACGAAGGGTGCCAGGAAGGGGCATACGGTGTGACCTTCTCGAAGATCACGCAGCCGGACGGCTCTCCTCTCCCCAAGGACGCCGACCGGGCAACAGTCGGAATGGTCGAACAGATCCCGGCGGCCTATTCCATCTTCGACCCGTACGCCTTCGTCGAGCAGGCGAAGGTGGCCAAGCCGTCAGCCTCTGCCGACTTCAAGCTCAGCTCCAAGAAGAAGGTTTCCCTTCGCTGACCCGGCGATCCATCGCAATCGTTCCCGGCTCCGCTACCGAAGGGTGCAACGACCGGAGTTCACTTCCGGAATGATCGGAGCCAGGTCGGCAAAGTCGGCACGGTTGTCGGTGGCATTTCCCCCGCCGGCCTGCGACTGTGTGGGGCTCGCGGAATCGTCCGGCCTCTTCTGGGCCGGTGCGCGGTTCCGGCACCTCGATCCCTCGCAAGGCGGGCTCATGGAATCGGCAGACCGGCTCAACTTCGACGAATTCGATCTGCTGTGCCGCGCCGCGGACTCGCTCGGTCCCGCCACCTGCGAGACGCTTTCGGACGGACTGACCGGGGAAAACGTCCTGCCGCGGGCCAAGATCGCCCTTCAGAAGCTTCTGGCCAAGGGCTTGATGGAGCCGGCTGAGGACGAAGAGGAGCTCTACCAGATTTCGGCGGCGGGGACGAAGGCCCTGAGCTAGCTGCGGGCTCGCGAAGGGTTTTCGCCGGCGACATGAGAGCGGTACAGTGTCCGTCGTTGCGCCGCCCCCGCCGGTTCCCGTTCTTCGTTTCCAATCCTGCTGAGTCGTTCCATGCGTGGTCTCCAGTTGCCGTTGCTCCGTCGTGCTTTCCTGTCGCGGTTCGTCGCGATCGGCCTCGTGGCTCTCTCCGCCGGAACGCTCGCCGCCGAGGAGCGCCGGGCGCCCGACAAAGCCGCGCGGGAGCTGATGCTCGCTGCTCACAACGCCCGCGCCGTCTGGAACGATTTCCCAGGGTTCACGGCAGACATCACGATCCGGACCGACGGCCAGCAGCACGCGGGAACGATCGCGGCGGGGAGTGACTTTGAATACGACCTCAAGATCGCCGACGAAGCGAAACAGCCCTGGGTCAAAGCGAAGCTCCGGTCGGTGGTCTCGCACCGCCGCCCCGATGCATTCTCGGAGAATGGTTTCGCCTTCGTCCCCGAGTCCGGAAGTGAAGTCGCCGGTCAGCTTGTCGAGGAGCTCGACGGTTCCGGGACGTTCCGGATCCAGAACGGAGTCATCGCGGAAGTCCTCCGTAAGGACGACGCCCAGTGGATGGAGATCTCGAACCTCGACATGTTCGTCACGGCCGAGGGAAAGCAGCTTCCTCGGACGACGGCCGTCACGTTCCGCGAGCCCGCCTCGGGGAACCTCAAGTCGCAGCTCAGCAACACATTCGAGTGGAAGCGGTTCGGCCAGTTCGACCTGCCGACCCGGACCTTCACGGTCGAGGTGGCCGGCAACGGCAAGCGGACCGTCCGTGAGATCGTCTTCCGCAATCACCGCCTGGCCAAGTAGTCATCCCCCGCAGCGGTCCGTTTCAAAGACACTCCCCGGCCGCGGCCGGGGAGTGTTTTTCATTTCTCACTTCGTTTCGCTCGCCAGTTCCACGGCCGCGACACTGCCGTTCTTCTTGAGGTCCTTGCCGAACTGGAGCGTCGCCTTCAGGCGGAGCCCCTTCTGTCCCTGCAGCGTTACCTCCGGTGCAGAGCTGTACCCCGCTCCCGCCTCCGTGACGACGACCTTGGTCACCTTTCCGTTCTCGACGAGGGCGTATCCCTTGGCCTCGCTGGTCGGCCACATCTCCCCTTTCTCACGGCGATAGCGATAGAAGTTCGAGACTTCGTCGAGACGATCGTTCGTGATTCCATGCGGCTTCAGGACCCGCATGAGGGCTTCCTTGTTCTTCCGGGCCTCTTCCCCGGTCGGGCCCCGTCCGCGGGCGGGAGTCACGCCGCTGAAGGCCTCGCGGAACACCTCCGGAGTCACACCGAGCCCGGCTGCGACGAGGACGACCGGTCGCCCATGATCCCGGGGATCGGTCTCATGTCCCCCTGAAAAGACGAGCGGGACCTTCGTCGGTTCCGCCCCCATGGAAACGTTGCCGAGAAGTGGTGCCATGAATGCTCCGAGGATGGCCGCCGCAACAAAGCCCTTCATCCGAATGCCCTTTCGATCGAGTCCGCCCTGCCGGGAATCCTGAACCGTTCTTCAGGACTGAAACTCCGGCACCTGGAAAACGGATCGCGAAAAACCGGCAGCGGTCTCAGATTCGGAGCCGAGACGTTCTGGCTCGACGACTGAGCGCGACGGTCCAAGTCGGGCGAACTCGACCTGTGGGAGAAGACCGGCTTTTTTTGGACAGAGCGCACCAAAGGTGCCACATCGGAAACTCAGCGAGTCACCGAAGATGGCCCTGCCATCGGTCTCGCCGACGCGCCACGCAGAGCCCCCGGGACTTCGGCCGAAGCGGGAACCACACCGTTGGCCTGTCCCTGGATCAGGACCGGCACCTTGAGCAGCGAGAATTCCGCGTCGCTCGTCTCGATCTCGATGATCGCCACATTCCGTCCCGGCGGGACTTCCCCGGCGACATCGATCCGGATCGGAAACCGCCGGCGGCCGTCGTCATCCAGTTCGGCGCGGCCGAGTGTGACCCGCGCGTCCGACGAGTTGATCGTGGCCTTCTTGACCTCGAGCCGACCGCCGCGCGTATCGACGACGTGGATAGTCCGCGAATCGGGCTGACCGGTGAGCTGGTAGAAGTAGACCTCCGACGGCTCGACGGTGATCTTGTGCTTCGGAAGCACCAGCCGGAGCGCCATCGTCTCCTCGTACGCGGTCCCTTCCGACTCGTACTGGACGCGGGCCGTGTACTCCTTGGGCCCCGGCTGCTCACGGGCGGTCTTCACGACGAGCGTGAACCGCCCCCGTTCGCCAGGCTCGTAGGTCTCCTTGCCGTCGTACAGCCGCGGGTTGAGGCACCCGCAGCTCGGAACGATCTTCGTGATCCGGACCGGCTTCTCGCTCCGGTTCGTGAACTGGAAGAAGGCGTCGATCTCGGGGCGGACCGGGACCTCATGGAAGTTGACCACGTACTGGTCGAACGCCAGCGGCGGCCGCCCCGTCGGGGCCGGGAGATTGGCAACGCGGCTCGGCCAGAGCTGGCTCCCGACCGCCAGAAAGAAAGGTAGCGCGGCGAAGGCCCACAGGGCGATCCGGGTCCACCGCTCCACGGAAGCGGCGGCCGAGTCGTTCGCAAGGGGAGCAGCGGAGGAGTGGGAGCCGTCCATGGTTCCGGTGTCCTGAGGCGAAAGGCGTTTTGGGGGCCGAAGTTGTAGCCGTTTTTCAAGGAATCAGGCAATTGGAATGTTCCGAGGCGGAAGTCGGCCGAAGAACAGCGTTCGAGCCCCTCGGAGCGGTCTCCCCGCACGGCGCCGGGCCTCCTATGATCTCTCGATCGGGGCGGATCGGCCGCTCCGCGGTCCGCATTGTCCGGTGTCACCATGGCCTCCTCCGCTTCGTCGCGTCCCCGGGTTTCCCAGCTTCTCAAGGAAGGCCAGGCGGGGGCCGCGGTCGACATCTCCGGCTGGGTCCGGACCCGCCGCGATTCGAAGAACACCTTCTCGTTCATCGAACTGAACGACGGCTCCTGCATGGCGAACCTCCAGGTGATCGTCGACGCGACGGTCCCCGGCTACGCCGAAACGATCAAGCAGGTGACCACCGGAGCGAGTGTCCGGGTCACCGGCGAGCTCAAGGAGTCCCCTGGTGCCAAGCAGCGGGTCGAGCTCCAGGCAAAAACGCTGACGCTCCTCGGCGTCGCCGACGCGGTCAAGTACCCGCTCCAGAAGAAAGGGCACTCATTCGAGTTCCTCCGCGAGATCGCCCACCTCCGGGCCCGGACGAACACGTTCGGCGCGGTCGCCCGGGTCCGCAACTGCGTCTGCGACTCGATCCACCGCTTCTTCCAGTCCCGCGGCTTCCTCTACGTCCACACCCCGATCATCACCACGAGCGACTGCGAGGGGGCGGGGGAAATGTTCCATGTGACGACGCTCGATCCCCTGAAGCTCCCTCCGGCGGCGGCCCCGGCCAAGGCGGCTCCCCCTGCTGAAGGGACTGCTCCTGCGGCCCCGAATCCGTACGCGGAGGATTTCTTCGGCAAGAAGGCGTCGCTCACCGTGAGCGGCCAGCTCGAAGGGGAGACCTACGCCTGCGCCGTCGGGCCGATCTACACCTTCGGGCCGACATTCCGGGCCGAGAACTCGAACACCACCCGGCATCTCTCCGAGTTTTGGATGATCGAGCCGGAGATGCCGTTCTACGAGCTCGAAGACAACATGCAGCTCGCCGAGGACTTCATCAAGACGATCATCCGCGAACTGCTCGAGCGGTGCCCCGAGGACATGGCGTTCTTCAACGAGCGGATCGACAAGACCGTTCTGGCCACACTGCAGCACATCCTCGAGAAGGATTTCCGCCGGGTCTCGTACACCGAGGCGGTCGAGATCGTGATGAAAGCGGACAAAGCCTGGGAATACCCCATCAAGTGGGGAGACAACATGCAGGCCGAGCATGAGAGGTACCTGACCGAGCAGCACTTCGGGCAGCCGATCATCGTGTACAACTACCCGCGGACGCTGAAGCCGTTCTACATGAAGTGCAACGACGACGGCAAAACGGTCCGGGCGATGGACGTTCTCGTCCCCGGCGTCGGCGAGATCATCGGCGGCAGCCAGCGCGAGGAGAACCTCGACGTTCTGCTCTCGCGGATGGAAGAGTGCGGCCTCAACCCGGCCGACTACTGGTGGTACGTCGACCTGCGGCGATACGGCAGCGTTCCGCACAGCGGCTTCGGCCTCGGCCTCGAGCGGATGATCCTGCTCGCGACCGGCATGCAGAACATCCGGGACGTGATTCCCTATCCGCGGTTCCCCGGCAGCGCCGAGTTCTGAGGCCGGGGAGCCGATCGCGTCTTCTTCCGCGAGAACTTCCGTTGCCGACTTCGTCAAGCGGGTGCAGTGTACCACTGTCCCGTTGGGTCTCCTGACGCGCCGGATTCAGTTTGCAGACGGGCTGTCAACGTTGTTATGTTTCCGGCCATCACGCTGCGCGACCCGGGCTGGCACTCGGGACAAGGAGGACCGCCCCCAAGGCGGCAAAGAAGCGACAGCGTCCCTTGAAGGGAGTGACCGCAGATGACCGAGCACCAGTACGACCTCGCCGTCGGTGAATCGCTGCAGATCGGACGCTTTCATCTGACTCTGCTGGACATCGAGAACGGAGAGGGGCATTTTCGAGTCGATTCGGACTGGGGCGACGAAGAGGAATGCGTGCGGCTGGCAGATGAAGGGGCGAGCGAGGCCACGGCCTAGACCCAGCCGGTTTCGGGGATGCTGACGCTGCTGCCCCCGTCGTGCGGAACGGGGATCGTCGGGCCGCTTCCTGAAGTTCCACGCGAACCGGATCGAGCTGTCCGTGTCCCCCGGGGGTGATCGGACGCCGCTCCGGCACAGTGTGGAGGGCCACATGCCATTCATCATGGTCGACGTCGAATCGGACGGACCGATTCCCGGCGACTATTCCATGATCTGCTTCGGCGCCGTCGTCGTCCGATCAGGCCTCGAGCGGACGTTCTACGGCCGTCTGAAGCCGATCTCGAACCGGTTCCTCCCGGATGCGCTCGCCGTCAGCGGCTTCTCTCGCGAGGAGACGGAGCGGTTCGACGATCCACAGGCGGTGATGGAGTCTTTTGCCGAGTGGATTGCCGGCTGCGGCCGGGGTCAGCCCCGGTTCATCTCGGACAACAACGGCTTCGACTGGCAGTTCATCAACTGGTACTTCCACCACTTCCTCGGGCGGAATCCGTTCGGCCACAGCTCGACGAACCTCGGCTCGCTCTACAAGGGGATGGAGAAGAGCTTCTTCGTCAACTTCAAGCACCTCCGCCGGACGAAGCACACGCATCACCCGGTCGACGACGCCAGGGGAAACGCGGAGGCGCTCCTGGCGATGGTCGACCTGGGACTCAAGCTCTCGCTCGACTGATGAGGTGTCCCGCGATCACTTCTTGTTGATCCGGACGCCGATCGTCTTGAGCTCCTCGAGCTGCTTCTTCGCCGCTTCCGGCAGCGAATCGACGTCGAGGTACAGATGCCAGTAGGGGGCGAACCGCTGCTCGCCCGCGGCATCCTTCCTCGCCATTTCGACCAGAACGGTGAGGTCCTGGACCGGGTTGCCGCCGAGCATCGTATAGCGGAGCTCGGTCATCCCGGAGAGGGGGGCGAGGTCGCTCACTTTGTTCTTGGAAAGATCGAGCGACGACATCCACTTCATGCCGGCGAGCGGTGCCAGTTTTTCCACCTTGTTCCCGGCGAGGTAGAGGGCATGCAGCTTTCCGAGGGGAGCAATGGGATCGAGGCTCTCGATCTGGTTTCCGTTGAGGTGCAGGACGCCGAGCTTTTCTCCCAGCTTGTCGAGGCCCGCCAGCGACGCGATCTGGTTGTCGCTCAGTTCGAGGTACTGGAGCTTCACAAGCCCGGCCAGCGGGGCGAGGTCCTTGATCTGATTCTTCGAGAGGTAGAGGCTCTGGATGTTCTTGAGACCGGACAGGGGCCCGAGGTTCTCGATCGCGTTGTCCGAGAGTTTGACCTCGGCGAGGCTTGTGCATTTCTCGAGGCCGGTGAGGTCTTTGATCCCTTTGCCGCGGGCGTCGAGGAAGAAGATCGTCTTGAGGTCGGCTTCGTCGATGGCCGGCTTGTCGATCTGTTTCTGTTTGAGGATCGCCTTGATGACGGCGGTGAGGTTGGCGTCGGGAAACGGTCCGTCGGCGTGGGCTGTGCGGGAACTCTGGACGAACAGGGCCGTGACGAAGGCGATGGCGATGAGCGGGGCTCGCACGGTGGGGTGACTCCTGCTGGCAGCTGATGAATCGACGCGGCCGTCTCATAGGAAGAGGACCGGAATTCGCCAGTGTAGAGAAGGAGTAGGAGTCGCACCAACGAACGTAGATGCGTCCTGTTCGAACGGTAGCGGCGGGTGCACAAAGACTCGATAGCTCGCACGACCTCCCGGCCGGCCCGACTTCGCTCACTCAATCCCATCGTCCCACGGCCACCCGGGTCCAGGGGCGGAGCTCCTGGCCGCCGGAGGCGCTTCCGATGTGGAACCACGGCACACCACGGACATCGGATTGCGGACCGACGTGGCGGGCACTCCTCTCCATCACGCCCGCTCTGCACTCCCCGCGGTCGGGAGAAGGGGAGTCCTCAACGCCGGTCTCCCAAAGCGAACGTACGTGGTTTTCCACGATTCCACGATGGAAGCGCCTCCGGCGGGGCCAGCGTCCCGCTGGACCGGGGTAAGGGCGCGGAGTTCCACCGGACGATCCGTTCGCTTGGCCGCGGCGATCACGCGCCGCCGGAACAGATCGAGAGATCACCTTCACTGCCGAACTCAGTAAAACGTTCGGCCGGCACAGCCCTCATAGCGCAACCCATCGTGCCACGGCCACCTGGGTCCAGGGCGAAGCCCTGGCTACTGCTTGTCGTTTCCTTCGATCCAGTCAGGCACGCTGACGGCCGCGGCCCCGTCGTGCATCGCCGGGGCATCGGCATACTGCGTCGCCGGAGGAGCAGCGGGTGGCTGCGACCGGGCCGCAGCGGGGGTCGCGAACGCCACCACCGGTGGAACGTGCGTGTAGGCGACCGCGGCATTACCGGTCGTCGCCGTCTGGACTTCGTTCCGGACATTCCCCGACTGGTAAGGCCCGACACCGAGCACATACCAGTTGTTATCTTCCGACCGCGAGAGCGCGATCCCGCCAGGACCGAGGCTCGTCTTCGACTTGGCGTCGTACGCCAGAATGCCGATCTTGGCCACGCCGGTCTGCTTGGTCCGGGTGGCGAGCCGCAGCTCGGGAATCGTCATCATCCCCGGCAGCACGACCTCGGGAACTCCGAGGAACGAATCCGAGTGAGCCGTCCCGACGCCGCCGCTGCGGGCCTCGACGACCACCTCCGCCGCATCCGCCTTGTCGACGAGCTGCGCCCCCGCCTTCATCAGGCGGTGACGGATCGACGAGATGACGTACGCCTTGTCGACGCAGTCGATGTACTTCTCTTCGAAGTACACCGCCCGACCGGCGAACGGCCGGAAATCCATCTTGTCGAGCGACTGGTCGACGGCATTCGAAATCAGGACCTGCTCGGTCGCGGTCCGCGCGGTGTTACTCGTGCTGGCGGAGGTACAGCCGACGAGGCAGAGCCCCGCGAGGCTGAGAGGAAGGAGACGTTTCATATTCGCGCGCCGAAAAAGTGCGTCGGAGAGCTCCGAGCGGAGGATGGGCAGCGCGAGTTCTAAGTCTCCCCCGGAAACAGGGTCAATTCGCCTGGACGTTCCCGCGGGATAAACAGGCGCAAACTGCCGTTCCGCCGCGCACTATTCCGATGCGCTGCGGATTTTCAGCCCCAGGAGAGGTTTTCGTCTTGCCGATTCGACATCCGGCGGCGTCCTCCGCCGCCGGACCGCCCGCCGCATTACGGCTTCGAAGCCGCCTGCTTCTGGGCCTCCAGGTAAGCGACGATGTCGGCGAAGTCCGCCAGCGACATCCCTTTCTCAAGGCCGTTGGGCATCGCGGAGATGTTGCTGCGGGTCTGGTCGTCGATCTCGCTCTTCTTGAGAGTCACGACCTTGGCGTCCGCCTGGGTCAGCTCGACCCCCTCCTCGGTCTCCGACTTCACGATCCCCTGCACGACCTGCCCGGCACTCGTGACGATGACCGTCAGTTCGTAGCCGGAGACGATCCGGTTCGACGGCTCGAGGACCGACCGGACCAATTCCTCGCGCGGATACTTCTGCCCCACGCCGAGGAGGTTCGGGCCGACCTTGGCCTCTCCCTTGTCGCCGATCGAGTGGCACTTCACGCAGCCGATCCCGTTCTTGTCGAAGAACAACTTTTCGCCGCGCTCGACGTTTCCGGCGTTCTTCGCGGCGAAGTCCCGGAAGGCGGCCAGATCGAGCTGCGGCGCGACGTTCTCATACAGGAAAGCGAACGCCGGATCCGGTCCGCCGACCGCGAGGCTGAACTGCCACGGGCCGCCGCTGTTGCCGGTCTGGAACCAGATGTGGTTCACTCCCGGCTTCAGCGTCGCCTGCCCCTTCGCCTGATCCGGCGACCAGCCCCGGTCGCCGAGCTGCTCGAGGACCTTTTCGCCGTTCACGTAGATGATCGCCTGATCGTCGCTGCCCGCCCGCCAGGCGATTGTCCCCCCTTCCTTGGATTCGATCGCCGCGTAGGCCATCGCCCAGACGTTGTCGCGGGAGCTGCAGTGCTGCCCCGGCTCCACCATCCCCCGCGGATGGCCCGACACGATCCCCTTCCAGCGGAGTTCCTTGTCGCCGACCTTCACCGGCGCATCGAGCTGCGGAGCATTCGCGAAATCGAACGCCGGCATAGCGGCTTCCTTGGACCAGCTGCCGAGAAAATCCCACTTCTGGATCGGAGCGGGGGTCGCGAAGAGCCCCCCCAGTTCCCGGCGGACGTTCGGCGTCAGTTCGTTCCGCTTGTTCAGCTCGCGGAGATCGTCGCCGATCGACGGCCGGAGGGTATTCACGGCCACGCCGCAGGCATTGCGGACGTCTGGATTGCGGTCGGTGAGTCCTTCGAGATAGACGGCGAGGGCCCGCCGGTCGGCGAGCTGAGCGAGGGCCAGCCGGGCTTCGGTCTGGGTCTCCTTCTGGTCGACGAGCTTCTGCATCTCCGGAACGGCGTCGTTCGCCCCCGCGTCAGCGAGCGCCTTGAGGGTCTGCCGGCGAACGCCGTGATCCAGGTCGGCCAGCAGCGGAATCAACTTGCCGGCCGAGGTCTTTCCTTCAACGACAGCGAGGCACGCCGCGGCCGCCGAGCGGACATCCGCTTCCGGGTGTCCCAGCTGACGTTCGACAATCGCTGCGTCTTCCCGAACCTTGCCACCTTCAATCGCCCTCAGCGCCGCGATCCGGACCGGAGCCGGGACCTGGGCGTCATCGAGCAGGGCGCCGTAGGCCTTTGAGGCCTCGTCGCCGCCGATCGCCTGCAGGGTCTCGACCGCCTTGGCCCGCAGTGCCGGAATGCCGTCCCCCTGACGCGCGATCGCCAGCAGCGTCGGCACCGCTTCAGCATCCTTCATCGCTCCCAGGAACGTCATGACTTCGCGGCGGACCGCCTCGTCGGAGTCGCTCGCCGCCATCTCCCGGACCACCTTGAGGGCTTCCGCGTCCTTGAGCGACTGCTGGGCTTCGACCGCGGCGACCCGCACCTTCGAGTTCGGATGCCGGATTGCAGCCCGGAGGGCCGCGAGAACCTCATCGGTCCCTTCCCACGCGTGGGTCTTGGCGCGGGGCGGTTTTCCCTTGGCGGGCTGCGTTCCCCACCACCCCTTCACGTACGAGTCCCCCTTGTAGGCGACATCCGCCAGGGCTCCGATCGCCTGGATCTGGACCTCCGGCTGGGCCTCCTTCGCAAGCACCTCCTTGAGGACCGCGATCGCGGCCGGGCTGTAGACATTCGTTGCGGCCAGAACCGTTCCGCCGAAGAGGCTCGGATCGACCGACTGCGCCGGCTTCCAGTCCCCGATGGCCCGCAGGGCCTGCACGACCGCGAACCGGGCGTACTGGTCCGCATCCTTGAGAGCGGCAAACAGCGGAGCGGCCGCTGCTGCGTCCCCGATCCGTCCCAAGGCCACCGCCGCCTGCAGCCGAACTGACGCATCCGTGTCCTGCAGCGCGGCAACAAGCTGCGCCACCGCCGCGGGATTCCGGAGCTGCGGCGATGTCGACCGGCGGGCGATCTCCGTCGTCGTCACGACCGACGGAACCGACGACGCGAGCCGTTCTCCCAGCGCCCGGGCCGCCTGAGCCCGGACATCGACATCCGGATCCTTCAGCGTCTCGATCCAGTCCCCTGTCGGATCAAAACCGGGGACCGACTCGATCAGGGCATTGAGCGTCCAGATGGCGTGCACCCGGGACATCGGCACGGCCTTCGCGTCATGCAGTCCCTTCCGGACCGGCTCAACCGCTTCCTGCCCCAGCGAAGCGAGCTTCCACTGCGCCCGCATCCGCTCCGACCGGGCCGCATGCCCCAGCGCCGCGATCTGGTCGGCCACGGGAGCATCGTTCGCCACCCGCGGCTTCTGCTCCGGCGCATCCTTCCCGACATAGGTCACCCGGTACAGCCGTCCCAGCACCTTCGGCTGAACCCACCCCCCGAAATTCCAGTCCGCCACATACATCGACTTCCCATCGGGGCTGAAACAGACATCCTGCGGCCGGAACTCGCTCCCCTCCTCGGGAACCAGAAAGTCCTCCATTGCCGCATCGAACGAGGCCCCGTTCCGCTTCACCGTGAAGAGCTGGATCTTCCGCTTCCCCCACTCACAGTAGAACACCCCGTCCCGGTACTTCGCCGGCCACCCATCCTCCCGGTAGCAGTCCGCCCCGACCGGCGAGCCCCCGCCGAACTCGGCAATCCGCGGCAAGTGCCGCTCCGGATGCGGGTGATAGTCGTACGGATAGCCGTAGTACCCGGTCGGCACGTGATGCGTGAACCGGGTCCACCAGCCGAGCCCGTCGTCCGTGTTGTCATACGTGAAGATGTTGTCGAGCGAGTCCATCGGCACGTCGAGATGGTTCCGCGTCCCCGACGAGAAGACTTCGAGCTGCGTCCCGTCCGGCCGGAACCGGACGACCCCGCCCCCTTCGAGCGAACAGACGCTCCCGTCCGCCCCCGTCGCCTTGGGAACTCCCTTGTCCCCGACGGACACATAAATCAGCCCGTCCATCCCGAGCTGCGTCCCGGTCACGATGTGGTCGTTGAACCCGTACACTCCCGCCGGCGGACCGAACCCGTCCGCGACATCCTTCCGCTCTTCGGCAACCCCGTCCCCATCCTTGTCCCGCAGGATCGAGTAGTGCGGCGCGTGCATCACATGCAGCGCCCCATCCTTCCAGACCAGTCCGAACACCGCCCCCAGGTTCTCCGCGAACACCGTCCGCTTCTTCACCGTCCCGTCCGGGTTGAACTCCAGCCGGATGATCCGGTCGAACTCCTTCGTCGTCGGTCCCCGCATATCCATCGGGTCTTCGCCGACATACAGGTTCCCCTGATCATCGCACGTCACCACTGAGGGATGCTCGATCTCCGGCGGCTGACCGATCAGCTCCACCCGGAAGTCCGGATGGAGGCACTTCTGGGCCGAAGCCGGTCCCGGGACCAAGAGCCCGAGCAGCAGAGGGAGGGAGGTGCGGCAGAGGCGGGGGAGGAAGGAGGCGCAGCGGCAGACAAGCTTCATGGGGAGCGTTCCAGCAACAAGTTCAGCCCTTCGTCAGACGACGAAGCCCTCGGAGCCTAACCGACTCCGCGGCGCGCTCCCAGCGACCCCGACCGCGACTTTGCCACTCCCCGCGGAGATGAAGGTCTCGTGATCTCGCGACCTCCCACCGCCGACGCAAAGGGGACCAGATGCCCGACACCGCTCCCCTCAGTGCGGACGTCCGAACACAAAATACCCCAGGCACAGAAGCCCCAGAATCACGGAGCCGGCGGTCAGCTCGCGGGCGCGTCCCGTCAGCAGCTTGAGAACCGGGTACAGGACCAGCCCCGCGGTGAGGCCGTTGCCGATGTTGTAGGTGAAGACGATCATCGCCAGCGTGACAAACGCCGGGGCGGCTTCAGTCAGGTCGTCGAAATCGATGTGCTTCACGGCGGGCATCATCATGATCCCGACCACGATCAGGACGGGGCCGTAGGCGTAGCTGAGGTGCTGGAGCGGCTGGACGAGGGGGATGAAGAAGAGCGAGGCGAGGAACAGGACGGCGGTCGTGACGGAGGCGAGGCCGGTCCGGGCCCCTTCGCGGACGCCGGTGGCGGATTCGATGTAGGCGCCGCTGGTCGAGGTTCCGGCGAGGGCGCTGAAGCAGCAGGTCACGGCGTCGACGAGCATCGGCCGCTCCATCTGCGGCAGGTTCCCGTGCCCATCGAGCATGTCGCCGGCGGCCCCGACCCCGACGAGAGTCCCGAGCGTGTCGAGGAAACTCATCAGGAACAGCGTCAGCAGGATCGGAAGGAAGGTCCACTCAAACACCCCCTTGATGTCGAGGTGGAAGGCAATCGGGGCGAGGCTGTAGTCCCCCACGAACGGCATCGCCACGACCCCCGCGGGGGCCTTGCCGATACCGGCCAGCATTCCGGCGACGGCGGTCACGACGATCCCGAGCAGGATCGCGCCCCGGACCCGCCAGAGGAGCAGGAGGACGGTGATCGTGAATCCGAACAGGGAAAGAAGGACCCTCGTGTCGTGGAGGTTTCCGAGCTTCACCGGAACGTCGGGGCGCGAGAGGAACTGTCCGGAGGGGACCGGCATCCCTTCGACGAAGCTCGTGACGATCCCGGTCTCGTAGAGGCCGATGAAGGCGAGGAACAGGCCAATCCCGACCGCGAAGCTGTGCTTGAGACTCGAGGAGATCGAGTTGGCGAGCCAGGTCCGGATCCCGAGGAGCGTCATCGCCAGAAACAGCAGCCCGCTGACGAAGACCGCTCCGAGCCGGAGCTGCCAGCCAATCCCGAGCGCTGCGAGGCCGAACGCCAGAAAGGCGTTTTCGCCCATATAGGGCGCGACTGCGATCGGCCGGTTGGCATAGAGCCCCATCAGGAGCGTGCCCAGCGCCGCGGTCAGGATCGTGGCGACGGTGCTCGGCCCGATCGGGATTCCGGCAAACTGCAGAATCGCCGGATTGACCACGATGATGTACGCCATCGTGGCAAAGGTCGTGATCCCGCCGAGTATCTCGGTACGGACCGTGGTTCCGCGCTCGGCGAGCTGGAAGTACCCCGTGATCCCCCCTTGTGCAGGGACGTCGGATGAAGTGGACGGGGACGCAGTCGGTGATGTCTCAAGCTGAGCCATGGGCATCCTGTCCTCAATGGGCTCTGGTGTATCCCAACGGGCGATTCGTCAGACGGGTCGCTTCTTCGGCCGTTTGACCCGCAGCGTCTGCGACTTGCCGGCGGGAGTCTTCGGCGGAACGACCGGCTTGGGGGCCTCGACCTTCGCGACCGTCCGCAGGACCGCCATGCACCGCGGCTGCAGCTCGAACATCTCGAGCCCCTCGAACTTGAGCCCGGTGACCGAGGAGTCGGTCGTGTTCATCAGCAGCTCCCACACCTGATCTTCCTTGTGGGTCGGCAACCGGAAATTGATCCGCTCGTGGTGGGTATTGAACAGGAGCAGCAGCGTGTCACCCGAGAGTTCCCGCCCCCGCTCGTCCGTGCCGGGGAGCATGTCCCCCGCCCAGCGGACGCCGAAACTCCGCATCCAGCCGCTCGTCCACTCGCGGTCGGTCATCTCGGAGCCCGTCGAATCGAACCAGGTCACGTCTTTGACGTTCGCCCCGTGGATCGGCCGCCCCTGGAAGAAGTGCCGCTGCTGGAGGACCGGCTGCGCCTTCCAGATCGCCACCACCTGCCGGACGAACGCCTGCAGCTGCCGCTGCTCGGCAGTCCATTTCCAGTTGAGCCACGAGACCTCGTTGTCCTGGCAGTAGGCGTTGTTGTTCCCCTTCTGCGTGTGGCCGAACTCGTCCCCTGCCAGCAGCATCGGTACCCCCTGCGAGAGGAGGAGCGTCGCCAGGAAGTTCCGCTGCTGGCGGGCCCGCAGCGCGTTGACCTTCGAGTCGGTCGTCGGTCCTTCGTGGCCGCAGTTCCAGCTGTCGTTGTCGTTGCAGCCGTCCCGGTTCCCTTCGCCGTTCGCCTCGTTGTGCTTGTTGTCGTAGCTCACGAGGTCGCGAAGCGAGAACCCGTCGTGGCAGGTAACGAAGTTGATACTCGCATACGGCTTGCGGCCGTTGTGAGCGTACAGGTCGCTCGAGCCGGAGATGCGGGTCGCCATCTCGTTGACCGTCCCGCCATCCCCCTTCCAGAACTTGCGGACGCAGTCCCGATACTTGCCGTTCCACTCCGTCCAGCCGGGCGGGAAATTGCCGACCTGATAGCCCCCCGGGCCGACGTGCCACGGCTCGGCGATCATCTTCACCTGCGAGACGACGGGGTCCTGGATGATGACGTCGAAGAAGCTCTCGAGCTTGCCGGCGGCGTAGAACTCCGCCGCGAGGGCGCTCGCCAAGTCGAACCGGAACCCGTCGACGTGCATCTCCTGGATCCAGTACCGCAGGCTGTCCATGATCAGCTGCAGCACGCGGGGATGGGCCCCGTTGAGCGTGTTCCCGCACCCGGTGTAGTCCATGTAGAACCGGGGACTGCGGGCGACCGTCCGGTAGTAGGCGAGGTTGTCCATCCCGCGGAACGACAGCGTCGGCCCGTTGTGGTTCCCCTCGGCGGTGTGGTTGTAGACCACGTCGAGGATCACCTCGATCCCCGCCGAGTGCAGGGCCCGGACCATGCTCTTGAACTCCCGGACGACGTTCTCGGGATGCTTTTCCGAGGAGTACCGCGGGTCGGGGGCCAGGAACCCGAGCGTGTTGTAGCCCCAGTAGTTCGTCAGTCCCCGGTCGACCTGCGCCCGTTCGCTGATGTGGTAGTGGATCGGCAGCAGTTCGACCGCCGTCACGCCGAGGTCGGTCAGGTAGTCGATGACCGGGGCGGTCCCGAGCGCTGCATACTTCCCGCGGAGGTGCTTCGGGACCAGCGGATTGAGCTGCGTGAACCCTTTGACGTGCAGCTCGTAAATCAGCGTCTTGTGCCAGGGGGTCCGGAGCGGCGTGTCGTTGCCCCAGGTGAACGCGGGATCGATCACGACGGCGAGCGGCGCCAGCGCCGAGCTGTCCCGGCTGTCGAACGACAGGTCCCCCGTTGCGTCGCCGATCTTGTAACCGAAGAGCTCGTTCCCCCACTTGATGTCCCGGCCGACCGCCTTGGCGTACGGGTCGAAGAGGACCTTGTGCGGGTTGAACCGCAGTCCCCGGTCCGGGTCATAAGGGCCGTAAACGCGGTAACCGTAGAGCTGCCCCGGGCGGAGATCGGGGAAATACCCGTGCCAGATCATGTCGGTCTGCTCGGGGAGCGCGATCCGGACCGACTCGGTCCTGGCGTCCGGGCTGTCGAACAGGCAGAGCTCGACCTTGGTGGCCCGTTCGGAGAAGAGCGCGAAGTTGACCCCCCCGCCGTCCCAGGTGGCGCCACGGGGGTAAGGACGTCCAGGCCAGACTCGCATTCCACCGTCCATGTTCTCGCGGCGGACCTCGCTGCCACGCGGCAGCGGAGATCCCCCTTCGAATGGGGCAAACTCATCCAGTCGACCGGTCCCGCAGCGGGAGCGATCCATCGCGGGTTCCGCCCGCGCGGAAAACCGGTCAACCGTCGCCGGATGATGAAAACGACCCGGCAGGCGGGTCAAGATGGGGAAGCGGGCGGAGCGGAGAAAGAACGGCGGAGCCCTTGATTCCCGGAGCGAAAACCTCTTGGACCGCGGAATGGCGCGGCACCGCGGTCAGTGGTGTCCCTCAACCTCCGGGCTTCGGACTGCCATCCCCCGGGTGGACCCACTCGGTCGAACCGTCCACCCAGTTCTCCTTCTTCCAGACCGGGACCGACTCCTTGAGCCGGTCGATCAGGTGCCGCCCCGCCTCGAACGCCGCATCGCGATGCGGCGCGCTGACCGCCAGGGCGATGCTCACTTCGCCGAGCTCCAGCCGCCCCAGGCGATGGACCACCCCGGCCCGCACCAGCGGCCACCGCCCCCATGCCTCATCGACGATCCTCCGCATCTCGCGGAGGGCCATCTCGGGATAGGCGTCGTAGTCGAGGGCCACGGTCTGTCGACCACCGGTCATCTCCCGGACCGTCCCCAGGAACAGCACCACCGCTCCTGCCTGCGTGGACCGGACCGCTTCGGTCAGGGCCGCGAAATCGATCGGCTCGCGCGTCAACTCGACAATCGGAGTGGAACCGGGTTCAGCAGGCGAGGCCATAGAGAGAGCAATCGGCGGGAATTCAGGAGCGGCGATAGCGGGAGCTGGCCTGTTGGAGGAACCGCCGCTCTTCGTCCGTCAGCGACTCCATCCCCTGCTTGTGGACCTTCTCGAGCAGCTCGTCGAGACGCGCTTCCGCGGCCGCCCGCTCCTCTGCCTCGCGCTGCCGCCGCCGCTCCTCGCGGGCGGAGACCGTCGGCTGGACCTGCGTGTCCTCTTCTTCCTCTTCCTCCCGCTCGAGGCTCGTATACCCCTGCGAGAAGTCGTACCCCATGAAGCCGGAATCCGATCCGCCGTCGAGCTGCACCGCGAGGCTGAGCCGCGTCTTCCAGAAGTCGTTCAGGTTCAGCAACAGCATGAACGTCGAGAGAGTCACGAGCGTCGTCGAGTCGAGCGCCAGCCCGGCAAACGCCACGATTACCCCGCCGATCAGGCTGATGATGATCGCCCGCAGCCGCGACTCCAGCTTCGGCCGGTTCCGCTCCAGGAACGCCAGCACCACCTGCCCGCCGTCAAACGGCAGGATCGGCAGCAGGTTGACGAGGAACAGCATCCAGTTCAGCGAGAAGGCGATCGCCTGAACGTTGAGCGCCCACCCCAGCTCGGGCCGCAGCGCCGGGAGGATGAGGGGATTCAGGCACCCGTGCAGCATTCCCGCCTTGTACGTCGCCGGCACGCATGCGAGGCAGATCGCCAGATTCGAAAACGGGCCGAGCAGGGCCGTCACGATCTTGGCCCCCAGCGTCGGAGCCGGCTTGACGACCGCCAGCCCGCCGAGCGGCCAAAGGAAGATCTCGTCGCCGCTTCCCCCCGTCGCGCGAGCCCCCCAGATATGGGCGAACTCGTGGAACAGGACGCTGGCGACCAGGATCGACGAAACGATCAGTCCCAGCGGCACCCCGAGACGGATCAGGCAGACGACGATCAGCAGCGGAAAGAAGTAGCTGACACGGATCGTGACCCCACCCACGTTCCCGAGGGAGAACGCAAAGTCCAGGGCCGGATTTCGAATGTCCATCGCCACGATCCTTCGGCCGCAGCGGTTGACCAGTCTAGCGCACTGCTGCTCCCCACGATCGTATCACCCGCGGCAGGGCAGGGCAAATTGCCTCTTCTCCCGGGTGGACCGAAGTCCAGAGCGTTGCGGGAGTTCTGCGGGGCGCGGAATTCCGCGTCCTGAGACGGTTGGATGGCTTCCCAGCGGAAATGCCTCGGCCGGGGGAAGTCCTGCCGGCACCGTACCGGCTCGCCGGAACCGCTTTCGTAGAGGAACGGTCCGGGCAGAAGCGGGTACTCTCTGCAGGACAGCCGCCGCACGGCATCCGCTCACCGTTCTCAACGAAGTCTCCACGATGCGACAAACCCACTCAGTCCTGCGTTCTTTCGTCTACGCCGGGCGGGGACTGGCGATCGTCGTTGGGAGCGAGCGGAACGCGAGGATCCACGTTGTCCTGGCGATCATCGTCGTCATCGTCGGAGCGGTGCTCGGGATCGAGCGGTGGGAGTGGTGTGCCGTGATCGGGGCGATCGCGCTCGTGACGGTGGCGGAGACGCTGAACACGTCGATCGAGCGACTCCTGGACCGGCTCTCTCCCGAGCAGGATCCCGAGATCGGCGCGGCCAAGGACCTGGCCGCCGGAGCGGTGCTGCTGGCGGCTCTCGGTGCGGCCGCGATCGGAGCGGTCGTCTTCGGACCGCGTCTCCTGGCAGCGGCCGGGTGACACCGGACTGCCGCGACGGGGGGCGAACCTGATACGGTGCGTCCCGAATCCACTCTTTTCCGTTTTCCGACACCCAGATGCCTTCTTCCGACGTCCCGCTGTTCGATGACGAAGCCGCCGCGCGGTTCGTCCAGAGCGGAGGAATGCCCGACGACGTCGCCCAGGTGTTCCTGGCTCCGATCGCGTTCGCGGACGGTCCGCAGGCGCTGCGGCGGCTGCGGAAGCTCGTCTCGACGGAAGCGGAGCGGGCGGAGTTTGCGCGGGTCCTGCCTGCCTTGCTCTATGCCCTGGCGGACGCCGCGTCGGCCGACAGCTCGCTGATCAACTTTGAACGGTTCGCCAGTCAGCAGGGGGACCGGCAGGCGTTCTACCGGATGCTCGCCGACCAGCCCCGGGCGGTCGAGATCCTCGTCAAACTGTTCGTGGGGAGCCAGTTCCTCACGGAGATCCTGCTCCGCAACCCGAGCTACCTCGACCGGTTGACGCAGCACCAGCGGCTCCCCGAGATCAAGAGCCGGGAGCGGTTCGCCGAAGAGGCCCGCAAAAGCGCCGAGCCGGCGAAGACGCTCGACGAGCGGCTGACGGCGGTTCGCCGGTTCCAGCAGTGGGAGATCCTCCGGCTGGCGGCGTGCGACACGTTCGGGCTGATGGACCTCAAGGCGGTGACGCTGCAGTTGTCATTGCTGGCGGACGCGATGACGCAGGTCTGCCTGGGGTTCCTCAAGCAGGAGCTGGGGGTTTCGACGGACGACTTCGTGGTCCTCGCTTTCGGCAAGCTCGGCGGGGAGGAGCTCAACTACAGCTCGGACCTCGACTTCGTGTTCCTGTGCGGGGCCGAAGCTGAAAAGTACTGGGGGATCGGACAGCGGCTGATCCGGGTGATGACCGAGTCGACCGCCAACGGATTCCTGTACCGGGTCGACATGCGGCTTCGCCCGTGGGGGAAGTCTGGCCCGCTGGTCTGCACGGTCGACTCGTACCTCGACTACCTCAAGAAGCACGGCCAGCTCTGGGAGAAGCAGGCACTCCTCAAGGCGCGGCCGATCGCCGGGAACCTGACGCTCGGCTACAAGTCGCTGCAGCAGATCGAAAAGATCATCTTCGACGTCGACCCCGACGACGTCCGCGAGAACGTCCGGGCCATGAAGGCGAGCATCGAGGACTCGCTCGAGCGGTCCGGGCACCTGTGGGGGCAGGTCAAAGGGGGCCGCGGCAGCATCCGCGACGTCGAGTTCCTGACGCAGTACCTGCAGCTCGCCTACGGCGGGCAGGAGCGGATGCTCCGGACCAAGGGGACGCTCGACGGGCTCGTGCGGCTCGCGGAGTTTGACTTCATCCAGGCGGACGAATACCGCCAGCTGACGAGCGGGTACGTCTTCCTCCGGACGGTCGAGCACGCCCTGCAGCTGATGCACAACCAGGCGGAGCACGCCCTCCCCGAGAACCCGCGGGAGCTGGCGTACCTCGCCGGCCGGCTCGACTTCCCGAGCGCCGAAGTCTTCGTCCAGCACTACGAGCGGCACTGTCGGTCGATCCGCGACGTCTACGAGAAGTACATCCTCCAGAAAAAGGAGGCGGCCCCGCCGGCGGAGCGGAGCGCGCCGCATGCGGTGAACCTGCACCTGGGGGAAGTGGCGGCGACCTACCAGGAGATCTACTCGCAGGAGCAGGTCCGCCGGCACCTCGCGCTGCTGCAGCAGCTCGGCGACGAGCATGCCGTCAGGGTTGAAGGGATCGAGCGGGCCGGGGGGCTGTGGGAGCTGACGGTCGTCGGCTACGACCAGCTCGGCGACCTTTCGGTCATCTGCGGGCTCCTGCTCGTCTACGACATCAATATCGAGTCGGGCTTCGTCCTCACGGGGGCGGAGGTCCCGGAGCGGATCTCGGGCAAGACCGGGGGGAGCGGCCACACCCGCCGCCGGAAGTTCGTCAACGTGTTCCTCGTCCGCCCCGACCGCGGCACGCTCACCGCCGAGGTCTGGCGGCAGTACGAAGAGGAACTCCAGAAGCTCCTGAGCCGGATCGAGAGCGGGCAGGACAAAGATGTGCAGGGGCGGCTCGCCCGCCGGGTCGCCCAGTCGATCGACCCGGCGACGCTCGAGCGGCCGCAGTTCCTTCCGGTCAGCATCACGATCGACAACGATCTGTCGCCCGATGCGACGGTCCTCCACATCCGGGCGGACGACACGCCGGGGTTCCTCTATGAGCTGACGAACGCGCTCGCCCTGACCGAGATCTCGATCCAGAAAGTGCTGATCCGCTCGCAGAAGAAGCAGGTGCTCGACACCCTTTACGTCACCGACCGCCGCGGCAAGAAGATCCAGGACTTCCGGAAGCTCAACGAGCTGCGGGCGGCTGTCGTCCTGATCAAGCACTTCACGCACCTGTTGCCGCAGTGCCCTAATCCGGAAACCGCCCTCTTGCACTTCCGGGAGTTCCTCGGCCAGCTCTTCGAGCAGCCGGACTGGCTCGGGAAGCTGGCGTCGCTGCATCAGCCCGAGGTGCTCGAGAACCTCTCACGGCTGATGGGGATGAGCGACTTCCTGTGGCACGACTTCCTGAAGCTGCAGCACAACAACCTGTTCCCGATCGTCGCGGACGCGGCGGCGCTCAAGCTCCGGAAAACGCTCGAGGAGCTGAACCGGGAACTCCACGGCGAACTGGCGGCCGCCACAACGATCGAGGCAAAGCGGGCGGCGCTGAATTCGTTCAAGGACCGCGAGATGCTGCGGGTCGACCTGCGGCACATCGTGGGAGCCCAGCCGCACTTCGCGCAGTTCTCGCGGGAGCTGACGGATATTGCCGAGGCGGTCGTCAACGGCGCGGTCGGGATCGCGCTCGAAGTCCTGGCCCCCGAGCATGGCCTGCCGCTTCAGCCCGGCGGCGAGGCGTCCCGGTTTTCGGTCTGCGCTCTCGGCAAGTGCGGCGGCCGCGAACTCGGCTTCGCCTCCGACATCGAGCTGCTGTTCCTCTATGAAGAGGACGGCGAGACGTCGGGCCCGCGGAAGATCGCGAATACGGAGTTCTACGACCGCCTGATCGACCTGTTCCGACAGTCGATCGATGCCCGCCGCCAGGGGATTTTCGAGGTCGACCTCCGGCTGCGGCCGTTCGGCCGGGCGGGTAGCCTCGCCGTCTCGATGGCGACGTTCGAAAAGTACTTCGGGCCGGCGGGTCCGGCCTGGCCGTTCGAGCGGCAGGCGCTCGTCCGGATGCGGCCGATCGGCGGGTCGCCCGAATTCGCCCCGGTCGTGACGCAGCTCCGCGACCGGCTGATCTACACGGGAGCCCCCTTCGACGTCGCCGCCATGCGGGCGATGCGGCAGAAGCAGATCACCCAGCACGTCACGCCGGGCACGTTCAACGCCAAGCTCAGCCCGGGGGGGCTCGTCGACATCGAGTACCTCGTCCAGGGACTCCAGATCACCTACGGCGACCGGTCGCCGGCGCTCCGGGTGACGAACACCCGGGAGGCGATGAAGGCCCTCGAACAGGCCGGGATTGTGACGACGCAGGACCGGGTCCAGCTCCGCGATGCCTACCGGTTCCTGCGGCGGCTGATCGACGCCCTGCGGATCGTCCGGGGGGATGCCCGCGACCTGACGGTCCCTCCGGCGGAATCGGAAGAGTTCGACTACCTGGTCCGCCGGATGAAGGTCTTCCGGGAGTCTCCGAACCTGATGGAAGGGATCGAGTCCTGCTCGGCCCAGGTCCGGGAGATTTCGGAGCGGCTGTTTGCTCAGGTGGCTGGATCGGCCCCTAAGGAAGCTCCAGCGCCGTCACCTTCCGCGACTGCGCCGGCCAAGAGGCCGCGGAAGCCGGCGAAGAAGAGCCCTGCGCCGCCGGCTGCTTCGACGCCCCCCAAATCGTCCCGTCCACGAAAGCCGAAATCGTAGAACGGCACTGGCCGCTACGGCGGGGGGGCCGCAGCGCTCGTCGGCGGTGACCCCGCGTTGGCGGGTATCGTCGGATTCCCCGTCGGAAGGGTGGCCGAGCCCGCGGGGACTGTGGCCGGGGCGGAATCGGTCGGCATCGGGAGCGTCCCCGGTGGGAACCCGGCCGGAATGGCCCCGTCGGGAAAGCCGGGAGAAGTCACCCCCGCCGAGGGAAGTCCCGGCGACGTGCCGGGGAGCGGGAACCCGCCTCCCCCCATCCCCTGCTGCTGCATCATCGTCATGCCGACTGCCGCCAGCTCTTTGACGTCGTTGGCGATCGCGCCGGGAATCGTCAGCTGCGTCGTGAGCGTCGCGCCGCTGGCAGTGACCGTCCCGGTCCCCATCGCCTTGCTGATGTGATCGACGATCCGGTTGGCGGGAGCCGCCACTCCGGGCATCGCCAGGGTCATCAGGCCGAGCTGCACCTTCATCTCGTCGAGCTTCAGCTTGCCGTCGGCGAGCTCCTGCTGGTGCGAGGCGATGGAGTTCTTCGCCGTCGACGAGGAGTTGTACCGGGTGTCGTGCCGCGCGATGACGTCGCTCGTCAGCTTGAGGCCGACCGACATCCCCGACACGATGTCGTCGGTACTCGGCGTCTTCGCTCCGGTCTTGGGATCGATCCGCATCGAGATCACCCCCATCTGGGTCCGGAAGACACTGTTGTCCTTCGGGCAGAATGCCAGGATGACGTGCTGCGTGAGGTCGAGATACCGCAGCCGGGACTTCGCCGGGGCGGCCCCCTTGCTGTCGATCACCGTCTTGATATCGGACTCCGGCGCGAAGACGAGGGTCGTCTCATTCGGCCGGAAATACCCGAACGAGTTTCCGCCGGGGGCGGCCGTGAAGTAATCCTGGCCGTTGTGATTCGCGGAAGTGGCCTGAACCGCGAGGCTGGTCTTGATCTGTTCGAGGTTGATCGGGGCCTTTGTCTTCACGACACCGACGATCCGCTGGACCGGCGCTCCGGCGGCTCCCATCCCCTGCGGGCCAAACGGGGAGGAGCCCATCTTGCTGAGTGCCCCCGCGGCTCCGATGGTGACGGACTCGATGTCAGCGGGCTGCAGTCCGGTCGACTTGGTCCCCTTGTCGATCGCCTCCTTGACCTTGGGGTCATTCATCAGAGGCGCCGCCAGAGGCGAAGAGATCATGTCCCCCACCCGGACATGGACGACGACGTCGACATCGTCCGGGAGATATCCCGCGATCCCGCCGGAGCCTCCGGGGAGGAACTGGAAAATGGCGTAGCCGATTCCCCCCACCCCTCCGACCCCGAGGAGCACGAAGAGGACCGTCATCACGAGGCCGCCGACATCGGAGCTGGAGCTCTTCCGCTTCTTCCCCCCTTTTTTCGTCTTCGCTCCCGCTTTCCCCTTCGAGCGGGGCGCGGCTTCTTCCTCGTCTTCCTTCGGCTCCTCTTCCGGAGCTTCGTAGTTGTCAAGCGGCAGGTCGTCGAAGAGGTCGTCGCCGCTCTTTTCTTCGGGAGCCCGGACGGTGAAGACCTTCTTGCACTTCGGGCAGGCAACCTTCTTGCCGACCGCGGCAGCGGACTTCAGCTTGAGCTTGGACTTGCAGTGTTCACAGGCGACCGTGATCGGTTCGGCCATGGACCTACCCTGAGCGAAGAGACGAGAGAGACGGGATGCCGCCAGCTTACCCGCTCCGCTGGTCGATGCCACGGGAAGGAACAAAAATCTTCGATCCGTTCGCGTCCCGAGTGCGGTCAAGAATGGCCAGCGGTGAACCGTGCTTTTCCACGCGTTTCGTTAGCATGTGGGCGCATTCCCGTTCCTCCCCTGGAGTGAGGCACTTTGTCCCTGCTGCGTTCCGTTGACCGTGAGCCGCTCGTTCTCCGCCTGTCGCGCGATCTTGTGCGAATGCTCAAGCGCGGTCATCCGTGGATCTACGCCGACGCGCTGCGGGACCTCCCCCGGGCCGCGGCGGGGACGCCGGCGGTGCTGCTCGACAACAAGAAGGGGCGCGAGGTCGCCCGCGGCTACTACGACCCGGACTGCCCGCTCGCCTTCCGGGCCTGCTCCGTCGAAGACCGTGTCGCGCTCGACGACCGCTGGGCCGAGGGGCGTTTCGCGCGGGCCCTCGATCTCCGGACGCGGCTCTTCGGTCCCGCGACGACCGGCTGGCGGCTCTTCAACGGCGAAGGAGACGAGGTTCCCGGGCTCATCGTCGACCGCTACGGCGAAACCGCCGTGCTGCAGGTCGACGGCGCCGGGCCGATGGGGTTCTGGGACATGGAGGGGATCGCGAACTGGGCTGCGGAGCGGCTTGGCCTGGCGGGGGTCTACTACAAGTCTCGCGACAAATCCCAGGAAGGGCGGCTCCTCACGGGAGCCCTGCCGGAAGAGGGGATCGCCCGGTTCGTCGAGAACGAGCTCAAGTTCACGGCGGATGTCCGCCGCGGCCAGAAGACCGGGTTCTTCCTCGACCAGCGCGACAACCGGGACATGATCCGCCGGATTGCGCGGGATCGGAGCGTCCTGAACGTCTTCGGCTACACAGGAGGCTTCTCAGTGGCCGCCGGCGCCGGAGGGGCGACCCAGGTCACGACCGTCGATCTCGCCGCTCCTGCCATCGCAGCCGCTGATCAGCACTGGCGGGACAACGGGTTTGCCGCGGAGCGGCACGAAGGGGTCGCGGCGGACGCGTTCGAATTCCTGGCGGATGCCGCGGCGCGGCGGAAGCGGTGGGACATCGCGATCGTCGATCCCCCCTCCTTCGCACCGTCGGAGGCAGCAGTCCCGAAGGCTTCGGCGTCGTATCGACGGCTCATCGCCGACGCGGCGCGGGTCGTGGCGGACGGAGGGCATCTCGCCGCCTCCTCCTGCTCGAGCCACATCGATGAAACGGCGTTCCTCGAGATCTGCGAAGAGGCGGTCTCCGAAGCCCGCCGCCGGGGAACGATTGTCTCGCTGACAAGCCAGCCGGCGGACCATCCCTATCCGCTCGTGTTCCACGAGTTCCGCTATCTCAAGTTCGTCCTGATGCGGCTCGACTGACAAGCGAGCCGCTCAGTCCGCGAGCGCGGTCTGGATGTCGTCCGCCGTGCGGGGGAGCGACACCGGCGTGAACCGTCCGGCGGCGCGGGTCCGGCCGTACTCGACCGCGCTCGTCTTGTTGTCCGGCTCGAGGCGGGGCTTCACCGGCTGCCACTCGAGGCCGCTCTCGGCCCGCTTCGCTTCGGGAAGCTGGCTCGTCTGCGGCGGAGTCGGGACGGCGATGGTCGGCTGGGGTCCGAGGATCGAAGCAGTCTGCGGGACGTAGATCCCCCCCTGAACGTAGCGGACCTGCTGCTCGGGGATCAGCACCGTCTGGACCTGCTGGACCCGCTCCATCGTCTGGACGGGGATCTCGCGGTATTGGACCTGCTGCTGGACCGTCATCTGCGGGACCATCTTGGTGACCTGCCGAGGGACCCAGACCTGCTGGTAGCTCCCCTCGTCCACCATCACCTGTCGGTAGGTCGTTACGGGAACATTCACCTGGACCGCCTCGCGGCGGATCTCCGTCCGCGGAACGTCCCGGTAGGTGACGATCTGCTGCGGCCGGAGTTGCGTCTGGACCATCGGCTGAATCGCCGGGCCACACGACGTCGCGGGTGGCAGAATGATCTGCTGCGAGGGGATGACCGGAGCCGCCGGGGCCAGGGCGTTGCCACAGCAGGTTCCCCCCATCGACATCGGGTAGCCGGTCTGGAACGGCATCATCGGCGGAGCCATCGGGCCGTAGCCTCCGAAGCCCCCCAGCCGTCCCCGGTCCCGGACATGGACCTTGTAGACCATCCGGTAGTTCGCTTCGGCCGCGACCGGCAGGACTCCGCCGACACAGGCGAGCGACAGGGCAATCTTGGAAAGGGGGAGCTTCGACATGACCGGGGTTCCGACGCGACGAAAGCCGGCCGCGGACACTCGTCGTCCACGCCGGCTTTCAGGTCCATCGGAGCCGCGCGGACCGATCGTGAACGGATCCGATCGGCCGGGCGGAATTCGCCGGTTCGCGGGGAGCGATTCCGGTTCAGCCGCTACGGCTCGCGCCACAGGCAGCGTCCCCGGTCTCCGCACGACCGGTCCATCGCGTCAGAACATCCCATACGGAGCCGTTAACTGCGGCGCGAGATACCACTGGTACCGGTAGTCGGTGTAGCGGTAGATCCACTGTTCGGGATGGGCGAACAGGAACGGCCGGTAGGGAGAGGCGGCCACCGGCTCCGGGACGAGTTGCGGCGTGTATTCCTTGTTGATCGTCATCGGCCGCATCTGGCCGAACAGGATCTCCATCGCCGCTTCGTGCCGGTAGGCGGGGTTCGCGAGGTACTCCGTATAGCTGTAGGGAACGGCCGCGTACGCCTCGCGATAGGTCTTGCCGTTGATTCGCGGCGTCGACTGGCTGGAGTAGCCGGGAGCAACAACCGGGTCCTGGCTTTCCCGAGCGGCGGGCAGGACCGGGCTCGGCAGCACGGGGACCGGCGGCACGAGAGACTTCGCGGGAACCGGCTCGCTCTTGCCGGGAGCGGGAGCCTCTTTCCGCGGCACAGGAGCCGGGGTCGGCTCGGCGGGCGTCGGGACCGGTTCGGCGAGCGTCGGCTCCTGGACGGCCACGGTCGGCGAGAGCCTCGCTCCAGAAATGGAACGCGCGGTTGGTCGAGAGGAGGGCAGGATCGGCAGCGGCGGTTCCGGAAGAACCACGCTCGTCGGAGACGGAGCCGCGGGCTCGACCGGAAGCGCCGGCTCGGACGGAACCGGAACGCTGCGGGTCGCTCCGGGGAGCGGCAGCCCCGCCAGCCGGGCGCCGGGGCGGATCGAGACGATCCACGGGTCGCCGTTGCGGTCTTTCACCACCTGATCCCCGCCATCAACCTGAGCGCTTCCTAGAAGCAGCGCGGCAGTGATGCACCGCCACAACGTGAATCGAGCCATCATCGCACCCCTCGAACCAAGCCTGCAAATTCACAGGACTTGGGCCACGGTAGCGCGGTGCCGCTATCGCTGTCAAAACCAGTCGAACTCTCCATAGAGCGATTATCCCGGAGATTCGTCATAATCGAACGGTTGGGGGGACTCGTTGCATTTCGGCAACATCGCCTCCTGAGAAGCGGGGGAATCGCGGGGCTTTGGGATCGTCCTCGATGGACCGATCCAGGTCGGCATTCGAGCTTGCTCCGCCGCCCGTCGTTCGCGTAATCCTTCGGCGGGCGCGGTCTCGGCCGCGCCTCTCCCCATCGCCGCCCCGAAAGACCGTCATGCCGCCGCTCGCGTCCCGCGCCGCTTCGAACTTCCTCGCGCTCCACCCCGACGACAACGTCCAGGTCGCCTGCCGCCGCGCCCCGGCCGGCTCGCCCCTCAGCGGCAGCGATATCGCCAGCACGCAGACGATCGATATGGGACACAAGGTCGCCTCGCGGCCGATCGCCGCCGGGGCTCCGGTCCGAAAGTACGGCCAGGTGATCGGCTTCGCCACGCAGGGGATCGCCCCGGGAGAATGGGTCCACGTCCACAATGTCGGCCTCGGCGAGCTGCACCTGACGCACCAGTACTGCAGCGCCGTCCCGCCGGAGCCGGCGCTCGTCACGGGCCGGACGTTCCAGGGGTTCCGCCGGGCGGACGGCCGCTCCGCCACGCGGAACTACATCGGGATCGTCTCGACGGTGAACTGCTCCGCCGCCTCCTCCCGGTTCATCGCCGAGCGGTTCAGCCCCCAGCTGCTCGCCGACTATCCGAACATCGACGGCGTCGTTCCCCTCGTTCACAAAGGGGGCTGCGCGATGGAGTTCGGCGGGGCGGACCACCGGCAGCTCACGCGGACGCTTGCCGGGGTCGCCCGGCATCCCAATATCGCGGCGTACCTTGTCGTCGGTCTCGGCTGTGAGACCGCGCAGGCCTCGTTTCTGATGGAGAACGGAGGCCTCGTGCAGCTCGGTGGTCCGGACAATGGCCGGGCTCCCTTGGTCATGAACATCCAGGAAGTCGGGGGCGTTCGGAAGACGGTCGAGCGCGGCGTCGCGGCGCTCCGCGAGATGCTTCCCGACGTCAACCGCGCCCGCCGCGAGCCGATCCCGGTCTCGGAGCTGATCGTCGGTCTCGAATGCGGCGGGAGCGACGGGAACAGCGGCGTCACCGCGAATCCGGCGCTCGGCTATGCCAGCGACCTGTTCGTCGCTCACGGGGCGACGACCGTCCTGTCGGAGACGCCGGAGATCTACGGCGGCGAGCATCTCCTGACGAGCCGCGCCGTGAGCCCCGCCGTGGCCGAGAAACTCATGGAGCGTGTCCACTGGTGGGAGGAGTACGCCGCCAAGTTCGGGGCGAGCATCGACAACAATCCCTCGGTCGGAAACAAGAAGGGGGGCCTCACCACGATCTACGAAAAGTCGCTCGGCGCGATCGCCAAGGGGGGGACGGCCGCTCTGCGAGGGGTCTACGAATACGGCGAGACGATCCGCGAGAAGGGGTTCGTGTTCATGGATACGCCGGGGTACGACCCGGCGTCAGTGACGGGGCTCGTCGCGGGGGGCTGCAACGTCGTCGTCTTCACCACCGGCCGGGGAAGCTGCTTCGGCTGCAAGCCGGTCCCGACGATCAAGGTCTCGACGAACACCCCCCTCTACGAGCGGATGCAGGAGGACATGGACTTCGACGCCGGCACGATCCTCGAGGGAGCACCTCTCGAAGAGGTCGGGCGGGAGATGTTCGAAGAGATCATCTCGGTCGCGAGCGGAGAGAAGACCAAGAGCGAGGCCCAGGGGATCGGCGACGACGAGTTCTGCCCGTGGACCTGGGGACCGGTGTTCTGAGCCCGTTCCGGCGACCGGGGATCCCCGGCGCGTCCGGACTCACTCGTCCACGACGTCCGAGTCCCGCAGCTCGAGCACTTCATCCGAGTCGACCGGCCGCTTCGGCCTGGGAGCCGAGGACCGCGGCGGCACGGGGGGCATCCGCTTCTGCGTCTCCTCGACCGAGAACTCTCCCAGCTCGTCCGGGATCGCCACCGGCAGGTCCTGGCTCAGGAACCGGGCGTCGACTTTCGGCGGGACCTTGGGTTTCGGCTGGAGAGGAGCCGGCGGGGGCGCGGCGCCGCGGCGTTTTTCGACCACCGCCAGCTCGATCTTGAAGCCGACATCGCCGACGTGGATCTCGTCGCCGATGTTGACCCGAGCCTCCTTGCGGACCGGCTGGCCGTTGACCCTGAGGCCGTTCATGCTGCCGAGATCGCGGATCACGAGATAGTTGTCGATCACCGCCAGGCAGCAGTGCTTCCGCGAGACCTTGCGGCTGTTGACGAGGACGACGTCGCAGTCGGGATGCCGGCCGAAAAACAGGATCGGCTTGTCGACCGGAATCGGGCTCGTGCCATCCAGCGGTATCAATTGCGGAACCATGACCATCTCCTGGAATCCCCTTGCAGCCCGCACCGGGATTCCTTGCCTCACGCGATCCTAATCGGCCGCTGGTCCCCTGTATACAGGGAGGTCCGGAGGCCTGCGGAAAAGCGAACGGGCGGACCTTGCGGCCCGCCCGTTCGGCGTTTTCGTTATGGCTCTCCCGGGCGGCAGGCCCTTACGGGGCCTTCGCTTCGGCGGTTTTCAGCGTCTGGAGGTAGTCGACGACGTCGACCAGTTCCTGGACGGTGATCAGCTTCTGGAGGTCGGCCGGCATCAGGGAGACCTGCTGCTTCCGCTTCTCCTCGACGTCGGACTTCTTGATCGTCCGGGTCAGAGCGTTGGAGTCCCGCAGGGTCAGCTCGTCCGCCGTGTCGCTGACGATGAGGCCGGTGAGGACCTCGCCGTTCGTCGTGACGACGGTGTAGGACTCGAAGTTGTGGCTGATCCCGGCGCTCGGGTAGAGGATCGACTCGAACAGGGCCTGACGGCTCAGCTTCTTACCGATCTCCGACAGGTTCGGGCCGATCTCGCGGCCGATCCCGTTGACGACGTGGCACTTGTTGCAGGTGCCGGTCGTGTTGAACACGATCCGCCCGTCGGCGACGTTCCCCTTGCGGGTCACGAGCTGATCGATCGGCGGGATTGCCTCGTTGTTCTTGCTCGGAGGGGCCGGAAAGATCTTGACCGCCTGCTGCTTGAGATCGTTCCACTGGACGCCCCCCAGCGTGCTCGCGAGCGCGTCCTTGAGAGCCGGATCGAACTTCCCTTCCTGGGCGAGCTTCAGAAGCCCTTCGGCCCCCTGGCGGAGGTTGCCCAGCCCGCGGACCGCGGCGCGGCGGACGTCGAGGCCGGCCGCCTCGTCGTTCATCAGATCGGTCAGGAGCTGCCGGGCGCGGCCGTCGGCCGCGAGGCCGATCGCCGTGACCGTCGCGGTGGCGAGCTTGGAATCACTGCCCCGGGCCGCTTCGGCCAGGGTCTTCTGCTGGCCTCGGCTCAGGAGCGAGCGGACCGCTTCCACCCCGATCTGCTCTTCGGGCCGGCTCTGAAGGAGTGCCACCAGATCGGAAAAATGGTCCTTGAGGTCGAACTTCTCGACGAGCTTCACGTACTCCACGGAGCCCTTCTTGGCGTCGAGGATCCGGGCGAGAATCGTCTTGTACTCGGGCTTCGAATTGATATCGAACGCCTGCAGGCGATCGACCGCTTCGGCCATCACGAGCGTCTTCTTGGCATCGTCCCCCGGGACGTCGCCGAAGGCGAGATCGACGACCGTCTGATCCTTCGCGGCCCCCGTCAGGAAGTCGAGCGCCCGGAAGTACCGCGGCAGGTCCGCCGCGCTCGTCGACTGATCGGCGATGATCTTGGCGAGGAGGGCCGGGGTCTTCGAGCTGCGGGACCGCCAGACGATGTCGCGTCCCGCGTGGGTGTTCCAGTTCGGACCGACCTTGCCGAGCCACGCATCGAGGAGCGGGTCCCAGCGGCCGTCGGCGGCGATGCCGAGCGCCTCGAGGTACCACCGGTCCTTGCCGTCGTACTGCTCAGCGAGAGCCGCCCAGGCACCGGCGAGCTCCGCGTGCTCATCCAGCTTCAGTTCCCGCAGCCCGACGAGGATCTCGCGTCGGACCGCCGGCGAGGGGTCCTGAATGTTGACCGCGTCGTGGATGTCGGCCAGCTGGATCTTGCCGGCGAGCTGCCGGGCGAGACGGATTCCGACGATCCGGATATCCGGATCGGAGTCCGCGAGGGCCGCCTTCACGGCGGCGGTCGCCTTGACGCTGTCGTTCTGCTTGCCGAGCAGCCAGAGCGCCCGGGCCTTGAACCGCGGGTTGGCGTCCTTGGCGAGCTGCTGGAGGGCCGCTTCCGCCTGCGGGCCCATCTTGTGCAGCGCCTGCCATGCAAGGTACCGGGCTTCCATGTTCGGGCTCTTGAGGGCATTGACCGCCCCTTCGGCCGTCGTGAAATCGTACTTGGGGTTCTTGTACGGAGTGCCGGGAGGAGCGACGCGGAAGATCCGGCCCTTGTCGGCGTCTCCCATCCGGTGACCGCCGACCCCCGGGTCATACCAGTCGGAGATGATCAGCGAGCCGTCCGGAGCGGTGCAGACGTCCGACGGGCGGAACCAGTTGTCCCGCGCGCCGAACAGGATGTTGACCATCTCGGCGGTGTAGCCGGCGCCGGCGGTCTTGGCGGGGTAGGCCCGCACGACGTTCGGTCCCGCGTCGCAGTGGATGATCTGGTTCTGGAACAGTTTGGGGAGGAGCGTCCCCTCGTAGATGCAGATTCCGGTCGGGGCTCCGCCGCCCGTCTGGAGGAGGTTCGGCATCACCCCCGGGTCGTTGAGGTGCCAGTGGCGAAGCGGAATTTCCTGCTCGATGTTGGTCCGCGGCGACTGCCAGCCGGCCCCGTTCATCTCGTCCCGGTAACCGTAGTTGCCGTACTCCATCACGAAGTTGATCCGGACACCCCGATTGCCGTCGTCATCGTTGTCCGACTGCCACAGCGAGCCGAATGAATCGACGGTCACTTCCCAGTTGTTTCGGAAATTCCAGCCGAGGGTCTCCATGTTCGAGCCGTCGAGGTCGCACCGGAAGACCATCCCTTCCTGGTACGGTTTGCGGGAGTCGTTGATCTCGTTCCCTGCCTTGTCGACGATCGGCTTCCCGTCCTTGTCCTTGATCGAGCGGCCGGCGTTGCCGTAGTTGAAATAGAGCTTGCCGTCAGGGCCGAAGATGAAGGCGTGGATCCCGTGGTCGTGCTGCGTCCCGGAGATGCCGCTGAACATCAGCTCTTTCCGGTCCGCCTTGAGATCTCCGTTGTCGTCGTAGAAATTCCAGACCTTGTCGCCGACCGAGACGATGACCCGGTTGCCGAAAACGCCGATACCGTGCGCGGTGTCGACTTCGTGCCCCTGGTAGAACACGGTCGTCTTGTCGCTCACCCCGTCCTGGTCGGTGTCTTCGAGGACGAGGATCCGGTCCCCTTCGGGACGCTCGCCGTTCCTGTGGCGGTAGTTGACGACTTCGCAGACCCAGACCCGCCCGAGATGGTCGACGTCGATGTCGCTGGGGCTGAGGAGCGTCGGTTCGGCGGCGAACAGCGTCGCCTCGAGGCCTTCGGCGACATCGAGCTGCGCGACCGCAAGGGTCGGTTCCCGCTGGCCGCCCCCCGGGGACTTCGCGCCGGCGGCGAAGCCGGCCGGAGGAGCCTGGGTGAAGACGTAGAACTGGACGGTCGAACCGCACCCCTGGCCGCTGCCGCCCTGGTCGATCCCGACACTCGACTTGAACTTCGTGTACTTGTGCCCTTCGGGAAGGTCGTAGCGGATCACCGAGTTGGCGTGCGTCCCGATCCCATCGGAGACCGGCTTGCCGGCGATGATCAGCTCGCCGCCACTGTTGTTCTTCCCGATGCGGGGTTCGCCGAAGTCGGCCGTTGCCTCTTTCCACTTGAGCTCGGTGAGCTTCTTCTCACCGTTGGCGCCGATCAGCCGGGGCTCGGCCCAGTCGGCCCAGTCGCAGCCGAAGCCATCCCCCCCATCGGTGACAACGAGGTAGAGCTGCTTCGCGCCGGTGATGTCCGCTTCCAGCACAACGGAGTGTCCGGGAGTCTGGGCGGAGACGAGCGGGCTCGAAGCGACCGGCTTCGCGCCGGGTTTGCCTCCCGCCTGAGCCGCGGCGGCCGGAGCGGGAGCCGGCTTGTTCGCCTGCCCCTTCGGGTCGAGGTTCGCGTCCATCTGCTCGGCGGTCGGCGTCGGGCTCCTGAGACCGGTCGGCGGGACCTCAATGTGGGCCGTCCACGCAATCGCGTTCAAGACGAGCGTCCGGAAATCGTCGTTCTGCCAGTTGCGATGAAAATGGCCGCCGGTGAAGCCGAAGCCCCGGCCGATGCCATCCTTGCGGTTGGCCGCCCACGCCATGTGCTGCGGCTCTTTCTTCTCGAGGACGTCCTGCCGGACAGCGGGATTACCGCTGTGGGGGCCATCGGGTCGGCTGAGGGTCTCACGCGGCGGGAGGGCGGTCAGGATCGGCGTTACCCCTTCCATGCCGGGGCGAAACCGCATGTGGTAGTACCACTCGTCATTGATCTCGAACGGCTTGACGCCGCGGGTGATCGGGTGCTCCGGCAGCTTGTCGAACTTGGCGGTCCAGTGCGGGTTGACCGACCAGTTCGCCTCGAAATACCCGCCGATCCACTTGAGGAAGGCATTCCCCGGCTCGCCTGCGGGGATCTCGACGCCGTAGTGCAGGCAGACAAGGCCCACGCCCCGGTCCATCACCTTGTCGAAGTCCTTGATGACCGGCATCAGGTAGTGTCCGCCACCCCCGTCGCAGTAGGAAATGACGGTGTTGGCGTTGTCGAAGGCGGTCAGGTCCTTCGGGAAGCCGTTGGTGTAGACAGTGGTCAGAAGCGGGACGTTGGCCGCTTCGGCCGCTTTGTCGAGTTCTGCGGCGAGCAGCCGGCAGCCGGCGTTGTGCTCATGCTCGCGATGGCCGTGGCTCGGGCGGCCGGCGACGAAGACGATCTTCTTCCCTTCGGCCAGCGGCAGCCGCTTCAGCCGGATATCCTTGAACTCAACCTTCTGCGGCGGGCCGGAGTGGAGCTGGAGGGCGAACAGTCCTTTCCGCTCTCCCTGCTTGTTCGGGTCGCGGACGGGGTCGCGCTGGTTGTCTTCCAGGTCGACGGTCGTTTCCCCGTTGAGCTTCAGGATGACGCGGGGACCACGGGCGATGATCGTGTATTCGTTCCATTCCCCCTTTTTGAGGTTCGCGAACAGCTTCGCCGGGTCGCCGAGGGCCTCGTTGGTCCGCTTACCATCCTTGTCGATCGCGACCTTCTGGCCGCGGGTCGCCAGCATCCCCCGGCCGTGCTCGTCGTACAGGGCGCCGACCCAGTTGCCGACGATGTCCATGTCCGCCTGGAAGCCGACGACGTGGCCATCCGGAAGCTGCTGGCTGCGGAACTGGATCCCGCTGTTGGCCGCCTTCTCGTCCGAGCCGGTCAGCCGGAACTGGAGCCGCATCTCGAAATCGTCGACTTCGCCCAGATCCCACACGAGGAAGGTGTTGTGATCGAGCGGCTTCCCTTTGGCCTCACCGACGATCGTGCCGTCCTCGACGCGCCAGTAGTCGTTCTCGCCGCGCCAGCCTTCGAGGTCCTTGCCGTTGAAGATCGGCGTAAAGCCGGCGTTCGGGTCCAGATCGTTGATGAGGACGGGAGCGTTGGCGACTTTCGGCTTCGGATCCTGAGCCGACAGGTCGGATACGGAAACAGCCGGGAATACGGCCGCGAGTGCCAGGCACCACGACCAGGAAATCGAGCGTCGCATCATGTAGGGGTCCGCACGGATGAGAAGAGCGGGATCTCAGACCGGCGCGCCCGCGGGCGGCCGAGTCGCGAAGTCTAACCCATCAGCACTTGATGATCCCAGCGTCCCCGCTTCCAATTCCGAATGGAGAGCAGCCCGTGCAGCCTCGGCACGCGGCGGTTCGTAGGCAGCCGGCTTTCAGGCGGCTACAACCGAACCGCGCTCCGAGGACTTTTCGTGCCACTCGGGAATCACGTGATGATGCGATCTGTCGCCGCCGGCTCTCTGGCCCGGCCGCTGCCCTTGGCCCTCTGGATGGTCCTGGCGACCACGATCGCCCAAGGAGCGGAGCCGGCGAAGACTTCGAACGCGGAGTCGAGGGACGTCGGCATCGCGAAGATCGACATCACCCCCGCCGGTCCGATCCGGATGAACGGGTTCCTGGTCCGGAAGGGGGAGTCGACCGGCGCCCGCCACCCGCTGTGGGCCAAGGCACTCGCGATCGGCAGCGACGCCGAGCAGCCGGCGATCCTGATCACGACCGACCTCCTCGGCGTCCCCGACGAGATGATCCAGGCTCTCGGCAAACGACTGCACGAGAAGGCGGGGATCGATCCTGCCCGCGTTTCCGTGACCGCCACGCATACGCATTCCGGACCGATGGTGAACGGGGTCGCCCCCAACATCTTCGGCGAGCCGATTCCGCCGGAAGCCCAGGGGCGGATCGACCAGTACACCACCGAACTCGCCGGGAAGCTCGAAGCGGTCGCGCTGGCGGCCCTGAAGGACCGTCGTCCGTCGCGGTTGTCGTGGGGGATCGGGAACGCGGGGTTCGCGATCAACCGCCGCGCCCGTGGAAAGCCGGGGCCCGTCGACCACGACCTGCCGACGCTCGCGGTCCACGACCTCGACGGCAAAGTCCGGGCGATCTACGTCAGCTACGCCTGCCACTGCGTCACGCTCTCGGACACGCTCCTGAGCGGCGACTGGGCGGGCTACGCGATGGAGCACATCGAGCGGCTCCATCCCGGAGTGACGGCGCTGATTTCGGTCGGCTGCGGTGCGGACTCGAATCCGTCGTCCGGCGTGGTCGGTTCGAAATCCGAAGTCGCCTCGCAACAAGGGGCGGAGATTGCCTCGGCGGTCGACCGGCTTCTGGCCGTGTCGCTCCGCCCCGTGACCGGACCGCTGACGATCACGCAGGAGCGGATCGATCTCGATCTCGACAAGGTTCCGACACGAGACGAGTTCGTCGAGATGGGAAAGCGGACCGACCCGACCGGCTACTTCGCGCGAGTTCAGATCGAGAAGCTCGACCGGGGCGCGACCCTGCGCACGAAGATCAGCTATCCGGTGACCACCTGGGCGTTAGGCGACTCGCTCGCGATGGTCTTCCTGCCAGGGGAAGTCGTCGTCGATTACTCGCTCCGGCTCAAACGGGAGCTCGATGGCCGGCGGCTGTGGGTGAACGCTTACGCCAACGCGGCACCGTGCTACATCCCCAGCGAGCGAGTGCTGAAGGAAGGGGGCTACGAAGGGGGCGGGGCGATGATCTACTACGATCAGCCGACGAAGTTCGCCCCCGGACTCGAGCAGAAGATCATTGATGCGGTCCGGAAACCGCTGGACGCCAAGTTCATGACCGCGGTCGATCCGGCCAAGGCGCAGAGTTCGCGTCCCCCGGCTCCCGAAGAGTCGTTGCTCGCCCTGAAGACGCTTCCCGGGCTGACCGTCGATCTCGTCGCTGCGGAGCCGCTCGTCACCTCGCCGGTCGCGATCGACTTCGGTCCCGACGGCCGGCTGTGGGTTTGCGAGATGTACGACTATCCGCAGGGGCTCGATGGGAAGTTCCAGCCCGGAGGGCGGGTTCGCGCACTCACCGACACCGACGGCGATGGACGCTTCGACAGGTCGGATGTCTTTCTGACGGGAATTCCGTTCCCGACCGGCGTCACGGTCTGGCGCAAGGGAGTTCTCGTCTGCGCTGCCCCCGACATCCTCTATGCCGAGGACACCGACGGGGACGGCCAGGCGGACCTCGTCCGAAAGCTGTTCAGCGGATTCGGCACCGAGAATTTCCAGGCCCGGGTCAACAGCCTCGAGTACGGACTCGACGGCTGGGTCTACGGCTCGTGCGGCCTGTTCGGAGGCGAGATCACAAACGACGCCGGCAAGCCGGCCCTGTCGCTCGGCAACCGGGACTTCCGGATCCGTCCGGACACCGGCGAGATCGAGCCGGCGACCGGCCGGACTCAGCAGGGACGGCCGCGGGACGACTTCGGCAACTGGTACGGCTGCGACAACAGCAACTTCGCCCGGCAGTATCCGCTTGCCGATCAGGACCTCCGCCGGAACCCGCACGTCGTCCCGCCTGCAGCGGCCGCGGCAGTCCCGGCCGACGCGGAGGCGAACCGGTTCTACACGTCGGCGGCCCAGCTGCAGCTGTTCAAGCTCTCCGGCCAGGGAGGACGGGCGACTGCGGCCTGCGGCATCGGGGTCTACCGCGATGATCTGCTAGGGGAAAAACTCCGCGGCGACCTCTTCACCTGCGAGCCGGTCGGCCTGGTCGTGCATCATCTCTCTCTGAAGCCGCGCGGCTCGACCTTCACCGGAGAGCGGCCTTCCGACGAGGCCGGGAAAGAATTCCTGGCGTCGACGAACAACTGGTTCCGTCCGGTTCAGGCCCGCACCGGTCCCGACGGGGCGCTATGGGTCGTCGACATGGCACGGTTCGTGATTGAACACCCGCGGTGGATTCCCGAGGAGGAGCTCGCCAAGGTCGATGTCCGCGCCGGCCATGACATGGGGCGGATCTATCGCGTTCGCCCGACGGATCAGCCAGCGCGCCCCTGGAAGCGACTCGACACGCTGGACGCTGCCGGACTGGTCGAGGCGATCGACAGCCCCAGCGGCTGGCAGCGCGACCTCGCCATGCAGATGCTGCTCTGGCGAAAGGAGTCAGTTCCGACGGATCGGCTCGAGGAGATCGCCCGGAAATCGAAGTGGGCTGAGGCGCGGGTGCAAGCCCTCTGTGCGCTCGACGGCCTCGGCCAACTGAACTCGGATCTGCTGCTCACTGCTCTCAAGGATCCGCATCCGGGCGTCCGCCGCCATGCGGTTCGCGGTGCCGAATCGCGGGTCGGGCAAGAGCCTCAGCTCCAAGCCGCACTCCTCATGTTGTCGGAGGAGGCCGATCCGCAGGTCCGGCTGCAGCTCGCTGTGACGCTCGGTTCCGTTCCCACCGCCGAAGCGGGCCGGATGCTGGTCCAGCTGGCGACGCATCCCGACGCGGACGCCTACTTGCGGGGGGCCGCGATCAGCAGCCTCACCACGGGAAACGTGCTGCCGGCGCTTGCGGCGGCACTCGACGCAATGCCCTCTCCGAAAGCCGAGCCGCTCGTCGGTCCGCTGCTCGCGACGGCGCTCGCCGTCGCGAAGCCTGAGGACCTGGCCCCCTCACTCCAGCGGATCACAACTCCGGCCGACGGAAGCTATGCCCCATGGCAGTGGCGGGGGGCGGCCGCCATCTGCGAAGCGCTCTCCCGGAAGGACTCGTCGGTGGAACCGGAGTCGCTCCAGCCGATGTTCGAGTTCGCCGAACGACTCATCGCCGATGACGCCCGCCCCGAAGCGGACCGGATCGCGGCGCTCGGACTCCTCGGTCGAAGCCCGGCGCGGCGTGCGCGGGATGTCGAGCGGCTCGCGGACCTCGTAACACCCCGTCAGCCTCCCGCGATCCAGCAGGGAGCGGTGGCCGCGCTCGGTCGGATCGGCGAAGACCGCATCGCGGAACGGCTGCTGGCCGGCTGGCGGACGCATTCCGCCGGGCTCAAGAACCAGATTCTCGACCTCCTCCTCGACCGTCCCGCCTGGCAGCCGCAACTCGTCGCAGCGCTCGAAGCGGGAACGGTTGCAGCCGCCTCGATCGATCTCCCGCGCCGGCAGCGGCTCCTTGCATTCAAGAACGAGAGTCTGCGGACCCGCGCCGAAACGGCGCTCGGCCAGACAGCAAGTGCCGACCGCCAGAAAGTCCTCGATGCCTATCGCCCGGCACTGGCTGCGAAGGGGGACGCCGGTCGCGGTAAGACGCTCTTCCTGAAGTCCTGCTCCGTCTGTCACCGCCTCGAAGGGACCGGGCACGCCGTCGGCCCCGATCTCGCGGCCCTCGCGGCCAAGACGCCGCAGTTCCTCCTGCAGGAGATCCTCGATCCGAACCGCAACGTCGACAGCCGCTATGTCTCCTACGTCGCGATCTCGCAGGACGGCCAGACGCTGAACGGCCTGCTGGTTGCCGAGACCTCAGCCAGCATCACTCTGCAGGGGCCGGAAGATCGCCGGACGACGCTCCTGCGAGGGGACATCGACGAACTCGCGACCGCCAACAAGTCCCTGATGCCCGAAGGATTCGAGAAGGATTTTTCGCACGAGCAGATGGCGGACCTCCTTGCCTACCTGACGACCTCGCGTCCCCCGCGGCGGATGTTCGAGGGGAATGCTCCCGTGGTTGTGGCGCCCCTTGCCGGCGAGCTTCGGCTCCTGGCGACCACCGCAGAGCTCTACGGGGACCAGATCGTGTTCGAGGGGCCGTTCCGGAACATCGGCTACTGGAGTGCCCCGCGGGACCATGTCGTCTGGAACGTCAAAACCGAAAGCCCGGCAGAGTGGGACGTATGGCTCGACTGGTCGTGCGGCCCGGATGCGGCGGGGAACGAGTTCGTCCTCGAGGGAGCCGCCGCGGCACTCTCCGGCAAGGTCGAGGGGACCGGCGGCTGGGACCGCTATCGTCAGGCTCGCATCGGTTCCGTTCAGTTTGCGGCGGGTACGCATGCCCTGACCCTTCGGCCGTCCGGCCCCGTCGTTCGCGGGGCGCTCATGGATCTGCGGGGGATCCATCTCGTTCCGCCGGGGAAGACGCCGGCGGCGTTTGATCCGGCGAAATAGCGGTCAGATACCGCACGACCGAGTCGAACGTGCCGTCGATCGACGGAGTGGCGCCCGCCGGATCACACGGATCGAATCTCACCACTTCGAGCGGGATGGAGACGCGGAACTCGCGGTTGATCCGGTAGAGCACATCTGCGAAGTCGAGTCCCTCAAAGATTGCCGCGATGCTGTCCTGTGGCTGGAGCGCCGCGAGGTCGATCCCCAGGATCGATCGAAGAAGCCGCCGATAGCGAAGCGGAATCGACCGTGGAACTCCGCTTCCGGCGTAGTACTGCTCGTAGAAGTCGTCATCGTCCAACTGTGGTCGACGGCGGAGTTCGGCCTCGTAGGCCCGCTCCGACTCGTCGCCGGGCTCCCCCGCCGACAGAAGCACGTCTCGAATCCACCGCCACAGGGTCAACGCCTGCTCCACATTGGAGGACCGGGTTCGGACCGCAAACCGGGTCGCTCGCTCCGCGGTCCAGCCTGCCGGTAGTCTACCTCGCGCTCCTCACGAGCGACCAACGACGACGATCCTCGACTCGTGTCCCTTCCATCCCGCGATGTGCGATGAACAGTCCCATTCTGGTGACGATCGACTGGACCGACGACGAGATCGAACGGGCCTATGGAGCCTACATCCGCACCTCGCGGCAGTGGCAGAAGCTGCGAGCCGTCTCCTGGATGATGGGGCCGGCCCTCCTGGTCATGGGGGTGATGCTCCTCCGCCGGCCGTTCGTGTTCCCGGCCGCGATGATGATCGGGCTCGGCATCGGCCTTCTGCTCACGCCGTTGCGGCACAAGCGCCGCGTGCTGAAGGCGGCGGTCGGCAACTTTCCGGACCGGCATCGGGTCAACACCTGCACGCTCTCCCGCGACAAGTACGCGATGAAGAACGACGTCTCGCTCGCGGAAGTCCTCTGGCCGGGGTTCGAAAAAGTCCTGCGGACTCCCGAGGGGTTCCTGCTCCACCGGAGTGAAATGCACTTCGCCTGGCTCCCGCTCGACGGCTTTCGCGGAGAGGACGACATCGAGCGGTTCGCCTCGTTCGCCCGGACGCACCTGCCGGACTACCACGAAGCTCATTGATCAGGGCGTGCTGCCGTACTGAAGAAGAACGAGTCGCATTCACGAAGCAGCTCGTCCCTCCCTGAGAGCTCCCGCTTGAGACGCATTCCCGAGCGACGATCGGGCGTCGCTTCGATCGTGATCCGGAACGGCGTCCCGGGATCGAGCCGACTGGCGACAGCGCGGGCGAGCGCCAGCCGATACCGCGTCTGGGGATAGACCGGGGAGCGCTCGGTGGAAAAGCTCCAGTCGTCAAACCGCACCTCGCACTGATCGCTGAACGGGTCGGGTGGGGCGTGCGAGAGGCCCGCGGGAAGCGTGCCGACCGCCGACTCCGGGATCCACATCCGGACCACCTCGGGGCGGTCGGAGTACACGGCCCAGGCGGGCCAGTGATCCCACAGCCCCCACGGCTCGAGAACGGGGGCTGCCATTGCGATGGCGAGGATCCCCTTCACGACGAGCTCTCTCGCGGGAGTTCGATCGATCGCAGCGGGCGAAGTCTCGGCGGCGTCCTGCCCGAAGAGGAGCAGTGTCTGGACGAGGAAGAAGGCGTTCCAGAGGAGGACGCCGAGATGGTGATCATGCCCCCATGGTCCCAGGGCAACGAGCAGCGAGGCGTGCATTCCCAGGGCGAGAAGTTTTCCGATCCAGCGCATCCGTGGAACAGCGATCGCAGCGGCGGTCGCCAGCTCTCCCATGGGAAGAAGCCACGCTGCGCGGGCCAGCCGCTGCGGCGGAAGCAGCCCGGTCTCGAGCCCCAGCCCCTCGAGCAAGCCCGTCAGGAGCCAGGGACCGCGTCCCGCAAGGAAGGCGGCGTCGAGCTTCGACACCGCCGACCAGACATAGAGGCTGATGACGAGGGCCCGGATCCACCGCTGCGCCGTACGTGAGGGAAGCGTGAGGATCGCGAGGGCCTCCAGCAGGATGAGCCATGCCCAGGGCTGGAACCGGTGCTGATCAAGCAGCACCAGCAGGCCGAGGGACGCCAGAAGAACGGCGAGGCCTGCCGAGCGTCCCCGCCGCGGAGCCAGGACAACGGCGGTCGCCGCGGCCACGAGCACCACCACCAGGCCGCGATCGGCAACCAGCGGAACGCCGAGCAGCCAGCGGAACCAGGGGACGACGGGAAAGGTGGTCCCGCCCCACCACAACGGCCATGTCGCAACGAAAGGCGCCACGGTGAAGATCCCGAGATTGCGGGCCCCCCAGCGTTCCCACGGGCTTCGACCGAAGACGGATTCGGACACGGCCCGGCCGGCAGCCGGCGCCGCCGCGGCGGTCGGCACGCGATCGGCAGACACGCTACGTCCCCCACCGCTTGACCAGGTCGACCGGGACTCCGAGCTGGTCGCAGATCCGGCCGACGATGAAGTCGACGAGGTCGTGGATCGTCAGCGGCTGGTGGTAGAAGCCGGGCATCGCGGGGAGGATCACCGCTCCCGCTTCAGCGAGCCGCTTCATATTGTCGAGCTGGATCGCTCCCAGCGGCGTCTCCCGGGGGACCACGATCAGTCGGCGACGTTCCTTGAGGTGAACGTCCGCGGCCCTGTGAATCAGGTTCTGCGACAGCCCGCCGGCGATGGCCGCGAGGGTCCCCATCGAGCAGGGGCAGACCACCATCCCCGCTGTGGGGAACGAGCCGCTCGCGATCCCCGCAAAATAGTCCTGGTGTTTATGAAAAATCACCTTGCCGGGGTGGATGTCCGACTCGCTGAAGATCGAGCTGCCGTGGAGGCCTCCCGGAGTCTGCGGCCGGAGGATTCCCAGCCGGCTCTCGCTGCTGGTCCCCTCGGGGGGGAGGACCTGCTCGACCTTGAACTGGTCGAGATCGATCTTGAGGCCGAGCTCCTGATCGAACACCTGCACGGCGGCGGGGCTGATGACAAGGTGGACGTTCCGCCCCGCGGCGAGCAGCACTTCGAGCAGCCGAACGCCGTAGATCGCGCCGCTCGCACCGGTCATCGCCAGGACTACGTCATTCATCAGCGGTTCTTTGCCGGAGCGGACTCGGGTTGGGAAGGGACTCCCGCCAGTTGAGCGAGCGACACGAGCCCTAGCAATCCCAGGCCCCCTTCGATCAGCGACAACGGCATCCGCGGAGGGAACGTCAGGAACCGGACCAGCATCACCACGACCAGGCCGGCGACGACGCACCACGGGAACCAGTCCCGCCCGCGGCGGCGCAGCCTCACTCCGCCGGCACACGCGAGACCACCGATCGCGACGTAGGCGATTCCTGCCGCCAGGAGCGGCCAGGCCTGGAACAGGCCGATCACGATGGCCGGAATCCCGACAAAGATCGCCCCGCCCCCCAGAACCCAGAGCCCTGTCGCGGCGGTGGCCAGCTCACGGGAGGGAGACGGAGGAGAGCCGGTCGAGGACATGCGGACCGTTGATCACGAATGAGGAGGACCGCAGAGCAGAAACCGCCGCGTCGGTTCTACGACGACTTGCCGGTCGGGTTCGGGATCGGAGGGCCGCCGGGAAGCCCCGGGAGCAGGTGCCCCATCTTGGCCCGCTTCGTCTCCATGTAGCGGTCCCGGTGGGGGTTCGGCGCGGCGACGATCGGGACCTGGCCGACCACTTTCAGGTCGACCCACTGTTCGAACGCCTCGGTCTTCTTCGGGTTGTTCGTCAGGATCCGAACCTTGGTCAGACCGAGATCCTTGAGGATCTGGAGGCCGACCATGTAGTCCCGCAGATCCGCCTTGAAGCCGAGCCGATGGTTCGCTTCGACCGTGTCGAGCCCCTGGTCCTGGAGCTGGTACGCCTTGAGCTTCGACACGAGACCGATGCCGCGGCCCTCCTGCGGCAGATAGACGACCGCCCCCGCCCCTTCCTGGACGATCATCTCCATGGCCATGTGGAGCTGGTCGCCGCAATCGCAGCGGAGCGAACCGAGGATATCCCCGGTGAAGCACGATGAGTGCATCCGGACGAGCGGCGCCTCGACCGACGACAGATCCCCCCAGACGATCGCCAGGGGCTCCTGATCGTCATGCTCGACCCGGTAGGCGATGAACCGCGGGCTGCCGTAGAGCTCGGTCGGGATCGGGACGTCCGCTTCGCGGTGGATCAGCCGTTCGCGGGTCCGGCGGTACTGGATGATGTCGGCGATCGAGATCATCGGGATCTGGTGCTGCGCCGAGAACTCCTGCAGCTCGTCGAGGTCCGCCATCCCCGAGCCCCGCTGGCTGCAGATCTCGATCAGGCAGCCGACCGGCGTCAGTCCCGCCATCTTGAGCAGGTCGACCGTCGCTTCGGTGTGACCGGCACGGCGGAGAACCCCGCCGTCACGGGCGAGGAGGGGGTTGATGTGGCCCGGACGGACGAAGTCGTTCGCGATCGAGCGGGGATGAGCGAGGCTGGTGAGGGTCAGCGCCCGGGCGGCGGCGCTGACGCCGGTGCCGCTCTCCGTGTGGTCGACCGGGACGAGAAACGGCGTCTGGTGGGCGGACGTATTCCGGTCCTGTTCGACGATCGGCGTGAGCTGCAGCCGCGAGGCGACCTCGGTCGTCAGCGGAGCACAGAGGACTCCCGCCCCCTGGCGGAGCATGAAGTTGACCTGCTCGGGGGTGATCGACTGCGCGGCGCAGATCAGGTCCCCTTCGTTCTCCCGCTCCTGGGCGTCGACCACGATCACCATTTTCCCGGCGCGGAGCGCATCCAGGGCGGCGTCGACGGTGTGGGTGGTGACGGGGGTTTCAGGCATGGAGACCGCAGCGAAAGCGTGGACCGGGGGAGGGAGGCCGTCCTGCTGGGACAACAGAGGACGGCGGCGGGTGCGTCTCTATTGTTTCCGCCCGGCCCGTTTGGTCAATGCGCCGACGCCGGAACCCGCGAAACGCCGCAGACTTCGGCCACAAAGGGATGGGGAGATTCCGATCGCCGTCGGTTCCGCCAAGCCATCGCGATCAGTCGTCCGACGCGGGAACGGCCATCGCCCGGACCCGCAGGTTCAGCATTTCCACCGCCAGCGAGAACGCCATGGCGAAGTAGACGTACCCCTTGCTGACGGGGGTTCCGAAGCCTTCGGCGACCAGCAGGACCCCGATCAGGATCAGGAAGCTCAGGGCGAGCATCTTCACCGTCGGGTGCCGCTCCACGAAATTGCTGACGGAGGTGGCAAACAGAATCATCACCAGCATGGCGAGAATCACCGCCACGACCATGACCCACAGGTGCTTCGCCATCCCGACCGCGGTGATGACCGAGTCGAGCGAGAAGATGATGTCCATCAGGGCGATCCGGGTGATGACCGCCGAGAAGGTCGTGACCGCTCCGACCTCCTTCCCCTCAGGCACGCCTTCGATCTTGTGGTGGATCTCCTGGACGCTGTGCCAGATCAGAAACAGGCCGCCGACCAGCAGGATCGCGTCGCGGACGGAGACGCCGTTGATGTCGTGCTGAATGGCCGCGACCGAGCCCGGGGCATCCGCAGCCGTCGAGTGGACCCACGCCTCGGGGATTCCGAGATCGGTCCAGTGGAACAGCGGCGCGGTGAGCCCCATGAACCAGCTCAGGGACATCAGGAGCAGGAGCCGCGTGACGAGGGCCGCCACGAGTCCCAGGCGGCGGGCGGAGGCCTGTTGTTCTTTGGGAAGCCGTGAGGAAAGGATCGCGATGAACACGATGTTGTCGATCCCGAGCACGATCTCCATCGCGGTCAGGGTCAGCAGCGAAAACGCGATATCCATATTGCCGATCTCGGGTTCCAACGGTCGACCGTTCGATGTCCAACGCGCGGCGGCCCCAGGAAGAGGCGGCCGGGGGGACCGGACGACGGGCGAATGATAAGGGGTCGTTTCCGTCACGGCGACGGGGATCGCCGTTTGCCGGCGTCTCGAAGGGTCTAGACAGCAGAATCCGGGCCGAATCGCTTTGCACCGCCGGCCCTCCGGTCTACCGTTCCGGTCCCATGAGTCCCTTTGCATTCCACCTCGACCGGACCGACACGACGACCCGCGCCCGGCTCGGCCGGTGGGTCACGCCGCACGGCGCCGTCGAGACCCCCGCCTTCATGCCGGTCGGCACGCGGGGAACGGTCAAAGGGGTCTGGCCCGATCAGCTCTATCCGATCGGTGCCCAGATGATCCTGGCCAACACGTACCACCTCGCGATCCGCCCCGGGGCGGAGGTGGTGCGGGACCTCGGCGGGCTGCACGAGTTCATGCAGTGGTCGGGCCCGATCCTGACCGACAGCGGGGGGTTTCAGGTCTTCAGCCTCTCGTCGGCCCGTAAGCTGACCGACGACGAGGTGGTCTTCAAATCGCACCTCGATGGGAGCCTGCTGCATCTCTCCCCGGAGAAGGCAGTCGAGATCCAGGAGCAGCTTGGGGCGGACTGCATCATGTGCCTCGACGAGTGCCCTCCGGCCGACGGGGCGCCCGAGGTCATTGCCGCGGCGGTCGCCCGGACGACCGCCTGGGCCCGCCGCTGCCGAGACGCCCAGAGGCGGTCCGATCAGGCGCTGTTCGGGATCGTCCAGGGGGGAATCAATGAAGCGATGCGGGTCCGCTCGGCTTGGGAGCTGTTGCCGCTCGATTTCCCCGGCTACGCGGTCGGGGGGCTCAGCGTCGGCGAGAAGCCGGAGGAGATGTACCGGACGCTCGACTTCACGGTTCCGGTGCTCCCCGAGAATAAGCCCCGGTATCTGATGGGGGTGGGGCGGCCGATCGACCTTGTCGAAGCGGTCATCCGCGGGATCGACCTGTTCGACTGCGTGATGCCGACGCGAAACGGGCGGAACGCGACCGCGTTCACGAGCCGCGGAATCGTCAAGCTGCGAAACCAGCGGCATCAGCGCGACAGATCGCCGCTCGATCCGGATTGCAGCTGCGCGGCGTGCCAAGGGTTCAGCCGGGGCTATCTGCGGCATCTGTTCCTGGCGGACGAGATGCTCGGGCCGATGCTGGTGTCGCTTCACAACCTGGCGTACTACCAGAAGGTGATGCGGGACCTGCGGAGGGCGATCACGTCCGGCAAGGCTCTCGCTTACCGCGACGAGATTCGCCGGCAGTCGCGACTCGAATCAGAACTCGAATCCGCGAAATAGCCTGCCCGGATGGAAAGCGGCGAAGCGATGGAGAATCCGATCGCTGCAATCGGTCTCGACTCGCGTTAATCTGCCCCCATGTCCCTCACGATCAAGAACCCGCACAGCGTCCTCGCCGCACTCGAAACCCGGCCACAGGATGTGCTCGAAGTCCGGACGAACCTCAAAACTGCCAGTGACGGCTGGAAGGCCGTCGCCGAAGCGGCGCACGCCCGCAAGGTCCCGGTCCGGCCGACGCTCGCTCCGTCTCCAGCGCAGCGGAATAAAGAGGGGGGCCGCGTCGGCGGCAGCGAGGCAATCGTCAAGGAGCGGCAGCCGGTCGGTCTCGAGGAGATCTTCCGGACGGAGCAGCCGCGGGGCCTGTGGCTGGCCTTCGATCATGTTCAGGATCCGCACAACGTCGGGGCGATTTTCCGGACGGCGGCCTTCTTCGGTGTCCGGGGGATCGTGCTGACAAAAGACCAGTCGTCGCCGATGTCGGGGACGGTCTATGACGTCGCCTCGGGCGGGGTTGAATACGTCCCGTTCGTGATCCTGCCGAATCTCGTGCGGGCGATGGAAGTCGCCAAACAGAGTGGGATGTGGGTCCTGGGAACTTCCGAGCATGCCGAGAAGGACGTCACGGCGGTCGACCGGGACCGGAAGTGGCTGATGGTCGTCGGCAATGAGGAGAGCGGTCTGCGGCGGCTGGTCGGCGAACACTGCGATGAGCTTTGCCGGCTGACCCCGCGGGGGGGGGTGACGTCGCTCAACGTCTCGTCGGCGACGGCGATCCTGATCGCCTCGCTGAGCTGACCCAGACGGTCTTCGCGGCTTCGAAGCCGCCCACAGCTTCCCACCGCCCCATCTCACGGAGCGGGCGCTGACAATCCGGACGGCCACTCCCGATCGATCGCCTCTTGCGTCGATCGTGCAAAGCGACGGACTTCTGCTCGATTCCCGGTCACGAGGGCAAACCCCGCAAGAAGCGGACATCCCCAGAGGAGGACTTGGGACCGGAGCAGCGAATCCCCCGGCCGGGCTGTGGCGATGAGCCAGACGGAGAGCCCCAGGGGGATGAGTCCGATGAAGAGCAAGCCGATTCGCGAGGCCGCGTGTGGGCGAACCGTCAGGTAAGCCTGGTTGCGATCCGCGTCCCGCCGGAACTCAACGACCAGCAGGAGGCTGGTGTAGGTCACATAACGAAAGCCGCGTTCGTCGACGAATTCACTCTCACGGTATCGATCGTACAGCGGAGAGGGAGGGCACCACGGAGACCATTCCTGAAGCTTCGCGAACAACTCGTGCGGAGTGGCAGAGATCGGAACCGGAATCGCGATGGCGGGCATGCCCAGGTCCCTCATGGTCGCGCGGATGCCACGTTCCGTCAGTCAAAACGAAAACGGCTCCGGAGTTCCGGAGCCGTTCGCATTTCAGTCATCTGCTCAGACGCTCAGCCTTCGGCGGCCGGAGCTTCCGCGGGAGCTTCCCCTTCGGCAGCCGGAGCGGCCTTGGTCTTGACCTTCGGCGGGGTGAGCGGAGGGGGAGCCTTCACAGCGCCCCACGAGTTCGTCTCGAACTTCTTGATCAGGATGGCGACCTTGTCGCTCGGCTGGGCGCCCTGGGAGACCCAGTACTTGACCCGTTCGAGGTTCAACGTGACGCGCTTCGACTTGTCGGTCACCATCGGATCGTAGGTGCCGACTTCTTCGATCGCTTCGGCATCCCGCGCCTGGAGCTTGTCCATGATGCAGATCCGGTAGAACGGACGGTGCGTCCGGCCCATGCGCTTCATCCGAATACGAACTGCCACTGCGAACTCCGAAAATGCGTTGCCGTGAATCGTCAACCGGTGAGGGTAAGTCAAGTCGGCCGTGGGCCTCAAGACCTGCAGGCCGGCGTCCTTGGAGAACTGCCGCTTTCGTCGTCCACTCCAGAACGACTCAAGCTGATCCTCAACGCCTAACCTTTTTCACCGCTTCTTGTTGCGTTTGCGGGCGTCTTTGGCCTGCTGACGCTGTTTCTTCTTCAAATCGCGGACCTTGTCTCGCTGCTGCGGGCCGCGGGCGGAGCGTTCCTTGGGGTTCCCCAATTCCACTCCCGGCTGCATCAGCTGCGGGAGCGAATTCATCGCCCGCATCCGGTCCATGGCACTCATGCCGGCCATTTTGGTCATCATCGACCGCATGCCGTCGAACTGCTTGAGCAGTTCATGCACAACCACCGGATCGGATCCGCTCCCCGCCGCGATCCGATTTCGGCGGGAACGGTCGATTTTGTCAGGATTTCGGCGTTCGTCAAGCGTCATGGAGGAGATGACCGCTTCGATCCGCCGGAGGTCCTTGTCCGGGTCCATTCCGTCGGCCTGATCGAGCGCCGCGGCGATCTGTCCCATCCCGGGGATCAGCTTGAGGAGCCCCTTCATGCTCCCCATCCGTTTGATCTGCCGCATGGCGGAAAGGAAATCGTCGAGGGTGAACTTCCCCTCCGCCATTTTCTGTTGCTGGCGTTCGATTTCCGTCTGATCGAGCTTCTCCTGCGCGATCTCGAGAAGGGTCGCCACGTCCCCCTGGCCGAGGATCCGCTGCGCCATTCGCTCGGGATGGAACGGCTGGATCTTGTCCAGCTGTTCACCCATCCCGACGTACTTGATCGGGACGCCAGTGACCGACTTGACCGAGAGGGCCGCCCCCCCGCGGGTGTCCCCGTCGAGCTTCGTCAGGATCACGCCGTCGAGTTCGAGGGCGTCGTTGAAGGCCTTGGCGCTCTTGACCGCGTCCTGGCCGGTCATGGCGTCGCAGACGAGCAACACCTGGTGCGGCATCAGTTTGTTGTCGATCTCGACGAGCTCTTTCATGAGCGCGTCGTCGACGTGGAGCCGTCCGGCGGTGTCGAGGATCAGGACGCTGCAGCCCTGCTTGCTCGCTTCCTTGCGGCCATTCACGCAGACCTGGACCGGGTTCGATTTGCCCGGTTCTTCCGAATAGACGGGGATATTGAGCTGCTGGCCGATCACCTTGAGCTGGTCGACGGCGGCGGGACGCTGAAGGTCCGCCGCGACGAGCATCGGCTTGGCGCCGTGCTGGCGGAGCATCTGGGCCAGCTTGCCGCAGGTGGTCGTCTTTCCGGCCCCCTGCAGACCGCACATCATGATGACGGTCACTTCGCCGCGGCGCATCTCGATCGAGTGATCGACCGGCCCCATCAGGTTGCAGAGCTCCTGATAGACGATCGAGACGATCTGCTCGGTCGGGTTGAACGATTTCAGAACCCGTTCGCCGACCGCCTGCTCGGTGACCTTGTCGCAGAAGTCCTTGGCAACGTCGTAATTGACATCCGCCTCCAGGAGCGCCTGGCGGACCTTCGTCATCCCGTCCCGGATGTTCCCTTCGGTCAGCTTGCCGCGGACGATGTTGCCGAACACATCGGAGAGGCTTTGTGTGATGCCTTCAAACATGGTTCTGCCGTGTTTCCTGCGGTGAAGACCGCCAAATCCGCTCGCCGGGCCGCGTGTTCCGCCCGCCGATTGCTGCATTCGGGACCGAAAATCGGGCCAGTATGGTACGGCGAGGCCCCTGCAGCGGGAAGCGACCCGTGCCAGACGCGGGAAGCCTTTCACGTGAGATTCGCCGCCGGTTGTCCTGACCCGGGCGAGCCGTCACACTCTCCCGTTCCGACGACGCTTACCCCACTTTCAAGCGACAATGTCCTTCGAACCCGCCCTCCGCGCTGCCCTCGCCTCGATTCCCGACCCCGAAATCGGCCGCTCGCTGGGCGACCTGGAGATGATCAAGGGGATCGCCACCGCGGACGGCAAGACGACCGTCACGATCGAGCTCCCGACCCCCGCCTACCCGAACCGCGAACGGATCGAGCAGGCGGTGAAAACGGCCGCCTCCAAGGTCGCCGGCGCGGGTGAGACGACCGTCGCCTTCACGTCGGTCGTCAAAGGGAAGAACACCGGCGGCACGATCGGCCTGCGGGTCAAGAACGTCATCGCGGTCGGCAGCGGCAAGGGAGGGGTCGGCAAGTCGACGATCTCCGCGGCCCTGGCCTTCGCGCTCAAGCAGTTCGGAGCCAAGGTCGGCCTGATGGACGCCGACGTCTACGGCCCGAGCATCCCGCACCTTGTCGGGGCCTCCGGGCAGCCGGCGGTCAAGCAGTTCCAGCTGCCGGACGGCCGGGTCATGGAACGGATCGAGCCGATCCTCGTCGACGGCCTGCCGGTCATGTCGATGGGCTTCATGGTCCGCGAAGACCAGGCGGTGATCTGGCGCGGCCCGATGCTCCACAAGGCGCTGACCCAGTTCCTCCAGCAGACCGACTGGGGGGAACTCGACTACCTGATCATCGACATGCCCCCGGGAACCGGGGACGTCGCGCTGACCCTCTCGCAAATGGTCGGCCTCGCCGGAGCGGTCGTGGTCTGCACCCCGCAGAAGGTCGCGCTGCTCGACGCCATGAAGGCGATCACGATGTACCGGACCGTCAAGATCCCGCTGCTGGGGATGGTCGAGAACATGAGCGGCGAGATCTTCGGCCGCGGCGGTGCCAAAGCCAAGGGCGAAGAAATGGGGATCCCGTTCCTCGGCGAGATCCCGTCCGATCCGATCATCCGGATCCGCGGCGACGAAGGCCGGATCTCGGCCCTCTTCAGCGAAGAGAACCCGGCTCGCGGCCCGCTCCTGGCCATGGCTCAGAACGTGGCGATGGGGATTGCCCGGTCGCTGCTGGAGACGCCTAGCCTGCCGACGCTGGAGATTCTCTAGGCACGGCGACGCCAAGCGACGTTTGGACCGTTCTCTGTACGGAAGGCCTCCGGCGGGCAGGGGCTGGCCCCTGCACCCCAACAGGGGCTTCCCTGAGCGCGCCACCCAAAGACCGTTCGGCCGGCCGAACTCTCTTAGAAGCTGTTTCTAAACCGCGTGCAGGACTGACGCGGCCAGGTCAACCGGGTGCGTCGTTACGGAGATTCCGCCCCGGTCCAGCGGGACGCTGGCGGGTCCAGCACGCTGCTGGCCGCCGGAGGCCATGAGCGC
>VFQQ010000196.1_pt1 | contig 150545 bp, 262 predicted proteins | sample 3512341 | NCBI WGS metagenome assembly VFQQ01 (sample SAMN10412373, study PRJNA504923) | tailings metagenome | isolation source: Relicate 2 Philex TSF1 revegetated site | place: Philippines: Tuba, Benguet | collected 2017-08-29 | reverse complement strand
CCTCGCAAGCGAGCAAGCTGCGAGAGCCCTGCAAGCCAGCGGCCGCGCCTGATGCGCTTGGGATGGGCGGGTCTGCGTTTGTGGGGCGAGGAGCCGCCGCGCCGAGTCGGGTTACTTGATTACTCAGGCATGGGCGGGGTGCACAGCGCACAGCGCAAGCGGGGGGAAGATTGCCCCCCTGTACAATAATGCCGCAGGGTTGCAAGAGCCAAACGACTAGATGTGCACCAGGCGTGGCCCACAAACTTTGAGAGCGTGGCAGGCAGCAAGGCAGGCACTCCGCAAGCAACACGACTGTTGTGCGGGTGGCGGCTAGCTCATATGTGTCCCCTCGTGCCAGGGCCGCTCAACACTGCCGCCAGATGCTTGCATCAGCTCGGAACTGCTTGGCAACTGTTCATTGCATTACAGCCAGCACAGATGTAGCATATGCAAGCGTTGGTGGCAGCCTCCACCAGACACCTGGAACCCCACTGCACTCCAGCTCATGTGGCGCGGTCTAGTCCTCGTCGTCCATGCCGCCGGCGCGCGGCTTGGGCCCGCCCGCCATCTTGGCCATGATGATCTGCAGGGAAAGAGAGCGGGAGTGAAGGAGCTGAGGGTGGCGTTGTTGAGAGCACCAGCATGCTACATGATGGAAACAGAACGCTGGCGAGCTGGTCGGGAAAGCACACGGCAGCATGCATGCGCATGGTTTCGGCCACCAGCGCTGCCCCCCAGCTGCGCACTGCAACGCATCCTCATGCAGCTGCTCAGCTGTCTGGCCGCACCTGATCTATCCGCAGCACCGTGACTGCTGCCTCGGTGGCCAGCTTGAGCGCCCACCTGCGGCACAGAACGGGGGCATGGCAGTGGTGGGCAGATCAGCTGGGCGCATCAAGCTACTGGCAGGCTGGCTGGTAACTGGCGCCGCGGCAGCAGCACTTCCAGATAAGCACAGCAGGCTGCAAACCACTGCACCAACACCGCAGTGTGTTGATCAACTGACCACTTGGTGGAGTACAGGTCGTACACGCCCTCCGCGCCCAGGTCCTTGGCGCCGCCTGCGCACCGGGCAGCAGGCACGGCATGTGCGCACAGCGTTGAGCAGGGAGGTCGATGCCACACACATGCCGCCTCCCTCACAACCCATGCATTACTGAAGCCAGGTTGACCCCCACATGCGCCTGTGCACAGCCCAAACCTTCCCCATGCCCCCGCCCCCGCCCCACCTGTCTCCACGTCCAGCCCCGCCGCCGACTGGCCGCTGGCATGCGCCTGGTACAGCGCCGCCACCGCGTCCGTGGCGTTCAGACCGCTGTTCTCCGCAATGGTGCGGGGCACCACCTGTCAGGCAGGAGACCGGAGCAGCGGGGAGGGGTGTGGTTGCTGGGTGGCAGTCATTGCCAAGTGCTCCGTTCGGCATGGACAAGTTTGATTTAGAAGCAAGCAGACCACCCTTCACAAGGCACCCCCATCAACGAAGCAACCATCAGGGGGTGTGCACCGCACCTCCAGCGCCTCGGCATACTTGACGATGGCGTACTGGTCCAGGCCCGTCTCCTGCAAGTGGAGCCAGTGCATGCCATGAAGGTTGGGCCGCAGATCAGGGGAGGAGCAGAACAATGCGCCGCGACATGCACCGCCTGCAGCTGCTAACAGCTAACAGCTGCGCTTCGCCAAACGCCTGAGTGTCTCTCCTGCCCTGCCCGCTCCACTCGCTCCCCACAAGCCAAGCCGCTGCACCTTGCGCCCCAGGGCCTGCAGCTGCCGCGCAATCTCCACCTCGCTGGCGCCGCCCGCCGGCACGGCGCGCGCGTCGCGGCACAGCAGCTTGTAGCTGTTCACGCCGTCATCCACCGCGCGCTCAATGTCGTCCAGCATCTGCGGCAGGGGTGGCAGGGGGGCATGGACATGAGCAGGAGGCTATCGTATGGATGACACGAGCTGCGCCCGCAAGCGCGGTGCCTTCCTTGGTGCAAGCATGGCATGTGCTGGCGGGCCATCCATGCCTTGCAATGTGGCAGGCTGCAGCAGCGCCTGCCCACCTGGTCGGTTGAGCCGCGCAGCACCACGGTGCTGATCTGGCCCTGGCTGCTGTCCTGCTGCAGCACCAGGCACTTGGTGCCGCCAATCTCCTGCGGCACAAGGGCAGACACAGAGCAAGTGTCATGGCCGTGCACGACTCGATGGGCATTCAAACAAGACGTGCGCCCCCCAGCTTGCCTGCACCGCCAGGCTGCGCGCGTAGCCCAGCTCGTCGGCGGCAGGCGCCTGCAGCTTCACCAGGCTGGTGGCCCCTGATGCACATGGAGGGAGGTGCCGCGAGGTGGTTAACACAGGAAATGCAAGCTGTGCGGTTCTGAGCATCGACCCGACATTGATGCACGCAGTTGCACCAGCATCCTTGGCCGCAAAACCACCCAACCCCATCCCTGCCGCCCCAGCCCCTGACGCCCCCGCACCTGTGGCGCGGCAGAAGCGGCGCAGCTCAAACTTGGAGGGGATGCGCACTGCCATCATGCCGTGCTTCTCGATGAAGTGCAGCGCCATCTCGCCAAACGCGGCGTGGCCCACCACCACGCGTGCACCCGTGTCTGGGAGATGGGGAGGGGGAAGGAAAAGGGCGAGCAGGTGGGTGGGATGGTACAGCAAGCACGCAGTTTCCTGGCAAACTGCTGCTGCCCACTCAGTTGCCTGGCCTGGATTGTTTCAGCCACGGCAGGCGCAGCACCTCTGCGTTCTGGTTTCAGCGCAGGCGCCAGGCCATCCATCGCCCACCCAGCCCCTGCACCCCAACAGCCCTGCACCCACCCGCGATGCTCTTGATGACCTCCTCGATGCGCGCCTCCTCGCTCTTGCTGTAGTTCTCCAGCTCCTCCGCGCTGCGGATCAGCACCGTGCCCTGCAGGCAGGCAGGGACGGGACAGGGCGGCAGGGTGACGAGTGGGAGCCTGGGTGGTGGCAAGGGGGCTTGACCAAAGCACGCCACGGGTGTTCACACCGCTGCATCACCATCCCAACAGCACATGCCCTTTCCCGCCCGTTTCCCTTCAAGCAAACTGCCGCCCACCTTGGTCTCAGTGGAGGTGGTGTCCACGCCCTGTGCGAACACCGCCACCTTGGCGTCCGACACGCGCTGCACCAAGCCCTCGGCGTTGCGCTTCAGCACCATGCCTTTCACCACGTGGCTGTCGTGCACGCCGCCGCCTGCAGGTGGGAGGCAAGACAGGGATGGGCAGGAGGGCGGCCAGGCTGGGGTCAACACAAGGAGACGGCAATGGGCACATGCAGCGAGGCCGCATCGTGCAGCAGGGTACGTCAATCCTGCCTCAACACGGTGCCAAATCACAGCCTAATTGCTCAGAGCCCGCTCACCGTTGATCTTGGCCACGCGCACGTTGTCCACGTTGAAGTTGTTGGGGTTCTTGGGCACCACATCGATGCACGCCTCTGCAGGACGGAAGGAAGCAAGCATGCGTGGGCAGCCGGGTGGTGAGCAGTTGCCCAGTGGGGCTCGTGAACACATGATGGGTCCGTCGTCCGAAGGTGCCAGCAACGCTCGACACACTGCCACATGGGCCCCATGGCCAGCGGCTGACACCGCCTCACACACCCCCACAGCTGTGCCAGCCCTGCGCCCCCCCCCCCCCCCGCGATGAGCGGCGCCAGCAGGTCCTCGTAACCGTACTGCTTGCTGGACACGGACCCCTTGATGCGCTCGCACACCACCGCCTTGTCCCGCACGTCGATGCTCTCTGCAGGGGTGTGGGCGGTGGCGGAGGGTCAGAGCGTGTGGTGTCAGCAGCGGACGTGGCGTTGGCCGGATAGTGCGCATCGAGTGCTGCAGGCATGCCTATGGGCAAAACTCCTGCCACCCATCAGGCAACAGCAACACCGGCACCGGGCATGCCAGGCCCACCCAAAAGGCAGCCGACAGCAGCCCTCACCGGTGCCGGGCACCACCAGGGTGTCCAGAATCTCCAGAGCACGCGCCCCCGCCTTGGCGTATCCGTCGGCAATCTCAGTTGGGTGCAGGCCGTCGCGCAGCAGGCTCTCCGCATTGGCCAGCAGCTCGCCCGCAAACGACAGCACCTGCGGGAAGGGGGAAGTGGGCAGCAGGGTAGGGGGTCAGAGAGGCCGCATTTAGCCCAGGGCAGCACTGCATCCCACCTGCTGACATGCAGCTGTGGAGCGTGGCTGGCCCCCTCGGTAATCGCATGCTGCCCCAACAGCTGCCCTCACACAGGCATGCCAGCACAGTTGACCCGGCAGCGCAGCACCCCGTCCTCCCTGCTGGGCGCACAGCCCATCAACCCATGCGCACCATGTTGGTGCCGTCGCCAATCTCCTGCTGCTGCGCCTGCGCCGCCATGACCAGCAGCTTGGCGGCGGGGTGCTGCACCTCCAGCTCCGCGGTGATGGTGGAGGCGTCGCTGGTCACAAACAGCTTCTCCAGGTGGTTGATCACCATCTTGTTCATGCCTGCGCGGGCCGGGGGCGGGGCGGATGGGGGTGGCAGTGGGTGAGTGCTGGCTGCTTGCTCAAATGATTTTGTGCAGCGGCAGGGCGGCATGCCCAGTAGCATGCAGCTCGACGGCTCCAAGCAAAGACGGTCAGCCCGCATACGACAGCCCTGCAGCAGACAGCTGCCCTGCATCCACCCCGTCGCAGCCTGCACAGCCCACCAGCCCCTAGAATGGCGGCAGCGCACCATTGGGCCCCATGGAGGTGCGCGTGATCTGTGCCAGCTCCTTGCACGCCTGGATGTTCTTCAGCACCGCCTCCTCCAGACCGCTGAGATGCTTGTGCCCCTCCTTCAGCATGGACTGCACAAGGCAATGCAGATCGAGGGTTGGCGGTCACTGCCACTGCATACCCAGTGCAACTTTGCATGAAACATGTCCAGCGGCGGCAGGGGCTGCCCGCGTCTGCCGCCGCGCCGCCGCTAGCGGGGGCTCCCTCCCGGCCTGGGCTGCAGGCTGCCCTGCACCACGTCGACGCTGCCCACACCAGTGAACCTGGCTACGCCCTCTGGAGCCGAACGGCTTCCCCCCGCCACTGGACCATCCCGGCTCTCGCCTGCAGGCCGTAGGGCATGCCCATCTGCGCCATCTTGGCTGATCTGCCCCTGCTACCGCTGCCTGGCCGCCGCTCGATCCGCCCCTCGCTTCAAGCGCTCGTTGACTGCCGACGCGGCGGGGATGCGCGTGCTGCAGAGCAGGTGCGTGTGCGGAGTGTCCACGCTGCAATTGGATGCTCGGATTGGTCGGAGCCCAAAGGCGGACAGGCTGCCCATGCAGACTCGGGTGCACTGGCAGGCCAAGCGGCACGGCTCAGAGGCTGGTGCAATCGTTCCTTGTCCTTGCATATTGTGATCACCGCCGCCCAACCCCTATTCCCGAAACTCGGTTCACCTTCCGCCTCCCTGCTGGCCCTGCACGCCGCCACGCAGCTCCAACACTCTTGATACCCCTCCTAGACCTTGATCTGTAGCGCCAGGCGGCCTGCAAGCAGCATGGCGGCAGCAGAGCAAAAGCCGCTCTCCAATTTGCCGCAGCTGATCCCGGAGGCGGTGTTTATGGAAGATGTGGAGTCCTTTCTGCAAGGTACCGCGCCCCAGAGCGGGCAGGGCGGGCATGTGCTTGCCGCCGCCGCCGCCGCCGCCGCCGCTGCTGCTTGCCCGCCCGAGCCTGCTTGGCCTCACCGCGCCCTGACCTCGCTCTCCCACGAAGCAGGCCGCACAGCAGAGGAGGTGCTGAACGAGCTGCGCGGTGCACACCAGAAATACAAGTACATTGAGGCGGAGATCGTGCAGCGCAAGAAGCGGCTCTCATTCAAGCAGGTGCCGAGGGGCAGGCCACATGGATGCCCACCAAGCATGGCTGCTTGCTTGCAAGCAGCGGAATGGATGCACGGCATATACAGTGCAATCCTCCCTGACTGACGGCTGATATGGCTGAGCTGCAACCTGGCGTTCTCGTGCCCTGCCTCCTGCCTGCAGCCTGAGATTCGCAAGTGCTTGGACGCAGTCACCCTGCTGCTTGCGCAGCAAGAGGCGGGCGAGCAGGTGGGAGTCAGCAGTGCTGCAGACAGCTTGACCCATCAGCCATGCTGCTGCTGCTGCTGCTAGGGCATCGCGCTTGGGGACCGGAAGTGGTTGCTCCATTGTACTTACGCCTGCAGCCTGGGCATATGTGCTTGCACACCCTGCTGCTGCTGCGGTGCTGTCACTAGCTCTGCTTGTCACCCCACCACATCCTCCCCTCATTGCCACCCTCGTCCACAAAAGCAGACGGTGCTGGACTTCAGCCTGAGCGACCAGGTGTACGCGCGGGCGCGGCTTGCAGACGTGTCGTCCGTCAACCTGTGGCTGGGGGCGGGTGTCATGCTGGAGTACTCTCTAGAGGATGCCAAGGTGGGCGGGGCGGTGCAGCAGGCCTTTTCTTGTGCTGTGTCTGCGGCTACAGGGTGCGCGCGGTGAGTCGTGAGGCTGTGGACTGTTGCGGTTTGGTGGCCCGTGCCACCGCTGCTGGGCGGCGCTAGCCTGGGCGGCATGCCGCACGGCGGGCCCTGCACTCTTGACTGCATGCGGCCGTTGCCAGTGGGTGCACCAAGGCGTCAGAAAAGCACAGGAGTGCCTGTTGACCATCACTGTCTGTCCCCTGCATTGCTGCCCGCAGGAGCTGCTGGTGCGGCAGCTGGAGGGGTGCCAGCAGCAGCTGGACGTGGTGCAGTGGGAGCACCTGTACATCAAGGACCAGCTGACCACGACAGAGGTGGGTGCTGCAGCAGCAAGGGCAGGCGGTGTCGCTGGGTGCACAGGGGGGCTTACACTCACGGAAGAGGCAGGGCCGGGGCGTAGTGCACGCATGTGCACTGTGCGTTTGCCACGCTGGCGAATTTGGGGCGCCAAAGCTTTTCCCTGTGCCGCTCATTCCCTCTGTGTTGCCGCAGGTGTCCATGGCGCGTGTTTACAACTGGGATGTGCAGCAGCGGCGAGCAGGGGCAGCCTCATGAGACTGCAAGTGGCAAGGCGGCTCACGCATGATTCGGCCCAGCAGCGTGCGGTACTTGACGTCAGCAGCTGTCGCCCACCTGCAGCCCCGCTGCCTGCCTGCCGTGCTTCTTGTCAGTAACCGACGCTCTGGGCGCGGTCAGCCCCTGCAACAGCTGCCAGGAGGTGCCCTTGTTGGGTGCCGCGACATGCACGCTGCGCCTCTTCAAGCCGCCCTCAAGTTCTGTTGCAACATGTGGGCTGGCGCAATTGCGGTGGCGCCGCGTATTTTACCTTGTGTACCGCCCCTCAATCCTTTGATCGGTTGTTCGGGACGCAGCGGCGCGGGCGCAGCACACCCCAGGCCCGACTATTCCTCTCCAACCCGCGTCTCCGCCCGCTCGGCGAGCCACCGGCTCCAGCTTCGACCTTAGCATCTGGTGAGGGGCTTGTGCGGCGCCAGGGACGTCGAGGGAGTCGCCAAGAGCTTGCGGCTGCAGGCGGGCGGCGCTGCGAGTGATCGCCGCCGCGCGCAGGCACCTCAAGGCGTTCAGCTTCACTGCTGCAACACTTGGATCGCGCCGCGGGGTGGTTGGTGGCTCCTCGCGTGGTGGGCTCGGGAGAGGGCGCGTGCCCTAGCAGCCTTCCCCAGCTTCGGATCTGGGCTGTAGAGCGTTTTAAACGCATCTAAGCCTCGGTGTCTGCACCATCCTGCCTGCAGGGACGCCCCACCGCCCGCCATGGCCACCGCCAGGCAAGCGCTGCCGTTTGACGACGGCGGCAGCATGCTCAAGGGCCTGCAGGTGCGTGCCCGCCCCAGCGCTAGCATGCTATAGCACACACCAGTCTTGTTGCGGCAGAGCCCTGCCCCCTGCTAGCCGCCACCTTCCTGCCATGCCCATGCAAGCTCACGGCCGTGCCCTGCCGCCCCGCCACCCCGCCCAACCGCCAGTGCAGCAGGACGTGCCATCCCCGAGCGGCCCGCCCAGCAAGCTGCACTACCTGTCCTCCCCACAGCTGCACACCATGCTCAGCCCGCTGCCGGCTCAGCCGCACAACCTGATGGGCGTCGGCGGCTGGGGCGGCGGCGGCATGACGCCCCTCAACCTGCCGCCGCTGGGGCCAGGCCTGACGCCCACGCCCGGCCCCATCCCATGCCTGCCGCTCATGTCACCCGGCAGCACCACCGCCCTGGGGCTGGCGGGGCTAGGACTGGACGGCTGCACCCCCGGACGCCCCCTGGAGCAGCTGCACGTGGCCACCGACCCGCTCAGGTGAGGGTCATGTGGGGCGGTTGGGCAGGCGCATCAGTTGCGCCCACCCCTTTCAACTGTTCCCTAGGATGCCACACTCACACACCGCGCCCTCTGCCTCCCCCGCCCTGTGCAGCCTGCACTGCGTCAAGGTCAACATGCTGACGGTGGACGTGGACGAGGCGACGATGGATCAGCTGATGGATGAGGGGCGCCTACACCGCCCCTGCCTGATCACACCCGGACAGCTGGCGCACGGCCGCGGCGGGCGACCCCCAAACCCACTCAAGGCCTCCTCCTCCCCTGCGGGCGCCTCCCCACCGCCGCTGTTTGTGCCGGTGGTTGGCGCAGGCGCACCCACCACGGTGCGCCTGACAGTGAGCACCAGCCGGCGCAGCCTGTGCGGCACCAAGCGCCCCGCACGGCCTGGCAGCGCGGGGCGGCCCCCCAGCGGCATCGGCGCCGGCAAGGTGTTCCCGCCCGCCAGTGCAGCCACCTCGGACACAACCGCCAGCCTGGATGGCAGCGGCTCAGCACGCTCAGCAGCCGCTGTCCTGCATGACCACGAGATGGAGGGCCCAGCAGCCAGCGGCAGCGGCAGCGGCAGCGGCAGCCGGCCCACCAGCGCGGGGCGGAGCAGCGGCACGCAGGCGGGCGGCGGCAAGGAGGAGGGGGAGGGCTGTCCACGCCTGGACCTCAGCATCAAGTTCCTGGAGGATAATGTTAGCCGGGGGAGGATCAGTTGGTGACAGCTGGCCCCGATTGTTGACCTGGACGAGCTGCCCTGTGGGGCGGTGGCTTCAGGGGAGAGTGGCGGACATTGCATGTGCAAGCCCCCTGGCTCCTCACTCCTCCCACCTCTCACCCCCACTGTGCCCACCCCTCCTCCTGCAGGGCTACTTTGACATCACACTGCAGGCGGCCGCCGTGCAGCTGGGAGTGGGCGTCACCACGCTGAAAAAGGCAAGCCAGGGTTTGATGGAGGCGCTAATGCCCACAGCAGCTTTGCTGTCCATGCCAATGGTCCAACTGGTTCGGCAGGCGCCTTGCATTCATCATGGCAACTCAACCCGCACCTCCGACACCCATCTGCCCACCTCCTTCCTCCGTTGTGCAGCTGTCCCGCCAGAACGGGCTGGGCCGCTGGCCCTACCGCGCCCGCTGCTCCCTGCGCAAGCTGCGCGACAAGATGCGGGTGAGGCACGCCTGCTGGGGACCGGCCTGAGCAGCAACGTGGCTTCAATCTCAAGCTGCCTGATTGCCAATCACTCACGCCTTGCTAAACACCGTGTTGGTTGCCTCCATCAAATGTCGTGCCCCCACCTGCACCTTGCTGGGCACTCCCACCAGCCTCCCTGTCCCATGCTCTCCCACCCTCCCTCCCCCTCACCATCAACAGGAGTACTTTGCATCCGCCCCCCAAGAGGAGCGCGAAGCGGCGGACGCGCTGATGGAGCGCGAGTTTGGGCGGCTGGCGCAGCTGAACGAGGGTGTGATCGACGACGCCGTCAAGCAGGTGGGCGAGGGATGAGGGGTGGAGGGGTGGAGGGTGAATGTTTCATGCAACCTTGCCGGCTCTCTTTTGACCGGCCAGTCCTTGCTTGGAGAGCTAGTGGCTCCTCCCTGGCAAGGGTTTCCAGTACCAGACTGAGCAACCAACCAACCACCTGCCCCATCCCCCTGCACCCCTGCCCTTCCCTGCCGCAGTTCCGCCAGGCCATGTTCAAGCTGGAGTTCAAGGCGCGGCAGCAGCTGGAGAGCGCAGCGCGCGCCGCCGGCAAGCGCCCCGGCTCCGCGGGCAGCGAGGGCGACCTGCAGGTGGGCTGGGAGGCTGAGTGGTGTGGCTCGGTGGGCCAGCGGTGTGGCTCAGTGTAGCAGTTTGGCTTTGTGGGCATGAAGGCGCTGCTCAGGTGTGGGCAGCCCTGCCAAGGCACATGCAGTGGCCGTGCCGTACAGCCAGAACCCACAGTAAGGCTGATGCCGACTACCTTTCAACTGCCTTCGGTCTGCCCGCCCTTGCTTGCTTGTGCAGGCGGTGATCCACTCTGACCCTGCCATCCGCACCCAAGCCATGCTGCACCTGCGCCGCCTGCTGGCCGCTTGCCTGGACGAGTGACGCCCGCCCGCTGGGCGGGGCAGCACACACGGCCTGCGACAGCATCAAAATGACGCAGCCCAGTCTATCAGTTGGACCAAATGAGACAGAACACCAGCTGCTGCATGCGTGTTGCCCGCACATCAAAATGGCTGCACTATGCACCAGAACATGCATCTTGGAATCCACACCAGATCGCCACCGCGCCCCTGGGGATTGCGCGGGCATCACCCACTCATCTCTCTCCCCCCTTTTTTGCAACCTCCATCTGGGGCCAAGGCCGGCCTGGACCCCCTCCTGCACTTTTTGAACCTAGATAACGGCCATGCCGCCCGCGTCACTATTCTCTTTTGCTCAACAACAACACAGGCTGACATTCCAGCCCAGTGTTCCACTCCTCTGACCCGTCCTCTGTTGACCACACCTGCACCAGCTCTGGTCATCTGTCTTGGCCGATGTACGCACCAACCCCTCTTGTTCTCTCGCACCGTTCCCTTGTGACTCCCGACCCAACCCTTTCCATGTCAACCTCCCTTGTGGGTTTTCCCCAGATTCGACAACACAAACCCGCCGACAGCCTGCCTGTTGGCCCAACCGCTCCACTATTTGCTGCCTCACTATGGTCCCCAGCCCATCCAGCCAGCTGGACACCAGCCACTGCTCTTCAAAACTATTTGCTTCCGCCTGCACGGCCCCCCTCCATTCATCGCTCAGCAATGATGCGCTTGCTTAGACTTCATGCCCCGCTCATCCAGTACAACCAACTTAGCTGCCTGTGAACAGCCCTTTACCCGCTGGCCACTTGCAATGGCATTTCATGAGTATAACTGTAAGTACAAACCGCCTCATGCACACTGCCACCGCACAGACGGCTGGCACCAGCTCGCTGCAAGGCATATTCACTGGCTGCCGCCCTCCGGCTCTCCCGCACGAACAAATATTTCTACTTTTGGCCAGTGCCGCTTGGCAGCCATGCGCTCCACCACCACCTGCAGCAGCGGCTGGTGCATAGCAGCAGTCGGCTGATTTCCAAGCCCCAGAATAGCGTAGCTTGCCTTCTGCTGTGTGAGCTGTGCCTTGCGTGCCCAGCCTGGGCTCAGCCAATGCAGCTCCGCACACACCTTTGCACAACCAGCCATCATTCCTCACCTGGGCAGCTGCCTGCAGCTCCTGCTCCCGCTGTGCTCGCGGGGGCACCTCCACAACCACCGCCTGAGCGCTGGACGGCAGCGCAGGCGCCGCCGCATGCCGCTCTCGTGCCGGCAGCATGGCGGCTGGTCCGCCGCGCCTGCGGGCACAAGGTACAGTGCATTTGGAATGAGAAAAGGCTGCAAGGTAGACGGTACACAAGCAGGCACGCCGCACAGATGGCATCTGTTGGGCAAAGCATCCACAGCTGCGCCTCTTGTTCCATCCAGTGTGCTGGCCCACCTGTCAGCCAGCGCCTGCTCCAGCCGGTTGGCACAGGCCTCCAGCGTGGCGGATGAATCCAGGCCCAGGGCAGCACGCAGGGAAGCCAGGAACGTCTGCGCCTCTGCAGCTCAGAAGGGAAGCATGGGCGGGTTGGCTCGTTGGAAGGCAGAACTGTTTCCAGACAGAAATCTTTTGTCCCACCACTCAGGCTGCTCTGCTAAGCACTGCATCCTGGCTTCGTCATGCTTCTGACTCACCATTGTGCTGCAGGTAGAGCTTGTTCATGGCTGGCAGCACGCCCTCCAGCGAGCGGCAGCCAAACAGGCGCTGGAACTGGGCCACGATGCGGTTGATGAGGATGTCGGGCTGTGCAGCCAGCGCCGCTTCCGCGGCTGCATGGGTAGGGAGGGGAGGAGGCAGTGGTTAGCCGTAGCTGTGTGCAAGCACAGACGCGCACAGCTGGGTCGTGGCGCTGCGGGCAAGATACGTTTTCTGCCACAGGAGGGAGGCACACACAGGCATGGCCAGAAGGCAAGCACCAATTTGCCTCACATTTCCTGATGCAAGCACGCCACGCACCTTCCAGCACATCGCGGCTGTGGAACACGGATCGCTCCAGCTCCACCAGCTGAGCCACCAGCGGCACCACCTCGCCCGCAGTCTGGGGCCGGCAGGTTGCAACGGGGACACGTGGGCACCAACAGGCAGCACTGAGCTGCATGTTCTGCTTGACGGCACGTGATTGAGCATTGCGCATCACAACAGCGCACCCATCGTTGCCCAACATGCATCTAGCCAGCCCAGCCAGGCGCACCGGTGGCGGGTCGTTGGGCTGGCGGCTCACGCGGGCACCCAGCTGGCGCAGCAGCGTGCGCAGCACGCCCCGCAGCTCCAGCAGCTCGCCCAGCTCTGCAGTAGTGGGCAGCAGGTAGAGCCTGGGGCGGTGCTTGCATGGTGCTACAAATGGTTGCTAGTCCTCAGAGGCAGCACAACTGATGTGTGCTGAAAGTAGGAAACGACCCAGCCCTACAAGCAGGCCAGGAAGGCATGGCTGCGTTCTCGACACAAGCTGCTGCTCAACAACTGCAACCCCTTGGCCCACCTGCAATCCATGCCAGCAAGATGGCGGGCACATCCGCAGGGTTGTCTTGCCGCAGCGCCTCCGGCACATGGGCCAGCCCGCGCTGGAAAACAGCCCCGCACACGTCGCCAATGAAGCGCTCCTGCGGCGCAGTGCGAAAAGGCAGTTGACGCCAGAGTGACAATAGCACACAAACGTCTGCAACTCCGAGGCACGGCCTTTGCAGGGCAGCCGTGTCAATAAGACTTGTGTGCACGAGTGCGCCGCGTGCTGCCGTGCCCTGCCTCACCATGCGTGGCACCAGCGCCGCCAGCTCCTGCACGGGACGGATGGCGCCGCACAGCTCCAGCGGCTGCCGGCACTCCAGCAGCGCGCACGCATCCTGCACCACCTCCACCAGTACTGCAGGCGGATGCAGCAGGGTCCTGGGGTGTCAGAAGACAGTGCAAGAAGACATGGCTGGCTTACCTTTCGCTGCCTTGCACACTATCAGATAGGTGAGCGCAGCCAAGTTGGTGGGGTCCTCACCCGAGGGCCGATCCCCCATACACACACCTGGCTTTGGCAGCTCCTCTACGCAGTGCAGACCCAGGCGCTGCATGTTGCGGTCGCGCTGGATCATCTCGCGTGTGCCCAGCTGCTTGGGCTTGGGCCGGCTGCAGCACCGGGCGCAGCAGCAGGTCAGGGAGGGTGGCAGCAAAGTGCCGCAAGGGTGAATTGTCTGAACCTGGTGCACATGCATTCAGAGCGACAGCAGTGGCAGCCAGGGCTTGCTGCACACCACACACCTGCTGGCCTCCTTGGCCTCGGCTGCTGCCTTGTCTGCTGCTGCCTTGGCGGCCTGGCGCTCCATGATGGCTACCTGGCGCTGCAGCGAGTTCAGCTGGGCCTGCAGTGGTTGGATGTTGCAGGGCAGGCGACATGTCAACGACTGATGTACAGCAGTCGGCCTGGAGGCTGGCGCATGCCAAGCAGGCACATCACACACCTCAAGCACACCTGGGTGGGACGGTCCGCCAGCTCAGCACGCAGCGCAGCCACCTCCTCCTCAGCCGCCGCAGCGCGCTCCTCAGCCGCTGCCGCCTGCCGAGCCGCCACCCGCGCCTGGCCCTCAATCTCCTCAAACTGGTCGCACGGTAGGCCAGCGGCATGCAGCGCTTCCTGCGCATTGACAGATGACACAATCCACAGCAAGCACGTTTGAACCCTGCATGGCAGCCTGCTCACCAGCTTGCACATGCACATGCCGTGCCCCTCACGGCTTCGCCAATGCGCACCTGTGCACGTGCCAGCTGCGCCCGTGCAGACTGCGCATCCGCTGCCGCCAGCGCGGCCGCCTCCTGTAGGTTGGCTCGCTCCGCCTCAAAGACCCGCAGAATGTCCACTGGCTTCAAGCTCAGCTCGTTTGTCGCCGCCCTGAGCACGGCTGTTGCGCCGCCGGGAGTGCCCCCACGCTCAGCTGCCTTTGCGGCAGCATAGCTCTGCTTCAGCCGCCCCAGCGCCTCGCCATCGGCGGCTGCCCGCCGCTCCTCCCGCTCCCGCTGCTGCTGCAGCACCGCCTTGACGCGCTCCACCTCGTCCTCCTGTGGGGAGCAAGCAACGCTTCGAGAAGTTTGGAAGGCACTGCTGTGGAAGCACTACAAACCCTGCCTTGCAAGTCATCCAGCCAACGCAGTTTCAGCCACCCGGTGTGCAGTGCAAGGCCACCAAAATAGCTGCCTCACCTTGCGGTGCAGCGCCGCCTGCAGCCGGGCCACCGTGCCTTGCAGCTGCCGCGCCTCCGCAGCCAGCTGCTCTCGGGACTGGGAGAGGCTGCCGCCTGCCTGCTGCGCTTCGCGAGCTGCCCGCTGGTTGTCCAGCGCCAGCCGCTTCCACTTGGCGATCTCAGCGTCGCGCTGCTTGGCGGCGGCAGTAAAGCTGGACACGAGGGCGCCCTCCCGCCGAGCGGCGGCCTTTGCTGCCTCAGCCAGCCGCTCCTGGTGCAGCTTGGCACGCGCCTGGTCTTGCAGCAGAGAGTGCAGGGCGGTGAAGAGCGTCGCTGGGTCAGGCTGCGGCTCCTGCAGCTCACTGCTGCCAGCACCCACGTCTGCCCCGGCTGCGGGCAGCACGCCTGGGAAACCGCGCTCAACCAGCAGCTCATGCAGCGAAGCCCATGGCAGCTGCAGCTGTGGTGCGTCCAAGCCAGCAGGCTGTGCACACTCCACTGCATCTTCAACCACGCTGCTGCCATGGCGCTCGACAGTGTGGCCTGTGGCCGCCGCGGCTGTGCTGCCATGGCTAGTAGCGGCAGTGCCTGGCTGCTGGGGCGGGGCAGGCAGCCCCTGCTGCTGCATTTGTGCCTGTCCGCTGCCCTGCGCGTGCTGCTGCTTGGCCAACTGGCACTGCAGCTCCTCCAAGGCAGTCAGCTCGGCGTCCAGTTCAGCGCCCAGCAGCTCAGCCTCCGCTGTCTCATCCAGATGCGGCTGTGGCTGTGGCTGCGTCTGCGGCTCCTGCTGCTGCTGCTGCTCCACCGCATTTGCCATGCTGCTCTGCGGCACCAGCTGCCCTGCCTGCCTGGACGCTGAGGCGGGCTCAGTTGGCAGCAGTGTGGACGTGACTGCAGCGCCGACAGCTTCCTCTTCCTGCTTGAGTTGCGCCTTGCCGGGGCTGAGCTGCGGCACCGCCGCAGCATCAGGCAGCGACAGCTCGCCGCCGCCCGCAGTGCTGGTCGACGTTACGTGCACCCGAATGTGCACCGAGGGCGCGGCATCTGCCTGTGCTGCCGGCATTGGTGTGCCAGCAAGGGCAGGCAGCGGCACCGCAGCTGCATCTTGCAGGCCATACTTTTCTCGCAGGGCCCCCAGCCATGAGGACAGGTCCTCGCTGTCGTCCTCGCTGCCGCCGTCATCTGCGCTCCATGCAGCCGCGGCTTGGGCGGTCGGCACACCCAGGCCGCCCTTCAGGTGCGCCTCGGGGCTGAGGTGGAACATGGGGGGCGAGGAGGGGCTGGAAGGATTTGGCGAGGCCTCGCCGCTGGTGCCGACGCTGGCGGCCGCATCGGGGCTTGCCGGCGGCGGCGGGTGGAGCCGGGGCGATCCCCATCCCCGCCGCATTGCCGTGTTGTGAGCTGCGCCGCCCCAAAGGTGTACTGGGCGGCCTGCCAAGGGCTGGTGCGGCGCTGGGAGACCGACAGGTGGGGGAAGGCCACGGGACCAGTGCAGCGGCGGCAGCCAGGGCCGGCAGGCAATCGGGGAGCGGACAAGCGATCCGCCTGTGTGCTGCCAGGCGCGGTCAAGGCTCATCAGCCGCATTCCTTGCGGCGACCCCCTGGTGGTGCCTGGCGGTCAATCGGCGCAACTGCATGGCTTTGTGATCGTGCGGTCTGCTGGAAAACGAACGGCCAGCCCTGCAAGGCGCACTTGCACCGCCCCGAGCCTCGCCGCCCGCTCTCCCGCACGCCTGCAAGCCTCGCAACATGCAATCGATAGCAGCACGACACTGTGCTCAACGTGCAGCGCCTGCACGCCCGCCCCAGCGGCGGCTTGCAGGCACGCCGGCTTGCAGAGCGCGACCAGCACCGCTCTGCCGGGCTGGTAAGGCGCGGGAGTCGGCAGAGGATCTGCAAGCCTGGCCGCCAGCGGATCCGGAGGAGCCGCGCGAGCAGGACGCCGGCCAGCAGGCGGCGGCGGCAGCAGCGGCACAGCCTCCGCAAATCATAGAGGAATACACCAACTTCACGCCCGACCCGCCAGGGCACCGCGCGGGTGTGTTTCTGGGTGGCATGCCAGCGGCACCTTCGTGGTTTGCTGCACCGCTGCTGCAGCGCATGCCGCTCGCCTCCCGCCGCCGCATCGCCGCTGCCCCATCGCTCGTGCTCCACTTGCGTCCCCTGCCAGGCTTTGTGGCCATCATTGGGCGGCCCAACGCGGGCAAGTCCACGCTGATGAACGCGCTGCTGGGGCAGGCCCTGTCCATCGTGACGCACAAGGCGCAGACGACGCGGCACCGCATCCTGGGCATCCTGTCCGAGCCGCACTTCCAGGCGCGCGCATGAGAGCTGGGGGCGGTGGAGCTGGCTGGCATTCAGAAAGTCCCCGGTCACGCGTTCCCAAGTGTCGAACACAGGCCAGCGCATTGGGGACACGCCCCGCAACACCAAGCTCTGCCATGCAAACCCGTCTGGCACCTCTTGACCCCCTCGCCCTCCTCCCTCTCTGCTGCAGGCCGTGTTCCTAGACACCCCCGGCATCATCGATCACCGGCACGACAAGCTGGAGGAGCGCATGATGGCGGCGGTGCAGCAGGCGGGTGTACGGCATGCATGTATGCTTGTTTGACAGCTCCCTTGCGTGGCCGACTAGGGCCTCAGCGGAAGAATCACAGTCTCCCACAGCATGTTATGCCAATGCTTGCGCCACTGCCGTCGACACCCATGGGCACCCCATTGTGGCCTGACCCGTCTTGCCTGATTCACCACCTGAGCAGGCAGTGAAGGACGCCGAGTGCCTGCTGGCCATTGTGGATGCGTCATACAAAGCTGAGGAGGCGCTGGCCATGATACAGCCGGGGGACAACTGGAGCGGGCCGCCCATGGCTGTGGTGCGGGGAGGGGAGGGGGTGGCGGCAGGGTGAAGGCCTGGTTGCGGGGGGCACTTGTGCCAGGCTGGTGTGCAGCTTCACTGATGCACCAGGTTGCGTTGCAGAGCAGGTGATGGTCCGAATGGGCTTGAGGATGTGTTGTTGTGACTGCACAAAGGGCCAGGCGGACTTGAAAGCATGCTGAGTGCACTGCTGCTGGCCCCCCTGCCCCCATCGTTCTCCCGGCAGCTGCTGAACAAGACAGACCTGCTTCCAGAGGAGCAGCTAGAAGAGCTGAAGGAGTGGTACCAAGCCAACTGCAAGGCAGACGCCGTGTTTGCAATCTCGGCGCTGGAGGTCGGCTGGGTGGCAGGGTCCGGTTGGCTTGGCATGGCTGAGTGCACTGGTAGCCTGCTGGTTAGCAGGCACTTGCCCCGAGTGAGGCTGCTGTACAAGCGAGCTGCATGTCGCTAGCCGGCTTGCCGTGATTGTGCGTCCCAATCTTACCTGCTGCCCTCGCAGAGCAATGGGCTGGAGCCGGTGCGGGATTGGATTGTGTCCAAGCTGCCCGAGTCGCCGTCCCTCTACCCCAAGGTGCCCGGCATATATGCACCAGCATTTACTGCTTCCTGGGTGCTTACTTGGCCGCCCAGCAGCTTGGCCTCTTGTCGCCGCAGCTGATGATGTTGCCTGTTTTGTGCATCCCTTGCTTGACGGCCTCCAGCACCCCCCCCCCCCCCCCCCACCCTGCTGCCCCCAGGACATTGTGAGTGAGCTGCCGGAGCGGTTCTTTGTGGCGGAGATCATCCGCAAGCACGTGTTCCTGCAGTACCGTCAGGAGGTGCCCTATGGCGTGACCGGTGCGTGCTGCTGAAGTGTCGAAATCTGCAGGGTTGGAGTTTGGAAGCATGCGCCTTGCCAGCTGTTGCTCGGTTATTGCAGTCAGGCAGGCTTGTAGAAGCTGCTGCGCTGCCATAGCCACATTCTTACATGCCCATTAAATGGCCATTGAATCGACATTCTGTTTGCACTGCTGCCTCATCTCTTGTTGACGCAGTGGATGTGGTCAGGTACCGGGAGCGGCAGAAGGGCAAGGACCTGATTGAGGCGGAGGTGGTGGTGGGTGAGTCGGCACCGCAGTGTTGCCTCAACTGGCTTGCACTGGGCGCGGCGGTAGGGCTAGCGCAGATTACCGCTATTGCTTGGTTCAAGGACAAGCTGATTTTGCAGCGCAGCGCACACAGGCACGCCACCCTCGCGCCCACCCTGCGCCAATCCGTCGCCGTGCGCAGACAAGGACCGGCAGCGCGGCATCCTCATCGGCAAGGCGGGGTCGGCACTCAAGGCGCTGGGAGCCGCCTCAAGGGCGGAGATTGAGGAGTTCCTGGGCCGCCCAGTGTACCTTAGCATTTCGGTGAAGGCGAGTTTCTGCTGACTGCGCGGGTGGTAGGGAGTTCCTGGGCCGCCCCATGTACCTCAGCATTTCGGTGATGGTGTGTTTGCTGGCGTGCCTGCATCGGTGCAGGTTGCTGCGGTTCTGCGGTTGGAATGGAAATGCGTCTGCTGTAATGACTGAGCATGCCAGCTCATGCTGAAGCAGCAGAGCTGTGTGGCTGCTGACACTTTGCTGCCGCCACGCCTTGCAGGTGCGGGAGGGCTGGCGGAAGGACGCGCAGCAGCTGGAGCGGATGGGCTACTGATGCAGAGGTGGCTTTCCTTCCCCTAAGCCCTTGTAGCTCACTGTGACCACTGCTATCCCTGTACTGACTTCTGTTGTAAAAATAATCAATCAACACATCGAGGAACCGGTGCGCCATGTGCAGCCAATGATGCACAGAGGGGACACAAGAGGCATGACCATGTTTTAAGTTTTCAAAATGGTGGGCGATGGCGGGTTGGCATGCTTAGTGGAACAGCATGCTTGCGCGTGTCAAAGTTCAGCCGTCACGAGGCCGTGGTGCTATTGGAGGTGCCGTTTGCAGGGGTCAGCTGTTCCCAGGGGATCTCGCTCAGCAGGTTGGGCTGTGCGCTGATCTCTGGCGTGAGCAGGCTCGTCTGGGGCGCATACAGGAACATGCCGGTGAGCGGGCCTGCGGTGAATGGAGGAAGGGAGGTGCCAACCTGTTGAGTTCTGTGTCACTCTGGCCGCAGATTGCACCTCGCCGGCCAGGTGCAGGCACCCGTTGACACAGCTTGCAGGCAGGCCCAAGCTCGCGCATTGACGCACCCGCTTGCACGGGGTAGTCCAGGATGCGGTAGAACAGCTCCCGGCCATCGGGCAGGCGAATGATGGCGAAGAAGTCTCGGGACTCGGGGTCCATGGTCACAGTCACGTTGGTGCCAGCAAAGGACTCCACGGTGCCCGCCTCCGCCAGTTCCAGCGCCTGCGGATTATACAAGTGTGCAAGATGTTGCCATGGTGGTGGCTTTGCAACACAGCTACCCTCCACTTCCAGCATCTGCGCTGCATGCGCAGGAGTGCAGCCCACTGCAGCTTGTAGCCGAAGCTGGTGGTGCAAGCATGGCGATACACCTGCACGGCCTCCGGCTGCTGGCTTCCCCTGCAGACATTGCATGGCGTGTGCACCGAGGCATTCCGGCTGCCTGCATCCCACACACTCTCCCCCGTGCGCACCGTGGCATAGGTGCCGGGCATCAGGTAGGGCAGGAAGGCATCTGCCACCTGGGGAGGGAATGCCTGCAGCCCCGCCCGCTGCGACTGGTTCAGGTGGTACAAGGTGTCGGACCAGATGTCGGGTGTGGGGAAGAGCAGCGTCACGTTGTTGGCAAAGTCCTCGCGGGGCAGTGCCTTGAGCACCAGGCCTGCGGGTGAGGAAAGTAGCTAGGATGGGTTGGAGTGCTGGGTGGTGGTGGGAGCGTGAAGTGGGGCACTGGGCCGGGGAGCCAAACAGCCGCCAGACCTGTTGTTGCGCCATGCAGCTGCAGGGGGCAAGCTGGCATGAGCTAAATTGTGCGAATCCGGCGCTGCTCCCCTGCCCACAAACCTTGTATGGAGCCCAGCCTGTTTGGGACGGAGTTGTAGATGCCGTCGGCAGCACAGTTGAGGTCGGTGGAGTCTGCGGGGAGGGCAGCAATTGCATCCCATGGGATCCAGGGACAATGTGGCGGTTGCATAGCAAGCCATGTAGCTGAGAGCCGGCTGTATGACATAAATCGTCCTTGCTGCTGCCACTTTCTGCTAGCACAACTCGTCAGCAGCTAATGCACCGCTGATACCCAAGCCATGCCAGCTCACCGATCCAGTGCACGCCTGCGGTAAGGGCAAAGCAGGAACAGCCCTTATCAGCGCAATGCCTGGCCACTAGGGTAGCGCCTCCCAACTCCCAAGGCTACAGCACACAGCTCTGCGTGCCTACATCCCACGCGCGCAGCAGCGGCATATGGCATGCTGTGTGCGCACTGTTTTCGCAGTCGTTCTTGCCGAGCACATCCTTCACTTCCATGGCCGCACAGCCGTCCACCTTTTGAGCCTTGTTATCGGCAGGGGTGGCCGTCTGGTTCTCGCGCTGGCCGTTTTCCTACAGAGCGGAAGGAGGGAGCCGCGAAGCGGGGGTTGGTAACTGAGATCCAGGGTGGCTGCCATCGTGCAGACGCTCCTCTAACAATCAATGCCAGATGACCTGTCACCTGCAGCTGCCCAGGCTCAAAGCCAGACATAACTGCAAGTTTTGGTGCTGGGCAGGTCAGCGTCCTGCACCCACAGAACAACACCCACCAGGCGAATCCAAGTATCGCTCTCCGCTGCGCTCTGGCCCTGGCGGAGCTCGATGACACGTGCGCCACGAACCATGCCGGGTGGAGGCCCATAGCGGCCATATCCAGACTGGCGGCTGCAGAAACGTTGGGGCAGGCAGCTGAGGGTGCTGTAGATGGTGAACGGTGCAGCTTGCTTGAAGGTGCAGGAGCGGCATGGCAGAATGTGCATGGCAAGCACTGAACTGCTGTAGGCTGTAGGCGAGGAGCTCTCTTACCCGTAAGCCAGGCGCACACCATCCCAGAGACCGATGTAGTCATTGGCGTGGTCATGACTGCGGCCAAAGGATTGTTGAGCAGGGGAATGCGATGGTGCGCTATTGCGAGAAGCTAGCTGATTGTGTACTGTCGTCCATAGCTATAGCGCCTGTTGCCCACCTGCCCCGCCGCCCGCATGCTGGTCATTCACCTCAGCAGCCACTCGCCCTGCACCACTCCGCCCCGCCCTGCCCCGCCCCGCCCCGCCCTGCCCCGCCCACCCGCTGTAGATGGCCTGCACGCCCGCATCCTTCAGCGCCTGGAACGTGCCGGTGTTGACCAGGCCGCAGCCGGGCGGCTCCCCGCGCGTGCCATTGGTCTCTCCCATGTTCCACAGGTCGATGAACTCCTGGACTGCAGGGCATGTGCAAGGGGAGTGTGTGCCGGAGGAAGTGAGGCGTGAGAGCCGGCTTGATGCTGTTCGCAAGCAATTGGGTTGGTGTACAGGGTTGGTGCATGCAAGCCGGTACGGTAGTCGCATTTATTCCAACAGCAGCGGCCACACGCTCTGTTTTGCTCAACAAAACTGCAGCAACTTGGGCCAGCCAGCCCACTCCTGCTTACCGGGGATGTGGATGAGCGCCAGCTGGACAGGCACCTCTGGCAGCTTGGCTGCTTCCTCAGTAAACCACGCATTGGTGTCGTTGGCCACGCAGCCCCTGCGACGCAGGCAAGGGCGTTTGCGGGGGGCGGCGGGGTCGCAAAAGGGAAGCCGCGATGGCGGGAACGACCGCAGCGACACTGCTGCTAGTGGTTAGCGGCGCTGCGAATGCAAGGGCCCTGCCAGGCACGCAGCATGTGCAGGCTCAGCGCCCAGCGCAGCGCAGCGTGCCGCCCCGCCCCGCCGCTTATATACCCTCACCAGCCGGCGCCCACGTCCATGCACGAGCGGTCCATGGAGTCGAGCACCCACAGGCGGCCCACCACCTCCTTGCCCTGGCTGTCCCAAATGTCCACGTGGTAGTTGGCTGCGCCTGTGATGTTCTCTGGGCCTGCCTGCACGGCAAGTGCGGGAGTTGAGGGGCACAGCTTACATGCGTCTGGGTCCGTAAGCACGCAGCAAACACCGCCTGGAGGTGCCGCGGCGGCATGCGGACATCAGGTGCCTTGACATGTGGGGTGTGGCACGTGCCTCGCAGCCACTTGATTTCAACCCAGACGCACCTGGGCCAGCGACAAGGGAGAAGTAGCCTGCACCAGCTTCTGGATTTCGTGGCGAGTCAAGTCGGCCTCGCCGTCGTGGTTGCTGCACCAGGCGCAGAGTGTGGGCATCATGCATTCATTACCGGGGCAGCGTCATGAATGGTCCAGAGAGCTGTGCAGGTGCAGCTGCCAGTAAGCCCGCAGGCTGCTTTGGCGGGCGCCCTCAAATTGCCAAACTGCTCACCCCAGGGTGTTGGCAAAAGGGACCTTGGCATCGAGTACGGGCTGCACAAGCTTCTTCCAGTGGTATCTGCAGGCGAGGGGGTGAAGAGGGTGTACGTGACAGTGGGTAATGGAATGGCGGCATTTGCAAGAATGGCTTGGTCCCATTTGGTCCCGTTTGCTACTTTGACCACATGGCCAGTAGCCGGCCCGGCCCGAGCTTTGGAAGGCCAGCTGCAGCATATCCATGCTCCACCAACCCTCCCCATTGTGACCACCCTGGCTACACCAGCATGCTTGCTGGCTGGCAGGGCGGGCTCACTCGTAAAAGTTGGGCTCCTGGATCAGCAGCCAGTCGAGGCCGGTGACCTGCGGCAGCAGGCGGTGCAGGGCAGCGGCATGCGGTCGGGCACCTGGTCAAAACCCTTTCAGTCCGGCACAGCAGCGGCGCGCATGCTCCGGCACCTGCCCCCGCATGCCAGCCTTCATGCTGAAGGACTTGCCTGGTCTCCTCCAAACATCACGAAATCCACGCCACCCTCATCCTGCTCCGCCTTCAGGACGTTGGTCATCAGCTGCAGGGCAGGGCGCAGCAGCAGGGTTGCCGCATGGAGCGGGCATGCCTCGGGCCAACGCGCCCTGCAGCTTCTGTAGCTGCACATGCGAGTGGCAACGCCTGAATGAGCAGCCACCATCGCTTGCTGTCTGTTTGTAAAACGTCGTTTGTTTGTTAGATGACACTGACCTCCTTTGTCTTCTTATCCTTCTCTGCGCTCTCGGCAGTGTGCTGCAGCGACAGACGGGGAACAGCGTACCAAATCAGGTTGGGCGCATCACCCGCGGGGGCTGGCTGCAGGGAACACAGGGGCAGCATTCCTCGCCGCAACACAAACCCACGGCGAATACTAACCGTGTCGGTGAAGAACACGATCTGCGTGAGTGTGGGGCAGGGGACAGGAGGCGTGAGCGCGAGAGAGGACGGCGGCGGGAGCGGCGGTGCCGACCATTGCGGCAGCAGCGACGGCACCTGGGAGCAGCAGGCACCCAACCTGGGCACCCGGCGAGGTCATCCGCCCGCACCTTGAGCGTGCCGTCATCCTTGAACTTGAGTTTCGTCTGGGTCTCGGCGGCACCCGCAAGGGCGCAAGTTGCCAGCAGCGCGCCCAGGAGCGCCAGCCCCCTTTGGGTCCTGGCCCCGATCATGCCGTGGAACTTTGTGAGTGCGGCACCCGAGCTATGTCACGTGGTGCGGCGGGAGAGGAGGCCGCGGCCCGCGGGAGGGGAAAACACCGTGACCACGGCTGTCAATTTATTGTATGAGTTGCAAGAGTTGTGAAGGACAGTGCACAGGCGCAGCTTCCGACCGATCTGGCAGGGATCCTGCTGCGGTGCCGTCGCAGCGCCGGCCAAGCGCAAGGGGGCGCAAGCCTGATTCGCTGCGGGGCCAAAGGGTTGTCGAACAGGGGGGCTGGATTGAATAGTGAAGCTGCCGGCATTCGGTAATTTGCGGATTCGCCAACACTTTGCTTGGGCATGACCACCGACGCTGGCGGGGCAGTCGATTACGCTGGTCCTAAGCATGCACCGATATGGATGCTCGCATGAGAATTTACAACACAGCGGCATGGGACGACAGGATGGTACATCGAGGTGCGCTGCACAGCCTACACGTCGCCCTGCTTCATCTCCCGCACCCGGCTGTACCGGTGCTGCTGCCGGCCGCCGCGCATGAAGTGCCACGCGCCAAAGGCCGCGAGCGCCAGCACCAGCAGCACCAGGGAGGCGAGGGAAGCAAAGGCCACCCAGCCGGTGATGGTGATGGCACCTAGCCCGCTCTTCTGCTGGTTCACCAGCGCGCTGCTCAGCCCCGCTTTCTTCACAATCTGCGTGATTGACAGAGGGTGTCGGGGGAGGCGTGGGCCGGGATGAGTGATTGCGTCTGGTGATGCAGCACAGCATGCCGTGACAGCAACTGTTGCGCCACTCGGCTGCCGTCCATGCCGCATGCGGCAGGCACAGTCTGTTGCCCCAAGGCCCACCTCTGCCACCCGTAGCGCCACCGCTTCCACACTAGAGGTGCTGTCCGCCACGATGCTGCGCGCGTCCCTGGGGGCCGCCACCTGCAGAGCCCAATGGGAGGCAGGGTGGAACATTACTGTTGATACGGGCTGGGGGAAGCAGCAGCAACGTCCCCAGCATGCAGGCGGGCTGGACGCTTCACAGCATCGCGGCAGCTGGGTAAGGTGAGCGCGTCAAGCAGCAGGCGGCCGCTCCCAGCCCCGCCAAGCGCACCAGTACGAGCGCCCTGCAGCCCTCTGTGAGCTGCGTGCCGCCCGCCACCGCCTTGGACAGGCAGGTGCCCACGCTGCCCATCTTGAACATGCTGCCCTGCTGCCCGCTGCCGGGGCACACCGCCTGGCGGAGAGGTAAGACGCAGGGCGGGGAGAGGTTGGGGAATAGCCAGGCCTCACAGTGCATGCCCAGCCAGCAGTGGCAATGCCTGTCAAGCTGCCACATCCAGGCGCAAACAGAGCCCCTCACGACAGCCAAGAGACCCCCAGCCTCTCACCATCACGTCTGTGTCGCAGACTTGGGTCAGCGGCGCGCCCAGCTTGAATGCCCAGAGTGCACGGCGCACGCCCCGCGACAGCTCATCCTGGCATCCTCCCCCCAGCTGCTTGTAGTGGGCCACCAGGCAACGCAGCACCTGTGGCAGGGGAGAGGGTGGGGAAGGGAGGGAGGGGAGGCAGATGAGCACAGAGAGAGTGAGCGCATGCAGGGAGGGACGGCTGGGGTAGACAGAGGTCCTGGCGGGCTGGAGTTAGGTGCGACGGCTGAGCGACGCAGGGTACGCATCTCGTGGCGCAGGCCCAGCAGCTGGGAATGTCCGGTATGGTGCCCTTGCCCACCTGGCCCTTGCCGATGCCCATCTCCTTGGCGCAGTGCTTCTCAGCGTCGGCCTGCTCGAGAGAATGCAAGCCAGGCGCCTCAGTCAGCGCAAGGCGGGCTGGCGCACGACTGCCGGGATGACTTACCGAGCTACATTTGAACCAAGCAGTGGCCACATCACTGCTCATGCACACAGGAGGCAGGGATCAGGCGGCTCGCACCTGGCAGGACGTGCCAACGCCATAATCCAGGCGGTAGTCGGTCTGCGTCGCTGCGATGCGCTCGCTCACTGCCTGTCGACACTCCTCGCTGCAGCATGAGAACAGGACATTGATGCAACTTGGCTTAGACGCGCTGTGGGGGAACAGGTTTGCAAGCCGCCCCGAGGCAATGTGCTCGCAAGCAGGGTGCTTGCTCACTGCTGGCCCCGCCCCCTAGGCCACCAAGCGGCTCTCGCAACCGCGGCTGGCTGGTGTGCAGCTTAAGCTCACCCGAAGCCCGGCTTGCCCATGTTCTCGGCCAGGCACTTGTACACGCGACCCTTGCCTGCAGCACAAGCAGTGCAGCTCGCTCAGTGGCGCTGCGTGTTGGCAAGCACGGCACCCGCGCCCACCATCCGCCCCGCCTGTTGCTGGAAGCAGTGTCATCCGCAAGCGGTGGCACCTCGAGAACAATGGTTGGACCACCATTCACTCCATTCCTGCCTCCCACCCACCTGGCTCCACTCCCTTGCAGAACACAGCCACCTCCTCGGAGCAGGCGGCCCACAGCTGCGGCCGCAACCGAATGTCCCGCGCCTGCAGCACCATCAGCCGCAGCTCCGTCTTGCGGCACCGCTCGCTGCGGGGCGGAGGGCGGTGGGAGGGTGTGCGTGTTGGTGGGCGTGTTGGTGCGACAGAAGGCAACCGCAGGCCTGTGGCGGCCACTCATTGCTGGAGAAGCAGCAGGCCCTCCTCCTTTCGGCTGCCCTCCTCCCTTCAAGGCCCCCGCCCTCCTCCGTTCAAGGCCCCTGCCCTCTTCCCTTCAGTGCACCCGCACCTGAGCTCCTCCATGTGCTCCCGCAGGCAGGCGTGGGTGCGGCCGCCGCCGGGCTCCACGTCTTTGCAGAAGCGCTGCACATCTGCGGCGCAGGCGCCGCGCCCTGTGGGCGAGGCCCGGTAATCAGTGGCCTGTACAGCGGGGAGGCAGTTGTGAGGGTGCTGGTCATGTGACAGCATTCGCAGCAGTGCAGTGCAGATGGTGGGATGCACACCGTGCCCGCTGACGGTTTGCGGCATAATTCGTGCACCACCCGCCGGCCCAACTCCCCATCAATCAATCCCCAACCCCTCACCTGTGCCTTGACTTGGCGCAGCACCTCGGTGCGGCAGTCCTCCGCCTGCACCTGGTCCAGCTTGTCCTGCAGGGTGGGTAAGCAGGATGGAAGCAGGATGGGGGTTGTAGTGAGGCAGGAGGGTGGATTGCAGGTTGGGGTTGTAGCGAGGAATGCAGTGAGGAGGGTGGAAGGGCTGTGCCAGGGATGAAAAGAATGTGTGGTTGGTAGAAGACACCAGGCTTGGCAGGGCGTGCCTGTCATGCAGGGCCGCCCAACTAATTGCCAGGTTTGCCAAGCTGAGCAGTTTGCTGAACGTTGATTTCAAGACAAGCTCACGCGCCCGCTGGAGGCCCCACCTGCAGGCACTCGAGCACCACGCCGCCGCACACCCGCCCCTCGCAAGCCTTGGCAGCATCTGCATACCAGTGGACATGGGCAGCACTGCCGCTCATGCAAGTGCTGCACCCCTGCCGCAGCAGCTGTGCTTTGCGCCACTCAATCCCACATGCTGCCGAGCGCACATGCTGGCTCACCCATCCACAACTGCCCGCACCCACCCTTGCACAGCCGCTGCACGTCTGCGGTGCAGGCCTTGGTGAGGCGCACGTTGAGGCGGAAGTCGGTGCCCGCCTTGAGCTGCGGTGATGCAGGGTAGATTAAGTGAGGAGGGAGTCTCAAAGAGTTGGCAGCGGCTGCTTCCCTGGGCAGGGTGCAGCAGCTGCAGCACCACAAAAGTCCCTCGTGCGCTTCGCATCCATGCAGCTTGGTGCCGTCCGCCCCAGAAGCGCACGGCCACTCGCCCCCGGCCACCCACCTCGTCCTTCTTCATTGTAAACCCCAAAACCCTAAATAATCGCCACCCACCTCGTCCTTCTTCACCTCCGCCCGGCACTCGTCGCTCATCTCCTCGCTCTCAATGTTGTCCTGCGGCGAGGGCAGTGGTAGCAGGCGAGTATGGAGTGAATGGAGGCGATCGACCGGAGGGCGTTAGGCAGCGTGCCGCCATAGCGCAGGCAGCAGCGTGCAGACTGCTGGAGGCCTGTGGTGCACCGCCCACCCCCCAGCCTGGTGCGGCGCAGCCGATGCAGCGGCTGCAGCAACTCGGCTCCCTGGCGCCAACCTGGAGGCAGCGCACAACGCGCGCATGGCCGTGCGGCACGTCCCTGCACAGCAGCTCAATCTCCACCACGCACGCCTGGCGCAGCGGGTACTTGAAGTCTGTGTGCATGTGGGGCGGCAGGGACGAGGATGGAGGGTCGGTGGCGGGGCTGCAGGTAGCGGGTGGATTCGGGCTGAGTGCGGCAGCCACCAGGAGCGGCATCCCACTCTCACCGGCGTCCTCATGCCACAATTCTTTGGGCTGCACGCAGCCCAGCCCTTGATCGAACAAGCAGCTGCGTCGGAAAGGGCCAGCACGCTCACCAATGTCCTCCGCCAGCCGCACTTCGTGCTGGAACAGGCGGGAGGCGCACTGCGGGCTCAGCTGCTCGCGGTGCTCCTGCAGACAGGCAATCACACGGGCGGAGCCGGGGGCCACCCCTTGGCACCGCTCCTTCACGTCCCTGCGGGTCAGAGAGGCGTGGGTGGGCAGAGGTGGGCAGACAGGTAGAGTGGGCAGACAGGTGGGTTCCAGGTGCAATCCCCGGGGTGATGCACAGGGTGTTGTGACTGGGTGTGCACATGCTGGGTGGTGCTGAGCGCTCACTGTTGTGCAGCAGCTCACATACCTGCGCCGATTGAGCTGGCAGCAGCCACCGCACGCCACCCCACAAACCACTCTCCCACCCTTTCCCATCCAAATTCCAATCCTCACTTGTGGCAGGCGGTGGCCAGCGCGTGATCAAATCGGATGTCTTCCGCCTCGTGCCTCATCTGGCGCTTCACCTCATCGCGGCACCGCCGGTTGCGGATCTTATCACGCTGGGTCTGCGCAGCACGGGACGAGGGGGCGGGAGGGGGCGGCGGGATGCAGGGTTGGCAGGGGCTGTTTGCACGGGATGCTGCCGGCTGCTGCCTGCACGAGGAACGCCCTGGGCATGGATGGAAAAACTGGGCAGGTGGTCACCCACTGCCTGTTTTGCTTTCTGTTGTGTGCCAGCACACCACCTGCACCAAAAAAAGTCTGCTACCCATCCGGCCACCCAGCCCAGCGGCCCACCCTACCCAGCCCACCTCGAGGCAGGTGATGACTTGGGCGTCGGCCCCAAAGCCCTCCGCCATGGCAATCGCCTCGCGCTGCTCCTTGCACAGCTCCTCAATGTCCTCCGCGCAGTACTCGCTGGGGCATGAAAATGGGGGTTGAGGGTGGGGGAGGAGGTTGGGAGTGGGGGTGGGGGAGGAGGTGGCTGCATAGAGACCATGCAGGTTAGCTGCCACCTCGGAGCGCTTCATTTTGGTGAAAACATCATGCCAAAGCAGCATGTACCCGCTTGCACCCCCACACAGCGTCCACCATAGCCTGTGTGCAGCTTGACACTTGCACCGACGGCTGCGCCCAAGCAGCCCCGCAGCACAGTCCCCATACCACAGCCCACGCACCGCAGCCCGTAGTTGAGCTGGTAGTCGGCTGCCTGCCGCTCCATGCGCGCCTCCAGCGCCTGCCGGCAGCGCTCCGAGAAGCCGTCCTGCTCGCGGTGGTCCTGCAGGCACGCCTCCATGCGGCCCTCACCTGCGCCACAGGGGCGGCGGCGGGGACAGGGGGTAGGCAGGGGAAGGTGGGGGCGCAAAGCGGCGGGGACCACCAGGCGGGTAGAGCAGGCCTAATGGGACCTGAGATGCACAGACAACCTCCAGTCCGGCAACTGGCCGGATCGACCAAGCAATGGGACGCAGTGGTGATGAATACTGTGATGCAAAGACAATGTCCCGTGAGGTGCAAAAACAAACGACCATTCTCTGCTGCGGTTCGCACCCATCTCCACGTCCTTGCAGAAGCGGCGCATGTCGCGGGAGCAGGCGTGCAGCAGCGGGCGCTCGAGGCGGATGTCGTCGGCGCGCTCCACCTGTGGCAGGGGGGTTGGGGATTTGGTTGGAAGTGGGTTTGGATGGGGCCCCGTGGGATGAGGTAGAATGAATGGGTTTGGCATGGGGCCCCGCGGAGGGAGGCAGAGTGAGTGGGTTGGCATGGGGCCCCGCGGCCAGGCAGGTGTGCACCACTGAACATGGGTGGGGTGGCGAATGCAAGCCAGGCCGGAAACTTTGGGCAGCTGGTCTGGCCAGGCAAACAGCGAGCGGCAAGGCCTGCCGGTCCCCTGCAAGCAGCGTGAGCGGTCCAGGCACAGCTGTGTCTCACCGTGGCCCGCTTGAGTTGGTCGCGGCAGAGGGCGGACAGCTGGGGCACCTTGGTCAGCTGCGATAGGGAGGGAGTGCTCGGTTGATGTGACGAGTGCTGGCTCTGGCACCGATTGTTCCAAGGTCAACAACAGCCAGGCATGGTTCAAAGCTGTAGCCTGGGGGCCATGGGGCCGCATGCCGCCCAGAGTTGCTTGCAGCGCTCCACAGAGGCAGCGCGCCACAGTGGCATGGGAGGGCACAGCATGGCAAGCACAGGCGCGCACCAGGCACTCGGTGGTGGCCCCCTCCTCGTCCTCGTCCACATCATCGCACAGCTTCTCTGATGCAGGAGTGGCAGCAGAAAGAGCAGGTACAGTGGACAACCAAAGTAGGGCCAGCCGTTCAGCGGGCCCATCCCAAGCCCCAGCGGCGGCTGCCATGGCTGCACCGTGCACGCACCAGCGGCAGCTAATGATGCATGCAACCCACAGCTGTTCTACTGGGACAACCTGCTCCCACCCTGTCCTTCAGTGCACCCGTGCCCCCCAGCCGTCGGCGCCTCCCCCGGGCCTCGCCTGCGTCGGCCTTGCATGCGGCCCGCAGGCGCGCGTCCACCCGCCAGTCCTTCGCCTCCTCCTCCTGCTCCTCAAACACCCGCGCCTCGCACTTGTCCGACAGCTGTGGGCAAGGTGGGAAGCAATAGGTGGAGAAAGTGAACGACCTTGATGAAGGAGAAAGCAGCGGGTGGGAGGAGGGGTGGCAGCAGCTGCTCAGCCGCATGCACAGCAGGCTGTTGTGGCAGCCGCATGCTCACGTCTGCTCAGCACCCAACTGCCACTGACATGCTTGCCACGTGTACATAACCGCAAGCGAGAGCTCGGCACATGCGGCCAAATAGCCAGCCCCCAGGGTTCTGCCTGCCCGTTCTGTACCTTCTTCTTGGACCGCCGCAGGCAGTCGAGCAGCTCCGCAGGGTCGCCACCTGGCCCCACCTTCTTGCAGTACGTTTTTATGTCGTCCCGGCAGGCCTGCACTTGACAGGTGGCAGCCACATCATTCGAACCGCAGCACAACATGCCTGCTCTAGAGCCAGCCGGCACCAGGCTTGCATCGGCGCACAGCTCACGATGATGCTCCCCGCAAACACAGGCTGGCCCAGGCGAGGCGGCCCCACCTACCTTTGCCAGTGCCAGGTCCTTGTTCACGTTGGACGCCCGGTCAGCCTTGAAAGCCGCCAGCTCCTGCCGGCAGCCCTCCGACACACTGGGGCCTGCGGCGGCAGACGTGACGGCGTGCAACAGGAGTGGGTGGGCCACAAGCAGTGACACACCCCACACACACGGCAGGTGCGATGGGGGGAAAGTGGGGTGGGTGGGCCACCAGGCTGCGTGCCTGCCCGCCTGCTGCGTTTCAGCTGCTGCCGCCGCTGCAGAGCTACTCAGGTTGGCTCAGCCTGCAATCCTGCTGCAATCAATGGCCCTGCCTTCACCAGCGCCAGCTCAACCCCCCATGCCACATCCCCCATCATCTCATGCATCCAGCAAGGTGGCCACCCATCACTCGTTCCGTGCAGTGGTGAAAGCCAATCACTCCACCCACCCTTGGCGTCCCCCTCCTCCTCCTCCTCCAGCTGGTGGGTGAGGCAGTCCTCCAGCCGCCCCTCCCCCGGCTCCACCTTGCCGCACAGCCGAGCAATCTCGTCCTCGCATGCGCCTGGTGCAGGGGCAGAGCAAGTAATGGAGTAGCGCAAGTAATGGAGTGAGCCGAGCGCAGGGGCTCAGGGGTGTGGTGCCATGCAGGCTGCAGCAGGCCTGGCTGCTGCTTGCTTGTGAAGAGCAAGCTGCAGCCCAGCAGCCCTCAAAGCAGCTCCCACGCAAAAGACTGCTTACAACATGAACAAACTGTGGCTGCACCTGCGACTGCTAGGTCGCCATACCCGGCCCACAGCTTGGCCTCGGGCGCCTCCTCAACAACGTCCGACTGCATGGCAGGGTGGTGTAGTGCCCAGCCAGCCAGGGACATGCACGCTTAGAGGCATCAGGCTGAAGAGGGGGAAGCGTTCCATCCCACTCTGCTTTCAAGCGCCAGATGCAGCTGCACCCACCCACCCCTGCACCCTCACCTCCACCTCCACCTTGCTCGTGTCGGTGCGGTTCTGCTTAACCGCCGCAATCACCAGTTGCAGCTTCTTCTTCAGCAACTCGTCCCGCTCCTTGCGCGTCAGGGGCTTCTTCTGCGTCAGAGGCAGCAGGGTGCGCGCGTGGGCATGCAGGCAAGGCAGCACGTGGGCAGGAGCATGTCTGGAGGCCCACGGCGGGAGCGGCGGCGGGTGAGCTGGGGGGCAGCCGCAGGGTGCGCGGCGGCGGTGATCATCGCTTGGACGCTCCATTTGGCCATGCAGGGCGGCAGCACGACCTTACAGCAGCCAGCAAGCAAACTCCAGCGCCGAGGAAGCCCTCACCTGATCCTGGCCGCCCTTCTGAGCGCCCTGATCGGCTGCAGCAGCGGCCTTGTTGTCATCGGCAGCCTGGCAGGCCGCCAGCAGCAGCAGGCAGCACAGGCCCAGCGCCACCACCCGCATCGCGGCTCTAGCTGCGCTCCGACAGCGTTGAAGATCGGCTCTGTGTTTCGGGGTGGGCCAGTGGCCAGGGCAAGACAGGGCAGGAGACCAGGGCTCCATGCAAGGCGCGAAAACTTGGGGACTGCCAGTGCAGTCCATGAACCGTCGCTTGCGCATATTGCATGCACAATTGCACTGCTCAGGAAGCAAATTTTCAGCTCAGCAGCGGTTTGGCGCACCCTTGCCGCGCCACCCGTGGCTCTCCCTCCTGCGGCTCTGCCTGGCGCGTCTGCCGTCACCAGCCGCCTGCAAACTTTCCCATACCCATGTCGCTGGCTGCTCGCGCCGCCTCGGCGCCCAGCCGAGCGGCGGCCAGGCCGTGCTCGCGTGCTCAGCCACAGAGGGCATGCGTCGCAGCAGCAATGCGCGGCAAGCGCACGCAGCAGGTGAGACGACGAGCTGGGCGGTGGCATGTGGTGGCGCAGGCGGCAGCGGCGGCACCGCCTGCTGCCCGTCGATGGCCCTGTTCCTTGTGCGCCCCTGAGCACTAGCCATTGAATGCACGCGCAGGCCACCGCACCACCCGAAGACTTTCCGGAGCTGGTGCTGGGCAGCGAGGCATTTGAGGACGGCGCGGACGAGGAGTGGCAGCCGGGGGCGGACGACGAGGACGGCCCCGCCGCCATGTGGGTCACCCCTGAGCAGGAGGCAGCAGCGCTGGCAGCCCTGGAAGCAGAGGAGGCGGCAGCCGACGACTACGACAGCGGCGACGAGGAGGGCGGCAGCAGCAGCAGCACGCCGCGCGCCGGCAAGCGGCTGCCAGCCGAGGTGCGCTGCTTTGACACCGCCCGCATCTATGTGAAGGGCGGCGACGGCGGGCGCGGCTGTGTGGCCTTCCGCCGCGAGAAGTTTGTGCCCAAGGGCGGCCCCAGCGGCGGCAACGGCGGCCACGGCGGCTGCGTGTACCTGGAGGTCGACCCCGCACTCAACTCCCTCATGACCTTCCGCCGACAAGTGCACTTCCGGTGCGGGCGTCGGGGCGGACGCATGGCTGGGCACATGATGTGCAGGGGGCATGGCTGTGGGCGGTTGCCTGGCGGCAGCCATTACAAGTTGCAGGTTGTTTCAATCAACTTGTCTACTGGCTGCCCCGCTTGCTCCCTGCACGCCTGCCCATTGTGTGCTCTGCTCTGTGCCGCAGGGCGGACCCTGGTGTGCCGGGCCAAGGCAGCGACATGCACGGCGCAGCCGGCAAGGACTTGGTTGTCAAGGTGGGTGTGGCTCCTGCTGCTGCTGCTGCTGCTGCTGCTCCTTCTTGTAAGGACGTGAGCAATTCCCGGTTCTGTTGTGCAGACTGTGTTGCAACAGCTGTGGTGCTTCAACACCCAGGTTGCAGCCTGCTACCCCCAGCCCCTTTGTTGACATGATTTTTGCTCTGCTTGCTGCAGGTTCCCCCCGGCACGATTGTGCGGGAGCGGGGAGCGGGGGAGGACGACCCGCCGCTGTTTGAGCTGCTGCGGCCAGGTGGGCTGCTGTACTGCAATGCAGGTTTGTGTGCGACAGTGCAGCGGCAGCTGAGGCATGAGCAGGGTTGCTCACCTCTGCCGCAAGTTCAATCTAGGCCAGACTTGCTCGCTTCTGCCTCCGCAGGCCAGCGGGCGCTGGTGGCGAGCGGCGGGCGGGGCGGGCGCGGCAACCTGGCCTTCAAGAGCGCCCGCAACACAGCGCCCGCGCTTGCGGAGTTTGGAGAGAAGGTGGGAAGGCTCTGGGAATGGGTTGCTCGGGAGGCGGGGGCAGGAGCAGACAGGCAAATATGTAGCAGCGTGGCGGCTCAAGAGCCAGCCTGTCATGCTGCCGGCCCTGGCACTAATGCTTTGCCGGCTGGCCCCTGCTTGCCGCTTACAGGGCCAGGAGACTTGGATTGACCTGGAGCTGAAGCTGGTGGCGGATGTGGGCATCATCGGCTGCCCCAACGCCGGCAAGTCGACGCTGCTCAGGTGCGCTCCACTCCAAGCCGGGCTGCGCCGGGCATGCTGCATTGGGAGCAGGTGGCCTACTGTCTATCGGCATCCCTGGCTTGGGTTGCACAAGCTCGCCCTGCGCACCACCCTCCGTTTTCCCACATGCTGTGCGTGCTATGGTCCTGCCCCGCCGTGCGCAGCGTGGTGTCTGCCGCCAAGCCCAAGATTGCCAACTACCCCTTCACCACGCTGGTGCCCAACCTGGGCGTGTGCAACCTGGACTACCGCACCACCGTGTTTGCGGGTAGGCAGCGCGAATGGGCCTGCAAGAGGAGGTCGATGCTGTGCTGTCAAGACAGGCGGGAGCTGCACTGTTCTGGTGTTGCTTGCAGGTGTGCAGCATGCTTGCAACGCACTGCGGGCTGCATTGAAACGCGCCCACCCATGCGGCCGCCCCTCTGTCCTCGCCCTTACCCGTGCGTGCAGATGTGCCTGGGCTGCTGGAGGGTGCGCACGCAGGTGTGGGCCTGGGCCACCAGTTCCTGCGCCACTGCCAGCGCTGCCGCGTGCTGGTGCACGTGGTGGACGGCACCAGGTGGGCGGCCTGGCTGGGCAGTCTGCTGGCGTGGTGACAGCCAGCCAGTCAGCCAGCTGGTGGTGCCACTTGTTGCCCTGCTGCCAGGTATGCCATTTGGCCCCGCCCGCAACTTCCTCTGCTCACCCACCCTCTTCTTGCTGCCCTTCCACCCCAATCACCCCAACCCTGCAGCCCCGACCCCATGGGCGACTACCGAGCCATCCGGCAGGAGCTGGAGCTGTTCAACCCCGCCCTGGCCACCAAGCCGCAGGTGAGGCTGCTGTGAGAACCAGCTGCAGCTGGCATGGAGGCTGCACGGCCGGCGCAGCTATCTTGTGCTTCATAGAAAGAAGCGAAAAGCGGCGAGGCCCCTTCAAGGTGGGACCGATGCGTGGCGCTGCACTGACCGGCCCTCTGCCTTGGCCCAGACATCCCAACCCTCTCCCTCCCTCACTCGCAATTACTCTACCCTTCAAACGCTCCCTCCCTTCCCCCCCTCCAGCTCGTGGCCTACAACAAGATGGACGTGCCCGACTCCAGCGACTACTGGGAGGACGTGCGGGAGCAGCTGGCGGCGGAGGGCGTGCCCCACAACGCCGTGTTCGCCATCAGGCACGCGCCGCGCGCTTGGGTTGGGCGGGCCACTGTTTGTCTTGTTTGGGGCAGGAGGGCTTCGCGCCTGCCTTGCTTCTGCAGCAGCTGGTTGCTGGGGGCTGGGGAACCTGTGCAGGCATTGCTAACCTGTCCCGCACTGCCATGTCTCCGCCACCCCCTGCCCTGCAGCGCGGTCAGCGGGCGCGGCGTGACCGACCTGGTGCGCGCTGTGCGCGCTCTGCTGGACACCCTGCCAGCTGAGGATGAGCTGGCGGCAGCTGAGCAGGAGGGCAGGGGCCAGCAGACGGCGGCTGCGGCGCCGCTGCCGGGGCGGCGTGACACAGATGCCAAGATTGGCGAGTTCACAATCGAGTCGGACCTGTCGGGCCCACGCGTCTGGTTTGTCAAGGTGCGCGCTGGTGGGGAGCGGTTGCCTGGGGTTGGCGGGGCCTGGGATGCCTACGTGGAGGGCTGCATGGATTGGTTCACAGCGCGGCGGCTGGCAGGGTGGTGCTTGCGCCGGCCTGCAAGCAGCCCTCCTTGGTCAGAGGCTCACTCTCTCCCGGGCCCCTCTGCTGCCCCCGCCATTCCCACCCCCAGGGCGCCGCCATCGAGCGGTTTGCTCAGATGACTGACTGGGGCTATTACGAGGCCGCCCGCCGCTTCCAGCGCGTGCTTGTTGCGGCAGGCATCGACAGCGCGTTGCGGGCGCGGGGCGTGCAGGTGCGGGGTGGGGTGCTGTGGGCTGCGGGCACAATACGGTTGAGATGGTTTGGACGCCTGCGCCAGCCAGGGTGCTCTGTTGCGCCGCATGCCGCCAGTCCCACCCATCCCCCGTGGCGCTCGTGCGCCCCTGCTGTCACCCCTCGTTCCCTTCTCCCCCATGACCCCTCCAATGCCCCTGTTTCTCCCTGTTTCTCCAGGACGGCGATACCGTGGTGATCGGCGAGCTGGAGTTTGACTACGACTCGGACCACAGCGAGGCGGGGATGTACGACAAGTGGTACCGCGCGCGCCGCGAGGCGGGCATCGTGGGCAAGGGCCAGGCCCGCTGGCCGCACGTCACGGGGTAGAAACAGCAGCGGCGGCACCTGCACCGGCAAGTTTTGTGCTCGTCTCTCTTGGCTGCCTGCTCCAGTTTTGCTCCTCTTGCTCCTCTTACCTCTGCTTATTCTGAGGCCTGCTCGTCGGCACAAAATCTGAATTTGACACCTCCATTTCGCCCGTCAAGAAACACTGCTGTTGAACCAAATGACGTAACTTGCAAGAAGCTGCAGCAGGTGTGCTCTTCGCATGCGCCTTTTGCGGCGCCAGCAGGCGAGCCCGGCAGGGTAGGGTGGCGACTGGGCGCATCGTAGTTCGAACTCATCCCACGTTGCTGATGGAAATGCAGCCAGAGGAGGAAACCAGCAGCTTCGACTGAGCTGTCGGCAGCCGCCGGCACGCCACGCTGCGCCGACAGGCAGCGCAGTCGGCAGCTGCTCGGGACGCGGCTCCAACCGCTCCCTGATGACTTGAAAAGCGGCGTCCAGCGCCACTGATCGCAGTGCACCCTTTCCTTCTTTCCTCTCGCTTCTCGCTACTCAACCCCGCGGGCCCCGCGGCCTGCCTTCTGACTGCACTTGCACGCCTCTGCGCGGTCTCATTAAGCTCCTCTACTCACCATCAAGCGGTCCAAACCTCGCAATGGGCCGCACTCTGACGCGGCAGGTCGCACTGCTCGCGCTCTGCCTTGTGGGCGCCCAGTCCGTCTGGGCGCAACAGGGCTGCTCTGTGACGGTCTCTGGTGAGTGTTCTGCAACCAAAGCATGCGCCGCTGCCCGCTTGCCCTCCGCCGTTCCCGCCGCCGGCGCCGAGCCTCCTTGCGCCCCGCTGCACACTGTGGCACCACGCTGCACACTGCACACTGCACACTGCACATTGCACACTGCACATCACGACTGCACCCCTTGCTTCCCGGGCAGGCTCTGGCGCGACTGTGGCGTGCGAGGGCGACGTGCCTGAGAAACTGGCCAATGGCGGCTCCTGGGATGACGGTCTGGCGGCCGCCGCCAACGCCACCGCCCTCAACGTGACGCTCACAGACGTCTCTTTCAACGAATTCTCACTCAACCGCGCTCTGCGCATCATCCTGAACACCGGCAGCCAGGCGGCCACTGTCAGCGTCACGCTGGACGGCTGCTCCATGAAGGGCGCAAAGGTGTGTGGGGCTGGGTGCAGGAGGGCTTTTGAGGGCTTGCCTAGTGAGCGGGGCGGTGGGCAAGGGAGGAGCACAGCGGGCCACAAGCTGCATTCCTCAGCACAGCTGCGATGCAGCACGGAGCTTCTGGCACGCTGCCGCCTCAGGCAGCTTACATGCTGTTGCCCCAACTCTGCCCCCCCTCGCACATGCCTTTTGCAACCCAGGTGCACGTCGCTGGTGCAGCCGAGTACGCCGGCAACCGCGACTTTGCAATCACTGTGCGCGACTGCGCGTTTGAGGACAACACCCTGAATGTGACGGGCGCTGTGGCGGCCCAGGACAGCCTGTCGGTCGGCCTCAAGCTGCTCGGCACCGGTGAGGCAGCAGCGGTGGCGAGCACAGCATTGTGGGCACTTTACCATTTGACCTGCACCAGCAGGGGTCGCAGTGGCACGTCTGCACAGGCCCGTCTCCTTGTGCACAGCTCGCCTGCTGTCCGACCACCTCTCCCCGCCACACTCCCATCCTCGCAGTGGTCCAGAACAACGGCCTGATGGCGGTTGGCGCCGCCGCTGTGGGCGCGACCGCCAAGGCCTCCATCCAGCTGTCTGAGCGCACAGTGGTGGCCGGCAACAATGCCCAGCTGTGGGGCGCGCTGGCCGTGGGCGGAGACGGCACCCTGGAGACGCAGCTGGCTGGCGGCGCCAACGTGACGGGCAACACACTGACTGAGGTGGGCGCTGGTGGGGGTATCAAGCCGCTCTGCTCTCCATCCCTGTGCAGGGCTGCAAGGCAGTTGTTTGGCTCCCTTTGGGCCTCGCCTCACCCTCCCCCTGCCACTATTATACCAACCACCGCCCCTGCACCTGGGCCCCCCTCCCCACAGACCGGCGTGGTGGCGCTGGGCAGCAAGGCCATCCGTGTGTCCAGCGGGGAGACTGACTCGACAAACACTGTGGAGGGCAACAGCCGCACCTCCCGGGTGGCCGTCATTGAGCAACAGCCAGCGGTGGCCACCACCCTCAAAGTGCTGCTGGGTGCTGGTGAGCAGGCGGAGACGCACAGCTTGTGCTGCTGCATCACGACTGTGTACTGTGTACATCCAAGCCCGCCCACCGCCTCGCAAACCTGTGCCAACTGCTGCGCCGCGCCTTCAGGCTGCCTTGTGGCACCTGCGTGGTACAAGTTCCCTAGGCCTCATTTCCTACCCCCAAACCTGCCCTTCTGTTTCCCCTGCAGCCTTCAAGGACAGCCAGCTGGACATGCCGGGCGAGCTGCGCAAGCTCCAGGCCCAGCTCTGCGCTGCCCTGGAGGCTGCACCTGCCCCCAACGCTACAGCCATCGTGCCCGCCGACCTGCAGCAGCTGGTGCGCCAGCAGCATGGCCTGCTTGCACTCCTGACCGCTTCCTTACCTCCCTGCCTGCTCGCCTGCGCAGCTTGCATACAGGTGCACGCGTTGCCTCTCCATCTCTTCAAGGCCCTGCGCTCACCCCTCCCATCGCCCTTCCCATTGCCTGCCGCAGCTGCAGAGCCGGCTGTGCAACGGCACGCAGCCCGCCGCCGCCACCGACCTGGGCTCCCTGGCCCCGACCCTGGAGCAGCTGCTGGGCGGCGGGCTGGGCGGCCTGGCCGGCCAGCTGGACACCCTACTGGACACCAACGGCACGATTCAGGTGCGTGGAACACAGTGGCGGAAGCGCGGTCGGGCGGAGCTGTGTTTGAGTGCTTGCGCTCCTGCGTCCCCGCAGCCAGGGCATGTGCGCGCGGTGCAACACCCCTGCGGCCAAACTAGGTCCCTTCCATCCCGGATTTTCAACCGAAACACCCCACCACCTCCTACCACGCAGGGCCTGGTCGCGGGGCTGGCCAACGGCAGCCTGACCGACACGCAGCAGCTGGGCCCCGCGCTGGACAAGCTGCTCACCGGCCTGCTGACCAGCCCCGCCGGCAACGAGGTGGCTGGCTGGCTGAGCGACCTGCTGGACAAGGCCAGCGCCTGGCTGAGCACGCCCATCGGCGGCGGCGGCAGCGGCGGCAACGGCACTGCCAGCGGCACGGGCGGCGGCGACCTGGGGGCTGCCATCGGCTCCATCCTGGGCAACATTACCAGCACCGTGGGCGGCATCCGGGAGGGGGCGGCCAATGGCACCTCGGATGCAGGCCAGATCGCGGGCGGCGTGGTGGACGGCCTGGGCGGCATCATTGGTGAGCACACTGCAATGCAAAGGGGAGTGGAGCAGGAAGGGCTGCAAACCGAACCTGCAGACCGAGCAGGCTGACCGCTGGCTGCTGTTTGCATGGGTTCTGCCATGCGCTGAAGCATGCCCCCTTACAGTAGTGCGTCCACTGGCCCCCTCCACACCCTCCCCAGATGGCCTGCTGGGTGCCATCACCAGCGGCGGCAACGACAGCAGCACCACGCCCGGCGACATCCTGAACCAGGTCGTCAGCGGCATCGGCGGCGCCCTGGGCACAGACCTGCAGGTGGGCATGGGTGTATTGGGCGGGGCTGCCAGCAGGCTGTGGGCCAGCAGGGATGGTGGGTGTTAGCGAATTGTGCGAATGCAGACGGAGCGTCAGTTGTCGCATGTACGTACGGCATGCATCAATCCACTGCACTACGAGCAACTCTCTGGGAACTCTTTTTTTAAACCGCAGGGTACAGACCTGACGGGCCTGCTGCCGGTGCTCAGCGCAGTCCTGGCCGACCCCCAGGCCCGCGGCGAGCTGCCCGGTGAGTGCCACTTCACACAGGAATTTGGAACTCTACCCTGATTGCTCGCTGTGGATGATGTCAGCCAAATGCCTATGTCAGGCAGACGTGGCGCCCCACCCCCGCCTTCCCCCCCTTGTACCTGCCACACACTGACCCATGCTCGCGTCCACACACTCGTGTGCTGCAGGCCTCCTGCAGTCGGTGCTGGGCGGCGCCTCCGGCGGCAGCGGCTCTGGCAGCGGCCTCAACCTGGGGCCGCTCATTAGCGCAGTTCTCGGTAACAAGGAGGCATCCGCTGCGCTGCCTAGTCTGCTGGGCCTGCTGGGCAAGCTTGGCATCGGCCTCCCCGGCGCACAGCCGCAGTGATTCAGGAGAAGTCAGGCTGGACGGAGTGGCTGGCGCGCGCGCATTGTGCATTTTGAGTGTACCACCAGCCCGAACCCTGCGGCAGTTGTCATATCCAATGTCTGCCACCCTGCAAATCCCCCCGTTGGTGTATTGCGCCCTGTTAAATGCATTCCATTCTCCCACCCTCCCTCCCATCCAACGAACGCACAAATGCTACACTTTGGTCCAAAACGCCGCAAGGCGCTGAAACCCCTGCAAACAACAACTGAAGTGTTTTCAAAGGGGTGTGTTGGTGTGGCTTGAAGGAACAGAGGAGCCAACCCAAGGGGTGGTAGCTCTGGATCTGTCGCAAGCGGGGCACTTTTCGGCGCATGACACGGCGCAGCGCGGCGCGGTGCCCCAGTGACACACGCACAAAACAGCGGCAGGGCGCCGGCACTCGTATTCCTTCAGTGGGTTGTGCAAGTCGCGGCGCGCCCAACGCACCGGCACTTGGTGCAGGGCTCCGCCGAGCTTCGCAACACCAGCAGTGCCGGTGCGGCGCGCCTGCCCGCCTTGGCGCGCTGGTGAGAGGTTGAAGACACGCTCTGGGCGTCTCCGATGCGGCTTGCAAGGCCCCAGAACCGCGGTGCTGGTGACCCTATTTCGGACCCTTCAGCCGCGCACTCTCCCACGCCACAGCTGCAGGAGCGGGCGCCGGGCGCTTAGACATGCCGACTGGCGCTGCTGCTTTGCCAGCAGTGCTGGTGCCTGCGGGCGCCAGCGGCAGCGCTGGCGGCGCCGCCACGGCTGCCGCCGTGCCTGAAGCCGACACGCCTTCGTCCCTGGCCGATCAGCCGGCGCACGGCAGCATGCACCTGGGCCTGCGGCCAGCCAGCCGGGAGGGCAGCGGGCGGCACGCCATCACCCTCACCGCCGACGGCAGTGGCAGGGGCGGCCGCGCCTTCTTCGACACGCCAAGCAGCTCACGCCCCGGCTCGCGCGCAGACACCCGCGACGCGCGCTGGCACCAGGCCGTGGCAGAGGAGAGCGCGCTGGAGGCCCACAGCCTGCAGCATGGGCCGCACCCAGCGGCGACCGCCGGCAGGGGCGTCACCGCGGGGCAGGCGGCGCTGCAGGAATCACGCGCCGCCGCGGCCGTTGGCGCCCAGCAAAACGGCCAGCTGCGAGAGTACACAGCTGTCTGGCTGGTTGAGGACGGCAGCCCGCGGGCGCAGCCCACGGAAGGGCCTCACACCGGCACAGCCAACGGCGCGCCGCCGCCTGCAGGCCCGGGCAAGCAGCCCGGCGGCGGCGATGACGGCAGCGGCAAGGGCGGCGACAGCGGCGGCGGCGGCGGCACCTTTGGCCGCAAGGACGCTTTTGAGGGAGCCACGGTGCTGATTGAGGAGGCGGAGGAGCGCAAGTACTTCAGCTGGGCAGCCTACTGGGGCAGCCTGCCCAAGAAGCTCAAGGGTGGGTGGGGTGGGTTTGGGTGGGGTGGGCGGCGGTGGATGGTGTTGGGTGGGAGCAAGCCGCGCCCCCTGGGTCACGCTGCGACAGTGTGGCCTGCGCAATTATTGGTTGTAGCACAAACCATTGCTGTCCAAGCCCTGCAACACGTGCTTCTGCCGCTGGTGCGTCAACTTGCTCCTCACTGCCGCTGCCGCCGCCCCGTCTGCAGGCGGCCTGGACACGCGGCTGCCGATTCCCTCGTTCCGAGAGATCTTCTGGGCCTGGCTGGGCGCTTTCCTGGGTGAGCAGGCGCTGGGCTGGTCAGCCAAACTACGGCGGGATTGTCGCTGCCGTTGACGTTGTTGGTCCCATTACCGCAGCGGTGGCGGCGTTGTTGCTGCTGCCGCTGCTGCCGCCACTGCTTTTCCACCCACACCCGCCCATCCGCCGCTGCTTTCCACCCCACCCGCCCATCCATCACCTGCCCCGCCGCAGGCATCCTGGCTGTGTGCGCGATGAATCAGGTGAGCCAGTCATTGCGCAGCGGCTGCTGGGACCCCTTACCTGCGGCATTGCCCTTGACAAGCCTATTGATCAGTAGTCTCATAGAGTAATGCATGCACAGATAGTTGGACCAGTTGGCGGACTGCTGGAGAACGTCCTGCTGCTTGCGCGTTGCAAGGCACCACTGTTGCACTGTCGCCCCGTGCAGTGGGTGACGCCTGAGATCGACATCGCGTTTGTGGTGGGCAGCTTCGGCGCATCTGGTGAGCGTTGCCTGGTGTGCTCAGTGGGAGCAGCCTGCCAGTGCTCGCCGGCTACATGGCCTGTTGATGGCAGCAGCGGGCGGCTTCTCTTGCCTGATTGATACCACACTGCATGACACGCAGCAGCCTGCACTCAAGCCCTCAATGTGTGCCTGTGCCCCTGCCCCTGCCCCTGCCGCAGCGGTGCTGGTGTTTGCGCTGCTCGAGTCCAAGATGAGCCAGCCCCGCAACTTTTTGGGCGGCCAGATGCTGTCGGCAGTAGTGGGCATCACCACGCGGTGAGGGCGGGGCGGGCAGCCTTGCGCAAAGAGCGGGGATGATGTGGTTGAGTTTGGAAGTTTCCCTCATGTGCCCTCACATACCAGCCGACTCCTGTGCTGAGGTGATCCACTTGAGAGCTGCTAGCTCCGCTGCTCGCTGCAGCGTCGTCATACACAAGACCTGGATTGCGGGGCCGGTGGGCATGAGCCTGGCGCTGGTGGTGATGCAGGTGAGGCGTGCTGCTGTGGTGTGCATGCTGCGGCTGCTGAGCCAGGCTGGCTGGGTGATTGACCTGCACGCACGCAAACCCGCTGGCTGGGGCAAACCTAAACGATGTGCTGCAAGCCCTAGTCGTGACCGCTCCTTTGCCGTGCTGCCACCCTCGTGCCCGCAGCTGACTGCCACAACGCACCCGCCCGGCGGCGCCACCGCCCTCATCGCGGCCACGCTGCCCACGCTGCCCAAGTGGCACGGTGAGGCAGACGCTATAGTGGCAGGGGCTTGCTGTTGATTTTTGCAGCACCAAGTTTAGGTGTTTGATTGGACCTTCAGCAGGCACAAGCTGCTTGGCAAATTCGCCGGTGGCCCACACCCATCGTGCATGCGTGCAGCCCTGCCCACCCCACCTGCCCCCGCTCCTCCCTCGCTGCCGGCTCGCAGGCTACTCGTACCTGGTCACCATCAGCGTGGGCAGCTGCATCATGCAGATCATTGCACTCATTGTGAACAACCTGGACCCCAAGAGGCGCTACCCAACCGTAAGGGGGAGAGAGAGGTTGGGGTTTGGGCAGCCGCAAGCCGCCGGCAGCCAGTTGTTGTTGTCCGCTTTGATTATCAGCTGCCGGTGCGCCAGCAACTGGAGCCTACACTGTGCAGCACACTGGACTCAACCTGCGTAATGCAATCTTCTTCCTTGCAGTACTGGTATTGAGTGGAGGGCCGCTGTCGCGGACGAGCCGTCACCCGCAAACCCAAGCGCTGGCCAGCTGCGCCGCAACCCTTGCATGTGCGCGCCGCCGGCCAGCGCAGCTGTTGCGCACCTTCCCTTTCATTGCCTTTTTGCCCCCCTTTACGAATTTTCGAATACCTGGCCCTCCCCGCAATCTGCTTGCGCCCAGTGCTGCGTTGCCTCCCGCACCCAAGACCCCCAGCGTACCAACCTCCCTCGATCACTTATGCATACCATCCCGCGTCTGCCTTGCACCCATGAAACGCTTCCGTCCGGACTACCCTTCTCCCAGGAAACTTCCTGTTGCGCTTACCCTGTCTGCTTTTCCACCCACCACCGCCTGTTTGTGCGAGCAATTAAGTAGTGTTTGCAGTAGAGAGCCCATAACTGAGCGGGCGAAATGTGACCGCGATCAATGTAAGCGAAGCAATCTTGCAAGCGAAGCAATCAATGCATTCAAGTTGCCAATCTTCAGGGCGCCAGCCGTGCCGTTGCTGAACTGGCACTAGAGCCCAACAAAGTAGCTGCGCCCGCCTGGGTTGTGGATGGGCGACACCAGCGGCTGTGTGACGGCCCACTCGTACCACACCTGCGGCGGTTAGGGGAGAGAAGTGAGGGAGCAAATCAGAAGGAAGCAGTTCAGGCACTCCGCTGCACACATTTCATACCAGCAGGAAAGCGACACAAGCAGCTGCCTACAGTCGCTGTGACCTCCCCCAGCCCAACAGCCCGCAGCTGCAGCTCCCACCTTGTGCTTGCCGGCACACCGCCACATGTGCAGCTCCAGCTTTGCGCCTGCGATGACAATGCATTGCAGGGTTTGACATGCACGTGATGTGATGGGCAGGGCTGGTGGGCAGCACGCCGCCCAGAGCAGCACAACAGAGCCAACAAGCAAGCAGCCCTTGCAGTGCGCACTCGGTGGCTGGGCCTGACCGTTGCCCTGCCTTGCTTGCGCACCCTGGGGCACGTAGAAGGGCGTGCGCAGCGGGAAGTAGATGGGGAACCAGCTGAACATGTTGGGGGTGTGGGTGGGTGGGTGGATGGACAGGTGCACATCCTTGTACAGCTGCGCGTCAAAGTAGCCCGCAAAGCCGTGGCACACTGCGGAATAAGAGGAGGAAGGATGGAGACAGCTCAGGAGGTGCGTGCGCCAACAGAGCTGTGGGGGGCGATGCAGAGGGATTAACGGCAGTCCAGCCCGTGCGCAATTGGAGCGGCCAACCTTCTGCAGCTGCAAACGCACACTCCCTGGCTTGCCTGTGCCGGCGGGCGGCGTGCACTCAAACACAAGCCGGATGCTGCGGGTGTTGTCGATGCAGTGCGCGCGGTTTGGGTGCTCAAACGTGAACACATCCTGGGGCAGCGGCCCGTGTGGGCAGGGTTAGCGATTTTCGCAGATCAAGCCAGGCTGCAGCTTGTGAAGGGTCGACTGCTAGCGGGCACATTGACAGCCTGGTGTTGCACACTGCACTACCGCAAACCGCGGGCAGGTACCAACAAAAAGCCTTGGGCCAAGGGCCCCCCACCTGTGTGGGCGCCAGAGGGTGGAATTTGAACAGCTTCACCACGTAGGCAGTCTCAAAGTGCTCGATGTCATCGTACGCCTGCTGAGCAGCCACCCGGGAACGGAGCAAACTTGAGCGCTTTATTTGTTTCACCAGCCAGCATCCTGAGCGGCTTGGGCGATGTAGCTGCCTGGCACACGGCTTGGCTGGCCTTTCGAAACTCCATGCATGCGCATCCATGCTGCTGGATAGGCGCCCGAGCTCACCCGCACGTCGTTCCACAGCTTGTGGCAGGTGATGGGCTGCAGCTGCGAGGTGTACGCCTGCGGGCAGAAAAGGGTGGAGGGTGCTGGGTAGCATGCAGACCACTGCAAGCGGAATTAAGCCCAGTTTGCTTGCAGCGCAACCACCCCACGCCGCTCCACAGCTGATCAGTATAACAAGCCAGACCTGCCAGTGCAAGGGCAGCGCAAGCAGCTGCCGCCCACCTGGGGGATCGACACGCCGTCTGGCTTGAGGAAGCGCTGTGCGCCGTCCAGGCACTCGGGGCTCAGCTCGTTGTCGCCAAACGAGCCCAGCAGCTCGCTGCGGGATGGTGGGGGTGGGAGGGATGGAGACAAGACGGGGGTTAGTTGGTCAAGATGGGCACATCGCCCCCATCATGCAACCCAGACCAACTGCCTGGAAACAGCAAGACCAACAACTACCCGTAGGTATGATATCTTGCACCTATCCACCCACACCCCCAGACCCACCCCTATCCACCCACACCCCCAGACCCACCCAGACACCCTCACACCCACCTGACCAGGATGTCCGCCTGCTCTGGCGCATCCCACTCCCGCATGTCGGCTGGCACAATGGTGATGGTGCCCTCCCAGCCGTCTGCAACCAGCCGGTTCTGCAGCGTGACCACTGCGTTGGGGTTTTTCTCAACCGCGTACACCCTGCATGCAGGCGGGGAGAGGAGGAGGGAACAGGGGAGCTGATAATCGGGCTCAGCAAGCGGGCAGTGCGGTGTGCAGGAGCTGGGCAGGCAGTGCAAGCTTGATACTAAAGCAAGATGCACCTCTCAGCCACAGGCGTAGCCCAGCCAACTCACCGCAGGCGGCGCTTGGCGCGGACTGAGGCGCGCAGCGAGGCGGCCACCAGGGGTCCACGGCCGGCGCCCACCACCATCAGGACTGTCACCCGGCTGTCCGCCTCTTCCTGAACACAGCAGGTGGGAAGAGCTGCGGATGCTCAGGGGTGCACTGGGCAGGCAAGCGTGCAACTAGCTGTTGTCCTCAGCCTGCTGCCGTCAAGGTCAACCAACCAGCATTTTGCGAGCTGTGCATCCAGCTGCACAACGCGGTGGTGCCATCAGTTGCTGACAACACAGGACATCGCAAAAACAAGGCCGCCAGGCGCACCTGCGGTACACGGTCCAGCAGGCAGCGGTATACCGCCTCCTCATACGTGGTGTACCTGCACACACAAGTGATGGCCGATGATGTGGTGAGCAGCACCCGCTGGTCGGCATGCGCAGATCAACAACGAGGCCCCCAACTGGATACCGGATGGGTACAAAAAAATGCGCAGCTGCCCGGCGCTGGCCACCGAGCGCATAGTGCAAGTGCAAGCAGGGAGCACACACTGCAGCACTGTTCAGTGCTTTCGCTGCCTGCGCCTCACTTGGTGGCATCCCGCTCAAAGGTCTCGTACGTCTGGCTCTCCAGGTTGTCCTGCAGCGGCTGCAGCGGCGACTGCAGGGGGCGCGGGGGCCCGGGCAGGGAGGGGCAGGGCGGGGGAGGTGAGGTGAGGGATCTGGACCAAATTCTAATGGGGCGACGTTGGACGGTGCCTGGACAGTGGCTGGACGGTGGCTGCTCATCCTGACATGCTCATGCACGCCTCTGTGGGGCACTTTGAAGCACGTCCTTTATTGGGCAGTGCACCCCTGCGCACCTGCAGGTAGTCGCGGTAGCCCATCTCCACCAGCTCCTGCTCGCTGCTGGCCGGCAGCTTCCTGCGGTGCAGTGCAGCAGGGGGACGGCACAAGAGTCGGCAGGAGGGGCGGCCGCGTCGGTCGGCAGAGGATGCCTGCTGCTTCCTGCCATGGCAGGACCGGCATCCGGACTGCTAGGCCATTTCTCAGCGAAAGCGGAAATACTTTGTGCTGCAGAAGAGCTGCAGCCACGCACCTGAACAGGAATGAGAGGTACTCCCAGTACAGCCGCAGCGGGTGCTGCTGCTCGGCAGCCGCCGCCGCCGCTGCCACAGCGCCCCCGGGGCCCACAGCCACCGCATTGCCGCCGGGCGTCTCAGGGGCCGCATGGTGCGCGTTGCCAGACAGCACCACCTGAGCATTGGAGGGGAGGGGTGGCCAGTGAGAGCACATGTTTTTTTGTGAAGCAGGACTACGTCTCTGTCGCAACATAACTGGCATTCCCAGCAGTAGCCACAGACCACCGCAACAGCCAGAGCAGGCTACCTAACACCTGTGTGTCCCAGAACCACCCTTTCAAAGAGGGTGTAGGTGTATAAGCCGCACCTGCACGTTGCGGGTGAAGCAGTCAGCCAGGAAGTCCTGGTGGCGGCGCGACAGCGTGGGGAACCCGCGCTTGTTGGTCATGAAGATGGAGGTGGGCACCACCACCGCCCTGGGAAGAGGAGGGGTGAGCGGGGGAGCTGGCTTAATGGTCTGCTGGTGAGGGTGGGGCAAGCGCGGCTGCAGCCTCGCACATACAACCAGCGCCAGCACATAAGGGCCCCCTTCTCACCCCCCCTGGCGTGAAACTCGAAGCCATCACCAGCCTCAGGACCCCCCCCCCCCCCCCCCCCCCCCCCCCCCCCCCTCACTTGAGCGGCTCGCCCCGCCAGCGCTCCAGGTTGTCTGCACTGGGCAGGTCAGCACCCAGCTCCAGCATCACTCCCAGCCGCGGGTGGTGGTGGCACAGGAAGCGCAGCTGGTTCCACCACTCCCACGGGTCGGCAGCCAGGCTGGCGGTGCCGTCACCCGCCGCCGCCGCCGCCGCTGTGCCTGCGTCGCTACCATCGGCCGCCGCTGCTGCGCCGGGCGCGGCCGCAGGGATGCGCAGCCAGAGCGCCATGCTGGCCAGTCCGCCCAGGGCGTGGTTCAGGATGCGGGCATAGTTGGCGCCGCGCAGCGGGGTAGCGGGCGGCGGCAGGACCACAGCCTGCAGCCCCAGGTGCGCTGCCCAAGCCAGCTCCTGCTGCAGCGCCGCCGCCGAATCACGCGCCAGCGGCGCATTGTCTGAGTCGCAGTCGATCCAGGGGCTGGCCTTGCCCACGATCTGGCTGCCCCACTGCGAGCTGGTCAGCAGCAGGTCCGAGCGGGTGAAGGGCGGCTGGAAGGTGCCGCGCGGCAGCGCGCTGGGCGCTGGGCGCCGGTACCGCGGGTGCACCAGCGGCGCCACCACAAAGTCCCACCCGCCCACCAGCGTGGTCTGCGGTGGAGTGGCGGGTTTGGAGCGAGGCAGGTGGAGAAGAGCCTTGCCCAGGATGGGCCGTCAGCCGCCAAGAAGCCCCCGAAGCAGCTGCATGTCTCAGACTGCTAGTAGGGACAGCCACCGATCTGACAATCCCTGCCTCATAATACAGCAGGGGCCCCACCATCAGCCCACCTCGAGCGTCTCCACAATGTCGGAGCTCCAGGCCACCTCCAGCCCCGCATACCGCGCATCGCCGCAGTCGGTGCGCTTGCCCAGCCCGCCCATGCTGCCGCCTCGCCCAGCTGACGCACCAGGCGCGCTCCAAGGGTCTCCAGAAAGCCACTGCGCTGGGCAACAGCATGGAGGTACAGGTTGACAGAGCAGCCAGGTGGCGGCGGCGGCGGCGGCGGCGGCGGCGGCGGCGGCGGCGGAGAATAGTCCAAGCGCCCTTGCAGCCAGGCTGGAGCGCATGAAAAGACGTGTACAATGCATCAGTACAGGCGCTCGTTTCGCCGGTGAGCCCCCAGCCGCGAGCCAATCAGAGCATGTGCGGCCCGCGCACCTTTCCCGGCTATGAGGGGCTTGATATGCTGGTGTGACACTTGTCAGTCTGATCGTAACAGCAGGCGAATCATCGGTGTGCCAAGCGCGGTGCCGGCCTGCTGCCGCCGCCAGCGGCAGCGGCGCCTGGCATGAGGGCCATTGCCGGGGCGGATGAAGCCCTTGCCCAAGTGGGCCGCACGTTGCGTGTGAGCCCGAGATCAGCTGGAAGCTACCATCTTAAGTTGAATGCAATCTTGTCAGCAGATGTGCCGGACGGCAAGAAAGCGCTGCCGGCTCGGTGTGGCCTGATGCTCACGGCACAGCCGGACCACCGACGGACCGACCCCCGCTGGGCGTGCCAACAGCCCCAAGAGATTTGCACCGTTTTTGATGCAAGACTGGCTCATCCGTAGTCAGTTATTCATGGTCAAGGCAGGTCCACTGTCCACCAGATCCTTGGTCTTCGCTGGCCAATGACTGGCCACCTTGCCGCGCTGGCCTGCATGGAAGAGTTTGACGGCCCCGCGGCCCATCCCGCCCAATTGTTGCTATTCAGGCGCATATTGGGTGTTGCTGGAGCGGCAAGAAGGCCCGCGGACAGCGCTGCCTGGCCGCGACCTGAGCAACTTGGCACGCGGCCCCTCGGACCTCGCCCTCGCGCGGCTGCTCGCACTCACAGGCAAGCTGATTGAGCAGAGCCGCCCAGCACACGTTTTGCAAGCGACAGGGCGGCGGTCCAGGTGCCTCCCGCTGGGTTGTGCCTCTGACTGCTGCCTGGCGGCCCTCCGCCCAATTCCTGGCACTTCTGCGGATCGAAAATAACGGATCGGGATTGCCTGCGCCCTCCCGCTGCTGGCCTGTAGGGTGCCGCTCCCCGCCTGCGCGTACGGCCCAAGCCCCCTCCGACCGCTGCTTCCAACCCGTGGCAGCCGCAGCCATGCCCGCCCGCAGCAAGACCCCCTACACCTCCGACTACAGCTCGGCAGAGGAGGAGGAGGAAGAGGAGGAGGAGTCGGATGAGGAGCTGGAGGAGGCGTGCAGCCGGCGGCGCAGCACCAGCGGCAGCGGCACCGGCGGCGGCCGGCGGCGCAGCCGCTCGTCTGCCGGCCGCGGCTCCAAGTCATCCTGGCTGCCACATGAGGACGAGCTGCTAACCAGGTGGGAAGCAGAGGCAACGGGGCAGGGGAGTTGAAGCTCAAGCTGGGGAGTGGGCTGGTCAACCTCTGGTCCAACCGCTCCAACCGACTTCCGCAGCCACGGCAGCCGTCCGCTTGCCTCCCATGCCCACACACCCGTGTCTCCATCCCCCCAAACCCCTGCAGGCTGGTCAGGGAGCACGGGCAGAGCAACTGGAGCCTGATTGCGCGGCACTTTGCGGGGCGCATCGGCAAGCAGTGCCGCGAGCGGTGGCACAACCAGCTGCGCCCCGACATTAAGCGTGATGCCTGGGAGGCCGCCGAGGAGAGCCTGCTGATTGAGGCCCACAAGCGCATCGGCAACAAGTGGGCCGACATCGCCAAGCTCATCCCCGGCCGCACAGAGAACGCGGTCAAGAACCACTGGAACGCCACGCTGCGCCGCAAGGATGCGGGTGCTGGCGCAGGCGGCAAGGGTAACACGCTGCTCAAGGAGTACATGAAGTCCATTGGGGTGGGCACCGCTGGCGGGCGGCGAGCACCCACCAAGCGGCGCAGCGCAGCGGCAGCGGCGGCAGATGACGACAGCGATGAGGAGGCGGGCGGCAGCCGGCGGCAGCCATGGCAGCCGCGCTCCGGCCGCCCACGGCAGCGCAGCGTGGCCGCGATGGGTGGCGCAGCAGCAGCGGCGGCGGCAGGTGCTGCCACGCCACGGGGTTCCATGCACCCAGCCCCGCTGTTTGGTGGCGGCGGCGTGGTTGGCTTGGCCGGCGTGCCTGACCCCAGCCAGCTGCTCTACTTCCCGCCACTGGGGCAGCAGACCGTTATTCCTATTGTCTCGGCCCCCAGCAACGGTGCTACGCCGCTGGCCAGCAGCACGGGCATTGGCACACGCAGCAGCAGCCGCGGGCCCGCCACCCACCTGGTGTTCAGCCCCATCAGCGCCGGGCCCGTGGGCGCCGCGCCCCAGGTGCGCTTGGCACTCCTGCAAGCTAGTTGGGCACTGTTTTCCAGCTGGTATGACTAGCAATGGTTGGTTTGATTGGAGTGGGCGAGCGGCCTGCGTTGACGGCGTGCTCTATGATGCAGATCCAAAGCTGCTGCTCCGACCTACTGCCCCTTTGTCTTCTGAACCCCCTGCCACCCTGGCAGGTCACAAGGCTGTACCCCGTGCCGTCAAGCCAGCGCTCCTCCCCTTAGTCAAACCCCTCTCCTCCCCTCCCACCACCAATCTGCAGCTTGCTCCTGAGCACGGTGTGCTGCAGCACGTGCGGCAGCGGCGCCGGCCCGGCAGCAGCGGCAGCGCCGGCGGCAGCAAGCAGCCGCTCTCCACGCCTGAGCTGGACAGGATCATGGACTGGCTGACCTCGGCCAGCGGCCCAGCAGCGCCCTCACCATCCACTGGAGCCTTCAAGGTGCGGCTTGCTAGGTTGGCTAGCATGCAAAAAGTGTCGGCCATGCAAACAGGTGTCAGCTTGAGATTGTGCCATTTTCTGCAGCATGCAGCCTGCAGCCTTCCTTCCCAGTCGCCTGGTAAATGGCCTCCTGCCGTCACTGCCAACCCTTCTTTGCAGGTGCTGCCCATCCACTCCAATGGCCTGGGAGTCCGCCCTGGCTCTGCCGGCGGCCTGCCCTCCGCCCCTGCCACTAGGACAGCGGGGGCGGCAGGCGGCCAGGTGGGGCCTGAGCCCTCGCTGGCAGGCATGTTCCGCACGCCTGAGATGCAAATGCTGGGAGTGGCGCTCTTCTCGCCCAACACCCAGGTGAGCAGAAGCTAGGGTCACTTGTGGCCGCCGAGGGCCACACCAGACAGCAGGAAAGGGCTCGACCCTGTTGGTGCAAACCTGTCTGAGCCGCGCCATTCCCTGAATGCACTGCTTGCTCACTTCCTCGGGCTATGCCAGCACACGTTGCATCCATTCATCATGCCGCCCCTTGCTCCTTCAACCCCATGCAGTCCCAGCTGGACTTCAGCGGCGGTCTGGGAGGCGACCTGCTGCTGGATATGGGTGCTGGCACCGACCCGCTGGGCCTGCTGTCCCCCGCACTGCTGACCCGCCACCAGCAGGCGCCAGAGTCGCAGCAAACGCAGGCGGCGCCCCTGCGCCCCGGCAGCGGGCTGAGCAGTGTGCGGCCCGCCCCCCTGATGCACACCAGCAGTGCAGGGACGTCCAACCTGGCCGCCGGCCGTGCCTTTGCCGGCACCTACGCCAGCCAGGCGCCAGCAGCCAGCAGTGTGCCTGGGCGGCGCAGCGAAGTGGGTGAGGCGTCCTTCCTGCGCTCCCCAGGCCTGGGTGGCACCTCACGTGTGCCTGCCCTGTTCAAGTCACCAGAGGAGCAGCGGGCAGCTGGACCGCAGACCCACACCCTGGCCACACAGCCGCAGCGCCAGGAGCAGCGCCGCCCCTCCCTCTTCTCTCCTGGCTCCCTTAGTGTGCCGTCCTACCGCGCAATCGCCAGCCCCACCACGGCAGCCGCCGCCGCCAGCATTGCGCGCAGCAGCAGCCAGCCGGCAGGGGCTGCCGCCGGAGCGGCTGCTGCTGCGGGCTACGGCGGCGGCCGCAACCTGGTGACTGTCCAGTCTGGCAGGCTGGAGTCCTTGGACTGCTACCTGGCTGAGGTGGGTTTGATGGAACTGGTTGGTTCAGCCTAGTTCCAGTGAATGCATAGAAAGGAGTGCAGCGCAGGGAAGTGAGGCATCATAGCCGAGACCTGTACTATGCACTCCCTGCCTCAACGCCACATCGGCAAGTGCCCCATTACAAACTGAAACAGCGTCCCATGCCCATCCCTCATGCCGCAGCTGCACCGCACGGGGCGTGAGGTGGCCACATACACCGGCTGCGTGCCCGGCCTCGGCACTGAGCTGGCGCTGCCAGCGGCGCCCGAGGCGGCGGCTGGCCTGCGTGCCCGCCTGGTGGAAGTCGTGCGTGGCTTCTGTGACGGCATTCGGGGGCAGCAGGGCGGCCAGGAGGGGCTGGGCGATATTCTGGTGGCCCTGCGCCTGGGACCCCTGGCCCAGGGGGAGGCGGGACTGGTGGTGGCAGCCGCCGCCGCGCGCTGGCACCCCGCCATGGCGGCAGTGCAGCAGGCAGTGGCCCACCTGCAGAGCATTCAGCTACAGTGAAACAGGAGGGACAATTGCCATTCGAAGCGTGCCCGCCTCCCCAAACCCAACACCGTTCTGTCTGCACTCTGCATGTCATTGCTCTGCATGTGATTGCATTCTGCATTGGGATCCTTCATTCTTGCCGCCTGGCCGCAGAGACCGGGCGGGCGCTGGTCGGTAACGTGTTGCATTGTTTGTTGTGAGATGAACTGCTCAGTGCTGCAGGCGAGGCACGCCTCTCGAAGCAAGGGAGGCACGAATTGTTGGGCGCGGCAGTGGTCGGAAAAGGAAACTGCCGGGCGGAGCAATTGGGAGGGGTACGAGAGTCAGCGAGCTGGACAGAGCCGCATGGCTGCTGGGCAAGCGGGGCGGCGCCAGCTGGGCAGCCGCTCCATGGGCATTGGTGGTACAAGTGCTGAGTGGGCAGACAGCAGCAGCACAGGGTGGTACACTGGTGGTATAGAGGCGCCGGGTGCCAGCGGCGGCGTGAATCGGTCGCGAGGGACAAGCGAACAGACTTGAAAACGCGGAGGGATGCAGCAGTGACAAGACAGGCCGGAGGGGGGTTGCTGCAGTCCAGTCAAATCCAGATGGAGCCAAACAGCAACACGGGTAGAGCAAGCGTACTCGTTGGGTTTTTTGGGTGGGGAGGTGGAAAGAGACAGCCGGGCACAAGCAGAGCAATCTACAACACAGGGCGGTGGTGGCGGCGGAAGGGATACAGGTGCCCGGCTAGTGACAGCAAATGGACAACCAGCGTGAGGGATGGAGAAGATTATGACGACAGCTAGGGATGGGGGAAGATAAAGTCGACAGCTAAGAGGGACGGACGGAGGCTGCATCCTTGTGGCCGCAGCATCGAGGGGCCCAACTGAACATCATTACCAGCCAGCACCAGTGAGCTGCCGTGAAGGCGGAGCGGGCCGCAGCATGCAGCAGCCAGGCGTGCAGCGTCAAGGGGGTGCAGCAAGTGGCCAGCCAGGGCTCAGCGGCGGCGCAGGCCCTTGTACCCGCGCCGCTCCTTGTAGCCGGGCTCGCTGCTGCCACTGACAAAGGTGCTGGAGCGCAGGTGGGCGCGCAGCACCTCTGTGTTCTCCAGCTCCATGTACCTGCCAGGGGAGGGAGGGCAGCAGAAAGGTTAAATGACGGCGGGGCTGCCAGGGAATCAGGATGGCTTGGTTGCTGGTTGCACGAGGCTGCGATTGGAAGCATTGCTTGCAGCAGGCCTTCAGCATGCACGCATGCGTTCAGCACACGGCCGCACACAATCCCCAGGCCACACACAATCGTGCCGATGCGACCACTGACTACAGCTCCAACCTGAGCACCCCAACCAGACCAAACCGCCCAGCCGCCCACGCCTCACTTGGGGAACTTGAGCATGGACTGGCTCATGGCCGCCCGGATCTCAATGATGCGGTGCGCCAGGTTGGCAGGCTCAATCTTGTGCACCGTGTCGGTGGACGCGTCGTGCACCTCGCTGTTGGGCTGCCGCATCAGCTCCGCTAGGAACTGCGGGGGTTGGGTGCGAGGGCAGGGGTAGCGACTGTGAGAGATGCAGAGGTGCACGCAGGCAAGGTCCAGCGGGCAGCATGCAGCTGGCAGCCACACAGACCTTACGCTGACCTGTTGCCTCACCTTGTTGCCCTCAGACGGCGGGTGCGCTGCTAAATAGTTGTGCAGCCACTGCTGCTTATAGCCATCCAGCTCCTGCGGCGGAGGACATTCACGTCGGACGCAGTTGCATTTCTTTCCTTGCATTCTAGAAGGGGCGGGCCCTGCCCGCACAGCTAACAACCGCAGGCGTGCCGGCAAAGCGCACTGTCCACCCCCCCCCTTCAGTCAGCCAGCCGCCCCGGCCCCGCCGCACCCCGAGCTGGGTCAGCAGCCGCTGCGCCGCCTTGCTTGTCAGCACCTGCGGGATGGGCACAGGAAAGCGGTTGAATGAATCGCAGTCAGGCTGAATGAGGGCATTACCCGTGCGGCGCTTGCAAGCGGTGCATTGGGAAGGGAGCGCGAGGGGCCCCAGGGGGAGCACGCACCCGCAGCACCAGGTTGGCTGTCTCACGATCGTAGCTGCTCCAGTCATCATGCTCGCCACCTTCATCGTAATTGCTGCGATCCGCCCTGCAGCAGCAACAAGATCGGGCGGCGGGGTGCACTCGCTTGAGTGGCGGCAGTGGCGGCGGCAGTCAACTTGCCACGCCGCTGCTGCCTGGGGCCTGCGCAAGCTCCACCTGGCTGCCATGCGTCTCCTGGACGCTGATGGGTCGCGGAGGGAGCAGTGCGCGGCTCGGAAGGGCTCACTCAGCTGCAAACAAAGGCCGCACACAGTGCCGCGCGGCCTGATCACGCCTCTAGATGATGCCCAAGCTCACTCACCACTTGTTCAGCTCGTTGGCCCGCACGCACAGCCGCGCAGGGCGGGAGCGCGCCGGCAGGCGCTGGGCGGCTGCCAGCGGCGCTGTGCTCCCCAGGCAGCGCCGGGCATGGCCTAGGGGTGTCGCCGAGAGCGCCAGGGGCGCCAGGGCTCTGCTCATGGCTTGTTTTAGCGCGCGGGTGCAGTGCAGCGCACTGCGGGTGTAGCGAGGCACTGATCTGAGCACCGGCAATTGGGTTTGCGACAGCAGGGGATGGGTGGCCGCATTTTCACGGCGCGCTTGCATGGGCTGGTTTTGGGAAGTCTGCACCGCTTCTTTCAGCCCGAGTCGCATTCTATTTCAGGCGCAATCACAACAGCGGCTGACAGCTGCAACGCCAGCCAGCCACACCCCACCCCGCCGCACCACCCGCCACCAAACTCGCTCTCGGACGCCTCATCGCCCCACCCTACAGCGCCTCAGGCATGAGCGCCAGGAGGAGAGGCCGCCCCCGGCCCGCGGCAGAGCCGCCCTGGCCGCCGGGCGGCTCGCCGCCCTCTCCGGCGCCGGCGCTGGCACCTGCGGCGGAGACGCCACCACGGCCGCCGCCGCCACCACCCACCAGCGTGCGGCGCGTGGGAGGCGGCTTCGAGTACTTGCGCAGCGAGCGGTACACCGAGGCTGCCGCAGCGGTGGCCGCATACGACACATACCGGGCGCTACCGCCCGGCGGCGGGCCGCACACAGCGACCGACGTGGCTGTCCTGGCGGAGATTCTGCGGACGGCAGAGGCGGAGCTTGACAGTGGCGGGGACACGGCCGGTCTGCAGCAGGTGCGGTGGCAGCGTATACAGTGGGCTTGCCCGCCGCATTCCCTGCCAGGTTGCGACTGCTGGCCCGCCAAGCACAACCTCAAGGGGGCAGCTCTCCCCAAGCACGCTCACTGCCTCCCCCCACCGCCCTCCCTGCAGGCCACGCTGTCCCAGGTACTCCGTGCCTACCAGCGCGTGCTGGCGGCCGCGGGGCTGGACCCTGCAGCGGACACACGATACTACCGCACCCTGCTGCGCCTCAGCCTGGACCCCGGGGAGCCCTGCTGGTGGGGCCGCCTGTTCAGGGAGATCGCCGCCAATTGCAGGTGCGGCAGAATGGCTGGGATGCAGCACTGTGGGGAAGAGCTTGATTCCTGCCTTGCAGCAGCAAGCTGGGCGCTTTGCAACCCTGCTTACCTACACCAGCGTTTGCAAGCTGTACCCAGTCTCCACACCTGCTTGAGCACGCTTCCCACCCACCACATTCCATGCCCGTTCATCGCAGGCGCTACGGCACGCCGCCGGAGCAGCAGCAGGCGCTGATGAGTGTGCTGCTACGCTGCCGTGTTGGTGGCTCGTCTGCAGTGCCAGAGCAGGCGACGCACTACCCAGGTGCAGCAGAGTGGGCCCAGGAGGTCGTGGCAGCCAGCCGGCCGGGCAGTGCTGCGGCAAATGGTGCCCTGCCGCCGCCGCTGTGGACCGACCCGCCAGTCACGAGCGAGCTGTGTCCGCAAGAGCTGCCCCGCTCAGCCCAGGCTGCCTCCTTGCCAGGCGTTGTGGCAGTGGGTGCTGGGCTGGAGCCAGCAGCCAGCTTTGCGAGCTTGCCTCCGGGCCTGGAGGTGGATGCGCAGCGGGCGCGCAGCTTGGGGCAGGCGGTTGCAGCATGGCAAGCGGCAACAGCTCCCACAGCTGCACCACAGGGCTGTGGCGGTCCTGCAACGTCGCTGTTGCCCAGGCACCTACAAGAGCAGCAGGTGTCTGGCCCGGACGAGCAGCAGATGCAGCAGGCGCTGCTGGCCTGGCAGTCGGCCAGCCTGGCTGCTGCGCCAGAGCAGCAGCAGCAGCACCCACAGCAGCAGCAAGCTGCGCACCCTGGCATGGGAGCAGACATCACGGCAGAGTCGCCCAGTCGTGCTTCCGTCGAAAATGCTGTCGCTGGCTGCTCTCGCCCAAACTCAGCTGGGCGGTCTCACAGCGTGTTGCTGCGTGTGGCTGTGCCAGCAGCGTCGGCGGCTCAGCCAGCATGGCCTCCTGCGGCTTTCGAGCCCCCCACCTCCTCCTTTACCAGCCCTGCACACCCACAGCCTGCATATCCTGTGGCAGCGCAGCCGCCCTGGGCCCCATGGCTGTCCAGCCAAGCCAGCCCGCCACCCAGCAGCGTGCACAGCAAATATCCCCAGGTGTGGCACACGCCTGAGGCGCCCGGCGGCCCGGCAGGCATGTTCACGACCAGCTGGCCCGAGCCAGAGAGCCCCCGCATCCTGGCATACCCAGAGCCAAGCGGCATGGACTGTGTGGCTGCACCACCTCCAGCACTTGCATCGGGTGCAGCTCTTATGGCAGCAGCAGCGCCTGGCAATGGCCCCGGGACAGCCGTAGCTGCCACCTGTGCGGAGCGCATGCAGGCGCTGCGTGAGTGCCTGGTGGCATGGCGCCGCCTGGCCAGCGCTGCCACAGCCGCCCAGAGAGCTGCAGAGCTGCGGGGCTGCGCTCGAGCAGAGGACTTCTGGGAGGCACGCCTGCTGCAGCAGTGCTTTGGGGCATGGCGGCACCAATGCGTGGCGGTGCAGGGACAGCTGAGCAGCACAGCGCAGCGGCACGCATTTGTCAAGGTAAGTACTGGGCTGGAGCGGGGGCATGAGTTGGGGCAAACATGGCAGGATTCCAGCCTCAAGGTGGGTTGATGCGGTTGGGCATGCAGCCTTACTGTAAACACAACGCTGCCTGACTGTGCCTTCCTTCATTGTGATATGCAGTGGCGGTATGTGACACGCAGCGCTGCGCTGCGCGACCGCCATGCCGCCCTGCACTACAACGGCAGCATGCTGAGGACAGCCCTCAAGGTGAGGCTAGGGCTGGGTGGGTAGCTCACGTCTATTGCAAGGTCAAGGAGCGCACTGCTGAGGGCCATGCCTTGTCATCTGATACTGCCCCTCTCATATGCCACCCTGCCTCTTCGCATTGGCACAGGCATGGCAACTGCGCGCCATGCGGAGGCGTGCCAAGGGTCTCAAGTGTGTGGCGGCTCTGTCTCACTGGCAGGGGCACACCCTGCAGCAGCAGTTTGCAATGTGGCGCTGTGCAGCCGCCGAGGCTGCAGCCAGGGAGGGCACGGCCGCCACCCACCACCGCTCCACCTGCCGGCGGCGCACCCTGGTGGCTTGGCGGCAGCAGGCGCACCGGCAGGCGCTGCTGGCTCGCTGCCGGGAGGCGCTGGCACAGAAGAGTGCGGCCACTCTGCTCCGGGCGCACCTGCGTGCCTGGCTGGCCGTGACTGACACACAACAGCAGCGCCGTGAAGTGCTGGCACGCTGCCTGGTCCGGCTCGCCACCCGCCAGCTATCCAGCGCTTTCTCCTGGTGGCGTGAGCTGACTCGCAAGCAGCTCGTTGCACGGCGCTGCGCCACACGCCTTGTTCAGCGCCACGCAGCAGCAGCCATGCAGCAGTGGCGCAGCTGGGTGGGAGAGCAGCAGGCCAAGCGTGAGCTGCTGGCCACCTGCGTGCGGCACATGCAGCAGGGCCGCATGGCTGCAGCCTGGCAGGTGTGGCGAGGCCGGGTGGCCTCCTGGGCACAGAAGCGGCAGACGGTGGAGCGCTGCGTTGCGCTGCTGAGGTGAGGCAGTAAGGATTTTTGCCAGCCGAGTTGTTTGTGAGGATGAGTTGCCAACGTGTTTGCGTACTGCCACTGTGCCAGTCCGGAAGCTGTTCGTGAAGCAGCAAGAGCTCCCTTCTGTCCACTCCATGCAGCCACGGCACGCTGGCGCGCTGCTGGCGCCGCTGGCAGGAGGCGGTGATGCTGCAGCACCACAAGTCAGCCCGCCTGCAAGCTGCCGTGGGCCACTGGCGGGCCGCGAGTCTGGCCGCCGCCTTCTCTACCTGGAGGCAGGCAGCCGACGGGGCTCGGCAGCTGCGCAGCAAGACAGCCGTGGTGGTGGCCCGCATGCAGCACCTGCAGCTGGCTGCATCGCTGGCTGCGTGGCGGGAGGCCTGCGGCCAACAGGCCGCCAAGCGGGAGTGTCTCCAGGCTTGTGTGGCACGCCTGCAGCAGGGCGCCGCTGCACGCTGCTTCGCCAGCTGGAGGGAGGCATTGGCGCAGCGTGCACAGCTGCGGTGTACGGCGGAGCGCTGCATCCTGCGGTTGCGCCGGCTGATGCTCAGCCGGGCATGGGAGCAGGTAAGTGAGCAGGGGAACTTGCAGGCGGAAAGCTGCATGTCTTGCCGCCTGATCCAACAGTACATGCACTGCGCTCCACTCAACAGCTGCACGCTGCACTCAATGGCTTGCAGTGGCGGGCGTACATTGCATCCAAGGCCACCCGCTGGGCCATCGTGGAGGGCTTTCAGCCCCGCCGCCACGCTCGCATCCAGCGCGAGTGCTTGGCCGCCTGGCAGGCTGCGGTGGCGGAGGAGGCGCGCATGCGCACAGTTGTGGCGCGCCTGCGTCACGGCACAGCTGTCCGTGTGCTGCAGAACTGGCAGGTAGGCATTCATGGGCTGCGGCTATTCTGATTGCTGGGGACAAACCGCAGCTCTGGGACACGATGCTCGAAGGTTGACTTTCCACCAGGCAATCCCACTCTTGATGTGCCTCTTTTCCCTCTGCAGGCCGTGGCCCAGGAGCGGCGCAGGCTGCGTGAGGTGATGCACCAGGTGGCTAGCCGCCTGGCCAACCAGGCTCTCTGCCGAGCCTTAAGCAGCTGGCGGGCCTGGGCAGCAGAGCAGCAGGAGCAGGGTGCCAAGCTGCAGGCAGCTGTGGCCCGCTGGCGGCAAGCCGCCCTGCGGGCAGCCTGGGACAGCTGGGCAGCAGGCGTGCAGGCTCGGCAGCAGAAGCGCCAGCTGCTGGAGAGCGCGCTGCAGGCCATGGTAAGCTGCCGGCTGCGGGCGGCTTGGGCAGCATGGCAAGCATTTGTGGCCGACCGGCGTACGGCAGCCGAGCGACTCAGGGCTGCTGTGGCCCTTTGGCGGGTCAGCCGGCTGCGGGCGGCCTGGGCTGGCTGGCTGGCATATGTAGAGGCACGGCACGCCAAGCGTGCGCTGCTTGCCACCGCGGTCAGTCGTCTGCTGAACCTGCAGGCAGCGGCTGCATTCGCTGGCTGGCGCCAGGCGGCGGCCCAGCAGCGCCTCAAGGCAGCCAAGCTGCTTGGTGCTGCCTGCTTCTGGGCCAACCGGCGCCTGGCTGTTGCCTTCCAGACCTGGAGGGAGCGCGCTGAGACAAAGTGAGCGATGCGGATCTTGGGTTGATGCCATTGTGGGCAGCGTCTGGCCTTGCATTTGGTCGCAGGAAACGTGCACTTGCTGTGCCTCTCAAGTGCAAGTTGGCACCCACAATGCTGTGGTCCACTCCCCACCGATGCCCTGCAGGCGTGCCTTGGCTGCCAAGATGCAGGCTGCTGTGGCTGTCCTTACAAACCGGACTTTGGCGGCCGCCTTTGCCGGCTGGCGTGATGCAGCTGCCCGCAGAGCCGCCATGCGTCAGACACTGATGGCCTGCCTGGCCCGGATGCAGCTGCGCGCAGTGGCAGCCGCTTGGTCCAGCTGGCGCGCATTTGCGCAGGAGCGGCAGTGCAAGCGGGAGCGGCTGGCTGCTGTGGTGCGGCACTGGCAAAGCGGGGCGCTGGCCAAGGCACTGCAGGTGGGTGGCTGAGCGGCCCGTTGAGCAAGTGCGGTAGACTGCGGTGCCAGTGATGTTCACATAGAAAGTGTGGGCTTTCCTTACATCTCTTCAGCTCCCCTCTTGTGATGCTGCAGGCCTGGCGGGTGGGTGCTGCGGACCAGAAGGCACGCATCGCCAAGCTGCTGGCTGCTGCCCAGCGCTGGCACCAGCCGCTGCTGGCCGATGCGTTCGCCGAGTGGCTGGACCAGGCCCGCGCTCGGCGGCTGCTGGCTGCCCAGGTGCAGACGGCCATTGCACACTGGCTGAACGCCTCGCTGGCGAGAGCCTTCAACACCTGGCGGCATAAGGTGGGCAGCGATGGAGGGGGTTTGTGGTTGGCCGCTATGCTTTCATCTCACTGCGCTTTCAGGTTCCAAGTTGGGCAGAGCAGCTCGTACACCAAACACAAACCTTGGATTCTGAAGCACGCACCCCTGGCGCTGGGTTGCTTGTGGTGCAGGTGTGGAAGGACAAGGCGCTGCGCAAGGCGGCTGCCTTCTTCAGCTGCCACACTACCGCCAAAGCTTTCCAGGTGAGAGGGGCGTCCCGTTTGACTGCTCTCACTTGTGCACACGGGCAACGCAAGTGCTTTCTATTGGTTTATTGGTTCAGGCTGGCCTGCTGACATCCACCCCAGCGCCCTGCTGCAGACCTGGCGGGAGCACAGCGCCTACCACAAGCAGCTGGCGCACGTGGGCGAGGCAGTCCTGGCCCGCTGGCGCTGGTCGCAGCTGGCGGCTGCGTTCGACGGTGAGGCATTCTACACGTCGAGCACAATGTGACTACACATTTCCGTGGGATTGCTTTGCATGAGCATTTCAGATGCAGTCCCCTGTGCACTAAGCACCTGCTCTCCACCCTGGCATGCTTCTTGCAGCCTGGCGTGACGCAGCACAGCGCCTGGCCTACCAACGGCATGTGGTATCGGCGGCTGCGGTCCGCCTGCGGCAGCGCGACCTGTGCTGTGCCTGGGCAGCTTGGCGGCAATGGGTCGTGGAGAAGCAGCAGAAGAGCGCTCGACTGGAGCGGGCGGTGCACAGCTGGCGGCAGGCGGCCCTGCAAGCTGCCTGGGCCAGCTGGGGTGAGGGCGCGCAGCGACAGCAGCAGAAGCGCGGTCGCCTGCAGGCGGCGGTTCACTTGTGGCAGCGGCACCAGCTGCGGTCAGCTTGGGCAGCCTGGCAGGAACACTGCGCCTTCCGACGGCACGCACGGACAATGCTGGCTCGTTTCACGCAGCAGGGGCTGGCCAGGGCCTTCAACAGCTGGAGGGAGGCCGCATCTCACCATGCTCAGCTGGCTGCCAAGCTGGCGTCTGCGCTGGCACGCATGCGCAACCGCACGCTTGCTGCTGCCTTTGCAGGTGAGCAGTGTTGTCGTGGCCGAGGTGGGGCCACCCACGTCCTGTTGCAGGCACTTGTGTTGTGAGGTAGAGCAGCACTTGACGCATGCTTCCCATTTCCGCTCCACATCCCCTCCAGCCTGGCGCGAGGCACTGGTGGTGCGCCACCTCAAGAGCCAGCAGCTGGAGGCAGCGGTGTCTCGCTGGGTGCACACCACGCTGGCAGCTGCCTTTGCCCAGTGGCGCGACTTTGCTTTCGAGCAGCAGGGGCTGCGCCGTGCGGCTGCATTCTGGATGCAGGGCGCGTTGGCTTCCGCATTCTCACAGGCAAGCATTGCCATGTTTTGGGCTGGGGCTGGTGCACAGTATTTGTTATAGCAAAGCACGCGTTGAGTTGCGTGTGCAGCCCACACATTACCAGCTAACCCCTCGGATGCCTCTCTCCTGGCCTGCACTGCAGTGGCGGGCGGTGGCGTCGCTCAAGTGCCAGCAGCGCTCCAAGGTGGAGGGCTGCCTGCTGCGCCTGCTGCACCGCCAGCAGGCGCTGGCCTGGAGCCAGTGGCGCGCCTGGGTGCAGCACAGGTGGGCACAGGGGGCTGGTAGAGTTATCCCAGTGGACCAGTTGCATAGAGGATGGAGCAATCGAAAGCTGTGGATCGGTGCGAGTCCACAGCTGAATGTCACACGTGACCTGGCATGCGCGCTGCGCCCCTGCTTTCAATGCAGGGCTGCCAAGGTGCAGGCAGACTTGCACCGGGAGCGCCACCTGATGGCCATCTCGCTGAGCGCCTTCAAGGCCCCACTGGCCCGCAAGGCAGTGGCCGAGGCCTGCCTGCGCCGGCTGCTCAACCGCCAGCTGGCGGCGGCTTTCTCTGCCTGGTGCGAGCAGACAGGGGCCAGCCGTGCCCTTGAGGCAGCTGCAGCAGACAAGGGGTGGGCCGTGGTGCTGCGCATGCAGAACCAGCTGCTGGCTGCGGCGCTGTCCGCATGGCGTGCTCACGCTCAGCTCAACCGCCGCCTGCGGCAAGTGCTGCGCCGCATCCAGCACCGCAGCCTGCTGGCAGCGCTGCACAGCTGGCGGGACTGGACAGCGCGCATGGCACGCGCTCGCCAGCTCATGCAGCGCTCCCTGGCGGGCACGCAGGCCTGGGCGTTTGCGGTGTGGCGCGAGGCTGCAGCTGTTGGGGCTGAGGCACGCTGGGCCCTGGAGCAGGTGGGTTAGGTGGCAGGCTGGGACAGCAAGGAGCTGTGAAAGAGCTACGAAACGGTGCGTTTCCGCTTAATGCTGTTTTCCCAAACCTGAACTCCCCACTCTGCCCTGCCTCTTCGCTTTCTTGCCAGGCTGCTGAGGCTGAGGGCCGCACCGGACGCTCCACCCCCAAAAAAGTGCTGTACTCGCTGCTGGGAGACCATGACCGTGCCCTGCTCATGCACTGCTGGGCCGGCTGGGCCGGCGCCGCAGCTGAGCGCCGCCGCATGAGCGAGCTGACGATGCAGGCATACCGGCATCTCTACTTCGCACTGGCCCGCCGCTGCTTCGCTGTGCTGAGGTGAGGCACCTGTGTGCTGTGCCTGGGTGGTGCATTCATCAGCAAGGCTACAGGCCAGCTTGACATGTAAGGCAACACCTTTCTTACGCCAACCCGTTGCTCCCCCCTCCCAACCATGCCAGGCACCATGCTGAGCAGCAGCGCCGCCTGCGGTCGGCGGTTTCCAAGTTCCGGCACGCCGCGCTGTGCAAGGCGTGGGCCAGCTGGCACAGCCATGTGCAGCACCGGCAGGTCAGGAGCGCCATGCTGCAGCACTGTGTGCGGCTGTGGGCCGGCAACACCACCATTAAATGCTGGCTTAACTGGCGCGCCTATGCTGCGGCCAAGAAGCGGCAGCGGGCGGCCACTTGCACGGCCGTTGACCACTACCGCTGGCAGCTGCAGCGGCGGGCGCTGCTGGCGCTGTGGCTGGCTCGCCTGCACGGGCAGGAGCAGCGGTGGCGGGCGCACCTGCTGGAGGGGCACATGCAAGGCTGGTGAGCAGCATCGCAATAGCTAGGTTATTGAATGAGATCAAAACTGCATGTTGCCTTGCACACGTGATCAGCTGCGCCAAGCTGTAGTCATGGCTCCTCCCATGACTGGATGGATCTGCAGGCTTGTAGCCGTCCGCTTCCAAGCCTGGCGCGCCGCTGCGGCCCGGCAGGCCCACCTGCGTCGAACGGTGCACCAGCTGGTGGCAGCCACCACCCTGGGCCGCCTGCAACGCTGCATGACGATGTGGCGCTGGTGGGCGGCTCGGCAGCGCTACATGCGCCAGGTAAGCCTGAATGCGCCTGGTGCATTGGTTGTTATGTCTGCTGTCATGCGGCTTCGGTCTCCAGACAGGACGCCCATGAGTTTCCCGGATTCAAGCCTGGGTTCCACCATGCTTCTGTTTTTGGCTGCAGGTGGCCCACAGCTTTGAGCTGCGCCACCTGGGATGGTGCTTCTCTGCCTGGCGGCAGCAGGCGGCCCTGTCTCGCCAGCTGCGGGCAATAGGGACTGCCGCTGCGAGCCGCCACCTTGCACGCACGGCACACCAAGTCTTCCAGGTGTGTGGTTCTTGGAAACACATGATGGGGCCTGATTATGCATTTGCTCTCCCTTCTTGCACGTGCAGTCTGTTCAATTGCCACCCTGCCCGCCTTGTTGTGCAGGCGTGGCGTGAGCTTGTCCCCCTGCTGCGCCGCAAGCGCACCATCCTGGCTGCCGCAGCCGCCCGCCTGCAGCACCGCAGCCTGTCTGCTGCTTGGGCCAGCTGGCGCCTGTTTGTTGCTGCCCGCCAGGCGCAGTGGGCGCGGGCGCTGTCGGTTGTGCGCCGCATGCAGCACGTCAGGCTGGCCTGCGCTTTTGCAGTGTGGCGGGAGGCGGCTGTGGCGGCAGCCAGCAAGCGGCAGCAGGCGCGCCGTGCCATTGAGTACTTTGCAGGCAGCACGCTGCGTCGCTGCTTTGACACGTGGCGCAGCAATGTGGCTGAGGGCCAAGCCGAGGCTGCGGCCGAACAGAAGCACATTCGCCTGCTGCTCCTGCGAGCCTTCATTGCATGGGAGGCGGCAGACAAGCAACGGCGTGCACTGCAACACAAGGGGCAGGCGGTGGTGCGGCGCATGAAAAACAGGTAGCTTGTGACAAGCAAAACATAGCGGGGTTGCTACTGCAAGCATGCTGCACCTTTAACTCCAATTCATGTGATGCTGTGGTGATGATACTCATCTTCATACTCTTCATGCAGGTTGTTGGCAGCAGCCTTCTCCCGCTGGCGTGTGCAATCCCAGGAGGCAGCTGAGTTGAGGCGGCGTGCCACGGCGCTGGTGGTCACCCTGCAGCAGCGCCTGCTGCGCGCTGCCTGGAATGCATGGGTGGAGCATGCGCATGGCAAGCGTGCAGCAGCACAGCTGGTGCAGCAGGCACTGCAGGGCCAGGCTGAGCGCTCGCTGGCCGCCTGTTTTGCGGCGTGGAGGTCCGTGGCTGCAGGCAGCGCCCGCCGTCAGCAGCTGCTACAGCAGGCCCTGGGCCGGCTGATGCAGCGCCAGCTCAGTGCTGCATTTGCGGGTTGGCGGCAGGCGGCTTCGCTGCGGCAGCACCACCGCCAGCTGTTGGAAGCCGCGGTCAGCAAGCTGGGTGGGCGGCGCCTGGCTGATTGCTTCCATGTTTGGCGCCAGTGGGCGGAGCGCAAGCAGGAGCTGAGTGCTGCCGAGCGAGCAGCACTTGAGGGCAGGCAGCGGCGACAGCTGGATGCCTGCTTCGGTCTGTGGCGGGCCACTGCCCATCGCCAGGCGACCGCCAAGCGCTGCTTGGCGGCCATCCGGCTGCGGCAGGCCAGAGCAGCATTCTCCACATGGCAGGCCGCGGTGGAGGACAGCAGGGCAGTGGCGGCCGCAGCTGCTCTGGCTCCCATGCAGCTGCACCGTGCGTTCCAGCGGTGGCAGGCGGTGCTGCACCTGGCTCAGCACAAGCGGCAGCGGGTGGAGAAGGCGGCAGCCTGGGCTTTTGGCAGCAGCCGGCAGCGCGCCTGGAAGGCCTGGGCGCTGTACGTGGCCCACCAGCGCAAGAAGCGCACAGCACAGGAGCGCTTCCGGGCTGGCATGCTGCGCCGCTGCCTGGCGGCATGGCAGGAGCGGGTGGCCTCCAAGCAGCGCCTGCGGGTGAAGCAGGAGCACGTGCAGGCGGTTGTCAGCTGCAGGCTGCTGGCTGCCACCCTGGTGGAGTGGCGCTGGGCTGCAGCGGCGGCCGCCTTTCTGCGCCGGTGCTACTGCTCACGCGCTTGGGCAGCATGGGCTGAGAAGGCTGCGGCTGCCAAGGTACGTAGGACGCTTGGACTGTACTAAGGAGCTTACTTGCAATTGCCCCTGCGTATTGAGCCGCCATGTTCAGCATGCCACTACCGCCCTGACCCCTTACCAACCATGCTGTCACCGCAGGCCAAGCGGGAGGCGCTGCGCCGTGCCGTCAACCTGCTGTCCCAGGGAGCCACGGCCCGCTGCTTTGTGGCCTGGCGCTCGCTGGCGGCGGCCATGGCGCTCAAGCGCACCGCCTTTGCGCGCAAGCAGGCTGCCATCCGCCAGGCAGTGGCCATTGGTGATGCCATTTTGCGGCAGCGACGGTGGGTGAAAACCTAGAGGGGGTGCTGGCGGCAGTCCATACCTATCCTTTTGTCATGTGACTCCCTGCGGTTTGTGTTCGCTTGGGCAGCCGCGTCCACCTGTGCAGTCGTGCTGCCATCACCCTTCCTCCCCCTTTTCCCAAGCAGGTGGGAGCTGGCGCTTGCCTGCTTCCAGGCCTGGCGCACCCGCACCCGCGTGTCCCAGCTGGTGCAGCAGCACTTCGAGGAGCGCCTGCGAGGCAGCCTGCGTGGCTGCTTCTGCCGCTGGGTGGCCCTCTGCGAGCACAAGGTGGGTTACTGCTGGGATGGTAGGTGTTGCGGAACTAGTCGCTCCTCATATCTGCCCAACACCTGCAAGCAGAGCTACATTGCATAATCAAACCCTCTTTCTGCAGCCAATGCGGCTGCCAAGACATACTGTCGTATCCTGCCAATGCTGCAGGTGCGGAAGCGCTACAAGGCAGAGCTGGCCCAAGAGCATTATGCAACAACCCTGCAGTGGCGGGCACTGTCCGCCCTGAGCGCCGCCCTGGTGTCTGCTGCTGAGGAGCAGCAGCAAATGGTCGAGGTGGCTGCTGCGTTTGCAAGCCACAAGGCGCTTGCTGCAGCCTGGCAGCAGTGGGTGGCATGGATGGACCTCCAGCAGCTGCGCCGCGAGCGCTTGGCAGCCCTGCTGACCAACCTGGATGACGGCCCAGCGCCTGGCAGGCAGCAGCTGGCGCTCGGCTGGCAGCGCTGGCGCCAGGCGGTGCAGCGGAGCAAGCGGCTGGCGGCTCTGGCAGATGAACTGGCTGGCCGGCGGGCGACAAAGCTGCTCGCTCAGGTGCTGGATGTGTGGGCGGCCTACACACGCGCCATGCGAGTGGACCCAGACCCTGGCTCGCCATTTGCTTCGCCGCGAGAGCCTGGCCAGGACGAAGCGCTGGTGTTCGACCTGGCGGAGCTGATGGCCGGGGGACGCGGCAGCAGCAGTGAGGAGAGTAGCAGTGAGGAAAGCAGCGGCAGCCCCGCCACCAGCTGTGGCAGCGGTGGCAAGACAGGTGATGGCGGGCGTGCTGTCGGCTATACCAGTCTCACTGTTGCAGCCACGGGGAGTCCAGTAGTGTCCATGGCTGCAGCTGAAACGCCGGCTGATGAGGCTGGACGGCAGCAGGAGCAGCGCAAGCGGTGGGGTCTAGATGTGCGCTTGTTCTGCAGCACCCGCTGAGAACAGATCAGGTGTGTGCTCTGGGGGCCGCTGGGCAGCGGCACTTTACGGGGGTGGCGGGAGCCAAGTTGAGCAGTCACATTTGTAACAGATTGATTGACGACAAGGTTGTGGCTCGCAGGCTTTCAAACATCAGTGCAAGCAGCGGCGGGAACATGAGCGGCAGAAGCTCACATGCCGCGAGCCGTGTGGGTGAGCAGGGCAGAATACGAAGCGTTCTCATCTTGCAGAGGCGGCGCCCCGTTCTGCTGCGCCGCTCCGTCACCCTGCTGCGCTGCTGCTGCCCCCTCTGTTGCTGCCACTGGCACTGGCTCCGGCAAGCCCAGCAGTTGGAACACCTGGGCACGTGCGGGGCGTACTGCAGCCAGCGGGCCATCCCAGGCGGTACCCTCCACCAGCTCAAGGGCGGCCTCCACATCCTGGCTGCCGTCCTCCGCAGGCTCAACGGTCAGCAGCATGGTGTACAGCTGCTCCGCGGCGTAGCGCCGCACCTGTGGTGGTTAAAGGGGGCATATGGGAGCGCAGGGGGTGGGTGGCAAGGAGACACGTGGAGAGGACAGGTGGTAGTTTCAACTTGCCACGGCCTGGCCAATGCATGAGCCCCAAACCCACCTTGGGATAGCGGTTGGCCAGCAGTATGAGGGCCGAGCGCAGCGCGGCCGAGCGCACAGGCTCAGTACCACCCGCCAGCTGGCACAGCACGCCCGCTGCGGCGTGCAGGCGCGGCACGTCGGTGCACCCCTTGATCTCTTCACGGACCAGCTCCAGTAGCTGTTGGGCGGTGGTGTAAGGACAGGGAAAGGAGGGAGTTGAAAGGGACATCACCACCAGCAATGCCAGCAAAAGCCGGCTGCTTTATAAAAGGCGTGCAGACACCCCCCCTACAATCCACCACCCGCCACCCCTCTGCCCACCTGCTCAGGGAAGCCAGATTCAGGCGGCTGCAGGTCCCGCACCGCCGTCCGGCTCAGCAGCAGGTCGGCGGTCAGCAGCAGCGGCGTGCACATGCGCCCGCCGCGGCGCTGGCGGCGCCACAGCGTCAGCAGGTTGCCGCCCAGCTCCTCCAAGGCGGGCAGGTCCTCCTGGGAAGGGCGGGCAGGGAGCAACCGGTGAGCAATGTGCGGCCCAGCAGGGCAGGTGAGGCAGCCCATCTGTCCATGGCCAAGCAGGCAGCAAGGGATAGTGCAGGCAGTTCCGCAACCCGCTGCACCAAACCCCCACCCACGCACCTGCAGCTGCTCCTGCACCGCATCCGCCAGGGCGTTGCCCGCCGCTGCCGACAGCTGCGCATCCAGGCCGCCGATACTGAAGGTCAGGCCCTCGAGCAGCGTCTGCTGCAGTGGCGGGTGCACAACGAGCGCTGCCAGGGGCGGCAGCGCCTCCAGGTTGCTGAACTGCTCAAGCGGCCGCCCCTGTACCGCCTCCGCCAGCTGTGCAGCCATGGGCACCCCCGCCGCCTGTGCCGCGGGCAGCAGCCGCTGCATGCAGGCGGCCGCTGCCTCTCGCATGCGGGCGATGCGCTCTAACGCTTGGCGCAGCATGGCCAGCAGGGCGTGCTGAGTCAGCTCTAGCAGGTGCGGCAGCTGGCCGGGCTGCTGCGCAGCGGCCGGCAGCATCAGGGGCAGCAGGCGGGCAAGCCCCTCCATCGCCGCCTCGCGCACCCAGCTGCCCACATCGCCCCTGCAGGCAGGCAAGGCAGCGAACAGAGCGACGGGTTTGTGGGGTTGAACAGGGAAGCAGGCAGCTAGACAAACAGCATGCAGCAGGCAAGCTTGCGTTCAATGGCAGCCAGGTGGGCACAATTGATTGCAAGCCCCACCCACCTGTTGTCTATGCTGTAGTCCTCCAGCGCAGCCAGCAGCGGCTGAATCACGCCATCCGCGACTTGCTGTAATGCCTCGGCTGGTATGCTGCCGCCACCCAGCTGCGCCTCTCCCCTACTGCTGCCGCTGCTGCTGCTGCTGACGCCCTCTGGTGGCTGGCCGAGCAGCGCCAGGGCCACGGCTGTGAGGGCCTTGACAGCGTTCACCCGTGTTTCTGCATCCCGGCTTTCAGCTGCCTCCTCTGGCACGCTGGCTGCCGCCAGGGCCGCAAGCACAACCGCCACCTGCGGCTGCAGCAGCCAGCGCGGCAGCGCGCCCAGCGCAAGGGCACCTCCACGCCGCGCCGCCACATTGCCAACCTCTTGCAGGGCCGCCACCGACTGCTGCACCAGTTGCTGCTGCGCCTCAGGCGCTGCATGCGGCAGGCAGTGCCCCGCAAAAGCTGCCAGGGCTGCCGCCGACGCAGCCTGAATCTCGGGCGCGGGGTGTCGCAGATTTTCCCGCAGCTGTGCATACAGGCACTGCTGCTGGTCGTCGCTCAGGGGCAGGCCTGTGGCGCAGGTGGTCTCCGCCAGTCGGCAGATGGCGCTCCGCATAATCTCTCCGCCCTTGCCCCGAGTCAGCCGGCCACGCTCAATGGACGGCACCACCTCGGCGGCGGCAGCCTCCAGCGCCGGCGGCAGCGCTGCGTTTGCAGCCCTGGGGCGCGAGGCAGGTGGTGGGCAGGGGAGCAGGGTGGGCACGTCAGGGGGCAGCCATGTCAGGCTGGGTCGACATGCAATTATGGATGCATAGCAGCTAGTCCCGCTGTTGGGGAAAGCAGGCACACAGCTGATAGATGCTGCAACAGCAACATTGCCCATTGAACAGGCCCACGCCCAGCCACCCAGCCTCACCTTAGGGCTGGCAGCAGCTCTGCCACAGCTGCCACTGCGCCGTGCCGCGCCTCGAGCACAGGGTCGGTGCAGAGCGGCAGCAGGAACGGCAGGGCCTGGTCCACGAAGAAAGCAGGGCGGTGCGGCACCAACGCTGTGGGCAGGCAAGGTGGGGGGGCGTGCAGTCGGGGTTTAGGCAGAGAGCGGCGCCAGGGACGCGCCTTGGTTGAAAGTGGAACCAACCTTGCCAGGTTAAGTGGGGCATCGGTGCATCGGATGCAACAGCCTGCCATGTTGCATCAACAGGCCTAAGTGCGCACCTGCCAGCGCCCGCGCCGCCAGCTCGCGCAGGCCCTTCTCCCAGTGGCGCAGCTTGGAGCGCAGCAGGTGCCAGGCCAGCGGCTCAAAGTACTCGGGGAAGCGGGCCACGTGGGGGGCCACAGACAGGTACGCCTGTGGCGAGGTGGAGTGAGGTGTTGAAGGCAGGAGGTTGGCGATGGACAACACGCATGCATGATGGAGGGGCACGGCAGCCCCTCTGTTGATATGCAGAATGGCCATTCCCCACTCACGTTTTGGCGCACAGACACGGTGAAATAGTCGGCGGTGGTCAGGATGTCGATGCCGTGCGGGAAGCTGCCCAGCCGACCCACACACTCCTGCGTTGATTGGGCAGGGGCGTTGTTGGGACAGGGGCGATGGCAGGGCGAGTTGGAGGTTCATTGGAATGGCAGTGATGACAACTGCATGATGCAAGGTGTGTGCTGCTGTATGTACTGCTGTGCCGGCAGGCCCACAACCACCTTCCATCCAGCATCGGCAGCACAAGGACCATCTGCCGATCAGCGCACCTGGAAGGCGGCAGCTGCAGCGCGCCGGCAGTTGACCTCCCGGTCATAGCAAGCCGTGGTGATGAGGGCTGGGGCCAGCGTGACAACTGAAGTACAAGGGTGCGGTACAGGATGGACAGGGGTATGGTTGGGGTGGCTCCTCAGCAGTGCAGCTGGATGATGGCGGCGCATGCAGCACCGGCGTCTTGCAGCGCAGCCCAACGCAATGACAGCACAGCAGATAAATCAACAAAGCTAGCATACACAACACCCGTGGCTCCCAGGGCTTCTGGCGAGTAGGCGCGGGCAAACGCCCAGCACACGTAGGCCGCAGCGTCGCGCACGTGCGCCCCCACGCTGCGTTGCATTTGGGGGGCAGGCCATGGGACATGGGCAGTACAGTGGTTGCATAGAGGCAGCAAGTGGCAGCAAGCACAAAGTTATACATGCCCTCAAGCCATCTTGGGATTGCACGCAATTAGCCGTGTGTATAACCACTGCATGCCCAGCTGTGCAAGCGCCCTGCAAGCGCAACCGCCCTGCAGCCCACCTGCAGGGTCCACGCCGCACATCATACTCAAGTGCCCGCACCACCAGAGGCGCCACCGTGGGCAGGCGCTCGGGCAGCAGCAGGCCGCGGCGCGCCAGCTCAGCCAGGCCCATGCAGCCGCCGTGCCACGCCGTGTCGCTGGCGCCTGCGCACGTGGGTGCAATGGATTGAAAAGAGCCGATGGTTGCTCAATTGGCCCTGGTGAACACATTCGCCCCCGCTCTGCACTTTCCACCGCCTGCTGTGCAACGTGCTCTTCTTGCAACCCTGCTGGGTTCCAGCCACCAAGCATGTCACATCAGTATCCGCACCACATGCTGTGTGCCTCACCTTGCGTGAAGAAGGCATCCAGCAGGGAGGCCACCACATCATCAGCCAGGTCCCTGGGCAGGCGCCCCGTCACTCGCCCCACGCCCTTGGCGGCGCTCCAGCGCACCACGGTGTCGCGGTCCTCCAGGCCCTGCAGCAGCGCCTCAATCACGCCTGCATGGCAGCAGAGACATGGTTGCAGGACAGCTGGGTGCAGGGTGGGTGTCAGGGCAGGCAGGGCGCTGGAAAGGCCAGGCATGGTAGCAGGACAGAGGGCAGCAGGCGCCAGCAGCCTTGCTGGCTCAATCCATACACGCAACACTGCCCAGCCGGCACCCCTCCCCACCTTCCAGCTGCTCGGCATGCTCCACATCCTCCTCTGCCTCAGCCTCAGCCGCTGCAGCCGCAGCCCGCTGCTGTGCCTCGGCCGCCGCCGCCTGGCTCGCTGCGCTGGCTGCTGTGCCGCCCGCCGCACCGCTGGGCGCGCTGAGGTTGGCGGCGATGCTGCGCTTCTGGCCCTTCTGGTAGCGCCAGGCCGCCACGCGGGGGCGCAGGTACACCAGTCCGATGCGCTGGATCAGCTTAACGGCCAGCTTCCTGCAAGCATGGCGCACAAACCAGGCTAGGTTGGTCGATGGCTAGCTGCTGCATGTTGAGATGCTGGGAGGCAAACCAGTCTAATACCTCCGACGCGACAAGACAGCATAGCAGGGACCACCAGAAGCCTGCCCCGCCAGCTCGCCTGGCCAGCGCATTCGTGGCCGCCAGCCGGCTGCCCAGCAGCTGCACCGCGTGCGGGAAGACACGGGCGGCGGGGCCCAGCAGCGCGGAGCGCTGGCCCAGCTTGAACAGCGTGGCAAACGCCAGTGCCGTGCCTGCAGGGCCGGCGGTAGTTGCAGGGGAGGCCTTCTTCAGGCAGCAAAGTTGGGCATCAGGGTACTCGAGGCATACAGTATGCAAGGCTGCCCAACTCATGCGACGCTTACAGCCTCCACCCCGCAACAGCAGCGCACCTGGCACCAGGAAGGAGGCGCGCTGGCTGTCGTCGGTGCCTGCCAGAGCCGCGCAGCCCCAGTCCAGGAAAGCAGCCAGAGCAGGCGCCATGTCAGGCCGCGTCAGCAGGCGGCCCAGCACCACCGCCGCCATCTCTCGCGTGCTGCCTGGGCTGGCCAGGTAGCGCTGGCACAGCTCCAGGATGGTGCCAACCAGGGGAGGGTAGGCTGGAGCAGCCGCGGACTCGGTGCCGCTGGCTGCTGCAGTGCTGCTCGCGGCTGCGGGTGCCGCAGCAAGCGATGAGTCCACAATGGCAATGTCGAATGGGATGAGCACCAGCATGGAGAGCCAGAGCAGGAGGACGTACTGCACAGGGATGGCAGGGCGGCGGGAGGGCGACACATGTCGCGAACCTTGCTGCCGCTCGGGGCAACAAGCGAGGGCTGCGCATGGGTGGCCAGCCTAGCTGTGGCCGCACACAGCCAGCAAGCATGCCAGCAGCCACACCAGCAGCACCACACCCAACCCCGCTTGCCTGCGCCTCCCACAGGCTCTGCGCCCCGCTGTCCAGGCGCGGCACCGCTGCCGCGGCGCTGCCGCTGCCGTCGGCGGGTGCGGCAGCCAGTGCAGGCGAAGCCAAGGCGTCCAGGTGCACCAGCAGCGCCACCACCGGCTCCAGGCAGGCCACATCGTTGGGGAAGAAGCGCAGCACCGTCTTGTAGCCCCTGCAGAGAATGACAATGATGCCAGTTGGGAGCACGACTTGCGTCATGACACACCATGGCTGCTGGTGATGTCCAGCATGCTGTCAGACATGCAGACCGTGAGCACAAAGGTTTGCGGCCGTGCCGGCGAAGCGCACCTGACCACCGACAGCTGCCAGAGCAGGCGACTCACGCCACGCACGGCACTCAGGTCAGCTGCGGCCGGCTCTGCAGCGGCTGAGCGTAGCAGGGCTGCCAGCGGCTGCACCAGGCCCTCCAGCAGCGGATCCAGCAGCTGCGGCTGCTCCTGGTACTTGCTGACCTGGTATGGGCAGTTTGGGGGAGGTGGAGGGAAGAGGTGTGGGCGAAGATGGATGGCATGGCACCCTGTTGTTGTGACGCCCCGATTGGCAGAGAACGCATCTGCATCTCGAGCCCACAGATCCACTCACAATGGCGGCAAAGCGAGGGAGGGCGGCTGCGGCCTCCTGGCCGCCGCTGGCCACGACCCGCTGCACCAGTGCCTCCAGCTCCCCAGCCTCCTCCACATGCCGCAGCGACGAGGGACACTCAGCGTCCACGCTGGTGCTGGCCGCCATGGCTTGTGAGTGTGGCTCACACCGAAGGCAGGTGGAAGGGATGTAGCCTGCGCCATGGAAGCAGAAGCGTGGGCTGAGCGACAGCGGCGTGGCGGCGGTGGCGGCGGCGGCGGCGGTGACCAGCATCAACCTCTGCGCTCGACCGGGCACCAATGAGCTGCGATCACTTCACCATGCACAATACTGGCTATATGAGGCAGCAGCGAGCCGGTGAGGCTGCAGCACGCACCGTCCCAACAGGAGGTCACGCCCGCGAGCCTCAGGCAGTCAGATCGCAAACAAGACAGCTCACGTATAAAACTTGTTAGAGCCTGGCGCCCGCCGCTGCACCGTGGCTGAGAAGCCGAACGGGGAGGCGCCGTGCGCACGCTTTAGCTGCCCCTGCGCCCTTCAAAGACGTGAATTGATGGTATGGACGCATCAAGCTACCACGATCGACTCTGAAGCGGCATGGCCAGACCGCCGCCGCCAGGCAGGCGGCATCTCCGCGCGTCAAACCTCCTTTGGTCATGCTGCGCAACGCAGACTGCCACCCGTTAATGAGCAGCTGGAGGTCAATTTTAAAGTGGGAGCCACCCGGTCGTCGCCTACAGGCCAGCGGTGCGTCATTAGCCGCAGCACGGCACAAGCCCACGAGTGCGCCGCCCATGGAGGCAGCGGCAGCGCTCGTCGCCCTTGACTGCCTCCGCCTGTGTCTCGTTCTGTGCCTCTGCCTGTGTCATCTCGTTCTGTGCGTGTTCATCCTGACTGGAGCTTCCAACTACCATGAATGAATGCCATTTCTTTTGCTCTTTAATGACGAGCAATGGCTGCTCGCTAGTCAGCGCATGGCGCAGCACCACCGCCGCCCCACTCACCGACTGGCCCTGTTCCACCCCAAGCCAGCCCTGCTGTACAGGCTGTCCTAAGCTGCTCATATCAGCACTCAAGCCCGTCTGCTCAGCAATGGCTTCCCAGCCTGGCTCCGCTGCTGCTCTCAACGCCGGCCCGTCCCTTGGACAGCAGGGCGAGGAGGTGAGGGGGCAGCCGAGGGCCACAGCCAGCCGGGTGCAGCTCCCAGCTGCTGCCGCGCTGCCGCCACTGCCCCCGCCGCTGCCGCACAACATGCCTGCCCTCTCGTCCTGAACCAGGCCGCCGGGGCGGAGTTCTTCCGCCGTCGCCTGCGGCGCGCCGCCGCCATCCCTCCAGATCAGCGGGACCCGGCGGTGCATGCCTTTGTGACTAGCGTGCAGCTGATGAATGCCGCCGATGAGCTGCTGCCGCTCACGGCCGGCGGCCGGCCGGCGCTGCCGGCAGATACGCCTGAAGCCCAGCAGGCGGAGGTGCAAGCAATGTTACTCAAAGCAACTGCCAGACACATTGCGCCTTACGCACTGGAGTGGGAGGGGCTGAAGCAGAACCGGCTGGGCAGCTACTTGCAGCGCCGCAAGTCCCTGGCAGGCGGCAGCTGGGAGGCAGCCTATCGCCCCGCTTTGCAGCCGCTGGGCGGGCTGCTGCGTAGGGTGTTGAGTGCAGACCCTCAAAACTTGTTTCTGCCTGCCCAGAGCACTGCAGAGCAGTTCCTGGCTGCGCGGGCTGCGGCTCAGGTGGTGCAGTCAGCTCCTAGCACCATCAGTCAGCAGCTGCAGCAGGCACAGCACAGCGGGCAGCAGGTGTTGCCGGCAGAGCAGCTGGAGGCATTGCTGCACCACCTGGCAGTCATGGGCGCTCCGGATGCCCTCGGCTGCCGGGAGCTCCAGCAAAAAGCTTTCCCACAAGGCCGCAGATCAGTTGCAGCGGCTGTTGTGGACAGCTGCGAGCGACTGCTGGTGCTCGAGCCCCACAGCCCCCAGGCACTGATAACAGCCGGCTCCGGCTTCTGCCACATCGCAACCAGCAGCAGCAACCCAGCCCAACTTCGGCCCCTGCTGCGACGGGGAATGGACTGCCTCATGGCAGCGGTTCGAGCTGCCGTGGCTGTGCGCAGCCCCTACTGGAAAGTTGTGGCTGGCTCACAGACCCTTGTCTTTGCCGGATTGTCACTGGTGACAGTCAGCACCAGTGACATGGCTGTGCTTATAGCAGCGGCTGAGGAGGCACCGGCTGCTGTGAAGCGGCTGAAGGGAGTGCTGCCGCACAGCTGGGTGGCCAGTCTACGAGCGGATGCCGACGCAGCAACAGCTGCGCTTCCGGCAGCTCGGCTGCGGCGGCAGGGCAGCAGCGGCACAGCTGCCAATCAGATGGCAATTTCTATGGCAGCTGCAGCACAGCAGGCAGCGCAAGAAGGTTGCGCTTGCTCGGGCTGTGGCCAACGGGCCATTGGCCTGCGGCGCTGCGCCCGCTGCAAGCATGCTGCATGTGAGTTTGGCTGGGAGGTGCTGGGTTGACATGGCTACAGTTGCACAGCAGCCTGCTTGCAATCCAACGAGACAGTAAGGGTGAGGCACAGCAGGGGTCGCAGCAGGCAATGTTTCTTCAGGATGTGGTTGAACACACCTGCTTCATCCCCGCCCGGCAGACTGCTCGCGCGACTGCCAGGTGTGCTTCAGGCTGTTTGTGTGTCGGGCGAGAGGGCATGGCAGCCGCGTTTGGTGTGTCGGGCGAGAGGGCATGGCAGCCGCATTGAGCTGCCTGTGGTTCAGCCAAGTAGTCACAAGACATTGATGCCATTTCCACAGCAGCATCCCTGCCCGCACCGCAGGTGCGCCACTGGCCGCAGCACAAGCGTGAGTGCGCAGCGCTCCAAGGCGATGATGGTGCCTGAGTGCGGCTGCCGTGGACAGTGGCAGTGCTGCCTACTCTTCAGCTGGCTCAGTGGGCATGTTGCCAGTGGACTTTACCCAGCCAAGGCTTCGATATGCAACACCACGTTGGCAGTCGGCACACTGCTTTGGTCGCATGCTCAACATCTTCTGAAATAATGCTTTGAATGACTGGCTTGTAACATTGTAGGTGAATGGGAGCCGTGCTGGGCACAGTGCTCCAAGCAAGGCCCTCCATCGCCACGGGGCTGCGTCATTGTGGCAGCGTGGCGGCAGCCTCATGAAGCCTGTGTGTCTTTTTGGCGAGCCACTGCTTGCACTGATCTCGCATTCAGCCTTCCAGTGCACAATCGCAAACACAGTCAGCGATCCACACCTGCTTCGCAGAAAGAACGCTGGGCAGTCCCGTCCTCCAGGCACTTGCAGGCGTGCCTGGCATCCTTGATGGTTACGGCTGGCGATAAGCAGATTCCAGCAGGAGAGGCGCCGCCGCCCGAGCAGCACCCGGGCCAGGAGCTCCAAGCGCCCGCCTCCACGGGCGCCCAGGCGGCCGCTCCTCTCGGATCTGGCGAGTGGAGAGACCGGTCACACCTGCCCGATGCGCCCTACGGCCTGCTGCACAGCCTGGTGGCCCACGGCGGCACGGCGGTGACGGCGGTGCAGTTTGATGCAGCGGGGCAGCGCGTAGCCAGTGCGGGCGCTGATGGCACGGCAGCCATCTGGGACCCACGCACCGGTCAGCTGCTGCACCGGCTCGCCGGCCACGAGGGCGGAGTGTCAGGTGCGCAGGGAGGGGAGCCTCTGCCGCTGCCTGGCTGATTTGTTCACAAGGGGAATGCGCCAGCCTGTTGCATGGCGAGTTGTACTTCCTGCAGCCGGTCTTTGGCTGATAACAATAAATGCAATGCCCTCTATCATTCATTGTTTACAGATGTCGCTTGGTCGCCCGATGGCCGCTACCTGGCGACCGCCGGCGATGACCACACCGTACGGGTGAGTGGCACATGCATCGAATGCTGCCTTCGCATGCCGTCTTTGCTTCCTGGGGAGCTGCCGCTGCTGTGCCACTAGGCTGGTGGTTTTTGTGCTCGCCCTTTCAGCACCTTTGACAGCTCCAACCGTCCCCACTGCCCTCGGCAGGTGTGGGACGCAGCCAGCGGCGCGTGCTGCCGCATCCTGAAAGATCATTCACACCATGCCGTGTGCTGCGCCTGGAGTTCAGGCGGCAACCTGCTGGTGAGCGGCAGCAAGCACGTCGGTTGTCCTTGTTGCGTGAGGGGTCTGATTTGCTGAAGCTTGCTTGCTCTGAGTGTTGCGCAAGATGGAAGGTGCACTTCTGCCCTCCCCCTAAGCCGCCTCGCCGCTCCTGCCCTCCCCCAGGCCAGCGGCAGCTTTGACGAGACGGTGATTGTGTGGGATGTGCGGCGCGGCTCGCCCGTGCGCAAAATCCCCGGCCACGCCGACCCGGTGTCAGGGGTGGCCTTTGGCGGCGAGCCAGGCGCCGACATCATCGCCTCCTGCTCCTTTGACGGCTTGACGTGAGGGTTGCGTGGGGGCAATATGTGCCACTGGGGGGCCTGCAAGTTTGCCTGGCTGCTGGAGCTGCAAGTGCTGGTGTGCAAGGGTGCAGGAGCCAGGCGGCGGCAACAGCATCCCGGATTCGGTGGTTGATTGAACGACTGGCATCCTTCACTCACTCTCTCTACCCCATGCTGTGTGCCTGCAGGCGGGCTTGGCAGCTGCCCACCGGGAGCTGCGCCGCCAGCCTGGTAGACCGGCACAACAACAGCCCCGCCCTGGCATCCCTGCGCTTCACGCCCAACGGCAAATTCCTGCTCACGGGTGAGCGCTCCTGCCGGTGAATTGTGGACAGGCACCTCTTTTGGTGTGCCTGCCTGATTGACGTGCACCCCACCAACGCGGCATAGCTGCCGCAGCTGCTTGAGCTGGAGCCAACGCAGCCTGACGCCCCACCTGTCCTGAGTGCTGCCATGGTCCTGCTGCCCTCCCCTTGCAGTGACCATGGACAGCCGGCTGCTGCTGTGGGAGCCCCTGGCCGGCAAGATCAAGAAGACGTACAAGGGCCACCTGAACCGCAGCACCTGCCTGCAGGTGAAGTTCAGTTGCAGGTGGCAGCAGGTGGCTGCAGGTGGCAGCGCTGTGGAGTGGTGACAGAGAGACCCGCCATCTTAGGGTAGTCGGCCTGCCGTCCCTGTGGTGTGCTTGCATGGTGCTTCAGCTTCTGTTGCATACACCCCTAACCCTGCCAGTCGTTGCTCACCCACCCACCCCACCCCGCAGCCCTGCTTCGTGGTGCACGACTGCCTGCACGACCCGCCGCAGAAGTTTGTGGCGTGCGGCAGCGAGGACCGGCACGTGTACCTGTGGGACCTCAACACCAAGCAGGTGGGTGAGGGTGGATGGAACGGGGTGAGGTGTGACACTTAGCAGGTGGGTGAACACCAAGCAGGAGGGTGAATGGTGCAGGGCAAAGAGGGGCGGCAGGAGCGAGAGCAAGGCATGGGGCAGCAGAGCGGAAAAGAGCCCTCGCAAAAGTGCGCAGACAATGTGCGGGCTGCGTCATCACATGGCCCAGCTCCCAAGCCACCGCGTCAGTTGCGAAATCATCGAACCTCCCCTCGCCTCGTGCGCTCCTATCTATTGCAGATCGTGGGCATCCTGCGGGGGCGGCCCAGTGCAGACGCGCCGGGCAGCGGCCACTGCGCCACCGTACTTGCTGTTGACGCCGCGCAGCAAGTAGGGTGCATGCTCATTGCATCTGGCGGGCACGCCGGGGACGGCACTTTGAAGGTTTGGCAGCATGTGCAGATGCCCGCAGCAGCGGCGGCCGCAAACGGGGCGGCAGCAGCAAACGGTGCAGCGGCAGCGGCAGCAGCAGACGGCGCGGCGCCCATGGATGCTTCGTAGCAGTTGCAGTCTTGTTGTGCCTTGATGCTGATGTGAGACATTGCATCAGCACAGCAAGCAACATTGCGTCGGCAAGCAAGCAAGCGAGCGAGGCGGCAGGCGGTGGCATCCAAATCAAATTCCTGCAAGGCGTGCGCGGCGGCAGAAGGGCCTGAATGGTCGGCAAAGTGTGCGGGTGGCCTTCAGCTCTTCCAATTCAGTCCTGCAGTGGCTCATGCAGCACAGTAGGAACAGCAGCCCCTGCCCTGATGGCGTGCGCAGCTGCTCCCGCCTGTCGCAGCCTGCTGTCACGTGCTGACGGAGCACAGCGGCGCGGCGCCCATGGTTTTCAAGCGCCCTCTGCCCGCTGCTGCACTGCATCGCATTGCTGTTGCACTGCTAGGTCGTTCAAGGGCGCTAACAGAGGCCCAGCTGGCCCAGGGGCGGCAGAGGCGAGGTGCAGCTCGCGCCACGGCGGCGGCACGCTTGCCTGTTCTGAAGCCTCGGGAAACGGGCTGACAGCAATGCTGGGGCACCGCCAGCCGCCGCAGACCATGCTGCAGCAAGTCCGCGACCGGCAGCTGCTGGGCGGGCCAGGTGCGGGGCCCGGGCGCCCCTGAAACGTCGCGGTGTGGCGGTTTGGGGGGATAAAAGCTGTCGGCGGCGCGCCGGGGTTCAAATCCAAACCAAACTGGGCCGCCACCTGACGCCGGCGCCGCCCACCGCCCACGCTCCCGCCTTTGCTCCCCCTCCCCGCAGTGCACCGCCGCCCCTTTGTGGCCGAGTTCTCGGTGGAGGGAGCTTGCAGCGGCACCGTGACGAACAACCCTGGTGGCATGGGCACCCCCGCCTTTGCGGCGCAGTACTCCAAGGTCCGCCTGGGCGGCGGGTGGGAGCCGTGTCGCGCCGGTGTTGCTTTCTTTGCCGCACCAGCCTCCCGCCTCCTGCTCGATTCCTGAAACCCGTTGCATACCCACTCCGACTCTCTACGCGCTCTGCCGCAGTTCTACAATGACGGCAAGCTGCTGGCGGTGGCTGACGAGGAGGGGTTTGTGTCGATTGTGGATACTTCCTGCGAGCTGCCAACTGAGATGGCCGACGACTGGGGCCCCAACAAGCCGCGCGCCCAGTGGATGGCCCACCGCAACGCCGTCTTCGACCTCTCCTGGTGCAACGTGCGTGGGCGGAGGGTGTGGCAGTCATGGGTACACAAGCAGGGCCGGCATGCATGGAGGTATGAGACGGTAGGCGGGAGTGTGGCTGCCTCCAGCTGTCGCCACCTGCACACACTCTCAACTGCTGTGCCTCGGCACTCGCCACAGGCTTCTGACCTGGCCCCTGCTGTGTGCTTCTGCCTCTGCAGGACGACATGCGCATGTTGACGGCCAGTGGCGACCAGACCATCTCGCTGTGGGACACTGGTGGGTGCCACTGCGGCCCCGCTTTCCGAGTGCTTGCGAAGCCAGCATTGCACCTGCATGCCTTGCGCCGGCTGGGGACTGGTTTAGGGCGGGAGCAAGGCTGCCCTTACGTTAACCGGCCATCCCACAACTCATCTGCGCCTGGTTGGCTATCCTCGCAGGCCATGCCGACCTGCTGGCCTCCTTCAAGGGCCACTCTGGATCTGTGAAGACGGTGTGCGCCATGCCCGCATCCAACGACGTGTTTGCGTCGGGTAAGAGGCCAGGAGGGAGGATTGAGCTGGCCTGAGTTGTGACCTGCTTGCCTTGGGAGACCCAGCTGGAGCAGCAGCAAGAGCAGGACGGTCTCAATGCAGCCACAATTGACAGTGGCAACTGCTGGTCATCTTCCTTCGCATGCCCAACCTGGTTCCCCCACTGCTGCCCCCGCTCCTCCCTGCTCACAGGCGCGCGCGACGGCGCGATCATGGTGTGGGATGCGCGCGTGCCTGCCCGCGCCGACGCCAACAGCGGGGAGCCCTTCCACTCGCCGGTGGTGACCGTCCAGGTGGGCAGATTTCAAAGGGCGTGTGGGGGCGGCTGGAGTTGGTTGCTTACAGGGCGCTGTGCTGGGCGGCATGCTGGGGAGGGCGGGCGGCGAATCACCTTGCAGTGCAGCCAGCTGAACTGGTGTGGTGTCTCCTGCTTGTCCTGCTGTCTGCCGCTTGCAGCAACCATGGCTTGCTCACCCCGCACCCATCCAGCGCCGTCTCCCTGCCTTGCAGGATGCCCACGCGCTGAACGACCGACAGAAGCGGCGGCGCACGCCGCTGCAGGGGCGCACCCGGCCCTCGGTCACCTCCCTCACCTTCCTGCAGGGCGCCAGCAACCAGCTGGCCACCGGAGGTGGGCTAGGGGGAGGCTGGGAGGAGGCGGTGCCATGGGCGCGTTCCATGATGAGCGGCGGGTGTATGTGTGGGGCTGGATCCACATGCATCGAACAGCGAAATTCTCTCCCTCACCCTATCCCCCACCCCCTGCTTTTGACTGTTCCCGCCCCCCTCTACCAACAGGTGTGGACGGCATCGTCAAGTTTTGGGACCTGCGGCAGGCAGCGGGCGGCGCCACTGCGGCGGCTGCCCCCGCCTGGGACCTGGCCCGCCTCTGCGACGCCTCGGTGCCCCACATCTCCCAGAAGCAGCACGGAATCACCTCGCTGGCGCTGCAACCCCAGGGTGGGGTGGGTGGTGGCAACGTGTGTGTGGGTGTGGGTGTTTAGAGGCCCGATTGCAACTGCCTGGCATGGGACGGTCGCAGCCTCTCAGCATATCCGTGCATGATGTGCTCTTGAAGCTCCCTCCCTTCCGCCTTTCCATCTCCTCCCTAGCAGGCAGCCAGCTGCTGGTGAGCCTGACAGGCGGCCACCACTTTGTGTACGACCCGCTGCGGCCCCACATCGGCCCCACCCGCTGGTTTGGAGGGCACACAGGTGGGGCGCGCTTGTGGGGTGGTTGGGTGAGCTCGCTGCGGCAGTCGAGCTTCCCTAGTTGGCACCCACATTGCAGTCTACCTCTGCCACGCCCCCCCCCCCCCCTCGCAACTCCCTCCCACACCGCCCCTGCTGCACACCTCTGCCCCCTCCCTGCCTGTGCAGTTGCCTCCTTCTACGTCAAGGCAGCCTGGAGCCCCGACGGCAGCCACATCATCTCAGGCTCCACAGACCGCTCAGTCTACATCTGGGAGGTGCGCGGGGGCACTGCTGCCGGTACTGCTGTCGTGTGCTGGGGCAGCCAAAAGACAGCTTGCGGTCGTTGTGCACACAGGCTGCGCCTTGGCCTGCGGTGGTTGTGCGTGGCAGCCCCTGGACAGGGCCCCTGCCTCACCCCTGCCTTGCCGCCCCCGTCCCCTCCACAGGTGGATGCCCCTGACGGCGCCTCCCCCTACGTCCTGCCCGGCCACCAGGGCGAGGTGACGGCGGTGGCGTGGTGCCCCTCAGACTTCCAGCAGGTCCGCGCGGGTGCTGTGTGTGTGTGTTGAGGGGCAGCCCTGGGGGATGCTGATTTAATATCTCACGTGCATCGTTGACGGAAGTGGCGAGCCAGTTGCGGCTTGCAAGCCAGCTGTTATCAATGCACCACCCATCACCCAGCCAACTTCACAGCCCCGCCCCAACCCTCGCAGATCGCCACAACCGCGGATGACGCCACCGTCAAGGTGTGGCACATCCAGCGGCAGCAGCCGGAGGAGCAGGCAGACGGCAACCAGGCGCAGGACGCTTGGCAGCCCTGGTGGCGGCAGGCTTCCCAGGTGCAGGCAGCTGCCGCCGCTGCCGCGGCATACCAAGGCGTTGGCCAGGAGGCGCCGCCTGGGTCGGCCACCCCCGGCACAGCGCTGGGCTCGGCAACAGCAGCAGCAGCAGCAGCGGGCCTGGGGGCGGCCACTCCATGGAGCGCCCCGGGCCTGGGCGGCAGCAGCAGCGCTTCCATGCTTGCGGCGCTGCGCACGCAGGGCGGAGGTGCGGGGCCCTCGGCGGGGCCGCACGGCGCCACCCCAACAGTGGAGGCGGGGCAGCAGGACGAGAATGCGCATGCCAACCGCCGCCCGCAGCAGGGCGCAGCGGGGCCCGCAGAGCAGCAGCAGCAGACAGGGGGCAGCCGCCTGGCCCCTTTCATGACGCCGTTTGCGCCGGCAGGCAGCACGCCGGCGGGCGCGGGCAGCCCGGCAGCAGGCACACGCACTGTGCGCCGCATTGGTGAGTTGATAGCGATGGAGGTTGTTGAAGTGTGGGATTGATTCATGGCCAAGGGAGATACTTTAACGATGCACATGTGTTTGAATGACCGGGGGCAGCAGCCCGCTGATTGTGCACCTGCTCGGTCGCCAAAAGCGTTGCCTGGTCCCCTCAAATCCCTATTTGCAGGCGACCTGCTGAACAACCCGGCCCCCAGCACCCGGCGCACCACCAAGCAGCGCAGCATCGCATCCTTCCTCCGCTCGCCAGCAGCGGCGGCGGCTGGCGGCGCAGCCGCTGGCCCCAGCGCCGGCCAGAGCACTGTGCGCAAGGGCGGGGCGCGCAGCCGGCGCGACCTTCCTGATGCGAGCGGCGGCGGCAGGCCGGCAGGGGATCGCAGCGCTGCTGCGCCCTCCTCAGCGGGCAAGCGGGGCAGCCCTCTGCCCGGGCTGGCGGGCTCTGCGCTACCCAGCCCCCCTAGCGCCAAGCGGCTGCGCACGACTTTCGAGGCCGCAGGCACTGGCAAGGTGCGAAGGCTGGGTGAGGTGGCATGATGGCCCTTGGTTTGCCTGCTGCGGCAACGCACCATTTCTGACGTGCAGGCAGCCAAGCTGGCTCACCAAAAGCATTGTGCACCAAAAGCATTGTGCTTGCTTGATCATGCACACCTTTGCTTGCCGTCCTTCCTCTCAGGACGGACCAGCGGCTGCTGCGGCTGTGGCAGCGGCGGCCAGGCTGGCGGGGGCTGCGGCAGCGGCACTAGAGCCCAGCCCAGAGCAGGCACTGGGCAGCAGTGCGGCGGCCAAGGCTGCAGCTGAGGCGCCGGGTGCAGCGGCCATGAAGCGGCAGGGCAGCTCCCGAGAGAACCAGCTGGACCTGTGCAACGTGTGAAGCGAATTTTGAGAGTGCATGAGTGAGTGCAGTACCCTGTTTCAGCACCTGTTTCTAGCCACCTACCCCTTATTGTGCACTGAGCATCCCATACCGCCCGTGATGCCCTCCCTATCCACGCCGGCCTCCCAGCAGGCTTGCAGTATCCATGCATTGATCCAGTATGCTGCACTGCGTTATGCTGCACTGCCAGCACTGTAATGCGCGCCAAGCCGCGGCTGGTTGGGGCGGCGCATCGGCACCCCACGCTGGGATGCAAGGGCGGCGGCGGGAAAACCCTCGACAGCCCTCCACCACCCCAACGGTGTTGCCTGTTTCTTGACGCTGATCAGCTCTGCACGAGCTTGCAGTGGCATCAATTGAGCGCGCAAGGCCGGCCATGACTGAGCGGCGGAGGGGCAAGAGCGGGGCTTCACCACAGACCCCGCTGCTTGCCGAGGAGGAGCCCGTCGTCTACGGCACGCCACTGGCGGAGGCCACCACAGAATTCGGTAGAAGAAACCCGCTGCTGGTGCGCCGCCCGCCGCAGGCGCCGCCGCTGCTCGACCGACGGTGTGCGCGTGGCATACCGAAGAGCTGGACTGAGGACAAGCCTGAAACGCTGCCTGCCTGATCCTGGCGCCTGACTGCCTCTATCTCAGACCCACGTTTGAGACCATTCACCAAGCTCCCAACGGAGAGTACCAGAGAGCAGCCCTCCTCTGCGGCTCCCTGCCCCCAGGCTGCCTTCATTCCGGACTGCCTGGAGGATGCCGTGGATGTGCTGCTGCCAGACGCCTTTGAGGCCAAGATGGAACGGGGGGCGCAGCGCGTCGCACGTGAGTGCGCTTGCCGCCCGCTGAAGCAACAGCCAGCTGCCGGTTGCCTCATCCGTGCATGGCTGCATTGCGACACCCCATCCACACCTGCCATTTCTTACATCAGCTGCTTTGCCCTGCCCCCACGCAGGCCGCTGTGCCCGGCTGAAGACGGACTTTGCATTAGGGGTTGGGGAAGTCGCTGCGACCCTGCTGCGCGTGTGCAAGTATGCCCTGAGTGCGCTGGACATCCACGACATCATCTTTGGTGCGCTTTAAGGTAGACTAGGTCAAGTTGAACCACTGGAAGGCAGTGGCTCGGACAACGCATGCGTCAGTGCACTCAGGACAGCCTCTCTGCAGCTGCATCCGCACCACCAGCCGGCGTGGCGCCAACCAACCCCTGCTGGTGCTCTTCCCACGCATGCTGCTTCTTGGCCTGCAGGCATCTACAGCCTGGCGCAGCATCACACGGAGACGCGGGCAGAGGATGCCATCCGTGGCACCCCCGTGCGCCAGCCAACCATGCTTCGCTGGCTGCTCTACTGCTGCAACCTGGCCATGGGGGCCTACTGCCCCACCAAGGAAACGTTTGCGGCGGCCGTCAACTGCAAGGTGGCGCACAAGGGGGGGATGTTGGGGTGCGGAGGTGCTACGGCACGCTAGCAATTTGAGCAGCATATCACACTTGCAGACCTGCAGTGTGTTTGGGTGCTGGATCCCCTCCTGCACGCGGCTCGTCAGGTCCGGCACTGCACCGTACTCATTGATTTGAGCTGTGCTGCTACTCCTTGCCGTTGCCAGGTGGAGGACATTGTTGAGCTCAAGGCGGAGAGCGACAGGACGCGGCCGGCGTATGTGATTGGGGTCGATCACAAGGCGCGGCAGGTGGGCACTGGGCAGGGCAGGGCTGGGCCTGTCTGTCTGTGCGGAGCAACCCGGGCGTGCCGCATGCTTGCTGCAGCGGCTTGTTTGCGTTACTTGCTTGAGGTGCAACAAAAGCCGGGCTTGCTAGGTGCAACCTTTCCAACGTTGGCTCACCCTTGGACCCCTGGAACGCACCAATACTCCCCTCCCCGCACACAAGATATGCAGGTGGTGCTGGCTTTCCGTGGAACCACAGACCTGGATGACATGCTCACCGATGCATGCGCCACCTGGTGAGGCGGGGCGGTGCTGCAGGGCCCAGGAGCAGCCAAGTTATGGTCAGATGAGAGGGCTGCTGGGGTGTCCCTTCTGCATCGGTCACACACGCCACTGCTGACCTGCCCTTCTGTACCCGCACTTGTGCCGCGCAGCACACCCTACATGGACGGCTATGCACACCTGGGCATGCTCAGGGCGGCAAGTGCCATGCTGTTGGTGCTGTTTCACTCTTGTGGCATGGTGTTTCACACGCCATGCTGCAGCGCCGTCGCCGTGTCTTCTGCATGCCACTGCTGCCACTTTGGCCTTCTGCGCATGCCATGGAGCCAGCTTCTCACTTCTGCCCATCTCCTGTTGTTTGGGCCCTTGTCCCCCGCAGGCGCGCTGGTTTGTCAAGCACAAGCTGGCCATGCTGCGCGACCTGTGCGACGAGCACGCCGGCTACGGCCTGCTGCTCGTGGGACACAGCCTGGGGGCAGGTAGGTGCAGCTGCTGCTGGGGCGACAGACAGCCTTCCAACGTTCTAAGCACTGACGAGAGGCCGAAGCACCATGCTAGCCTGACTCTTGCTGTGATGACGTGCTAACCGTATGCCTGCAGGCACTGCTGTGCTTGTTGCGCACCTCATTCGCAAGGGAGACCCCGAGGCAGTGGAGCTGATGAAGGGCGTCAAGCTGCACGCGGGTGGGTTCCTAGCCAGCCATAGGCAGAGGGACGAATAAGGCAGCGGCACCAGCCGCCCGGCTTGCGGAGACCACATACGCCTGCTTTTGTCGCGTGGCGCGCCCACCCTCTCCAAAACCACCTGCACCTGCAATGCCACAGCAGCTTCAAGCCAATGCTCCCACCTGCATGCTTGCCACGTCATGTGTCAACCTTTGTCGGGGGCCCGCCATGCCTGCAGTGGGCATCGCCACGCCCGCCGTGCTGACCGCCAACCTGGCCGAAGGCTGCAACGGATTCATTTCCAGCGTGGTCCTGCAGGTCAGTCTAGCAGTCTGGGCAAGGTTTGCCCACCCACAGGGGCTCTGGGCGGCTGGCCTTGCACAGGTGCCCCTGGAAGTTGGGCCCTCAGGGGCTGGCGGTAAGCTGTTAGACTAGAGTAGACTGCACAGGAGCCCCACTGACCCCGCTGCGTTAAGCAGTTTACACAACCCTTGCACCCACCCCTCCTGTGCCACTTTGCAGCACGATATTGTGCCGCGGTTCAGCGTCTATAACGTTTTTGCCATGAAGCAGGCAAGGGCGTCACACAGGGCAGCTGCTGGCATGGGTTGAGCGTCTGCCCTGCCTGCCATGTGCAGCAGCAGATGGTTGGCGTTAGGCTTGAGGCATCCACACCCCTGCCGGCATTACTTGCCCTGAAGCAGGAGCTGGATGCGACGGGATACAAGGACAAGCTGAAGAGCACTGCAAAGGATTGGATGGTGCCCGACATCATCGAACACACGGGTGAGCGACTGTGAAGGTTCAACTGGGTATGCAAGGCTTGCAGGCCCATCCCTATGGCTGCCTAGCACAGGTGTCACGCACAAGATGGACGTTGTGAGATGGGGCAATACAACTGAGGGCAAAGGCTGCCAGGCAGGCTGTGCTGACCAGCCGCCCCGCCCTTACCTGCCATTTCTGCAGAGACATACAAGCGGCTGATGCGCCAGTCCCACAGCCTGGTGAGCAGCGGCGGGAAGAACGATTGCCTGCCTGCCATGCTGTCCCTCCGCCCACATTGCTTGCTTGGTACAGCAAGCCTCCTCTGGACCAGGCTGCCCTTACCCAACCGTCCCGCCTGCACCCAACCCTCCAGCACCAGCCCTCCCCTCTGGATCATGCTCTGCTGCAGGTGGCAGTGGTGACTGCCGCACTGGCTCGCTGGTATCTGCTGCTGATCCAATGGGTGGTCACTTTCCTGCGCTGGACCGGCCTGCTGCGCCTGGCAGACGATGACACCAGCCCGGCAGCCAGCAGCACTGGGGCGGATGGCAGCGCAGCGCCGGAGCCGGCGCACCGCACCGCACGTCAGATGGTTCGGGACACAGTACGGGGCGGCCTACGTGCCACGGCCCGGGCTGCGCAGATGGTCATGCACCACCGAGGCCTGCCAGAGGAGACGCTGGCCGCCATTGAGCGGGCATGCGAGGAAGCAACCAAGGTGTGCAGTGGAGTGGGATGCATGGGGATGTTTGTGAGTGTGGGCGATGACCACATCGTCCCCCATCATTGACTGGACTTGGCAAGACCTCGGCGATGCAGCAAAGCTCCCAGCTAAAGCCACTCCCTTCGCATCTTGTGCCCACTGCCTGCAGGGCGACGCCTGCATCCACGCTCTATATGCCCCCGGGCGCCTCTACTTCCTGAAGCGCACAGACGCGCCCAAGGAGGAGGCAGAGGCCATTCGCAAGGTGGGAAGCATGCCGTACTTTATGCGTAGTCTATGCGTAGTCAAGAATGAGCCAGTGTGAGGCTTCCAGTTGCAAAAGAACATGCCAAGCCAGCATGAGGCAGCCACCCTCATACCCGCACGCACCTCACTCCCGCAGGCGGTGCTAGAGCGGCGGGCGTCTCGCAAGGCAGAGCGTGCCCCCGGCAAGGGCGACGCTGCCGAGCAGGCGGGCGAGGGCGGCGCACCGCCTGCCGCAAAGGCAGGGGAGGCGGCAGCAGACGCCAGCAACAGCAGCAGCAGTAGTGATGATGAGGACGAGCTGCTGTACCCCGGTAAACACTGTTGAGGTTGTGACAGCTCAGGCTGTGGGGTTGGCCAGCCAGCAGCCAGAATCGAAAAGCTATGAGCACTCGCTAGAGCTCACGGGCTCAGATTGTCCAGCATGCCTGGCCTCACCAACCTCACCCAGCTTGCCACCCCTGGGACCTCTTGCAGGCGCCAGGTTTGAGCTGATCCGCGGCGCCCCCGAGGAGCGCTTCAAGCGCATCGTGCTGCAGGACACATGCCTCAAGGTGCAGGGCAGGGAATCCAGGGAATGGTTGAGGAGATTTGATGGGGGGCTCGCCAGTGTTGTGGCTTCCGCGTCGCAACCCTCTCACTCACCCACCCTCCCACCCGCCCGCCTCACTGCTGGTCCCATCCCTCAACAGGACCACCTGTGCTCCTGCTACTGCTGGGCGGTGCAGCAGCTGGCGGCTGGCCAGGGGGAGCAGGAGGAGAAGGAGGAGCCAGGGGAGCAGAGCAAGCGCAAGGAGGAGTGATGTAGAGTGGACATGGCTAGACAGGAAAGCTGTGATGCTGCGAACTGCCCCGGGAAAGTTGTGGCTGCATCACTGTACGATGCTCAAGTAGTCATCGGGCTGAAGATTGCAATGCATCGATTAAATACAGGCAGAACAGGGGAACATGTTTTGCAAACTGATCAGATGTAACAAGTACAGAATAGGGGCACAGGTGTCAAAATTGAAGCTGGCGCAGTGCGGCCGGCGTTACAGCTCCTCCTCTGCCTCGTCCCACCCAGCTGGCCGCTCACCGCCTGCCGCTGCTGCGGCGTCAGCGCTGCCGTCGCCCTCTGCCGCCACCCAACGCGCGCCGGGGCCCTTGCGCCACTGCCCCTCCCACCGGAGGTAATCCTCCGGCTCCACTTTCAGCCAGCGCACAAAGGCTGCCTCGCCGTACGCCAGCTTCTCCAGCGGCAGCGGGTGGCCCCTGAATGCGGCCGAGGCGGCGGCGCGCGGCGCGATGCGGTCGGGCAGCGAGTAGGTGAGGTAGGCAGGGAATGACAGCAGCACCTCGCGCTGCGCCAGCCGCAGCTCGTCTGCGGGCGGGTGGGCAGGTGGGTGGGTGGGAGATGCTGGGTTGGGTTAAGGGCTGGGAAATATGCAGCACGTGTCAGGCACATGCCACAGTTGCACACAGACACGATGAGACACGAAGCACCGTGGTCATGTGCGCCATCCATCCATGCCCAGCACGCACCCCGCAGGAAGGCCAGCTTGTCCTGATACTTGCGCTCGTGCACGGGGTAGAGCAGCAGGCGCGGCAGGCGGTCCAGCAGCACGTGCAGCTCCGGCAGCGAGAAGCCCATGTGGCCCTGCCAGTAGGCCACGCGCTCCTACGGTGCAACAGGGATAGGGGCGGGGGAGCCGGTGAGCTCTATGCCGGGATGCCATTGGTGTGCCAGGATGCGCAGGCAAGCCGGCAGCGGAGGCATCGTGGGCGCATTGCATGGGCTCTAATCGAGGCGGCCCAGCGCATCGCACACCCAACCGCCCAAAGGCTCCCCCAGTTGGCAAACCATGCTGACCTGGATGGTGGGCAGCGGGTACTTGAGCAGGCTGCCCTTGGACACAACCTTGGACCGCAGCCCCTGGCTGAGCCCCAGTCCCCCCTCGTCGCTGCAGGCATGGGGAGGGACAGTGGCAGCACGTCACCACCGCGCAGTCTGCCACAATCGGGACATCTTGCGCGGCTGCCAGCAGGGCTCCAGGAGGGAGCAGCGCACTGCAAGCTCCTGGTCTTGCAAAGCACATTGCCTGCGCTCGACCTGCAAGCTACTGCAGTATCAGCAGCAGGAAGGCAAGCCACTCCTACAACCGGCATGGCCTCCAACACCTCACCTGAGCCAGGCGGACACCTCCTGGATGTGTGCCAGCGAGGTCAGTAGGGTGCCGGGGTCGCGGGCATACATCGCGCCCACCTCGCACTTGGTGAGCCCCAGCTCCTCTGCACCAAGACAGTACAAGCAAAGGGCATGCGGGAGCGTGGGCAAGCATGCAATGCTGTCGCGGGCTGAGGGCAGTGGGCACTGGGCCACAGGATGGCATGCTGCCGTCGTGGGCTCACAGCAGCTGTTGCGGCGGCAGCAGTGCACTGCGCTGTGTGGGAGGCCATGCTGGTGTTCTAGCAGTCTAGAACACTGGCTGGCCAAACAATCTAGAAGATTGACAGGCTGTGGAGTCTGCATCCCACCTGTGTAATACGCCACCTTGGCCTCCAGGACCCCAGGGCTGATCCGCAGCACCTCGGGCATGCGGAGCACGCCCTTCATCGCGCGCTCCTGCAGCGGGCAGCGGCAGGGATGACGGCACAGGCTGTGTCGAGCAGGTGAACATGGGAGCATAGGGCAGCGACGCATGCACGGCAAGGGGTGCAAGCACCACAGCCAGCAAAGATCATGAACTGCCAGGTGCGGGCACAGGAATCTGCCATGCAGAGCCCATCTCAGCCGCTGAACTGCCCTGCAGCCGCCGCTCCACGCACCACTGTCAAGCCCAGGTCCAGCAGCAGCTGCAGGCGCGGCTTCAGCACCTCGTCCACATCCAGCTGCAGGGAAGAGGGTGGGGGCAGCCGCAAAACAGCCGCTCGGTGGCGCTGCATGTAAGCCACTTCATCCCCAGCGCAGCTATTTCTAAAGCACCCTTCCATCGCCAAACCTGCTCATCCCCAACCCTCACTCCTGGCAACCCCCGCCCATCCCCGACCCTGCTGCGGAGCACTCGCGCTACCCACCTGCAAGATCGAGGGGCAGCGGTGCAGCAGCCGCATGATGGATGCGGGCGGCAGGTCCAGGTCGTGCTGCAGCCAGGTGAAGAGGCGGCGCAGCGCGTCTGGCCGAGCCACGGCGTGCCGGAACAGCACGTGGTGCCGCGTGAACAGCGACGTGATCTGTGGGCGGGCACAGGAGGCGGACAAGTTGGGTGCGTGTTAGCAGTCAGCATGGCTGGGAGCTTACGAACGCGCAGCCGGGGGTGCTGGGCTGCTTCATCCTTCTGCACGAAGCTGCAACACTGTGGTGCATAGGGCCAGCGGCGAGCTGCACTCCCGCATGCACACAAGCAAACCGAGCGCCCTAGCCGCATTTTCGACAGGCCCACCTGCTGCGGCTCGATGCCAATGGTGAAGAGGTAGGCAGCCAGCATGCGCCAGCATTCCACAGCGTCTGGCGAGGCAAACTGCTCGGGGTAATCGCGGAACACCTTCCAGCCCAGTCCGGGGCTCAGCCCCTCCAGCAGCTGCGGCAACAGGCAGACGAAATGGTGTGAGGGGCGGGGTATAAGCAGGCATCTCCCCAGCAACGAGGCTGCTGGCTGCTTGTGTTAAGCCAGCGGCATGGCTGCTGCAAGCAACTTGCCGCCTGCAACGCAGGCGTCATCCAGAGCGGCAAGCTGGTGTCACCCGCTGCCTGCCCTGCACTTCTCACTTCCACAGCAGCCAGAGCAGCAGGCTGGTGCCACCCACAACCTGCCCAACAAGTCTCTCTGCCACGCCTGCTCACCTCAAGCTTGGGCAGGATGTCCCGCTCCACAGACAGGTGCGCCGCATCCGGCTGCACCTGCTGCAGTGCCGCCAGCGCACGCTCTGCCTTGCCGCGCACCTGCCGCCGCACATTCAGCTTGTACTGCAGGCAGAGGAGGCGGAATGCAGTGAATTGAGTGCCGGCGGCCAAGCGACTAGGGGGTCCCTTGCAGTGGCTCACAAACTGAGGCACACAGCCCTCGCATGGTGGTGCGGGACCAGTGCTTGCAGAGCAGTGTGGCCATGGACGGAGCCCATGCGTGCCAGCATGCATATGCGCACCCAGGTCCCCAACAAACCTGGTGGAAGAGAAAGTCGACGACGTTTGTGTCATCCTGGGCTAGCGCAGGGTTGAGCCACGACGGCCGCTGCTCAGCAATCAGCCCCAGCTCCTCGCCCAGCTGCTGGCTCGCAGCCGTGGGCGCCGCCGCAGCCGCCGCCGCTGCCGCAACGCGCGGCCGGCTGCTGCGGGCACAGCCAGCCGGCGCCGCTGCTCGGCCCACTCGTCGCCTCTGCGGAGTGGGTGGAGCGCGCCGGCAGGGAGCCCTGGGCCGCAACTGCTCCTGCGAGCGGCTGGCGGTGCTCAGGCTGCAGTGGTCCTGCTGCAGGGGCCTGCTGCACGCATTCGACATTTGCTAGCCCGGGAAATGCATTTCGAGCGGCCTGGTGCCCTCGTGAAAGCCCTGCTCGCAATGCCGATAAATGCGCTGCGTAGGCTCTCAACCCCAGCAGCGGGGCAGCCCATCGCCTTGTAGAGGGGCTGATCACGGAGTGAAGGCGCGGGCACCCCGGGAAAGCGCCCCGAAAGCCCGTCCCCGCCCGGCGCGAGCAGCAGAGCGGCCTGCCAGCCAGGATGTTGAGGCAGCTGGGGCGCCTGGCCCCGCGGCTCACCGGGACGCTGGAGCTCTCGGCCGCAGCGGGCCTGCACACCAGCGCTGCCCAGCAGGGCGTGGGCATTCCCGAGCGCCGGCACCCCCTGGGCTCGCACACCTACCCCGGCCGCTTCGAGGGTGAGCGAGGCACCCGCGCCGCGGCCCTGCAAGCCGGGTTGGGCTGCCCCCGCCGCCGCTCGGCGACCTTCACTTCTGCCTTCGCTCACCTGCCGGCTCCCCGCTTGTGCTGCATTGCAGGCCTGCAGCGCAGCGGTGCAGACCTGAGCCATGAGGAGTACATGCAGAGCCAGAGGGAGGCGCCCAAGGACCTGGCAGGTGCGGCAGCTTGGGCGAAGGGGTTGGGACGGAGCCCTACCCAGGCATGGTTGCGAGCACAGGCTGGCACGGCCGGACATGAGAGCGCTGTTCAGTTGCTGGATGGGTTTTGCTGTGATGCTGCACACCATGCTGCGGTGAATCAGACCTGCATTCTCCGCTTATGCTCCCATTCACTGCGTCAGGTGTGCTGGACGAGAGCGCCAACACGCTCTTCCTCACCGAGCTCTGGCGCGGCCTGGCCATGACGCTCAAGTGCTTCTTCGAGCAGCCGGTCACGGTCAGTGCGCAGCCGCTGCAGTGCAGGGGCAGCAGGAATCCAGACATGCTTGCCGATGGAATGCTGCTGCTCGACGGTGTGCTCATGCTGCTCGACGGTGTGCTCATGGCGCCAAAGCTAGGTCTTGCTTTCTCTGCTGCATGATGGCCGAGGCCCTTTCGACCCCCGCACCTCTCATCCCCACCGCTGCCCACACCCCTGCAGATCAACTACCCGTTTGAGAAGGGCCCGCTGTCCCCTCGCTTCCGCGGCGAGCACGCGCTGCGGCGCTACCCCACGGGCGAGGAGCGCTGCATCGCCTGCAAGCTGTGCGAGGCGGTGAGCGGGCGGGGGGCGGAGCTGGCCTGCAAGCCAAGTTGTTTAGGGCAGCAGAAGGCTAGCTGCCACCGAGTGCAGCTGGGCCAGCACACGTGCCGCACATGCTTGCCGGGCTGTCATTTCCTGACCTCAGCCTTTTCGTGACTTCAGTCAGCATGCCGCGCTGGCCCAGTGCATGCCTACCTCACTGCTTGCCTGCTGCCTGCTCTCTGCCTGCAGATCTGCCCCGCCCAGGCCATCACCATTGAGACCGAGGAGCGCGAGGATGGCAGCCGCAAGACGACGCGGTGAGCGCCGCTGCTCATCTGTGCCCGCTGCCCTGCTGCTCCCTACTGCTCGCTGCCTCTGCTGCTACCGATTGCCAGCCTCATTGCGTGCCGATGCATGCGGACGCAGATGGGACGGCAGGTGCCACGTGCCATGTGATGCAACCCAGCTTGCCTACTCCCTCATCCCATTTCCCTCCTTCCATCCTTTCCCCAGCTACGACATCGACATGACCAAGTGCATCTACTGCGGCTTCTGCCAGGAGGCCTGCCCCGTGGATGCCATCGTGGAGACGCCCAAGTGAGGCAGGGGGACAGGAGGGTGGATGGGGAGCAATGCAGCACGCTGCTCGACTTGCATCGGGCTGCTGGATTGTGGTGCTTGCTCATGCAGTGAGGCAGCTGCCCTCTGCCAATCCTTGCTGCTCTTGCTTCTTGCCAACTTTAGTGCAACTCCCGGGCCCCCTTCCTGCAGCTTTGAGTACTCCACAGGCACGCGCGAGGAGCTGCTGTACGACAAGCAGAAGCTGCTGGCCAACGGCGACCGCTGGGAGGTGGAGGTGGAGAAGGTGCGGAGGAGGGGGTGGTTGGGAGGCGGTGTGTGTTGCTGGTTGAGCATGTGGGCTTTGGTGTCAGCTGATCAAGAAGATCGAGAGCAGCTGTTTGTCGTGCACTGCTGCAGGCGTGTTGTTTGAATGCCCTCCACAGATCTCCTCGTTGAACCCTGCTGAACGGGCCACGCTGCCTGCCATCCACTCTCCCACAGACCCTGCGGAACGAGGCCATGTACCGCTGAGCTGCTGCCCAGAGCCAGCGCTTGGAAGTAGTGCCGGGCTGGCGCCCCGCTATACTAGCACAGTAGCCATGTACTTGCGTCTGCCGCGCTGCACCCACCCACCCGCCGCAACACCGGGCTGCCTGAGGCGCCACCGGCGGGCGGGGCGGGGTTTGCAGCTTGATACTGGAATATTGCGGGGCCGGCAGCCTGGCTGGCGGCCCCTTGGGAGAGCCTGGGGACCTGGCTCATTGCAGTGCAGTTGTTGTCACTCCACACACACCAGCCCGTGAGCAGCTGAAGCCTTTCATTTTTTGGTGCCGTGCTCTGCCTTACCCCCCCCCTGGCTGCATGCAAGCCAGCCTGGCGCGTGTAACTCAACGCCCGCTGCAATGGTTGCGTTACAGTAGCACGGTGTGCAACAGCTGGTGTGGAAGGTGTTGCCAACAGCCAACATCGTGTGTGTGGTATCAGTGTTGCACAAGAGTCGGTGCACATTGCTGGCTCAGTAGGGCCGCGCACCGTAAGCCACAGGCTGACCATAGCCAGCCGGCGGAGCATACTGGCCTGCAGGCGCGCCATGCTGGCCAGGGGGAGCGCCGTACTGCGGGGCGGGAGCACCGTACTGCGGCGGAGGCGCGCCGTACTGCCCAGCCGCAGGCTGCGCCGGCGGCGCGGCAGCAGGGCCAGCGGCCGGCGCACCTGCGCCTGCCCGCAGTGAGGGCGGCGGGCCGCCTGGCCGCTCCAGGATTGGGAACTCCCGCAGCACGTGGCTGAGCAGCTCCACTGCGGCCATCAGGGCGTACTTCTCCCCGCGCAGCTGCAGGCAGGGGGACAGATTGATTGGGTCAGGGTTGGCTGGTGGGCGCTGGGGTGGGAAGCAAAAGGGCGCAGCAGCAGCACAGCTGCACAACACCCCCGCACGGCAGTGTTACGGCAGTGGTGCCAGCCAGGTGGGCACACGCGCCTGTGCACCTACACAAATTGCACCGCATCAAACGAGCCGCCCCGCCCTCAGCAGCTGCACCCTGGTCATTCAGCACAGCCTGCCTGCCCCCCCTGCCCTCCCAACCAATTTATGCACCCCGCACCTCCACGATGACGTCGTTGTCCAGCGCGCAGGGCGGCAGCTCGCGCCGGATCTGCAGGCTGACCCCCGGGTTCTCAGCCATGATGGCGCCGATGCTGTGGGGTGAAGGGAGGTGTGGCAGGGCAGCTGGCTTTAGGTAGGGCAGCTGCCATTATGCATTACGCCTGGGACACCGAACCGAAGCCTGGGCGCACCGAACTTGCACACCAGCAGCCAGAGCAGGCTGATGGCACACACAGGCTAGTTCCCCCGCTGCATCCCCTCAGGCCCCCCTCAGCCGCACTCACTTCTCCACCACGCCCGCCTCCTGGCTGCGGCCGATGAGGAAGCGCAGGTGGGCGGGCTGCCCCATGGGCGCATTCTCCTGGAACACCACGCGCTTGACGCAGTCAATCAGCGCCTCCTGTGGCAGAGAGGCAGAGCGAGGAGTTGAATTGACACGGGCTGAGGAGATGGCTGAACGGAGATGAAAAGAGACAGCTGCCAAGCCGCGGCAGCAGTGATGCATGAGCCCACAGCTTCGCAGCGGCAGCAAAACGTGTGCAGCACCAGGCAAGGCTGGGAGGAGGCTGGTAGGCTGAGCTTTTTTAAACCAAACAAGCTGTTTTACTAGACAGCCCCCGCACCTGCGCGGTGTTGCGGCCCATGCGGTTGGGCGCGGGCAGCTCGCGGCTGTTGCTCCAGATGACCAGCGTCTGCTCGCGCGCGCCGGGCGGCTCCTGCAGCCGCTTGATGCGCCCGCCTGCAGGTGGGAGGCGGTGTGTGAGGCGGCAGCGGGTGTCAAGTTGGCGTGCGGTTGATTGTACTGCCAAGTGAGCTGGCCATTTCCGCCAGCAGATTGCTCTGCTGCACAGGAGCGGGGATCTGCATGCACCAACTGTTGACCACACGCCGGCAGCTGCACCTGTGGCCTGCTCGATGGAGCGCACGGTGTTGCCGCCTCGGCCAATGATGAGCGCTGTGTCCACCACATCCAGCACCAAGCGGTAGATGCTCTCCCGAGGGATGGATGCGGCAGAGGGCCGGCCACCCACTGCGGGAGCAGTGCTGGCAGCAGCGGCAGGAGCAGCAGCGGCAGGGGCTGCCGTTGCCGCGTCCAGCTGCTGCCGCTTGGTGCTGGCATCGGCAGCTACAGCTTGGCCATAGCCGTCTGCTGCGGCGCCTGCCCCACTGTCGTCGTATGATCGCTTGCTGCCGACAGCCGGCGCCACAGCCGGGGCCGGTGCGGCCGCCGCTGGCGCTGCCTGGGCTGCAGCGCCTGCCCCTGCAGCTGCTGCATAGTGCGGCCGCGGCGCCGGTTGGCCTGCGGCCGCAGCCTCAGCGCCAGCAGCAGCCTGCGGCGGCGGAGGGTAATACGACGCAGCCACAGGCGGAGCGGCGGCGGTGGCGGCGGGTCCTGGAGGCGGCGGATAGTACGCTGCTGCGCCGCCAGCGGCCGCCAGCGGCGATGTGGGCTGCTGATGGCCCGCGGACGGGTCCATGGTGCTGCAGGGAGCGGAGCTCAGTGGCCGGGCGAGCCTGGTGGCGTTCGAGCGCTCGCTACTGCTGCAATTGGATCGCACAACCTGCACGGGACCGATAAACAGCCGATGGGGCCGTCAGCAAGCGCTGGCCGAGCGAGCCCCGCTGCAAGCTCCCCGCGGCGCACAGGGCGCTTCAGAGCATCTCAGGCATGTCGGTGCATACTGCAGACAGGCGATCGCGGCTAAAGCCGCACGCTGGTAGCGACTGGGCACCCCACGCTCACCTGAGGCTGTTTTGTGCAGCAGGGGGGGTCGCAAAGTGCAATCAAGCTGCGGTGAAGTCGCGGGCGCACGACGCCGCCGACAACAGACGACATGAGAGTTGCGCCGCCCACGATGTGGCGCCGCCGCTCGCGGCAAGTGCGCTCGTGCCTTTGCACCCCGGTGCTCTCCATTGCGCTGCCGGCAAGCCAGGCCCCAAGCTCCCATTACAGTGGTGCTTGTGATCTTGGGCTCGGGCAGAGCAGGCAGCAAGCCCCCTGTGCGCAAGTGGAACGGCGGGCGCTTGGATCGCCCGAGGGTGCTGGCGCATCAGCACAACAAGTGCATTTTTGCCGTCCTTGCTTTCTGCTGCGCCCTCTCCCCCATCCTGCCAAGCAGCAGATCGAGCAAGCAAGGCGTTTGCTCAAGCAGGCAGCCCCCAAGCAGGCAGCCCCCAAGCAGGCAGGCAGCCAGCCTTCCTTGCAGCTTGCACCTGAGCAGCCTGTGAGCCACCCAAGGGCAGCAGGGCCAGCCATGCAGGCCCTGGTGACCAGGCGGGCCAAGGCCCCTGCCTCCGGCTCCTCTGACGAGGGGGCGAGCCCTCGGGCGGGCGACTCGGACGCCCTGCTGCACAAGGGCGGGGCGAGCAGCTCGCCTGCGCTGGCTGGTGGCGCCAGCGGGCCTGCCGCCGGTGGCGCTGCTGGCACCGCCGGCCAGTCGCGCCGGCTGCACTGGGCGCTCTATCTGCTCGCGCTGCTGGCTGGCTGTGGGCTGCTGCTGCGCGCCGTGGACAGGCCGGACGCCAACCACAAGAGCTTTGTCAAGGTGCAGGGCACGCAGGTGAGGGCGCTGGGCGGCAGCGGCTGTGTTGCTTCTTGCCCCTCGTGGAGGTTGGAGGACTGTGCATATGGACAGTGCCTGCCTGCCTTTTCATACCTGAGCAATGCTGCTTCATTGCATATGCTGCCAGCCTGCTGCCAAAACGTTGCCCACTCTGGCCTGCCGTTGTTGGACCCTGCTGGTGCCTGCCTACCTTCCCCCGCTGCCGCTTGTGTTGGCCCCTCAGCTGCCATTCCATGGCCTCGCTGCTCTTTGCCATTTCTAGCTTGCTGTGTACACATGGCTTGCAGCTGCATTTCTGCGCCGTGCCAAGCCCTCCCTCCCTCCCTCCTGCGTCAATACCTGCCCCCCTTCCATCTACCCTCCCCACGCGCAGTTTGTGGCCGACTGCCGCCCCTTCTACGCTGCTGGATTCAATCTCGAGAATGTGGCGCTAGCCCCCATTTCCAAGATGGCCCGCAAGCTGGCGGGGGATGAGGGGTAAGCACAGGCTGCTGCCTGGTTGCCGCCTGCTATGGTCGGTCCTTTGATCCATTGTGGCTTGCCCGCCGGCAGCAGCGGCAGCTGCTGCTGGCCTCGCTGCATTAGCACTGCTAGCACGCTGCGCAAACCCTCGTGCGACCGCCCCTGCCCTGATCCCCCGCACGCACAGGGGCGTGGCCATGGTGCGCGGCGTGCTCCGCACCGCAGCCACCTCGGGCCTGAATGTGATGCGCATGTTTGCGCACACAGTGGACCCCACATACCCCCTTCAGGCGAGTGGGCGGGGTGCACCCCCACGTGGGCTGTGGGGTGGGCAGGGGAGCGCGGTTTGGTGGTGCGGCCTCGGGCCCACAGCCTGTGCCGAGTGGCCGAGTGCAGCTTGTGCAGCACTGACCACTAGCCTCTGTCGCTCACCATCCGCTCACCTGTACGTCTTGCTGTCCGCCGCTCACACTGCTGCTGCAGATTGCCCCCGGCAAGTATGATGAGGACGTGTTCAGGGGACTGGATGTGGTGATTGCGGAGGCGGAGCGCGCAGGGCTGCGCGTCATCCTCTCATTTGTGGACAACTGGAAGTACTACGGCGGCATTGATGAGGTGAGAGGGCAGCACGGGCAGGAGGACAGAACAGCCTGGGTGCCACACTGTATTGCTGCGTTGGAGCCTGGGCGCTGTGCAGCTAGAGCGGCATTCCAGTTGCAGTGGTCTTACAAGCAGGCATTGCAGGCTTGCTCGCACATTCAAATCATCCTCCTTGTGTTCCGCCGGCCCTTTCGCAGTACGTGGACTGGAGCGACAGCGCCCCCGCGCGAGACAAGCGCTACCCGCCCATCAACAAGCTGGGGGACATGTCCACAGATGTGCGCTGCGATGGGTGGATGCTGTGGCACAACCTGCTGTTGGGTTCAGCAGTTTTCGCAGAGGTGCCCCTGCTGTTTCAGCACGCTGTTTCTGCTGCTAACCGCTCAAAACCTCCCCGCCGCCCCTAAACAGTCCTCTCCTTGCCTGCCTGCCCTTTCCCCAGGACTTCTCCAAGGAGCGCCTCGAGTACGAGAACAAGCGCAAGGTGGGCAGTATCCAGCACAGCCGCCCAGCTGTTGGTTGAGCAGCTGCCCAGCTTTGTGAATCGCACTGGTGGAGCCATCGCACCTGTGGATACAGCGCAGAGGCGGCCGCTGCCAGCCTGCAACTCCGGCCACATGCTGCGCTCCGCTCAACTGCACGTGTTTCTGCTCAACCGCATGTGCTTCTGCCCACCCGCAGGTGCTGTTCTACACCGACCCCGGCTGCCAGCGGCTGTACAAGGACCACGTGCGCGCGGTGAGGAGGGGCAGGGCTGGATGGGCGGGCAGGCCTGGGTGGGCGGGCAGGGCTGGATGGGCGGGCAGGGCTGGGTGGGCGGGCAGGGCTGGAGGGGCGGGCAGGCCGGGGTGGGCGGGCAGGGCTGGCTGGGCGGGCAGGGCTGGGGGGGCGGGGGGGGGGGGGGGGGGCAGGGGTGTTCGGCAGGGAGGGCACAGCAGGAATGCATTGGCAGTGAGCACCGGACAGGTAGTTGGGGTTTGCGCAATGCTCCAAAAAAGGGTCGGCAGCCGGGCGGTTCACGGCAGATCCTGGGCACACGCAAGGCATACCTGCATCAGCATGCTGCTGCTGCAACCAGCATTGCCGCCTCTACCCTATTTCCCTGATCATCCAGGTGCTGGAACGGCGCAACACTGTGAGCGGCAAGCTGTACCGCGACGACCCCGCTATCATGGTGGGGAGGGCAGCATGGGTGGCTGAGGGGGCCGTTGTTCTGGGTTCATGGCGACAGCAGGCCTTGCCGCGCACGTTTGACAGGCGCCCATTAGGCGCTTCAGGGGCGTCACGTTGCACTGCCACGTCTGCTGACACGCACTGGCTCCGCCCCCTCTGCCACTTCCAGGCATTCAACCTGATCAATGAGCCGCGCTGCTCCGCCTACGAGGTGAGGGCGCTTGGCAAAGTGCTGCCATGCTGGCTGCAATGCTGGACAGACCAGCCACTGTGTTGTGCAGATCGACAGACAACCCACCGCTGTGACCCTGACCCTTCTCCTAACTCCTTCCCCCCTCCCTCCCTCCCTCTGCCCCAGACCCCCGAGTGCACCGATGTGTTCCAGAAGTGGGTGCTGGACATGGCCACTCACTTCAAGTCGCTGGACCAGCAGCACCTGCTCACCGTGGGCTCCGAAGGTCAGCGGTTTGCACCTCTGCCGCTGCGACGTGCTGTGATGCGCTTTGCTATGCTGCGCGCCACATAGGCAGCGTATGCTGCATGGCGTTGCGCCACATACCGGTGCACCAGGGCACCACTCCCATGCACCCTTACTAAACACCTTTCAAATGCACCCTGTGGTTACTGCAGGCTTCTGGGGCGAGCGTGATGCCTTCAAGGACGTCAACCCTGGGGCCTCCAGCTCTGGTAGGCAGTGAGGGGAGGGCAGGCGCAAGGGCCGCCCTGCTGCTGCTGCCGCTGCTGCTGTCACCGCCTTGCAGTGCTCTGCACCTAGGCTCTCATTGCTGGGGGTTGCATACAAGCAGGACCCGGCTGTCCGGCAGTGGCACCAGTGCAGCATTGCCAGCTGTGCGCATGCGTTTGCTACCCTGCTAGCTGCTCAGCCTCTCCATCCCAACCTCCAATGCAGACTGGGCTGCCAAGTCGGGGCAGGACTTTGTGGCCAACAACAACCTGCCCATGATCGACTTTGCGGCGGTGCACCTGTGGCCCACCAACTGGGGCGTGTGAGTGGCATGCTCCGGCATGATGCTGGGGACTGGGGTCTTGCTTGCTCAGAATTTGCAGCAGTTGAGGGGCTGCCGTCGGTTCTCCGGCAAGCATCCGCTGCACTGCCCTCCCACCTTTGACGACCCAACCAGGTCACAACCTGGGCCACCTGTGCTTGTCCTGCTCATGCCTTTGTCCGGCCACCACCTGCGCAGTGCGCACAACCACACCTTCACGCGCCTGTGGATTGAGTCCCACGTCAAGGACTGCCAGGAGATGCTGAAGAAGGCAAGGGGGGCTGGGCGGTGCTGCTGCCACTGAGGCGTGCTCACAAGTGGCGTGCATGCAGTCAACAAGTGGGGACTGGGAAGCTGCAGGCTCTGCGTCAGATCATGCATTGGGTAGTTCTCAGCCTACTCCCAACAACGCTCTTTGGCACCCATTACCCATGTTGCAGCCGTGCCTGCTGGAGGAGTTTGGCCACGCCCTGGGCAACCGGTGAGCGCCGCCACTGCCTTCAGTGCGGCCACAGGCAGGCACTCTCGCCGCCGCCTTGCCGGTTGCCGGCCTCCATGCAGAGAGCTGCGCCTCACTCACCTGCCCGCGGGCACCACCCCCCACCGCCGCAGCGGCCTGGACCCGCCGCCCGAGGCGATTGCATCTGAGCGCGACCCTCACTACCGCGCTGTGCTGGACGCTGTGGAGCATGCGATCGGCCGGGGGTGAGCACATGGTTGCAGTGGTGCTGGTGGTTAGTCGAGTCATCTGTGGATGCAAGGCATGCTGCGGCAGCATGTTGTTGTTGTGCGCTGCCGGTCTGCAGAGCATGTAGCGACTGACTGTGACCGCAGCGCTAGCGTTTTCGGCTGCTACTGTCTTCTGCACTGATGCATGGTGGCCCACACAGCCAGCACTTGCTAAGAAGCCTGCCGAGCCGCCCTGCCACCCGCAGGCACGCCCTGGCTGGCTCGCTCTTCTGGCGCTGGGGCCTGCGCATCTTCCGCAACGACATTCCCGGTGTTTACGGTAGGTCCGGTTATGGTGCTGCTGTGCAAGCTGCTTTAGGTCAACCGTGTTATGCGTGCTGCTATGGGCTTGCTCGGGTCTGGATGCTCTGCTGACAGCCCCAGCAAAGGACCTACAAGTTGCAGCCATGGAGTCACACGGCAGGCATTGCCACCCTCAATCCCCACACACCTCGCCCCTCCTCGTCCACCCCTGCCTGCCTGGCCAGGTGTCCTGCCCACCCACTCCACCTACAAGATTTTTGTGGAGCATGCGCAGCGCGTGCGTGCCCACATGCTGGCGCAGCCGCCGGCTGCTGAGTGCCGCCTCGACTGCTGGGTGGGCGTGGAGTTTGGCCCGCTGCGCAGGTGCGGCTGTGGTGTCGCTGTCCGACTGCTGGCACACCAGGGCTATATGTATTGCAGCAATGGCACAGCTGCCTGCAACTTTGCCTGCGGCAGCACATGCAGAACAGCCCTCAGCCAGCCCTGACACTGCCTCTCCACAACCGGCGCAGGTGCGAGCACCGCCCCTCTGTGTGCGCCGAGCAGCGCACCCGGGCGCAGTACCAAAAGTCGTATGATGGCGACAGCCCCCGCCTGCTGCCGCATGGCCAGCCGGTGTGGACCAGCCAGGCTGAGTGCTGCCGGCCGGGGCTGGGCGCGTTTGAGCGCGGCTGCACCACCACGCTCTTCTGAGGGGATGGAACGTGCAGCGCGCAACTTAGTGCATGCCATCCGGCTGCAGGCTGCCCAAGCATGGCCCAACAAACCTTTCTGTCGCATGCTTTCTCTCCGGCTACATTGCATCCATTCCCCCCTCCTTGCCCTTGTTCCTTGCTCTGCGCATGCCCCACACTTGGCTCTGCCTCTGCTTAGATCAGCTCTGTTCACACATTGTTGCGTTGTGATCGTCTCGGCATCCGGAAAAGGGCAAAGTATTGGCAGGGGGAAGTTTGAGGGACGGCGCAGTCCCGCTTGCGCGGGGCCGGGTGAGCAAGCATGATGTGTGGTGTTGTTGGTGGAGCGGAGGGGCAGGTAGTGGCATCCGTTCGGCAGGGAAAAGGGCGCTGGTTATTGCGTAGTAAGCCGGGGTGGAAAGTTCGGCTATACCAGCAGGCAGGGGGTGTTGCGGTTGGGCAGCAGGAGGCAAAACAACAAAAGACAGTGCGCTGACGCCAGCCCTCGTCTGAAGGCCCCTTGCGGCAGGGCCCAGGGGGCGGCCGGCACGCGCAGGACTCGAGTGGCATGGCAGTGAGTGTGAGAAACCAAATGGAGGAAAAAATAGCGGCACATCAGGCGCAGCGCCCAAATCGCACCAGGGCGGCGCATCCAGCGAATGGCAGTGGCGGCCGTGTTGAATCGGATGAAATAAGGTTGGCAAGCGGGGCAGGCAGGGGGGCGGGGGGCCTCTGGCGGCTGCTGGCAGCCAGCCGGCGCACCCGGCTCGGCCTGGCGCACCTGCGGTGTGAACAAACTGCGCCCGGCTCGGGCCGGGGCGCCGGTAGTAGGGGAGGGTAGAGGAGAGGCAAGGGCTTGGAACGAAAGAGGTTTGCGTTGCTGGATTTCAGAACTGTTTGTGGTCGGAACGAGTGCAGCAGCGTACAAAACAGGGGGCTCGTTTGCGCAGGTTGGGTGCAGGGCTGGGGGTCCGTGCGTGGTCTGACGATTGGGCTCGAGCGCCCGTACGGCAAGGCGGGCGGGGCGGCGGCGCCGCCCCACCCTACGCCAAGGCTCCTCTGCAGCCGCGGGCTCACGCCATCACAAAGGCGGGCATGGGCACCACAGCGTCCTCCTCGACGGGCTCAGCGGGCACAGCGGCGGGGGCCATGTAGCCGCCCATCATGGTGGGCACCTTGGGCTCCATGGGAGCGGGCACGGCAGCCGGCGCCTCAGCCACGGGCTCAGCGGCGGCGAAAGGCATCTCGGGCACCGGCTCGCCGGCGGCCAGAGCAGCCTGCTGCGCCTGGTAGGCGGCGTACTCCTGAAGGGAGGAAGGGGGTGCGCTGGGGTGAGCCACAGCATCAAACAAGACATACGTCCGGCGCCAAGTGCTGGTGCACCAGCAGGTTTGCCTCAGCGTCCCTGCCTCTGCCCTCTCTCCCCACCCTCTGTGGCTGACTTGCCTCGGGGGTCACAAAGCGGCCCTTGATGCGGGGGCGGATCTCGGCGTACGCGCGGCGCGACTGCAACGAAAGGGGCAGTGCAGGCAGCAGCGATGAGGCGTCGACCAAGGATGACGCGCTCTGGCCCCAGGCATCCCACACTCCCATGCCTGCACCGCTGCAGCAACAGCGGCGGCAGCCGGATGGCCAGCACATGCTCAGCGCTCATGCCCCAACCAGCACTCTGCTGCCCACCTGGTAGCGCACGGCGCGGCCAAAGGCGCGCTTCTTGCGCTGGCGCTCGCGGTGGCGCTGCACGCGGGCCGCCTCCGCCTCGGCGTCGGCAGCGGACAGCGGGCCCGGGCCGGCCTGGGGCACAGCCGCCACGTGGGTGGCGGGCATGCCGGCGGCGCCGCCCATGGGCACCATGTGCACCGGCTGCTGCTGCTGCTGCTTCAGGTACGGCGCGTGGCGCAGGTAGGAGGGCACAAACGCGGGCGGCTGGGACAGGAAGGAGCTCTGCAGGAGCAGGGGAGCAGCAAGCATGGATCAGTACGGCAGCAGCAGGGTATGGGCCGGCAGCACTGGCGCCGCTGCTTCGATCCGCCCAAGTGCATAAGTGCCGCGCGAGCCCATCATCAGCACTGGAGAAGCAGGGAAGAAAGCCGTAAGGCAGCACACACCTGCACGGAAGCGGCGCCATCAAAGTGGCGGTCACCGCCGGCGGGCCGCAGCTCAGCATCAAAGCTGGGCACCACGCAGTCGTCCAGGGGGTCGAAGAAGGCGCCGCTGCAAACAGAAGGGGGAGAGGGGCGCGAAAGCAGAGGTGGTAAGGGGTACGTCATTTGGGATACTCCTGCATCATCTGAGTTCAGCCAGCTACTTGCAGATGCAGGCGCGCTGCTGAGGATGCAGGTTCAATGGCTGAAGTACAAGAAACCCGCCAGTAGCCGGCAGCCGCCGCCGACCCGGGAGCTGGTTCAAACGCGGCGGCGCAGACCAGCGCTGACCAAGAGTATTCCACCCCTGCGCCAGCACCCACCCGCCGGGCAGCTCAAGGTCGTCAAGGTCCAGCAGGTCAGAGGTGGTGAGGCTGCGGCCCAGGAAGGAGTCCTCGTACAGGTCCAGGGGAGCGGACAGCGGGGCCACGGCGGCGGGCTCAGCCACGGGGGCAGCCGGGGGCAGGGGCACTGCCACCGGCGCGGCGGGCGCCAGCTGAGGCACCACGCCCACGTCGCAGTCGGTGCTGTGGCTGGCGGCGGGGGCGGCCGAGGGCGCCGCGGACGCGCACTCAGCCTGGCAGGCCAGAGCGGAGATTGGGCGGCGCTCGTGGCGCGCCAGCAGCGGGTTGGCCGAGTGCATCTTCACGTCGCAGCCGGTGCACAGGTGCGCGTCGTCATTCACGCAGTAGCAGACCGCCGCCTCGTCGCACAGGGCGCAGCGCACGCTGGGGGCGATCTTGCCGGGCATGCTGCATAGAGGGGGTGGCGTAAGAGCGCGGGTGAGGCTGACGTCGAGTGTGGGGTGAGCGTGCGTCGAGCGGCGGGGCCCCCGAAGCTGCGGCGGCGGGGCCTGCCATGGCGCCCCGAGGCTTGCAGACGGCCGCCCAGGCCTCGGCATGCCGGCAGGAGGCGGCGGGGCCTGCAAGTGCTTGCTGCGGCCGGTCTGCTTCAGCGCCCGCGTTGGGCCTATCTGCTGCGGGCGCCACCGGGGCGCCCGGCGCTCACATGGCGGCTTTGTAGGGGCGCGGGCGTCAGCTGGGCGGGGCGGCAGGGCGTTCAGCGGTGGGGTGGTAGCTTCGCCGAGCTGGGTGCGGTTCACAAATACAGTGTGCCGAGGGCCCTGCGCGGCGCCCTGATATGGATGACGATGAGGTAGTGTGCACAGCGCTGCCGTGAGCCCGAGCAGCTTGATGGTGGGAGGGCAGCGCACAGCGTGCGGGGGCCGCTTCCGCCGCTGCTGGATCCAGGCGGCGCCACTGTATGCTAGGCCTCATTTTGCTCTGCTGGCACCCTAAGGTAATGCCAGTGCCCTCTGTGAAGCCTGCATCACAGTTGAGCCCTGCAGAGCAGAGCACAACTTGCGTCAGAGCATAACTTGCGGAAGCCGCAAGCTCCCGGGGACGCTTGCCGAGTTGATGCTGCACCATGCGCCGCATTTCAACCAGGGTGCTCAGTGTCTACTGAACGGAACCAGCTGGCGGCACCGTGCAGTAGTGGTGAGTCCATGCTGATTGCAAGCAGCTGTGAATGTGCAATCGGGCCTGCACACCGTCCGTTCGTACGTCCTGCGCCGCAAGGACCGCCAAGTCGCCGCAAAATGTCAACCTGCTGGTGCCCAAAACAGGGGGCACCGCATTTGCACGCCCCATGGCTGACACACCAGGCCCACTACAACCACCTGCGGAGCACTGCACCTACCTGTGCCAACCTGGGGACTGACGTTAGCGAGCGGCCAAGCCTCCCACGGCGGCGCACAGGCTGGCGGCGGCTGAGCATGAGCGGAGCCCGCCGCATTGCAGCCCAACTTGTCACATTTGTGTCCCACTCTTCGATCCAGCTGCGCGGCGCCTTGACGAGTGAGCGCCGGCTAAGAAGACCCTCTCGCTTGTTGGCCGCCTAGAGAGCAATGACCGCATTCGCACTCAGCCGCATGCCCGCTGCTGCGGTTGCAGCGCGCCCGGCAGCACGCGCGGCCAGGGCGGTCGCTGTGGCCCCCGCCGCCGCCTTCACCGCCCGTCGGCCGGCAGCGAGCCGCAGGTGCGCGGGTCTCTGCCACTCACCAGCGCCTACCGGGGCGATCGCTGCAAGCCTGCATGCAACTTCTGTTGTCAGGCAGCCAAATGAGTGTCACCGGCCCACCTGCTTGCAGGCAGCTGGCGCGGCAGCGTGGCGGCAGCCTCCTGGTGTATGCCAACTGGGGCGCGCCCGTCGAGTTTGCAGCTGGCAAGGTGCGCCCTGGGCTGGGCCTGCCACCCTGAGGGTTCTAGTTGCCGGCTGACCTGATCACTTGTACAGCAGTGCTGGTGTAAACGCAGGGGCAGCAACACGCAGGGGCAAGGCACCTTTGACATGCGCTGCATCGCACTGCAGAGTCTCCACATTCTGCTGCTTGGTGAAGCGTCAGCGAGGCCTGGTGTGGCAAGGCCACCTACCACATGCGCTGCACTGCCACCCTTGCCTTCCCCGGCAGGTCCTGGAGAATGAGCGCGAGGCAGAGGGCCCGCTGCAGCGCCTCAAGGTGCAGATTGGCGGCGCGGCCTCGGCCTACACCAAGGCAAGGCAGAACACTGGCCGGGCCGGCGGTATGCTGCTGGTGGTACAGGGAAGCATATGCTCCTTCCAACGGAGACCCTGGCGTGGGCACTGCTGAGTCGTGGGCAACCGTGCTGCTGCCCGTGCCATGATCCGCCCACCCCCTGCGCTCCTTCTGCCCTGCAGGCCGGCCAGTTCATCCAGGCCAAGACAAGCGAGGACGGCAAGCCCGGCTTCTTTGCCATCGCCTCCGCCCCTGGGGCTGACAAGGAGAATGGCACCGTGGAGCTGCTGATCAAGAGCCAGCCGGGCGCCACGGCGGAGCAGCTGTGCGCAGCGGAGAGCGGTGAGGCGGCGGGCCGGCAGGGCTGGCTTGGGGACACCAGAGCAGGACGGTGGACAGTCTGGTGTTGCAAAAAAATGCAGGACGAGGTGTTGAAGGAGCTGTGCTGCCGCATGGCTGCGCAGAGTGGACCGGATGGGCATGAACCAAAGCTGCAGCTGCATCCCACCAGGCGGCAGCCGGCATGTGGCATGCACATGCCCCCACACGTCCACGCACCCTGCCTCCATGCCACACGCCCCACCCCCGCCCCGCAGGCTCGCAGCTGCTGGTGAGCGCCCCCATGGGCAAGGGCTTCCCGGTGGACTCCATCCCGCCCTCCGATGTGCACACCGTGCTCATCTTTGCCACCGGCTCGGGTGGGTTGCAGCGCTGCTACTGTCGAGGGAACTTGATTGCCGATTGATGTGCATCTGCCACGCTAGTGGCACCGTGTGGCAGCCACGCTCCATGCGTGCCTGCATTGCTGGTTGGCAATCAATGGAGAAACAGCATGTGGCAATCCACTTCTGCTGCTCCCTCGCCACAATCCCTCTACGCAGGCATCTCACCCATCAAGGCGCTGATTGAGAGCGGCGCGCTGCAGGCCGACAAGCGCCGTGAGGTGCGTCACAGAAGAAGTTCAGTCGTCTTTCAGTGCCGGGCGGTGCATGCAAAGCCCGCTCCGGTCATTTCTCACCTGTGCCCCCAGGAGCGCTGTGACAAGCCGCTCCGCCCTCACTCCTGCCATGCTGCACGCCGCCTCGTTTGCTTATTTAACTCCCTTCCCAACGAGTCGCCCCTCCCTCCCCTCCCCCTCGCTTGCCCAGGTGCGGCTGTACTACGGCGTGCGCAGCCCCGCGCATCTGGCCTTTGCCTCCGCCATCCCCGCCTGGGAGGCCGCCGGCGTCAAGGTGCACACCGTGTTCTCGGAGCAGGGGCAGGGCTACGTGCAGGACGCGTTTGCAAAGGTGGGCCTTCTGCATGTTGATGATGTAATTAGGTGCCCTTCGAATGAGATCAGCAGCCTCCGGGTGGACGGTGATGAGAGGATGCCCGCTCTTTGGGGCCATGTATCGGCTGCGGGGCAAGGGGGCTGTGAACAGACGGTGCCTTTGTGGGGTGTACAGCCTGGAAAGGCAGGCACCAGCCGACCCTCCCCAAATGACCTCCCTCTGTTGCAACTGACCCCTACTCTCCCTCATCCACTGCCCCTGTCCAGGACAACGGCATCTCCGACTGGAGCGGCGTGGCTGCTGTGCTGTGCGGGCAGAAGGACATGGCGGGTGCCATCACCGAGCTGCTCACCGGCAAGGGCGTGCCCAAGGAGCGCATCCTGACCAACTTCTGAGGAACTGGTTGTGCTGCGGTCCTTCTGCTGAGGGCCCACAAATGGCTGCGCACTGTCTGCATGGAAAATGAACCGAAACCCGCTCTGCTGAGCTTCCGCGTGCCTGCCGACGTCCTGTTCCCAATCTACCCAACAGTCCCACACCTGCGCCTGCTGCTGTTCTGAACCCATTCTTTTTTCCCTCTTTCATTTTCGTCGGCTGCTCGGACCCCCTCTGTGAACTTAACTCTGATGCTCGTCGGCAGCGCGATCTTTGCTTCCCTGAATTTGGCCAGGGAGAGCAGCCGGCCGTGGGAAGTGAACCAGCCACTATTCGCTGCACAGGGCATGAATGGGCTGGGATGAAAGTGGAGGCATGCCAGTTCAGTGGGCATAACATGAAGCGGTTGCTTGCGAGCGGACGCAAGTGCATGGTTACATTGCAAGGGGCACACTGCCCGCTATGTCGACTCGCAGCGTTTCCAGGAATGCATGGCGGCATGTGTATACGTCAATTCAGTTGCTTGACTGCATGCCAGGCAGGCAATGTTGCCGGCTGGGCTCACCGGCACGCCCGGCGCACAAGCGCACACGGGCACCGGAAGAATAGAAGAGGCAGAACAGTGCGTCAAAACGGCAGGGCAAAGATTGGCATGTCTTTGGGGTGGGCGGAGCTCGTTGGCACGGAAAAAAAACAGATAAAAAAGCCACCATGCGGTGGCATGAAGGCAGTCTGTTGCAAGCGTCAGCTTGCTGTTATGCACTTTGAATTACTCCCTCGTGTGACTTCTGGACGCTGAGAGTCACACTTGCTTGCTGAGTTGCTGCACTGAGCTCCTCAGTGCGCGCGCTGCACGCTGAGCGCCCCGCCTTCGCCGGTATACCAGGGGGCCACAGTGCGGCAGGGCAGCCACAGCAGCACCAGCACCGTCAGCCAGCGCAGGGCCAGCTGGGCAGCTGGTGGCAGGCCTTCCTCAGTGTCCTCAGGCACCGGCTCCTGGTCGCCATCCTGCACCGCCTGCTCCTCCTCCTGCTGCGGCGGCTGCTCCTCCAGACCGCGGCGGTTCTGCCCCGCCGCCAGGCGCCGCGCAGCCTGAGGATCGGCGGCCGTGAGGGAGTGCAGCGCCACAAATAGGCGGTGTTCGCACCTAGCCAGCAGGGTGCCGGCCGCCGCCCACCAGCAGCGCCAGCAGTGGGTGCAGGGCCGTGCGCGGCGCCGCCGAAGCGGCACGCCGCTGGGGTGCAGCAGCAGCAGGGTGGGCAGCAGCCAGCCCAGGAGCAGCCAGCAGAACAGGAGCACGGTGGCGGCCTGGGTGTGGGGGCCTGCAGGGAGGAGGAGAACCGTTGGGCAAGTGAGCAGGCTGGATTGGGCATGGATTGGAGAGGCAAATCATGTTAGGGCTGCTCTATGCAATGCTGCCTCAAGCCATGCTCTCTGGCCACCTGCGCTCCCCCAACCCAACAGGGAGCATGGCAGCAGCGCTTGCCTGACGGGGGCCGGGCCGCAAAAGGCAGCAGCACTGCCACAGCCAGCTCGCCCATTTGGTACACCGCCGAAATGCCGGCCGCAACCTCCGGGCTAGTGCACAGCTGCGTACGGGTGGCAGCAACAATCGGGGTGTCATGGGCATGCAGGTTACATGTAGCAGATTTGACATGGCGTCACATGCAGCATGCAAGTGCACGGCCCTGGATTCCTACCAACAGCCCCGCTCACCTTGCTGCGGCTGTGGGGTCCCACCCCCAGGTGCATCCAGAGCGCAACCAGGAACGTCTGCAGCCCCAGGTGGGCCCGCATGGGCAGGCGCCAGCCCAGGGCAGTGAGCACTAGCATGAAAATGCCGGTGCCTGCGGTGTGGAGGGTGGGGGAGCCGTGACATGGGGTGGGCCAGGCAACGTACGCATGTGGATTGAGGCCACACCGCCATGTGTTGTCGCACAGGGCGCAGCTGAAAGAGCGCCCCAGGCTGCCGTGCCATGCCATGACCAGCCCAGCTGCTCCGGCACCCCACCAACTCCATGGCTGGCGTTGGCTCGGCCCTAGCTTTGGCAACGCACCGAGCGCCAGGTGGGACAGGTTGAGGGCCCAGGCCAGCACGTGGCCGCTTTGCGCGCTGGGGAACACCTCGTCCCATGCGCCCTCCTCAAAGTTGTACTGTAAAATGGCAGGGGAGCGTGAAGGTTCATGAGTGCAACGTAAGGGGCAGGCACGGCACACAAATGGCAGGCAGGGCAGAAGCTTGCATGGCAGCAACACGGGCATGGGTAATTTGCAGCTTTGAAAAGCCAGGGGCAGAAATGGGGCAGAATGGAGGGATTGGCCTCCCTCTCCCCCTCATCACCGGCAGCGTCATGAGCAAGAGGCGCAGCGTGACCAGAGCGGGCACCCTCCACCGGGTGTAGCCGCGCGGCGCAATGGCCGGCCATGCCAGCCCAATGCCGACGACTGCGGGCGGCGGATGGCGGGGAGAGGGGGAAATGTGGCGGTGAGATCAATTGGCGTGCAGGGCAAGCTGTTTGTCCGCTTCACCCAAACCGTAGGCATTGAGCATGTCCTGGCTACATGCTGCCTTACCGACAGTACCGGCACTCAGGAGTGCGCAGACAGCCTCTCATGCCCGGCAGCACTATGCGGCAGCCAGCACAGCAGCCAGCACGCTCACTGGCAATGGCGCCCGCCAGGCTCTGCAGGTTGTGGTGCGCCAGCAGAGGGGATGCCAGCGCGCTCTTGATGGATGTGACTGCCCAGAGCGCCATCACCAGCGCCGAAAACGCCTTGTCTTGTGCCACAGCCGCTGCTGTGCGCTCCCGCCGCGTGGACCGGCCAGGCAGCACAGCCGAGGCGGCGGCTACAGCTGGGGCAGGCTCCGCCGCTGAGCTGGCGGACGGCGGTCCGCCAGCCATGGAGCTCTGCCCCTCAGACATCTGAACCATGTGCAGCTGCTCAGCCGGCAGTGCAGGCTGTGTTCCAGCTGTTCCCAAAGAAATGGTGGCCTGTGAGGCAAAGGGGGAAGGGATCCATGTATAATGGTGGGCGAGGGGGGCGAGGGCGACGACCCGACGCCGGCGGCGCGCCGCGGCGGCGTAGTGAGGCCCAGCGGAGCGAGCCGCCCCATGCATGCGGCCGGGTGGCTGCTGTAGCGCCTTTTACAGCGGCCAACAGCGCCACCCGCGCGCACCCGGGTGCCGTGCGCGCCGCTAGCAGGAGCTACGGGTCGCTAGCAGCCTTGAACGGCAAATTTAGTCAATCCATACATGGAACAGCTTCCGGCCGCGCCGTTGGGGCACTTGTGCTGGCATGGGCGGCGGCGGTGACCGTGACGTGGCGCGTTAGCGCCGCCGGGTAGAGATGTTGACGTATTGTACAGGCATCAGCAAGCTGCTGTGCAATAGCACCCGCAAAGACACAGCTGCCGAACGCATAAGCCAGACAGCATGATATTCGCATGCTCGCCCCTTTGCCAGCCGCATGCTTGCCCGGCCCGGGAGGTGTTTTCCTGCTGTGTTGCAGTGAAGCAGATCAATCGCATGTGCACATGCAGTGCAGCGCAATGCAGCAGACAGATGCAGAGCATGCTGAAATGAAAGAGGGTGGACAGGCCATGGGGGTACACAGAGGCCCGGTGGGGTGTTGGTACAGACCAGAAGGGGCAGCCACGGCTGAAAAAATGGCAGAAAAATGAGGGGCCCAGAATTGGGGAGTACAAAATGGGCGGGCACAACAGGAGGCTGCTGGAAGGCTATGACTCATCGGCTCTGGCGCATCAATACGACGGCTGGGAACCAGGGTCGCCTCAGGGGCTGGCAAAGTCGCGGCCGGCCTCGAAGCTGGGCTGCGGCCCCTCCTGCGCTGCCGGCGGCTCCGGGTCTCGCTGTGCCAAGATGTTTGCATCATCGCCCACAGGCGCACTGTCCTCGGCATTGTACAGGTCGGGGTACTCGTACTGCAAGTTGAAAGAGATGATGCGAGGGAGTGCTTGAGCGCAAAGTGGACAATATCCAGGATCCTTTGCACAGCAAGGCTGGGCCGCACGCCATTCCACGCTGAACTAGCCCACCAAGCCAGACGGCAAACTAACCACACCAGCCACACCTGCAGCTTGCGGGAGGGGATGTAGCGGCCCAGCGCTGCCGAGTATGCGTCAAAGTAGCTATTGAGCGCGCGGTGCACGATGCGGCAGTCGGTAAGCGGCTGAAAGGCGGGGCGGGTGGCAGGCGAGGCGGGCGGAGGTGGGCGGCTAAGAGGAGGATGGATGCTGATGCAGAGGGGGCAGGGCAAACTGCAGACGCAGGCATAGCCAGGTTCCGCTTTCCAAAAGCAGTGCATGCAGAGCCCTCTTGTTGCAGCCCTGGCAGGGGCACCCGCACCGCCCGCCCCTTGTAATTTACCTCCATGTTTTCCTGCGCCACGTACTTGGTGATCCTCACACCGCCAAACAGCCGCTGCGTGTCTGTCTCATCCGGAAGGCAGTAGTAGAAGGGCTGCATAGCGAGCAGGGTGGGGGCGGCACAGCGAGGCTTGGGTTGTGAGGTAGCTAGCCGAGGAGCACGCGCAGAGCTCACCGCAGCACCACCCATCAGTGGCGGACGCGTGGTTCACAGTTTGGCATGCAGCGGCCGCGCTTGCAAGCCCTGGTGCTGAGCAGCTGCATGCCATGCCGAGTTGACACACAGCTGCAAGGCAGGCCTGCCCACCTGCTGCGCGTTCTGCACATTCATGGCTTTGAGCCAGTCTGCGTCCCGCTCGCACACGCGGTCCCAACCTGCGGAGCATGCCAGTGGGGTGGGTGTACGCTCAGCATGGCGGAGGATGGCACAGACATGCGCATCTTCAGCTCGGCAGTGACCGCACTTGTGCACATCAGGAGCACAACTCACCATACACCACGCCACGGTACCCAAACTGCGAAGTGGGGAGGGCAGGGCAACAATGGTGAGCAAGCATTGCAGGGATCGCAATGCATAGGTCATGCTGCACGCCCGCATTCGCTTGCGCCGCCCAGCCTGCACTCCTCCTGTCTTCCATGGTGTGCTCCCTCCCAACCCCTCCACCCTCTTTCCACTCGCCTTTTTGTGGATAAACACCTGGCCCACCGAGAAGCGGACGCCGCTGCGGTCGCCCCGCTCCTGCCGCAACGCCCGCATCTCCGCCAGCTGCGCCGCGTAGCCGGTGTTGAGCAGGCGCAGGGCCTCGAGGCCGCGGTCCATGGCAGCCTGGGGCCAGGGAGGGTGGGGAGGGGAGGCACAGGTGATCGGGTGGCATGCACACCAGGTACCACTGGATGTGCATGTCCAAGGCAGCTGCGCCGGCCGGTGGGCAGCGGGTTGGTGTGCGAACAGCTGCACAAACACGGGCAGCAGTGGGGGCACGGCGGCTTGTGGCAGGCCCACAAGCGATGCCCTACCGCGCAGCTCCTTCCCACACCTGGGCCTCATCGCCACTCGCTGCCATGCACGCCTTGAACTCGGCCCGCGCAATCTGCCGCACCGCTGTCGCATCCTGCAGCGCCACCGCAGTGCCACGCAGGCTGGGCGCAAGGGCGTGCACGTCGCCAGCGCGGACAGAGAAGGGCACGTCGGCATTGGCGCGCGCCCAGCGCAGCGTGGCCCTGTACAGCGCGAGGGCCAGGCGCCGTGCGCCGCCTGGAGTCGACATGGCTGCTGCTGTGCGCTGGCTGAAAGGCTGACTGTGGGGGCCGGTCTGCTGCCTTGCAACCAGGCCAGCCAGCCGTGGGAGGCGCAGGTGCCGCCGCTGCCGCCGCTGCCGGCGCCTGCAGCCAGAGGGCCGGAGCTGTCAGTGGTAAGACATGCCACCCGTTCTTGATGTATTCAGCACCCAAAGAAGCGCCTGGCTGCCCTGTGCAGGGAGCTGGCTATCCCAGCGGCGCGTGCAGTGGCGCAGTAGAAGCGTGCAGTCGCCTATAGGCACTGGCGATCAATGCCGCTGCCTCAGGTGGGCTGGCAGGGCGCACCTCGCGGTCACAAGCGGCGAGGGGTCGCTGCGACGGTGCCGAACGATACGATTGAACTGTACGCTACTCAAAAGCCGGTGTTGACGCTATTTCAGAGGCAGCCCCATGCTCTGCATGCTACACCTGCTTGCACACAGGTGTGGCCCGTGCGGCCTGGATCGCCCCGGAACAACCCAGTTGGCGGTCTGTAAACGCCCACAACCCGCCGCCATCTTCTACCTCCTGCCTTCCGCCTCCCCTGGATGGCCGCTCCTGGCCCTGGCCCTGGCCCTGCGCCAGGCCCCGAGGTGGAAGACCTGGATGCCGAGCAGCTTGCTGCCCTGCTGGAGGCAGGAAACATACGGCTGTGGTTGCAGACCGCGGTCCGCTATGTCAGCAGGCAAGGCAGCGCTTGGCGGCGGGAGCTGCAGCATGCTCTGTTCAAATGGCTCAACCCCAGCATGACGGATCACCACCGCACATTCCTTGCCAAGCTTGCGGATCAGCAGGCATTGACTGGCGAGGTCCTCCTCACACGCCGGGCCTGGCGCTGTGAGCCTGGAGCAGCCGCTGAGCTTGCTGGGCACGACCTGCGGCGGGCACGGGCAGCTGTGGATGATGCGCTCCGAGAGTTGCGGCTGGCCCAGCGGCAGCTGGCCGATGCGCTGGAGCAAGAACCCACTGATGCAGCACAGGTGCAAGCCCTTCGGGTGATAGAGGCAGCGGCATACAATGGCCATGCGGCAGCCGTTGAGGGCCTAGCAGACGCAGATCAGCACCACTTGGAGATGGAGGATGCGTTCGACGAGTGGTTGATGTGGCGTAGGGAGGCTGACTGGACGCTGGGCGGCAATGTGCAGCCTGGCAGCTCGGTCGACCATCCAACCGCTATTGGCCATCGCTGGTGCGGCTACAAGCGTGTAATTCCTGTGCTGCCTGAGCATGACTGTGTCCTGGGTTGCCTGCTCCACCTGACGGTCGGCTGTGTGTTCCCAATTGCCTCCAACCAGGCAGCGCGGTGGCGCCTATGCCGACAGTGACATCCCTCACGTGGCTGTCCACCAGCTCGGCATGGCGGTTCAGCTGTCTTGGAATGGAGACTACTTGATTCCATCAGATAACCCAGCATTCCCCGGCTTTATGCTCGATGTGGAGGTGAGCCCGTTCTGTGGGAAAGTAAGCGTTGGCGCATATGGCCAAAATTGCTGGTGAATGCATGTAGGTGGGCGCATTGCCTGCTGTTGCCACACAAAGGGGCATATGCTGGGGATGGAGATGCCCTTTTGGGTTAGCGGCTTGGCTGTTGGCGTGACTTGCATGAGCTGAATCGCTGCCTTCAAATGTTGCTTTCACAGGCCATCTTTGCCGACAAGCTGCGCTATATGTCCGAGAGGAACGCAGTTGTGGCCCATAAGCGCCTGCTGACGGAAGGCACAACTGGCTTCAACGGACAGCCGCTGGATGTGTGCCGCACCAGCAGGCAAGGACACAACTTGTGAGACCGGGCTGCATGCTTCGCTTGCACACAGTGATTGTCATGCTGCAGCAATAACTCACTTACCTTGCTGAGCCTCAGTGTCAAGTCCTCTGCTCTCAGCCGCACCAACATTTGGATGTCACGAGACCACGAGACGCTGGCACGCCGCGCATTCCAACTGCGGTTGCTGCCGCGCGCATTGTGGCGTGGTGACATGCGCACATACAGGTCCTCTGCTATGCCAGGCGAGTTGAACAATACTTTAAATGCTGCATATACCGGCGTGCTTTCCTTGCGGGGAAGGTGCGGTGCGGCGGCAGGTGGCGGCAAGCACCAGCGCTGCTGGCACTGCCGGGCTTTCAATCTGTGCAGCACATGGCTGCATGCCTGCCCTGCGTGCCTTGCTGGCCGGCGCTGCCTGTTCTGTATTGCTGTTGGCAGGAGAGGCCAGCCAGCCGCTGCCCCCAACACCCACGCTGTCCATCGCTGGCACGCATGCAGAGCCTGCGGCCGGGGAGCCTGGTGCAGAGGCGGGCGCGGAGGCGGGCGCAGAGGCGGCGGCTGCCGGCGCTGGCGGGGAAGGTGCGGTGCGGCGGCAGGTGGCGGCAAGCACCAGCGCTGCTGGCACTGCCGGGCTTTCAATCTGTGCAGCACATGGCTGCATGCCTGTCCTGCGTGCCTTGCTGGCCGGCGCTGCGCGGCTGTCTTGCGCTGCCCTCCGTGCCATGTACACGGCATTGCTGCCTGTGCTGATCGGCACTGCACTTCCTTCCTGCAGTCTGGACTGTGCCGCCGTTGGATGACGCAGGGAGCTTGATTCTGTACGTGTACAACCAGTGGGCGGAGGAGGGCAACGAGCTGTACGACTATATTGGCTTGCCACCGACTGTAACGGTGTACGATGGGCCCATGCCAAACCCCAGCCTGTGCATGTGCAGGTAGGTGGGCCTGTGCATCCCGCAGACCAGCTTCGTGGATGGGTCACTTGCCGTGGGCGGCGAGCAGAGCAGTGACTGACCAGCTTCCCTTTTCACTGCATTCTTCGCAGAGGTGAAGGTGCTCTTCTTTTGTGGGCCGACAGGCACGGTCTCGACGTAGGTGGAGAAGAGGAGGAAGAGAATAAGGCGGAGCAGGAAGAAGCGGGCTAGCTACGGCTTTGGAAGGCTTTGGGGCCGCTGCTGAGAGTTGCTCTGACCAAAAACGTTTGCTGTTGTGCGTTCTGTGCATGAATGAATCAAGGAATAGGTGGTAATGTGGCCTGTCAGTGAGCAGCAGAGGCATATTAGGGTGCACTGGAAATGGTGGCGCCTGCTGGCCGAGGTCTGGACCCTGGCTCAGCGCGCGGCCCGTCGCACAGGCCGCCACCCTGCAGCCAGGCGATCGGCCTTCCCTCGCTTTCAACTTGCTCGATCCTGGGTTCCTGAGTGCACCCTTGCCCCTTGTGTGGACCTTAATTTCGAAGCTGACTGTAAGGCGTCGACTCTGTGCCACAGCTTCGCCACGCATCTCAGCTCAGCTCAGATCGCAGCTGAAGACGTGGCCGCAGGCCCTGCGGGTCTCCACCAGGCCTCGTTGGCGGCGTGTGGCCCTAGGAGGGTCCCCCAGCCTCGCAAACGACGGCTGCAGTGACAGCAGGCCGATCGCCTGGGGGCGCTATGCAGCCGGCAGCTGACGGCAGCGGTGCCGGTGCTCGCAGCGACAGCAGCTAGGCGGGGCGCCACCCAGCAGGCTTGCCCGCTGCTTAGGCGGATGTCAGCAGAGGCAAGTTACAAGAAGGGTAATTTTTCAGCACCCCTCTTAGCCAGGGCTTTATTTTAAGCATGCATGCATGCAAAGGTGGCTGTCCTGTCCAGAGTGCCCGTCCGACTTCTGCCGTGCAGGGCCGGTCGGGGCAGCGGGCGCGAGCAGCGTCCCCTCGACCTGCAGCGGCAACAGGGAGACAGGGACAGCCAGCTCGCAGGAGGCATTTAGACCGGTCTGACCGGCGGTTTCTAGAGGGATATGAGCATGACAGCGCGCTGTTCCAGCCCCGCAGCCAGCTGCCTCGCCAACTTGCCCGGCTTCCATCGCCGCGCCGCTCGCCCCAGGTGAGCACGCTGGGTGCAAAAGAGGGAAAGCTTTTGCTCTAGGCAGGTGCAGAGACTCAACGTGTGAAGCACGGCGAGTGACTTGGCACCTCAACCAGCCCTCTGAAGCTTTGTCTTGGCTCGTGCGACATGCAGGAGGTACCGCCGCCTGCACTCCCGCCGAGCCTCGGGGGTCGGCAGGTGCAGCGGCTGCTGGACAGCCATGCTGCCCTTGAGTGGCAGCAAGAGCTGCAGCGGGAGCAGCAGGCGGCGCGGGATGAGTGCGTGGCACGGTGCGCAGTGTGTGGCGCGATGGACCCTGGTTTGGGCGGCTGGAAGTGGAGCAGCAGAGGCATGCGGTTCTGCTCCTTCGTGTGCAGCTTGAGTGAGCAGTCAGGGCAGCGACAGATGCAGGGGCAGCGGCTGTTGCAGCAGGATGAAGAGCAGCGGGCGCAGCAGGCAGGTGTTGATGGCAGTGGGGGGCGCGATGCTGGGCTCTTTGACCAGCAGCGGCAGCAGGCTGGCATAGCGCAGCAGCAGCGGCCATCCGCCGTGCACCCCAGGCTGACACCTCGCCTGGATAGCAGGGGTGAGTCCTATGCATGCAACAGGGGCAAACACAGCATGCAGGGGCGTTAAGTGAGCCAGAAACCAGCTGCTCAAGGCGTGCCATACATCAGCTGCCTTGGCCTGCATTTTGGCATTTACTTACGTTTCGGTGCACCAATCAATATGTATGTGTGGCTCTGGTTCTGCAGGCCAGTTTCAGCGGCGACGAGCGGCTGAGCCTGACCGCCAGGACGGGCAGCCGGAGCGCGGCAGTGCGCAGCTGCCCTCCCCGGCGCAGCAGCGCTCCTTCGTGCCATGCGGTCCCCACTGTGGCTGCCCATCCTACGGACAGCGACAGCAGCTTGCCAGTAGCTGGTACAACCATGACCTGACTGTCAGCCCTCCTTCGAACCTCTGCGACGCAAGGGGCAACCCGCTCACGTGCAGCTGGCTGTACATGAAGGCCATCCAGGACGCCCTGCGGGTGAGTGCGCAGGGTGGCCATGTACACAGGTAGCGTGGGCATTGAATGCCAACTTCCATCCAGCTGCACGACACACCTGGAAACACTGGTGGAACACTTTCGCTTCCGTCTTTCGCGCTGAGCTCCCTGGTGAGCTGCGGGTCGGAAGGCCCGGCGCCGTCGCCGTGCTCTGACGACTGCGAAAACTCGGAGCCGCTGTGGGTGGAGTCGGCCACGAGCCAGCCCTCGAGCGAGGGGTCCTCTTGCTCGGAGAAATCTTCCTGGGACTCGCTGTCGCTGCCCAAAGTCTGTGAACGAGTTTCAGACATGCGCGGAAAGGCGCCGCCAGCGCCCACCTCCCCAGCCTGAGGCACCCGCCGCTCCCGCCGTGCATGCCACGGTACTGGCGGCGGCCGCATGCCGCCCCGCATGCATCCATGGTCTGGGGCAGCCCACCGTTCCAGGGCCTCCCCCCAGTTGCTCCGGGGCGCGTCCCCTTGGTTCAAACCCCGCGCCCCCACGGCAGCAGCGCTCTGCGCCCATTTTATCCATTTTTTCCCCGACCCATCACCGCTTGTGTGCGTGACGGTAGGGGTGGTCGGCACAGGAAGCGGGGAGGCAATGGGGAGGACACAGGGAATGGGGAGGCAAACAGATGCTGCTCCCACTACAGCAGCAGCAGTGTAGCAGAGTAGCAGCAGTGCTGCTATGCCACCGACGCTGCAACCTGTTGTGCAGCTGCCCCTACTGTGTCTGCTCTGTGCTGCCTGCTGCATGCCCCGCTGCTCCAGCCTCTCCAAGGAGGCGGGCCCCTAACGTGCCAAAGAAGCACAGGAATGGGGGGAAAGACCAAGCCTGCCCCCCTGCAAAATGAAGCGCATGGGTGGCGTGGTTAGAAGATGTGGCTGGAGTCTGCCAGCCAGCCAGCGGGAGAGACTTACCCCCTGTTGTCCCGCGACTGCCTGCTATCCCGCTGTTGCACCCTGGGTATCATGTATCTTGTGCATTGCCAGGTGCCTGCCACATCACAAGCCTGGCTTGCAACTATCGTGCAAATTTGCTTCCGAGCAAGGTAGAACACAACGTTGTACATGAATGGCGCTACCCAAAACGACGCACAGCCTCTTTACTTCATTGCCAATGGGCAGTGCCCCAATCTCTCTGTTCCTGACGCAGGAGGTTCACCCTGCTGACTTCCAGCCATGCACGCTGGACCCATTTCGGCAGTTTGGCGTGCCGCCTGATTGGCAGGAGGCGGCGGTGCAGCCGCTGGCGGCAGCTCTGCGGGCAGCAGGTATCACGCCAGGAGACATCCAAAGCAAGTGGGACAACCACTGGCACTTGCCAGCTGGCGAGCAGAACAGGCTGATTGGGTTAAATCCACTGCTAGGCCAGCGGCTGCAAGTGTATGCCCACAGCATTGCCTGGGAGCAGTGGCGCAGGAACTTGCCACCCGGCAGCGGAATGCCCAGCGTGATGGCTGTGGTCCAGGGAACATGGCGGCCACCGGCCAGCGTTGGTCAGAGCACAGGGCAGCGCCAGGCAAACGATGCGAGCTTGCAGGCGGCAGGCGCCCCCAGTGGTGCGTACCCGCAGCAGCCGCGGCAGCAGCAGCAGCCCAGCCCGGTGCTGGCTGTTGCAGGTGACATGGTGAGCCAGGTGCTGGATTGCTGGATGTGGTGCGTGCGCAGTGGCTTTTGGGCTGGCTTGACTTTGCCATGATGCAGCGTGCGGGCGCTTCGTGAGGTGGCCAGATGCTAACAAACATGCGAGGCTGTAAAATCGCCTGTTTAAATGCTCCTGACTTCATTTCCAAACTTGCAGCCTCCTCTCTTCGCCCTCCCACTTGCAGGCGGCGGCTGCTGTCGGCGGCGTGACCCCGCAGCAGTGGCAGCAGCCCTCCACACCTGCACTGGCCGCTGCAGCCCTCATGGTGAGGCAGGTGCTAGATTTCGTTTGAACTGTCGCATGGCCCGGTTGTCCCAATGGCTTGCTGGCTGGTGGTTGACTGGCCGGGTGCTGCTGCTGCGATCTTTCCTGTGTCGCTTGCAAGGCAGCAACTTGCAATAGATGTGGTGGCCGCTCCATGCCGGCTTCTTGCTCCAGACTCCTCATCCCACCATTTTCTCAGCCTCCCCTGTCCGCCATCGCCCTCGCACCTGCAGGCCGGCAGCGTGTCCCAGCAGCAGCAGCAGCAGGGGCGTCAGCAAGAACAGCAGCCAGGCCAGCAGCAGCAGCAACAGCAGCAGCAGCAGCAGTCAGGGGCGGCACTGGCTGCCGCTGCAGTGGAAGCAGGCAGCTTGGCAGCAAGGCAAGCAGAGTCAGGCGAAGTGCCGCTCCCTGCTGTGTGGGGCGTGCCGCTCGGCCTGGTGGAGCAGTATGCGCAGCTGCTGGGGGGCTGCCCCCCCTGCCAGCGGTGCCTCGCGTGCCAGGCGGGAAGCCAGGCACGTTGCGACACAATTGCAGCCGTGTGTGAATGGTGCGAGCTGCTGCCCGGCATCCAGCTGCCTGCCGGGCCGCACAGCTTGGCAGCCGGGCGTTGCGGCAAGTGCTTTGGCTGTCTGCACAATGATCACTGCAATGTGCGTCCCAAGAGACGCAGTCACTGCTGGACAGCCTCTCGCTTTCGGTCGCACGGGGCAGCAGCTGTGGAGCGCTTGCGGCGGGAGCGAATCGGCTGGGGTTTGGCGCGGCAGCAAGGTCAGCCTTGGCGGCGGCAGGAGGAGGAGGAGGAGGAGCCACAAGTGGCCAGCCATTCGAGCTCAGATGCCAGCAACAGCAACACCAACGAACTGCTGTTGCGGCAGCGTGGCCAGCCCCAAATCGACTGGCTTCACACAGCTGCCACGCCCGACCGCAGGCTCCTGCCGCCGGTGGTGCGTGGCGTCAGCTACGAGCGAGCTATGGCAGTGGCTGCGACGCGGCTTCAGGGGGAGCGAACGACCTGTGGCGAATGCACAGTCTGCCGGGAGGCCTCATCAGCGAGGCGAGCCGGTCGCTGCCGCGCGCTGGCTGCTGCCGATGCTTGGATGGCCGCAGCTAACAGCATGCCAAATGTGGAGCCTACGCTGCCCCAAGCAGAGCAGCAGCAGCAGCAGGCGCAACAGCAACCGCAGCAGCAGCAACAACAGCCTGCTCCGCTGTCGGCCAGCTGGCAGTCAGCCGCCGCCGCCACCATTACTGCAGGGGGAGTGCCGCAGGACCAACAGCTGGTGCAGCAGGGCGCCACGCCATCTCACGATGCCATGCAGCTGGGGACAGCTGCTGGCACAGGACAGCAGCAGCAGCAGCAGCAGCAGCGCCAGGCGGCTGCGCTGCCGCCAGTCAGCAGAACCGCGCACGCTGCCACGGCCGCCGCACCAGGGCAGAAGCGCCCCCGGCAGCTGGAGCCAGATGGGCCAGGTGGTGGCAAGGCGCCCCGCCCGGCCAGCTCGGCAGAAGCTGCGCCATGCGAGGCAGCCGGTGTCTCCCGTCCCTTAGCTCCATCGCTTCCACCGAGGTCGGAATAGTTGATTGCTGCGCTGTGCTGTGCTGCGCTGCGCTGTGCTGTGCTGCATTGTGCAGGGCTGTGGGTGGCAGCCTGCATTGGTGTTCTGCATTGCCCCTCTGCGTCCTGGGCCGTCCGCTGCCGCTCTACCCCCCGTTTGTTTCCTGCTCCCGGGCTTTTCTTGCGGCGCAGCTCCAGCCCGTCACCACCCCCGCCTTCACCCTCATCATCGCCGCCTCCGAGTCCACCAGGCAAGCACCGCAGACCTGCGGTCACATCAACATCTGATTACCGTTTGCGTGCTGACAGCTGCTCGATAGTTCAGCTTGGTTGTTCCATCAACCCAGAGCCATCTGTACCCCCTATCAACTGAACCCCCTACCAACTGGTTTTTGGGGTACAGGCCGCTGGTTTGATGGGTGCACATTCTTGCTCGCCGGCTTTAGCGGGGAGCCTGCTGAAAAGGAGGCGGTGGCCCGCAAGCTGTGCGAGGGCGGTGCCACCCTGCTCAAGTTGCCTCCTGATCCACCGGCAAGCCGTCCAAGGGCTGGGCAAACACTGCCTGCTACGCAGTTGGCACTGTTAGCTATGCCTCCCAGCTACCACATGTGCCCGCTCTGGCCAATGTCGCAAAGCCTTTGTGCGAATGCTGCAATTATGCCGCTGCACGCAGGTGGTGGCAGGTGGTGGGCAGCCACCCGTCACAGCCGTAGTGAGCGGCCGAGAAGAATCGCTCTCACTCAAGTGAGTGGCATGATTGCAGGATTGTTGAGTTGTGTGCTCTGTGTGCTTCGGCTGCGACAAAGCCTAGATGTTGCCCTGCCTGTGCATATTGAATGATTTCTGGGTGGCATGCAAGTGTGGTATCTCAATCTCTTGCACCCCTGCCTCCCTGATGCAGCTACCTGTATGCTGTGGTCAAGGGGCTGCCCATTCTCCCGCCTGGGTGATGGACTGTGCCGCGGCCCGGACGCAGGTAAGCTGTAAAACAGAGCATCGGAAGCAGCGTGCAGTATTATGTGAATTGTTTACGTGATTGTTTGCATGAACTGCCTAATGCACAGACCTTTGCGGCTCCAGATACAGAGCCCACGCCTCACCACCTTGCCCAATCCATCAACTGCAGTTGCCCATGCACGGCGAGAGATACCTCTGGTGGCTGCCTTCAGCAGCAACCGCTTTTGCAGGGTGGCGGATCAACCTGCAAGTCGCGCTCCGCGGCAAAGATTGGCAGCTCAGCAAGCTGCTGGTGCATGCAGGTCAGGGGATAAAGTGCTTTGGCAGATGATGTGCGCAAAGCAGTTGTCCTTGAAAGAGCTTAGCGTCTGCTTTGAAATGCTTCCTGCATTTAGCTCAGTGGGCCACCACTACTCACCTCCCGTCAGCATCCCGCCGGCCCATCCGCCCAGGTGCGACGCAGGTGGACCAACTAGCGGCCCCTGGCCCTGACGGCACCCTCCAGCCCAACTGCGACCTGGTGCTGCTGAGATGGACGGAGAGCAAGGCAAGCGAAGCCTCCCCAGCAGCGGCGCTGGGTGATGCGGCGCAGCGCCTGGGCATCCCAGTGCTCTCCGACGTTGATGCAGTCCAGGTGAGGGTCAACTGTGCCGGCGGGCTGGGAAGCGCGCTGTAGAACAGAAAACAATCGAGCTCCAGGGGCAGGCGGCCAGCTGGGAATGCAACACCAGGTACAAACTACTTGCCGTCGCAGGCGGTGGCCCAAGTCAATTTCAATCCAGCCCATCTGATTTTAAGCTGGCACCGCTTCTCCCAGCAGGCGCTGCTGGATGGTGCACTGCCAGCCGACCTGAGCAACCTCCGCCGCGGAGGCTGCGGCCCTGGCCACCCGCCGCCGCAGCAGCAGGTGCAGCTGCTTGGGCAGGCAGCCGGCGCCCAGGCTGTGGCACTCGTGTCCCAGCCAGCGGCTGGCCCCGGCACAGCAGCAAGAGCCACCGAGGTTCAAGGCACGAACGAGGCGGCAGGAAACCTCACAGCTCAGCAGCAAGAGCAGCAAGAGCGAGTCGAGCAGCAGCAGCAGCATGCCAACCTTACCGATGGCGGCACATGGCAGCCTCCCACTGAGTCGCAGGATTGCACTGCTGCACCGCCCACGCAGCGGCGGCGTGCCAGCAGATGGGGGCCGCTGCTTGAGGAGACAACGCAGCTGCCGCAGGGCGCAAGCAACCTTGCAGCAGAAGCTGGCCGGTTTGAAGGCATCGACTCAGGTGCATATTATTCTTCTCGCTAAGTGCATTCTACTTTGTGCTTGCAAGGCAGAATCTGAGAGCAGCGCGATACTTCCTGTAAAGGCGGACGTTCTTCTTTGCATGAAAAACTGGCATTTCTCATGAAACAGTGGCAGGACCAGGCATCAGCAAACTGGCATTTGTCTGGTTCCCGGTCCTTTGTGCAGCACATCACCATGCCACAGCGTGCACAGCCGTTGATGGCTTGGCATCCCAGCACCAGAGCGGCCCACTGCTGCAGCTGCCGTTAGCAACCTCGCCTGGAGGAATACCTGCCACACCAACCAGGCAGCTGGCTTTGCTGGCGCAGCAAAGCACGCTACTGAGGCAGCTGAGACCGATCCCTCTCGATCCCAGTGTTAGCCTTGCAGCGGACAGTCAGCCATTGCGGTACAACCTTAAGGAGCAAGAACAGCTGCAATTAATCGAGCGCCTGCAGCGATGGCTGGCAGCTGTCGTTGCCGTCACCGGCACAGCAATCAGGGGAGCACCGCAATGCTGCGCCAGCCAACAGCCTGCTGAGCATGGCAGCTTCCAGGAGAGGCTGCAGCAGCAGAGGCAGCAGCTGTTTCTCAGCTTGCAGCACCACCTGGAGCAGCGGTCTGTGCAGCTGGCATTTGACCAGCTCCCAGGCGCCAAGCCATGCTGCCTGGTGTGCGGGACAACCAGCCCGGAACGTTACAGGAACGCATTCTGGGACTTGCACACGCTGCCCGGCTGGCTGCTGTGCGCGCACTGTGGCGCCGACGCCAGCACGATAGCGGCGTGGCAGCCCAAACCGCTGCTGCCGGCGGGGCCAGGATGGGCAGGGCCAGGACACCAGCCGTTTCTTGTCAAAGAGCAGCAGCAGCTGCGCCAGCTCGAGCGCCTGCAGCGATGGCTGGCAGATGCGGCGGCCGCCACCGGCACAGCAGCACGGCCAGCGCAGCAGTGCTGCGACAGCCAGCAGCATGGCAGCTTCCAGGAGTGGCTGCAGCAGCAGAGGCAGCAGCTTGTTTTGGGCTTGCAGCACCACCTGGAGCAGCGGTCTGTGCAGCTGGCATTTCTCCAGGTCTCGGACGCCGAGCCTCGCTGTCTGATTTGCGGAACAGCCAGCCCCAAGCCAGCTAGCCCACCAACATCTCCAGGACAGTGGTCGCCCACCACACTGCTCGGGCAGCGACTGTGTGCACCATGCGCCTATAACTACAGAGCAGTGGCGTCTTGGGAGCAAGGGACGCAGCCACAGGCAGCACCACAGCAGCAGCAGCAGCAGCAGCAGCAGCAGCAGCAGCAGCAGCAGCAGCAGCAGCTGCAGCAGCAGGCAGCTGCGCTGCTGCCAGTCAGCAGTGCGCACACTGCTGGACCATAGATGAGGTCGAGTTGTTGCGGACTTGTTAGGTTTGTTGGGCAATATAGGCTGGCTCATCGATCATGCCCCTCTTGCTGTGCAGTGGCATTGTCAATTGCCCATTGCCAACACGTGCACTTACTGCGTGCTGCGCCTAGCATGTACACTCCCTCCCTGCTGCCACCACCTTTGTCGATGTAGCACAGCGAAAAGTACTGTGATGGGAGGGCACGCCTGAGCTCAACCAGCCTGGCAATCAAGCAGCAACTGAGAAATAGTCAACAGTGAACGCCCTGGGCATGTCTATCCCGTCAGCTGGGGTTGTCTGAAACCCACAGCACCATTGTTCTCTCAAACCGCTTGGCCCGCACACCATGCAACCGGTAAGAGTCAGTCCGTGGCGGCCAGCTGCGCAGGAGCTTTCTTGCTCCGATTTGGAGTTTGCTTGTAGCGGGTTATGTCTGCACAGCCTCTGGGTGCGTCTGTGGGAGGATGGATGATGGATGCAGATGAGTTAAAAACAGGCCGATCTGATCTCAACATCACTTATATTACACTGCGTGTTTGGCCCTGCCGCCACTCGGGCGCCGCCGCCCCATGGGGCTGCATCGTTCTTTCGACCCGCCCGGCCCCTGCCGGTTCAGACCCAAAAATAGCCAAATCAGTTGCCGACAGCGCGTTATCAACAGGGCAGCCCATGCGTTTTCATGAAGCCCCATGCAGATGGTGCTTGCCCAGGTGCCCTTTGCAGCGCAGCGCACCCTTTGTGAGAAATCTGCATCGTCCAAACGTCTTGAAAATTTTCTTCACGATCGGTCACGGGGCCAGACAGCACGCTTGCGACACCAAACTTGCTGGGGCGAGCTCGGGCGGCCCAGCCGCTCCGACACTAGTTGAACAGGCTCGATCAGGACACACCACACCGGCGCCGCCATGCCGCTGTGCTCGGAACACGGCGCCGCCGTCAAGGGCCCCGTAGGCGAGCTCCTGGCACCTCCCCACCTGCCAGCCCAGCTGGCTTTGTCCACACAGCGCCTATGTGGCCGTCTCCGACAGCCGCCAACCGCCCTGCAGCTCGAGTTAACACCCGCCGCTCGCCGCCGCCCCGCCTTGCCTTGACGCCCAGCCCTTCTGCCGTGCCGCAGACTTCACGGGCTACTGGGCTCTGGCCAAGCACGAGCAGATGGACGAGTTCCTCAAGGCCGCGGGCTTCCCCTGGGTCGTGCGCAAGGCGGCGCTCAAGTTTGGCGGCTCGGCAGTGGATGTCATCAGCCACTTGGGCCCCGTGCTGCGCGTCACCTCGCTCAACGCCAAGGCCAGCTGGACGCGCAGGTGGGTGCTGCGGCCCTAGTACCGTTGACCTGCTGACCAGCCGCAGGATTCAGGCACTCTTGCATGGGTGGGTGCAGAGGCGCTTGCGAGCAGCAGAAGAGAATTCAGAATTTGGCAAGGCAACTGTGTGTGCTGTTGCCTAACCGCTTCTGCAGCTATGATGTGGAGCACGAGGTGATGCAGCGCAACGCGGAGGGCACGCTGTGCAAGACCACCAGCTGGTGGGAAGGTGCGCCGGGTGCCGCCTGCTGTTGGGGCTTGGCTGCTGCTGCGTCAGAGGCGGCACGTGTGGGTGTGCGAGCCTTTTGCTGCCCCGCTGCTGCCGGCCCCTGCCTGTTTGTCTGTGCTGCGTCCGTGCTGGCCTGCAGCTTTGACTCCTTTGCACCTTATTGCTGCGTCCTGCCTGTGCTGCGCTGGCTCGTGCAGGCAGCGTATTCCGCAGCCGCATGGAGGGCTCGGAGCTGGGGGTGCTCGAGTCGTGGCGCTTCATGCGCGGCAACTCCATGGCTGTGCGGACCTCGCTGCGCCCCGCCCGCGGCGGCCCAGAGGTGGGGCAGCACAGATGTTGTGGTCAGCATTGCAACCGTTGTAGTGATGAGGGAGCAGTGGGTCAGGGGTTGTTGTATGGAAGCAGAGGCAATTTACTCGTGGTGCCCGACTGCTGCCGCTGAATTGCGGTGTCATCCCTCTTCCAGGGCTTCTAGTGCTCACCTTGCCTACAATTTGATTGCCCCTGCAACCGCAGGCGGTCATGTTTTGGTTCTTTGACCGCATGGAGACGCTGCAGCGGCACGTGGCGCGCAGCATGGGGCGGCGCAGCCTGCGGCAGCAAATAGAAGCGGGTACGCCCGGGGCTGAGCTTGCGCTGCTGCGCACCCTGGTGTCATGGCGTTAAAAAGGTGCAATCTCAGGGTGCTCCCTCCTGCAGCATCTGTTGGTATTGTGACATGCTCGTCCTGGTTGCAACCGTGTGTTCATCTGGCCGGTGCCCCTCAACCAATGCTTGCAAGCTCTCTCCTGCCTGCAGACCAACGGCGGGTGGAGAAGGCAACACGGGACGATACCGCATACATCCAGGTGCGCGATGTCTCCTAAACACCTTGCACATCAGGCTGTTATGAACAGGCCACGAGCCAGCAGATGATCAAGGCTCTCTTGGTTGGCAGCCAGGCACCGTTGGGCTTGCAGCCACCTCTGATCGCACATGCTGCCGCCCCTCTGCTCACGGCTGCACCACCCGGCACCGCCCCCCTCCTCTTCAGAGCGTGCTGCTGGACTGGCAGCGGTGGCGCAGCCCCGCCGACGACTTCATCCACGTCATCTCGCCGCCGCCCATGTCGCGTGAGCGCCCGCTGGGTTTGATGCCTCTTGGTGTGGGTTGTGAGGCTCCTGTTTTGGGTTGTGAACCTTTGAGCCAGGAAAGCTGCAGCTGACGAAACCTGACGTTGAAGTGTGACAACCATTGCCTGCCGGACATTGCTCCCACCAGCTGCCTCTGCCAGCTGCCCGCCCACGACCTGCCCGGCTGTCCACCCACTCCCACCTTGCTTGCCGCAGGGCCATCCCGCATGCGCCGCCGCTCGCCCGGCGGCTCAGCAGCCGCCGGCTCGCCCCGCACCATGAGCCCGCTGTCCATGAGCAAGAGCCCATCCAATGACTCGCTGTCGGCGCTGCCCGCGGGTGCGCATTAGGAAGTTGGCAGTTGGATGCAGTGTGCCTCCTGTGCATGACATGTCATTGCGTCTCTGCCCCGCCAGATAAGCCCTGCCTGCCGCCTCATGGCTGCCCAACAGCAGCGCTGCTTCACCCCGCTGCTCCCGGATCTGCCCACCAGGTGTGGAGGTGCGCAGCGAGGCCAAATCGATCCGCAGTGATCTGAGTCGCAACCGCCTAGCGGAGAGCGAGATGAGCAACAATGCGCTGGACCGCATGGCACGGCAAGCAGCGGCGCTGGCGCTGTCTCCTGACGAGGCCGGCTCACCACAGTCAGCAGCGGGGCACGCAGTTGCGTCTCCGCCGGCGGGCCCCGGCAGCAGCCGCCTGGGCCCCGGCTTTGCGGCGCAGCAGGGGCAGCAGGCGGTGCCGCCGGCGGCGGCGCATGTGGAGCTGCAGCAGGCGCAGCAGGCGCAGCAGGCGCAGCAGTTGAAAGAGCTGGCGCGGGAAGTGACGCTGACCTACCCTCGCTCCCCAGATGGTGCCATCCCTGTGGAGCCCTCTGCAGCCAGCAATGGCGGCCAGCAGGGGCCACCCGCCACAGGCTCGCTGACTTTCCGGCCATCAGCCAGCGGCTCGCCACGTCTGGACGGCGACGGAGCTGCGCCCCATGCCGGCGGCGCACAGCAGCAGCATGCCCCCTACCCTCCCGCCCCGGAGAGCGATGTGGCGACGCGCGGCTCGCTGCACAGCGCGCCGCAGCATCGCCGCTCCGGATCAACCGGCAGCGCGGGCGCGGTGCGGGCGGCACACTACAAGAGCCTGTCTGCCGACTCCACGCGACGTGAGTGTGGTCTGCATAAGGCAGGGCAGGGTGGGGGGCTACTATCCTGCAATGCTGCATCAGTTTCAGAGCTGGGCAGTTTGCTGCCATGGTGCCACACTGCTGCACATGCTTGCCCACCCCAGCAATTCCTGCCCTGCGTTGTCTGCCACTTGTCGCAGGCGGCGGCAGCACGGTGTCTGGTCGGGCCAGCCCACGCTCCACCCCTGCCACTTCGCACCACCTGCACCTCACGCCCGCGGAGCAGCTGATGAACCAGCGGCTGCACGAGTTTGGCGACTCGCGCGGCATCATGGCAGGTGGGCAGAGGCAGATCCTGGGCAGGGGTGGGGTGGGGTGCATCGGCATGGGCTGGGGAAGGCAGGCCTGGGTGAGCATGGGTGTGGGTAGACCTGGGCGGTGGTGGAGGCATTGGTGGAGGCTGGTTGCGAGTGCTGGTCAGCTCGTACACCATGTGCCTGCATGCATTGACTGCGGCGCAGTCGCTGACCCGCATCCGCCAAATCCTGCCTGGTGCAGTGGTGCCCGTGTCGACGCCCAACGACACCGCGGAGCCGCAGCTGCTGAGCATGAGCCCGGAGCAGGTGGGAGGGGAGAGCGGCGCAGTGGCTGGTATCTGTTCGGCATAGAAATGGGCACGGCAGGAAGATTGCCGGGCTCTACACATGCATGCGTCCTTGCGCCCTGCTGGTGCATTGTACACAGCCCCCATGGCATCACATCATCGTCACCACCTCTGCCCCCCACACACCCTGCCCAAACCGCCCACCTCCCCACCCCACCCCTTAATGCCAGGCGGAGGAGACGGCTGCCAAGCTGCGCGAGCTGGAGGCCGACATGCTGCTGCGGCGCCAGGAGAACCGGCGCGGCTGGTCCTGCTGCGGCTGCTTTGTGCTGACGTGGGCGGGAGACACGCTGCCTGACCACCTGCGGGTCTGGGAAATGACCATCGACTAGTGAAATAGTGACCTGGCTGGAGGCAGGCTCTGCCACATGGCCAGCGCGGCCAGGCGTGCCCCGCTCTCTCTCTGGCATATAGTTTATGCCGTTCCACCCTCGCTGCCACTCCCTACCGCCACGTGGTGTCTCCTCTGATGATCAAAAACCCGAGGTTTTGTGTGGTCTTGTCTTGCCATGCAAGGAAGCAGAGCTGGGCATTAAGATCCATGAAGCACTGCACAGAGGGCCGGCCGCTGCACGGGTGCTTGGATGGACTGGGTCACTGTACTTGCTTAGCATTGACCGCAACTAGCTAACAAGAGAGCAAGCTCAAGGGCGTGTCAGTGATCAGCTACAGTCTGTGGAGATCACCGGAGAGCGGTACTGATCCAACATGCAGGCACTTCAAGAGGAATGTCAACGCTGCATGCGGCCACTATTGTAAACGTGAGCACGGGCCAACTGCGATACACAAGCACCGAGGCAACCCTCGGCAGCATTGCGCTGCCGCCATGCTGCGCCGCTGCCGCCCCCGAACAGCCTGGCCTGCGGCAGCTGTCACATCCAGTTGTTGTTTATTTTGTTTGTTCGTGGCATCTCCTTTGCTACGAGAGCAGCAAGCAGGCCGCAAAAGCCCTCCCGCTCCCAAACCTTGCAACAAGCCAGAGCCGTATGGGCTGGTTTGAGTGGCTGGCTGAGCTGCTGGACCTGCCCCAGCCGCCCAGACCTGCGCCCGGCACGCACGAGGCGCGGCTGGAGGAACTCCGCGTAGGCGCTCTGCTGAAGAAGGAGCTCGCCAAGCCGGCAGGGCAGAGGGATGAGGCGCTGGTGTGGCGGCTTCGCGTGGACGTCCACGAGCGCCACCTGGCTAACGCAAAGGCAAGGTTTGCGCCGCCGCCGCTGTCGCCGCCGCCGCCGTTTGTGCTTGCTATCGGCTCCTCCTCCCTGCACCTGCCTGCAGCAGGGTCTGCGCCTTGCTGAGCAGATTGCCTGGCGGGCAGTTGCCACTCCTCCTGAAAGCCTGCCCACCCGCGCTGCTGCCGTGCACGTGCAGGCCGACGTGGCCCGTTGTGCCAGGCACGCCGCGTTTTACGAGCAGCCTGACTCCCAGCAATGCTGTGCTGCCGCTGGGTGGGTGCGGCAGCGTGTGGCAGCATCGTACCGGTCTCAGCACGGCTACCACTCCCGGATTGTTGTGCAGGTGGGCCATGGGAGGTGGGGGTGGGGGTGGGCTGGCAGCGGCTGCCTGCCTGTTCCGGCCTGCTCCACCCGCCTGCGCTGGGTGTGTCCAGTCACGGCCCCTTGCGGGCCTCAACTGCGGCCCCAAGCGTGGGGCTAGAGGGAAGGTCTGCATTGCACTGCCCTGATCCTGTGCTATTTGTTTGTGGCCCATGTTTCCCTTGACCTGCACCCCTGTCTCACATCGTGACCTGAACTCTCTCCCCCACTCGCCCTGCCCACCCCCCCACATTCCTACATTTGGAGCAGTCATCAGAGGAGCTGGCCGCAGCACATGCTCGACGCCCCGCCGTCATTGCAGCTGAGCCCATGCTGCGCCTTGAGCTCAGCGGAACGCTGCAGCAGGTGCCGCCGCGGATGGACATGTGCAGCGAGTGCGCACAGCTGCTAGAGCAGGTGGGCAGCGGGGCAGGAGGTGGATGGTGGAGAACAGCTTTTGGTATGAGAGCGGTGTTGAATCTGAGAGCTGCAGGCTGGTGCTCTGGTGAATGCTTGCAGCCCGCCCATTCCCAACCGCTGGCCATTTCTCACCGGTGCATGTCTCCGCCTCTCTTGCAGCTGGAGCTGACTGAGGGGTCCTGCCAGGCATGTGCAGATGTGACGCTACGGCGGTATCAGGAGTGGGGCATGCAAAAGGCTGTGCCTACCGCCGCTGCGGTCAGCAGCGGGGCGGCAGCGGCGGCAGCGGCAGACCTGCGTATGGGCGAGCAGCAGCAGCAGCAGCAGTGCGTTGGCGACAGCGATGCAGGCGGTGCCGAAGGCGGGCCGGTGCTGCCTAGGCAGCAACCACCACAATAGCAGCGGCAGCAGCAGTGAGGGCACTCTTGCTGGTGCACTGTGGCATTCTGCTCATTCCTTTCGTGCTGGTTATCTACTTTTTCCCCGCCTTACTTCCTCCTGGAATTGTTCTGCAAACCTTCTCGACTTGGCCCCTCCCACACGCATGCCAATTCCTGTGCAGCGCTGCGCTGTTCGAGTGTAATCCTGCCCCATGCACATGTCACATACCTTGTTCCCCTCATCTTCATTCATCTTGAACCCCTCTTCAATTCGCATCATCAACCCACTAGCCGCCCTCGCCTCCGTGCCCAGGCTAATGCATTGCAGCTCCTATGCTGAGACACGAGGAATTGACCATCGACCAGTTATATAGTGACCTGACTGGCGGCCCGCATGCAATGTAGCAAGCCTGCACCCCGCGCTCTCTTCCACGCATAGCGCATTCCAGCATTCATCATGCTGCCACTCCCCTGCTGCCACATGATGTCCTTCTAGGAGGATCTCGATTGCGCCTTATGGCCCACTAGCCCATTACTCGAAGAATGGCAAGCAATGGGCATGGAAGCGACATGGCGCGCAGGGTTGGGCGCCAGCATGGGAGTCGCAATTCTTCTTGCTCAGCCTTGGACCACGCAGGCTCATTGATTGTGACAGTGCTTTGCAAGCGTGCTGACTGGTGCACAAGGCTGTGGCCGCGTCTGCAGGGGCGAGAGGGGCTTTCGCCCCCTCCGACCCTTGAACAGACGGGTGCTCAGCGCTCTAAAGGCCAGGTGAGACAGTGCACGTGGCATTGGATATGCTGCTGGCCAGTCAGGAGGTGGATGTCGCTGCCGCCGCCGCTCGGCGCAGGCCACGCCCACACACCGCCACAATTGACTGCCTTCTGTTGCTGCTGCAGCGGACCTGGGCAGCATGAGCCTGGCAGGACTGGTGCGGCAGCTGCACAGCAGCAGCAGGGTGACACAGCTGCAGGCGGCTAACCAGCTGGCCGAGGGGGCAGCCGGCAGCGACGCCCGGTGCGTGGCCATTGTCACAGCCGGCGCTGTTCCCCCGCTGGTGCGGCTGATTGCTGGTAGCAGCACAGCTATGCAGCTGACGGGAACAGGGGTGCTATGCATGCTGGCTGTGAACAGTGAGGCCAGCAGGGAAACCATAGCTGGTGCCGGCGCCATCCCACAGCTGATTGCACTACTGAGCAGCAGCAGCCCCGGAGTGCTGGACAATGCAGCAACCTTGCTGGCCATTCTGGCTGAGCAGCACGATGAATGCAAGGCGGCCGCTATCAGCGCAGTGGAGCCGCTCGTGAGGCGGCTGCAGTGCATTGACCCAGCAGCCCAGGAAACAGCTACCAGTGTACTGTACAACCTTGCCCTGCACTGCGAGCCTTGCAGGGCAGCCAAAGCTGAGGCAGGCGCCATCCCGGCCCTGGTGCAGCTGATCCCCATGCTGCACCAAGACTCTGTGTGGCTGCTGGAGCGCCTGGCAGTAGACAGCAGCGAGCGGCAGGAGGCAGTGGCGGCTGCCGGCCCGGGGCCGTCCCTGCAGCGCGAGCTGCTCAGCGGCAGCGAGGCGGCACAGGCAGCAGCAGCTGCACTCCTGGAGACTTTGTCATACGGTAGGGCGGGCAGCATGGCACTGCACGCTGTCAGTGCAGCAGCCACCTCGCTGCTCGGGTGCCTGGCCAGCAGGGATGAGGACACCCTGAGCAGTGCGCTCGTCGCGCTGGGCAACTTAGTGTATGATGACCCACATGCTGGGGCAGGCCTGCTGGCAGCAGGGCTGCTGCCCTCGCTGGAGCCTTGCCTGCGCCACAGCTGTGCAGCTGTGACAAACAGGGCAAGTGGGCTCATCGACAACCTGGCTTGCCGCCTGCCAGCACAGCGGCCCGCCATGGGCACAGCAGGCACTGTGAATGGCCTGATCGGGCTGCTGCGGAGCAATGACGTATGCACAGTCAGCATGGCGGCGTGGGCCCTGCACAGCCTGGCGCTTGAATGCCCTGCCAATCAGCAAAGCATCCTAGCAGCAGGCGCCTTTGAACTTCTGTGCAGCCTACTGCAGCGCCACGGCACCGACACCGACAGCAACGTTGCGCGTGGTGCTGCAGCTATGGCGCTAAGCTCGCTGGCACAGGGCAGCGAGCAGCTGATGCGGGCAGTCACGGCAGGCGGCGCGGCGGCTGCTATCCAGCAGGCCATGCCGATCTGGCAGGCAGACAGCGATGATTATGACACCTTTCTAGTAGACCTGGCTCAGGCAGCCCTTGAGTGCTTACGTGAGAGCAACCCAGACAGCACCAGCAGGTTGGTGCTCTTTACAAGGGGTGAGGGTGGTTTGCTGCGGACTAACTCTGGTGACTAATGCTGCATCTGTAGACATGTTCTTCACACTGCCTGACCATCTTGAGCTGTTGACTGCCCCCTTTGCACAGGCAAGAGCTGGGCATGGCATCTAATGAACCCAAGCGACCCTCAGTTGCACCGGCCGCGCTAGCCATCCCCCGCCCGCCCCGCATCTGCGCCGCGCCCGGCTGTGGTGCCACACGTGGCCTGCTCCGCTGCGGCGGCTGCGGCACGGTCCGCTACTGCAGCGAGGCCTGCTGCAAGGCGCACTGGCGGGAGCACAAGCCTGCGTGCCGCCGCCTGCAGGCCGAGGCGGCGGCAGCAAAGGCAGGCGAAGAAGCATTAACTGAAGCGCAGCCGTAGTACAGTAGTTGAACCAATCTGCCTCTTACTTTTGTGGTGTCTGTGTGCAATGCATTCTGCTGCGTAGTCTGTCTGCGATGCCGCCTCGCGTATCGTGTCTTGTCTCCAGTCACCTGCCTCGCCAACAACGGCCGTTGTGGTACAGACGTCAACGGTGGGACTGAAGAGAGAGCACGGCCTCGCCTTGGCATTTCAAACCGGTGTCGGCAGCATGCCGCCCCAGCAGAGCTACACTGCATAGGTCATTCACAATACCATAGTTGCACAGTGCATGCTGCATGACGCCATACAGCCATGATGCACGACCGGCAGGCACCAAAGGACCTGCCATCCGGACATGCAGTGGCTGACGTGCCGAGGCTACCGCAATGGTTGGCCATGCTTGCTGGCATGGCAGCTAAGTAAACAATGTACATTGGCATGACTCAATGCTTTGGCGTGCCGCATGGCGCTGCCCATGTAGCGGCAGCTGGCCCACACCAGCTCCAGCGGCGGCGAGCGGAGGGGGTTTTGCATGTCCTGCTTCACCTTGGACACACCGCTGCTGTTCCTGCAGCCCACACAGCAGCCCAGCTCGCGACCCCTGCCCCGAGGCAGCCCAGCCCCAACTCATCACACCCTAGCTTTACAGAGCTCTCCTTAGCCTGAGTTCTCAACTTCACGTGAGGGTGATCAAGCAGGGGCAGGCTGTGCGGCCTCCGGAGTAGCTCTTGCCACTTGCCACCGCCGCTCAGCTCACCGCCGCTCACCGTGCCCCTGTTGCAGGGCCCCTGACATGGCTGCCACCAGCGACATTCCAGCGCTAGTACGGAGCTTGAACAGCGGCAGCAGGGTGGCACAGCTACAGGCAGTCAACCAGCTGGGCGAGCTGGCAGCCGGCAGCGCAGCCCAGTGCGCGGCGATCGCCGCAGCAGGCGCTGTTCCTCCGCTGGTGCAGCTGATTGGCGGAAGCAGCAACACAGCTGTGCAGACCCCTGCAGCCCAGCTGCTACAACTTGTAGTTGAGAAGGGACGACTCAGCAGAGATGCCATCATGGCTGCTGGTGGCATGGCTCCCCTGGTTGCCTTGCTGGAACAGGGCAGACCGCTTGCACGGGGAACTGCAGCATGCGCACTGAGCTGGCTGGCTCGCCAGGATGAGCAGTGCAGCAGTGACATTGTGGCTGCGGGAGCAGTAGGACCGCTGGTCCAGCTGCTGCAGTGCAATAACACTGTGGCGCAGGCGCAAGCGGCTAGCGCGCTGCAGCACATCGCGGCCTGCAGCGAACAACTCAGCAGGGCGATTTGGGAGGCGGGCGCAGTTCCTTTGCTGGTGCGGCTGATCCCAACACTTGAGGACAAAGCTGTGTTCGCTCTTGGAGCAATGGCAATAGACCGCGATGAGGTACGAGAGGCGATTGCGGCTGCTGGCGCTGTGGCGCTTCTGGAGCAGCTGCTGCTCAGTGAAAGCTGCAGCGCGGCAGCCACGGAAGGGGCCCTTCTGGTCCTGGAACGCTTAACAGAAACAAAGGGGAGCGCGGCTCGCACAGCTGTCGCCAGTGTAACTGGCACACTGGTCAAGTGCCTGACGACCCAACAAGTTGGTTCCACCCTGGAGCTGGCGCTGCTTGCGCTTGGCCGCTTGGCAGCCAACAGCCCAGAGAACAGTTCAGCCATGCTTGCAGCAGGGCTGCTGCCCTCCCTGCCCCAGTGCCTGCGCAGCAGCCCACCCAGTGATGGTTACGCAGCTTGGCTGCTTGGCAACGTGGCCGACAGTTTGCCAGCCGAGCGTCCCGCTATCGGCACGCAGAGCATCGTGTCAAGCTTGGTGGCACTGATAGGTTGCTCAGACAAAGCTGCTGTTGGCTGTGCCACCTGGGCGCTGCACAGCCTGGCGTTAGATTGCCCACCAGATCAGCGGGCAGCCCTGCTTGCAGGTGCCTTTGACCCGCTGCTCCGCCTGCTCCAGGGCAGCACTGATGATGAGAGCGGCAGCAGCAGCGAAAGGGCGGCACGCAAGGGTGCTGCTGCTGTGACACTCTGCACGCTGGCGCGAGGCAGCGTGCGGCAGATGCGGGCGGTGAGGGCCGCTGGGGCAGCTGCTGCCATCAAGGAGGTGCTGCCCACCTGGCAGGAAGAAGCAGACACTGCCTGCGTGGTTCCGATTGCGCATGCCGCGCTCGAGTTGCTGGAAACCTGCACCAGCGATTCCAGCAGGTAGGTCAATGTTGCTTGGTAGAGTGTGCGTTGTTGCACATGGGAGGTGCTGTTGCGTTTTGCCGCATCACGGCTTGGGCAGCTGGCTGCAGCCTGCTTCAACTCAGCTAACCAGCTGAGCCGCTGTGCTGCTTGATTTCTTGCAGGCTGCCTATGGCAGCAGCACAGGAGGGCCATACAGCACCCTCAACAACCGCTCCAGCCGCACCACCCGCCCCCCGCCCGCCCCGCATCTGCGCTGCCCCCGGCTGCGGCACCACACGCGGCCTGCGCCGCTGCGGCGGCTGCGGCACAGTGCTCTATTGCAGCGAGGCCTGCTGCAAGGCGCACTGGCGGGAGCACAAGCCTGAGTGCCGCCGCCTGCAGGCCGAGGCAGCAGCGGCACAGGCAGGGAAAGAGGCATGAGCTGATGCGCTCACTCTGTAGAAGCTTGTGCTTGCTCTGTACCATGCACGCAGTTGTGCTGCACAGTCCGCTGTGAATGCCCAGGTCAGGCATTGCTCTAGTGTCCAACCACCTCCCTTGACATCGCTTGCGTTGTCTTACATGTGTTGCTTGCGTTGTCTTACAGATGTGAGTGAACAGAACAGAGGAGAGAGTGGGGCATGTCCAGAAGTGAATGAGCCTACGCATGCGCAGGCTGAGCAGGAAGAACAGGTAGAGAAGGATTGGCGAGACGTTACATGCTAACGGAGTAGCATACAGAGCGGGAGGGGGCAGCTGTGCTAGAAGGCCGGAATGGGCGAGTGGGGAGCTGTTGAACACAATAAATGGCGCTCCAGGGAAGGTGCTGGTACAGGGGTGCTGCAGTGTACACGCCGGCCAAGCCGGGGAGGGGAACGAAAGGGTGCTGTCTCTGTGTGTGTTGTCTGCCATTGCATCATTGGGGGCGGCACTTGCCCTTCGGTGGTTTACCGTGCAAGGGGGTGGGACGCTGCGTCTGCTGCCGCACGGGGCTGCTGCTGCTGTTCAGGATGCTGCTGCTGCTGCTGCTGCTCTTCCTCAGCGGCACCCACAGCGGCAGCAGGCGGCTGCTCCTGCTCTGCGGCTGGCGGCTGCTCCTCCCCGCTCTCATACTCGCTGTCTGAAGCAGGCTCAATGCCCTCCACATCGCTGCCCTCATCCAAAACCATGGAGGCCAGCAGCTGCGGGGGCTGCGGCGCCGAGGCTGCCTCTGCAGCGGTGTCAGGCTGGGAAGGTTGGGGCGCCGGTGCTGCCTCGCCAGCTGCTGCTGCTGCCTCACCAGCAGCGGCGTCGGACTGCAGCGGTGCTGCCTCTGCTGGGGAGTCCTCAGCCGGCTCTGCTGCAGGAGCTGCCGCTTCTTGAGGCGCTGCTTCTGCCGCTGCTTCTGCCGCTGGCTGGTCCGCTGAAGGTGCAGTCTGCACTGCTGCAGCGGCAGCAGCTGCAGGCCCAGCCGCGCCGGCCGGCGCTGGCTGTTCCGCAGCAGGCTGCTCTGCTGGCTGCTGCTCTGGCTGCTGCTGCTGCTGCGGCGGCGGCAGCTGCGGCCGCTGCTGCACCTGCTGGGCGGGCGGGTCTAGGGAGGAGCTGGGCCCCAGAGAGCGAGAGGCTGAGTCGGCAGAGTGTAAGTAGCCAGCTAGCGATGAGCCCGTGGCTGCATCCACAGACGCCGACAGCGCGGCAGCCATCGCTGCGGCCGCCCCCGCCTGCTGCGCGCTGGGCGACGCCGGCAGGGACACACCGCCACTGCTGCCTGAAGCAGCGCTGCTGCAGGGGCCCGCACTGCTGCTGCGGCCCGCACTGCTGCCCAGCTGCGGCGCCTGGCTGCTGCCCGCGCCGACAGCTGGCTCGCTGGCCACGGCACGTGCCGCTGCCGCAGGCACAGCCGGTGCCACGGCCTCACCCTCAGCTGCCGAGCGCGCCGCCAGCAGGCCTGAGCCAACCATGAGTGGCTCTCGGGAGCGGCCATCAGCAGCGGCAGCCATGGAGCCCAGCTGCTCCTCCAGCTGCCGGATGCGAGCCTCGTAGCTGGCCGCCTGCTGCCGTGCGCCGCTCAGCTGCACCTGCAGCTCAGCCACCAGCCCATCCTTGGCAGCCAGTGCTCGCTCAAAGCGCTGCGCGGCATCGGGCGGCAGCGCTGCACTGCCCCCTGCTGCACCAGCTCTAGCGCCAGCCATGCTGCTGCTGGCCTGGGCGCTGCTGGCCGCCAGCGACTGCGCCAGCGCTGGCGATGCCTGGCCGGATGTCCCTGCACTGCCCGGCTGATGCTGCTGCTGCTGGGGCTCGGCTGCGAGGCCTGCCATGCCGCCGCCCACGGCTGCCAGCTGGGCGCTGCGGATACAGTCCAGCGCAATCTGCGATGCCAACTCAGCACGTAGCTTGGCATTCTCTAGCTGCAGCGAAGCGGTGATGTCCACTTCCGCCTGCGCTGCACCGCCCTCAGCAGCTGCCTGCGGCTGCCGGGGCTCTGCCGATGCCTCCCGGCTGCCGCGTGCGCTGCCACTAGGGCCGCCGCCTGCTGCGCCTGCTGCCGGTGCGGCCGCTAGGGCAGCAGCGGCCGTGGGTGAGGCCGCTGCTGCTGGCTGGGCAGCAGGGGGCAGCAGAGAGGCAGTGCTCCAGGGCAGCTGGATGCGGCGCACGTCGTCAACTGTGACGGGCAGCAGCCGCTCGCCCTCGGCAGCCGACACGCTGACCTACAGCAGTGGGGATGGGGGTGGTGGGACAGGACAGGGGGGTGGGAGGGGATGCATCAAGTGGGAAGGCGCGCACTGACCAGCTGCCAGGCATGCAGACTGGCGGCTCAATGCTCCCCCGCCAGGCCTGTAGGGCATGGCTCAATGACGTGATCCACAACACAAGGCGCACCTGGCAGTGTGGCGGCTGCTCCAGCAGCCCCATGCGCTCCAGCAGCTGGGCGGGGATCAGCCTGCATGGAAGAGGGATGCAGCACGCGGCAGGCCGGCTGCTTTGATGGTGACCGCAGGGAGTGCAGGGTTGGTCGCACCCGGCATCCGCTGGGCAGCACGGGTGCGCAAGGCTCATGTATTGGAGAGCACGCCGACCAGGCGCCAACACCATGGCCAGTAAGACTGGCGGTCCCGCCTTGGCCCCCCTGGAAATGCACAAAATGCACCCACCGCTCCACGTGCTTGCGGAAGGCGTCCCGCATGGCCAGCTCCTTCTCCCGAAACGCGCCCATGCGCTCCGCCAGCTGCGCAGCGCTGTGCGCGTACTTCTCCATGAACGCCTCCCTGTGGGGGTGGAGGGCAGAGACTTGGAGTGTGGTGAATCACCGCATTCATAACACAGCAACGCCAGCGCATGGAGTCAGGCCCTGCTCATGGGACAATTCCTGCCGCCACCTCTGTCTAACACACTGCTGTTTGCACCGCCGCGCACGTGGACAAACTACTGGATGCGTATCCATGGAAGTTGCGATGCAAGTTGGTGCCTCCTCGCACCTGCGCACACACTCGGCCAGGGCCTGCTTGTAGGCGGCGGGCACGCGGCGCACCACCAGCAGCTCCTGCACGCTGGCCTCCTGCCGCGACAGCGCCTCCCTGCAGGCAGGCAGGGGCAGGCAGGAGAGGAAGCATGGCATATCTAATCAACCGACCCTGTCCAGACTACAGCAGAGAAGGAGCGGGGCTCACTCATCACCCGAAAGCCCTGGGGGAATCCCAACTCCGAGGCCAAGCTTGCAGAGCATGCAGACTTGCAGTACCGGGCACCGTCCCCCACCTGAACAGCGCCAGCCGGTTCTTCATCTCCCGGATCTTGCTCTGCTGGCTGGAGATGGTGCGCAGCTGGCTGAACACGTCCCGCGTCAGCGCATTCTGCGTGGGGGCGGTGAAGGCGGGTCGCGATGCCTGTTGAGGCGGCCAGTCGCCGGCGTAAATGCTGCCACACAGGCGCAGTGCCAGCCAACTCTCCCCTCCTACCGCTTGCACAGCCAGCCAGCCAGCCAGCCAGCCCAGCAACCCCTCAGCCTACCAGCCCCCAGCCAGCCAGCCAGCCTGCCCACCTTGCAGGCCAGGCAGTTGTCGGCAAACGCCTCCACCGCCTCGTGGCAGGCCGCCACGCGTGGCAGCAGGTGCGCCACGTGCGTCTCGTGCATCGTCTCCAGCATGTGCACCGCGTCCGACACCTGCGCAGGAAGGTGCAACGAGGGAAGGCAGGCGAGGGGGTGTTGGAGGCCTGCCATCGCAAGCAAGTGCACCAGGACACGCACACGCACACAACACAACCACCAGCACGGCATGCCGACACATCTCCGGCATGCCATCTCTCACACATCACCCCTCCCACCTGCACCGAGGCGGCTGGGTCGGAGGCCAGCACCTCCCCCGCCTGCTCCACCAGCTGCGCCACCTTGCCCAGGTCGCTGGACAGGGCGGCCACGATGGACGCCTGCACAGGGAGGGAGGTTGCACATACGCATCGCACTCAGCGATGAATATATCATACGCAGGACAAGCAGGCGGGACAGATCAGCCAATCCTGGCTTCCTGATGGCCGTGCGCCCCAATGCAGCTATACCACGATCGTGTCCGCGCAAGCTCTGCCCTGCATCAGGCAAACACCAGTCCCCTGAGCATCAGCCGGCCCGCCCAACTCACTTGGTCGTCCACCTGGCCGTGCATCTCCTCCAGCTGGCGGGTCAGCGCCTCCAGGTCCACGCTGGGCGCCTGCGGCAAAGAGTTACCATCTGGTGAGCAGCATTTTGGGCGGCCGCGGTGGAAGGCACAGCGCACACACAAGGCGCTAGCTGCAGGCACGAGTCGCATGGCCGCCACATGCATCCACGCCTCTGCATGCCGTATCAGCTCTGCATGCCGTGTCAGCTCTGGCATGCAGTCGGTTGCACCATGCATGCCTTCACACCCCATGCGTCTCTGAGAGCCCACCTGCATGAAGAGCGCCTCCAGCTCCGCCTTGAGCGCGGCAAACAGCCCCTCCAGCTCCCCCACCTTGCCCGAGAAGTGGGCATGCCCGCGGCTGGCTGCCGCCGCCGCCTCGCGCAGCGCAGGGGCCTCCACCAGCTGCAGCAGCGTGGGGGCGCCGCCCAGCGAGCCGCTGCCGCCTGCCGCAGAGGCGGCCGAGACGGCGCTGGAGGCAGGCGAGGTGGCTGAAGCTGCGCCTGAGAGACCTGTGCCGCCGGCGGGTCCGCCGCTGCCGGCCAGGCTGCTGGATGCCGAGGTGTGCAGGGCTGGGTGCAGCTCCACGGAGGCCAGGTAGCGCAGGTCGGACTCGAAGCGGGCCAGCACGTCTGCAGAGTGTGCAAGGCAACGCTTGGTATTGTGTGCAAGGTGGGTGGCAGCAGGGTGGCGGCACAGGAGTCCAACGGGCGCAGCAGCGTGCCCGCGCCACCCTCGCCCACGCCAGACATCATGGCAGGCCCCTCTGCCCCACATGTGCAAGTACGCTGGGCGCCTCCTCGTGTCCCACCTGCATGCGCCGCCGCCTGCTGCGCGTAGCGCTGCATGAAGGCCTGGAACGCGTCGCAGATGTAGGCGTAGTGCGCCTCCACATTGGCGGTGGCCGCATCGATGGACAGCGCCTGCACCTCCTGCTCGCTCACCAGCCGCGCGCAGGTGGCCATGCTGTGGGTGGATCAAGCGGGGAAGGCGGGGTGTTGTAAAGGGAGGGTGTGGGGTGGGGCACGCACATGGACCGGTGATGCACTGATGACCTGACTCGATGAACATGAGTGTGCCATGCAGGCCGATCCCAGGTTTCCCACAAATGGCTAGCCCTCCTGCTCCCCAATGCTGCTGCGCACCGCTGCTGGCTGGCCTCGTGCCGGGCGGTGGCCTGCAGCAGGTGCTCCTGGAACTGGCGCTGGTAGTCTGGCAGCGCGCGCCGCAGCGGGCTGCCCGCGCTGTCCAGCCGGTGACGCGCCGTGCGGATGCCCTCCAGCCCGCTCACTGCGGGGAAGTGTGTGGCGGGTGCAGGTGGGCATGCAGCGGGTGTGTATGAAGTCCAGGACATTTTAGCGCAGCTCACATGCAGGCTCATGCGCTGCATGGGCAAGCACAGACACCGGCTGGGTGCTGGCCACTACATAGATGCAAGTTGCAGCAGCAGGCAGCTGGGCTCACAGTCCAGCGGGCACTCGGGCAGCGCCTCAGGTGGCGGCAGCGGCGCATCCGCCCGCAGGTGGGCCCGGCTGTACAGGAACACGTCTGGCACCTTGCCTTCGCCGGCCTGGCGGGTGGGAGGCGGTGGGGAGGGTGTGTGGGTGGTCACAGGTGGGCAGCAGCGGCATGGGCCGGCACTTGACATGCATGCAGCCTGCTGGGCCATGCTGCCAGCTGCTTGTACCTGGATGCACGCTGCCTTGCAAATCATGCATGCCCCTACTATCAACAACACACCCAGCACCCGCGGTTCAGAGCCAGCCGTACCGGCGGGCGCAACCGGCGCCCAAACGCTCACCCATGGCAGGCCGTAGGCGGACAGCTGGCGGGCGCCGTTGAGGCGCGCACCCTCGCACATGAGAATCTGGTCCCCCTGCGTAATGCCAGTCAGATCTGCCAGCGTCTGCTGCACAGCCTCCACCCTGCATGGGCAGCAAGGGTGGCCCGCCCAGACGTGAGCAGGCGCCGGCGGGCAGCGCCGGACGGCGGCGGCAGGCAGCCTGGGCGCCCCCTGGCGACCTGTGCGCCACTCACCTGGCCTTAGGGCCCACGGCCAGCTCCACCGTCTTGCCCGAGTGGGCCACAAACACGGCAAGGGGCGAGTTCATGGCTGGCGCTCCTGCCCTGGAGGCTTGCAGCCCTCGCAGCCGGTGCTCAGCGCATGTGAGCTGTGCCTGGTGCCTGAGCAGCCAATCAACGAGCGGTGCGAGAAGGCAGGGCTCGAGTTTCACGGGCAAGTCTGGCGAGCAAGGGTCCTGGGGATGCCGGAGCCGCTGCTACAGCACTGGTGTGGCTGCAGTATAACAGGGAGACGGTGCAAGCGGGCCGCCTGATGACCTGGGGCGCTCTTTCAGAAATGCGCAAGAAGAGGGGCCAAGGCGCAGCTTGCGGGCGCCTCAAGGCACACGGGCATGCATCACGAGCACCTGGCTGGCGCCCGATCACTTATACGAGTGCACAGCCCGCCCACCTGCGACCGTCTCCCCCCAGGTGCGGGCCGGCGGGCTTGCTGTCGCCACAGCAATGAGATCGCGGCCCGGGCGATCGGCAGCCGCGGCCAGACGCCGCAAAGCCGCTGCCCCCGCCGGCGACCATCACTGGCAGCCGCTCCGCTGCCTTCCAGGCCTCCCACTCACCGCCCGATGCCGATCATGACCGCCGGATGCCCGCTGCCACCCCGCCGCCTCCCCTGCAGGCTCCAGCGGCAGGCACGAGCGGCGGCCGCCCCACTCGCGGCGGTTCGGTTCGGTTCGGCTGGGGGCGCGCCCCCGCCTGTGTAGCTAGCCGGGCGGAGCAGCAGCAACCAGTAGCTGGGCGCAATGGGCAAGGAGGTGGAGATGCGGGACGCCGAGGCGCCCGGCAAGGAGAAGGAGGGCAAGGGGCAGGAGGGCGCCGGCAAGAAGGGCGAGGAGCCGGCGGCGCCTCCGCCGCCGCCCAAGCCGCTGGCGGTGCTGCGCGTCAACGCCGCGCTCATCGAGAAGGCGGTGGCGCAGAAGGAGACGCGCACGCTGTTTGGACGCGTGCTGCGCCAGACGGCGGCGGTGCGCCGGCGCCTCACCGCCGCCGACCTGGTGTCGTTCCTGGAGGGCGCGCTGCCGGCAGATTCGCCCGCGCTGCAGCAGCTGGTGCCAGCCGTCAAGCAGGTGCGCTGGGTGCGATGAAGGTTCAGGGATGCAGGCGGCTTGAGTGCGTGCAGTCTTGGCGGCAGACTGGGTGCCATACATGCTGCTTGACAGGCACTGCTGCCATGGCGCTGCTGCCATGGCTCCTGCTCATGCCGCCAACGAGCTGCCCTGCTGGCGGCGGGGAGATCCCTGCCGTGATGCCGTACTATGTCTCACTGACTGCCAAAACCTTGCCGTGTTATCTGCTTCTTCTCCAGGCGGGCGAGAGCGCGATGGAGGATGGAGATGCCGCCAACGGCGCTGCCGCTGAGGAGGCGCCCTCGCAGCCGCCGCCCCCGCCCAGCGGCCTGCCCGAGGTCGAGACGTGAGCGGGGCGCTCTACTGCTGTGCTGGGCTTGCATGTGCACCGCTGTGCACTGGCGCAGCAGAGTGCAGAGCTGCGGAGCTGCTGGGCTTGCTGCGGCATGCCGTGGCACTCATGCCGGCTGGTTTGCTGGGCGCCGGCTCAATGCACCATCCCATGCGTATGCAATCTATGCCCTGCAGCTATGCCTACCTGCTGGCCCTCATGTTCCTCATAGACCGCAAGCAGTATGAGCAGGTGGGGCCAGGCAATGGGCGATGGGCTGGCAGTGCGTGCTTTGCTTGCCATCCTGGTCATTGACCATCCTCTGGCTACAAGTGAAAGCCATGCAAGTCGGTGCCATCGACCATCACAAGCCCCTGCGCGT